>Ga0310694_10006081_pt1 | contig 11456 bp, 10 predicted proteins | sample 174DNAGHGhighgp2_FD_203884 | JGI IMG/M metagenome (GOLD analysis project Ga0310694, IMG submission 203884) | Sheep rumen microbial communities from Palmerston North, Manawatu-Wanganui, New Zealand - 1742 DNA GHGhigh gp2 (v2) (version 2) | ecosystem: Host-associated > Mammals > Digestive system... | reverse complement strand
GTATTAGTGGAAAATGATTGGCTTGACGATTTGAAATATCTTTGTGAACCTACAGAATATCATGAGAAACGATATACTATTAAGTTTACGACTGATATTGGTGTAACAAGGGAAGGTAATAGGCATAGAGTTAATTCCATTGGCGAAGAAAGTACTCGTTATTGTAATTATACTAAAGATAAATTCGGAAATGAAGTTTCAGTTATAAGACATGAATGGTTTACTGATGAAGATGTTAAATATATCGAAAAACTTGACACCAAATCAATATTACAAAATCTTTGCCATGACATTGTTTATGGCAATGACAGTGAATGGGTTGCATTGGATTATTGGATTTTTGCTATAGCAACAGCAAATTATTGTTATAACAATTTAATCTTTAAAGGATGGACTCCACAACAAGCACGTACAGTCTTATCTTTATCAACAAAATCTGATATTGTATATACAGCCTTTGAATCTGATTGGAAACACTTTATTGATTTGCGCTTATATGGTACAACAGGTAAACCTCACCCAGATATGGAATATCTATGCGAGAAACTGAAAGAAGAATTAACGAACTATAATCTTTTTGATAAAATCGTTAATCATAATTAATTTACTGTTCTTTTTCTGAACACAATTTGTCTTTTACCTGTCTTGTTGTTTTTCTTGTTATTTGAAAACACTTGTGCAGGTTTTTTGACAATTTGTTTAACAGAAGAAACTTGTCTTGAACTATTTCCTTTACATGCGCACATAAAAAATAATTTTTTTATAAATAGTTGACTTTTAATAAAAATTATTGTATATTTTTAAAAAATTAGAATATGATAGAAAAAAGTATTAATTTTGTTTAAAATTAATATTTAATTTTAAAAATAATTTTTAATAACTTTAATAAAAATTAGAACATGGAGGAAAAAACAAATAAAATCGGGACTTCTAATATAGCAATTGAGCCTAAAAATAACCATGGCGTTAATTTTGATTTACAAGTTAATTCAGAAGATGCTAATGTGATAAGAGAGGCTTTAATTAGCGCTGGACATATTAAACTTGCCGATAATTTTGAACTGAAAAGAGAACTTTCAATTATGCACGAAGTAAAATCTTGTGATGGGAATAACATTTTTGAAAAGATAGGTAATTGTCTTGAAAGCTGGAGAAAAGATAACTATTATGATAGTATTAGACAGCCAAGATATAAGAGAAAACATAGACAAGTTTATGGAAGTAATGCCTAATAATATATTTGACTACGGGGACAAGAATTTACATATTGGTATGTGTGGGCCTAATGTATATGTTTCCAATATTTGGTGTGATATGATGGAAGAAACTTCATATAATTATTGGAACAACGAAAGAAGATGGAAAGCAACAATAGAATGTAAAAGTCCCGAAATGCTTAATTTAGTACTTGGCACAATAAAAAATATGGCACACGAAGACCCTGTTGAAGTACTTACAAAATGTGCCCAAGCAGAATGGACTAAAACCATAAATGACGAACTTAATGCATATTTAGAAAGTAATGGTTTAATATTAAACATTGAGTTCAAATCAAAAAAATATAAATTAAAACATAAAATATTAAAAAATTAATTATTATGAGTAAATTTGAAAAATTGTTGACAACAAATGGCTCTGAACTTATCGAAAAAAGAGCCCAAACGCGCACAAAAGATGCACAAGATGCTTTTAACACTGAAAAACTTGAAACAGAAAAGCGTATCCGTGAAATAGAAACCAAGATTACTGACATGGAAGATATGGCTGTCCGTTCAACAGACGCTCTTGTCGTTGGTGAAAACATTAATATGGTGGATTGGACCAGAAATAGAATTAATTATGAACTTGAATTGAATGACTTGAGAGTTGAACTTGACATTATCAATAAACTAATCGAGGATTACTTTGAATGATGATAAAAAATGAAAATCCGAGCATCACCCAATTATGGTGTGATGCTCCTGATACTTTGCCACATATGGAAAATAATTCCAATTGCCAGGAAACAATTCCATGTTTGGTCCAACATAACGGTAATTATGAAATTGCCTTTTATAATTGCCATCATAACTGTTGGTATAATTCAGACGATTATCTTATATATACAAAAGACGAAACATTAAAATTCATACAATTAGTTCAATAAAAAAAAATATTTTTTTAAAAAAAAATAACAATTTTTTAACTTTTTTAAAAGTATATTATATTTATATGTGTAAAATATCGACAATTTAAAAAATTATTATGCAAACAATGAACCAAAATATTAAACGATTTAAATCAAACACTTATAACCCCCAAGGTTATAAATGCTCATTTTTTGCATGGTCACCAAAAAGCAAATGGTGTTTTAAAACAAACGGGAAACAGATGAAGAGCAGTTGAAAATATTTAAGCACATAGGTTTCTAACCACAATATATTCCCAACCTCTGAAAGTTTCCCAATCTAAAAACTAAATCAGAGGTTTTTTTATTGCCCAATAATAATAAGAAATAATCCAAAAAATAATGAAAGACACATTAAAACAAATAGTAACAGGTAGCGCAAAACTTGACTGCATAAGAAGTGGCGGTATAGCTGAGTATATAATCACATCAAGCACAGGTAACAGATACCTATTAGAAATTGATTTGTCTGATAAAGTTGATTGCGGCGAAACGGCTACATTTAGTCCCTATTACAATAAGGCCATTATATTAATGAGGTGGATTAGAAGAGCTATGGAAAAAGAAAATTTAATTGAATTATCATAATTTGAAAAGTTTGGCACAATTTTTGATAAGTGTGAAAATAGAAATTAAAATTTAAATACATGACAAAAAGAGATTATAGGTCACATTATAAAATTGGCCCAAACGGAATACTTGAAGAAAAGAAAACTTTTGACACAGAACAAGAAGCCCTGAAAATGGCACGATTTTTAAATACAAAGGAAAATACAATCCATAAAATGGTGGCTTATAAATGTTCTGAATGCGGTAAATGGCACATTGGAAGAAATAAAACCCTCCTATCCAATAAAGATAGAGAAGAATATAAAAAAAAATTAAAAAATAAGTTGTAAAATTGAAAAATAAATTGTATATTTAATTAGGTTCTTTGAAAATAGAATAGGTAGTTGGTGTAATGGTAACATAGCGGTCTCCAAAACCGTTGTTGAGGGTTCGAATCCTTCACTGCCTGCAAATATCGAAGAGTGCTCTTCGGTACAGAGTAGATAGTTTAAAAGAGGCACTTGGAAAAACACACGGAGTCCAATTCGTGAGATACAAGTTCGAGTCTTGTTCTGCTTGCAAAATTACATCGGTTAGGTCGTATAGCGGTTTAGTACACTATAAGCGGGACGCTAAGAAACACAGGTTCGAATCCTGTCCAACTGATGAAAATGTCGGTGTGGCTGAATGGTTAGGTAACTGTCTGCAAAACAGTACGATGTGGGTTCAAATCCCTCCGCCGACTCTGATAAATAGTTCTTTGATAATACGAGGTGTGGTGCAGTTGGCTAGCACACGGCATTTGGGATGCTGAAGTCGTGGGTTCGAGTCCCGCCACCTCGACTTGATATAACAATTAAGGGGAGTTAGCAGACACGGTTGTTGCGTTGGTCTGAAAAACCAAAGAAGATGGGTCAGCACCATCACTCCCCACAATAAATATGCGCTCGTAACTCAGTTGGTAGAGTACCACACTTTTAATGTGGGAGTCCTGGGTTCAAGTCCCAGCGGGCGTACAAATTAATGTGCCAATGGTGTAACGGATAGCACATAACACTACGGATGTTATAGTGAGAGTTCAAATCTTTCTTGGCATACAAATTATAATTAAAAAATATGAAAATTTTAATTACAGAATCTCAATTTAAAAAAATATTACAGGAAGAACTTGGTATATCTGATGAAATTGCCAAAAAAACAAATGAATTTTTTGATATACTTAAAAAAGATATTTCTGAAAATATGGAAATTTTTGAAAAAGAAAAATTCTTTTCATCATATAATGGATATTTGAAATATGATTTACTTGGTATAAATGTGGGAATATCATATAAGGTAATTAACTATTATACAAAAGAATATTACGATAAATTTGGCGTTGAAGCAGAAGGATGGAGTAGTTTTGATAAAAGATATTGTGTTATAGGCTTATTCATTCCATGTGTTTCAGGAACTATAATTAAAACCGAAGTAATGGATACAATACAGCATGAGTTTGAACACATATACCAACAATATTTAATAGGCGGAAATTTTCCTGACAGTTCTGTTTATTCAAAAGTTATAACAAATATGAGTGATAATAATGATTTTATTTCAAAAGTAGCGAAATTAGTCTATGGATGTACAAAGAATGAACAGGATGGCTATATTAACGGAATGTACGCTTATGTAATGGCATTACCTGAAGTATTCACCTATGATAACTTGAAAAAAACACCATGTTACAAAATATATAATGAAATTGTTGATATTTATAATGAACTTAGTGATAATGAAAATTTTGAAAAAGAATTAAAAAAATATAATTTAACTAAAAATCTAATACTTAAGAACATTAATAATTTTGGCCGAAAAATTGCAAGAACATATGCCAAAATCCAAAAAGATAAAATAATTAAACAAGGATTTAGATTTTAAAAAAAGTTTGGCATAATATTTGATAATTTGAAATTTTAATTGTATATTTATTATGTTCTTTGAAAGAATGGTGCCGTAGCTCAATTGGATTAGAGCAACAGCCTTCAAAAAATAGGAGTGCTATGGCGAGAAATCCCATGGTAGAATCCCCTAAATTCGGCGGAAATCCTTAGTGTAACAGGACGTAAAGCTGTGGACTAAACAATAATGTCCAGGACTATGCCGAGCGAAAATAAGAACCAGAAATGGCATCTAATAAGTGATAAAGCATGGTCACTTCTTATAATCGTGTAGAGGCTGAACGGGGGATACCTAAGTCAGAATTGTGCTAAAACAAGGTTAGCTTACAATATTCTATAGAGCACTTACGCGGGAGTAAGAGGTTGTTGGTATGAAATCCAACACTTTGTGATTAAGCATTACTTGCAAGAATTCTGATAAGGTAAAGAGACAAGTCCAGACCACAACAAACAAATAATAAATGTACCTTAGTGGATGAATAAGGAGGCATTTTAACATTTTCATCCAAATGGTTTGTTTGGCTATAGTAATATAGAGTGGTAGGCTAAGCTGTAGGTTCTGGGTTCGACTCCCAGCGGCATCACATTTAAAAATTTAAAATATAAAATAAAATGGGACTTTCATACGGATATGAACCTGAACCATGGATGAATAGTGAAGCATATAATAGGCATCATTCACGCAAAAAGGTTAAAAAAGAAAGGCATAGAAAACTTAGAAGAATACCAATAGACCAAGACATTAGGCCACAATTAAAAAGATTTGATGGATGGGAATGGTAAATATGCGGGTTTAGCTCAATTGGTAGAGCATCTGCTTGCCATGCAGAAGGTTTGAGGGTTCGAGTCCCTTAACCCGCTCAAACGCTAAGGCGATATAGTCTAGCGGTAAAACGTGGCTCTCATAAGGCCAATTCGGAAGTTCAACTCTTCCTATCGCCACCAAAAAAGTTTGGCACGGTTTTTGATAAGAGATAACTTGCCGAAAAAAAAAATAAAAAAAAATTTGTTTTTAACAAAAAACTTTGTATATTTGTTAATGCAAATGTTCTTTGACATCTTGTGAAATCTGAAAAATAAAACAACAACATAAGGTTGTATGTTGTGAAACATATAGCCTATTGGAGGGGTGCCGAAGTGGTCATAACGGCCTAGACTTGAAATCTTGTGTGAGCTAACTACTCCCGTGGGTTCGAATCCCACCCCCTCCGCATATATTCTTCAATGCTGGAATAGTTTAAGGGTAGAACACGTAGCAAACAAAACAATTTCAGTCGGAACAATGAAATTTAACAGCAATATTTTAGCAATGAAATTCCAATTCCGAGATGATGGTTCGAATCATCAATTCCCAGCTACATGGTGTATTAACTCATATGAAATTCGGCCGATTCAAGTAGTATGAGGTGACGTGAAAAGAATTTGAGAAGAGCTAATATTGAATTCAAAGTAACTGGCTTTAATAATGGGTTCGATTCCCTAATACACCACTTTAAAATTGTCTCATGGTGTAATGGTTAGCACAAGAGATTTTGGTTCTCTTGGTCCGTGTTCGAGTCGCGGTGAGACAACGTGAAAAGCTGTAGAGTAGTTTTCCTTTCGCTCGGAAGAGCGTCTGGGTGTTTCCTTCTTAGTGCAGCAACCGTCTCAGGGTGTGGGCCCACGCAGCTGAGAGGACATAAGTGAAACTCTTCTAATGGGATGTGGTGTAACGGTAGCACACGTAGCATTTATGATTTCAGACACGGAATTTTACAGCAATATTTTAGCAATGAATTTGGGTTTCCGTGGTTTTGGTTCGAATCCAAACGTCCCGACTAATTTAACAATGGCCAAGTGGTGGAATTGGTAGACACCCATGACTCAAAATCATGTGCCGAAAGGCGTGTGGGTTCGAGTCCCACCTTGGCCACAGGAAATTCAACAGCAATATCTTTATAAAAATTAGGGTATGTTTTTTTTGATGGATTTCCGTTTATTTTGTTGCCTCCTTAGTATAATGGTTATTACATCGGCTTTGTAACCCGAAAATACCTGTTCAATTCAGGTAGGGGGCTCATGATTTTTAATGGGAAAGTAACCGGTAATTGGTAGCCGCGCGGACTGTAATACATGAAGGTAAACATGTAAAAACCATCCAATGTGAATAATGAAGTATCGTAAATTCGTAATTTACCACATTGGCAATCCGTTCTCTTTTGAGACTGGTGGTTCGAGTCCACCCTTTCCCACAATGCAGAATTAGTATAGCGGCAGTATATGACCTTCCCAAGGTCAAGGTATCGGTTCGACACCGATATTCTGCTCAATATGCCTCAGTACCCGAAATGGTATAGGGGCCACATTTAGGCTGTGGTGGCATAGCCATTGTGGGTTCGAATCCCACCTGGGGTACTGAAAAAAATCTTAATCAACGAAGCTTTGCCTAATGAAGCCATGGATTTTACCGTGAGAAGTTCTATTGTGAACCGTTGATTTTTTAAGAAAATTATTTTTTGTATATTTATAAAAGAATTAAAAATAAAGGAAACATACAGCAAATTTTAAAAGGTTAAAGATTTTACTGAAAATAAAATTGAAATGGTTCGATTCCATAAATATCGTTTCCTGTTTTTTAAGGGAGAGTAGCGTAGCTGGTTAGCGCAACAGACTGTATACAGGAGAAATAACTTCTGAAAACAAATTGATTCTTGTATTGACGGTCATCCTAGGTCAGTAAATTCGACTTTTACTACAAGAACTAATCTGTGGGTCGTGGGTTCGAACCCCACCTCTCCCGCTAAACTTAAGAAATCTAACAGCAAATGTCAACTTGATTAGTTCGATTCTAATATTAGCCGTTATGGGCTGATTGCAATGGTGCAGTAAATGATTTCTGAGAAAAACAATGACGCTTAACCGTCAGAACATGTTTCTAAATTCATTAAAGATTTAGCGCACTTGTAGAGCGACAGGACTACACCTAAACCGAGGTGAGTGGTGAAGTACCGAGGAAGCTTTGTTTGAAAGGTTGCGAGCTCTAAAACAGATGTTGGCATAGTTAAGAAGATGCCATAAACCTTTCTTTATTGGGCCTGTGGTTGAATGGTTTACAATGCCGCCCTGTCACGGCGTGTGGTGCGGGTTCGAATCCCGTCAGGCCCGCTAGATTAAAAGGAATTTAACAGCAAGTTACAATAGGTAAACACATTTGTAAGCAAAACAAAGATTGTTGGTTCGAGTCCAACTGCGGCTTTAGGGGAACCGATGGCTGCATAGTGAAATGGAAAATAAATAGATTCCTGTAATCTAAAAAATATAAGGAAAGAAGGACACACGTACCTTAAACAAGTACGAAAAGTTAGTGCGGGCCACATAAAGTCGCCAAGCGTCTCATGGTGGAGGCACGATAGTGAAATGTAAATTTCTTACATGGGGAGTTCATTTAGCGGTTTAGGATGCAGGTTCGACAGACCTGTCACTATGGTTCGATTCCATAACACCCCACAATCGGTTTGTTGTTGATAATCAAAGGAAAGTTGAGTAAGACAAGGGTTCGAGTCCCTTATGGTCCACGAAGTGTTGGTTTTACTAAGTTGGCGCACTTGAGACGTATATCTCTGAAGTATAAAGAAGGCGAACTTAGTCTAATCCGTGGAAAGCACGGTTTTAATAACGGGTGCGCCATGTTGAGTACCAACCATACTAGTTATACGGTTCTTATGATTCATGGTACAATATCAAGTAATTTGAAAATTTTGATTCGGGTTTAAAATTGGGGTTCAACTCCCTGGCATCCGACAAAAAAAATAATATGGGCCATCTTGGAATTGATTGCTAATGAGTACAATGAAAGTAGACATCCGAGATGCCATAAAATAACTGGCAACGAAAATTATGCTTTTGCTTATGCAGCAGCCTAAGGCAGCGCATTTAGCAGGTTGACAGCGAACCAAATCGCTGCTTTTTGCCCGGTTCGTCTAGCTGGCCTAGGACGCAAGGTTTTATACAGTTTTACTTTTCTCTGTGAAAAAAGTTTTTCCTTGCTTTAATCATGGTGAGTATGAAGAATGTTCGATACATTGCAAGGAAGCCATCCTTGAAATCAGGGGTTCGAATCCCCTACCGGGTACATTCAACGGTTAGTATATCAGTTGGTTTAGATGGCAAACCTGATAAGTTTGAGGTCGGTGGTTCGAGTCCACCCTAACCGACATTATTAATTATTCTTGGGAGGGTACCAAATGTGTCAAGAATAGTTTCCGAACATCCAAATTAAGTTCATTTTAAACCCCTCCATTTTAAAGGGCCTATGCCTTCAATTGGTACAGGACCGCCCTTGCACGGCGGCATTTTATCAGTTCGAATCTGATTGGGTCCACTTTTAAATATGTACTATATGATACATATTTTTAATTATGCATTATATGATACATATTTTTAATGGCCCGTGGTGTAACCTGGTTAACACGCCTGACTTTGACTCAGGAGATTTACAGGTTCAAATCCTGTCGGGCCAACATTTTAAGAGGTCGCGCCTCAACGTAACGTCATTTGTCCCTGAATAAATCAAACAGATGCTTCAGCGTAACTGAAGGAAAGTCTTTTTAATTTTCTATAATGCGGTCATAAGCCATTGACTATGGAAGAAAATTGTAATCCGTGTGTAGCTCAGAGGTAGAGCAATGGGAGTGTAGAAAAAATATTTTTTGGCAAAAAAATTAACAGCAATATAATTTACCAAAGTAAACCCATTAGCCGAAAGTTCGAATCTTTCCCACGGAGCAAATCATAAAAAATCGGAATTTGATGGATGGAGACATGCCTATGATGGTGTAGGTGAAGGTAATAATTCTAGACAAATAACTTCGGGTAGGTTCGATTCCTACAGTTCCGACAATAGGAAAACATACAGCAAATTATTTTTAGTAACAAACTGTTAATTTGTACCACTGAAACCCGTTTTCCGTTTTTTTTACGGAATGTGGAGGAACTGGCAGACTCGCAACGCTAAGAACGTTGTGCCGAAAGGCGTGTGGGTTCGAATCCCACCATTCCGACAACTCAATACTGACGAGTATAAAGACAGGCGTAGAACCAGATAGCGTGAACGGTAGCAGTACAAGCCCTAAACTGTTAAAATAAATGGGTGAAGGGAGAGGTAATATTACTCCTTGAACTAGCGAATTTCAAGTAGATTCATGGATTATCGAAAGGCTTTAGAAATGTTAAGGAAAAAGACCTTATGCCAGCGATTGGGTGCTCCACACAGGGAGTGTGGGCCTCGACACAATGAGGTGGTTGGAATAGTACCAGGGTTCGAATCCCATACCAATCAAGGAAATCCATTTTATGGTGTCTGTAGTGTCAGTGGTTTAGCACACAACCTTGTGGCGGTTGAGGCCTCAGTTCGAATCTGAGCAGACACCCAGATTAAAATAATAGCAAGTATAGACCATTGAGTAATCAAGGTAAATGGCACAGATATCCATGGTAATGGTGTCATGTTGCAGGAGGCATAGAAGTATCCACGCTTGATGAAACGTGTCAGTTGGTGTAAGCCAGTCGGTGTTAGAGCAGCCGATTCTGTGAAGAGCTGTAAGAGGATAAGCAACAAGTGAGTAAAACAGCGCAAGTGCCTAATAGCGGGTATCCACCTTTAATGTGTGGTTTCTCAGCCTTATTTCGTAAATCTACTTGCATTTTGGAGGCATAAGCCTAATTGGTAAGGCAGGAGTTTGCTAAACTCTGAGTAGTCGCGTTAAGCGGCGTACAGGTTCGAGTCCTGTTGCCTCCGCACAGAGAAACTTGTCAGTTTGATATTCTAGAACTTGCTGATAGACACAGATAAGTAAACTCAGAAGGTTATATACTGTGTATTAACAGAGATAAATGAGAGGTGACTCATGGAATGTACAACCATGATTTGTGGCCAGCGGGAAAATGGCTACTGCAAATACTAACATTTGTGGGAGTGTAGCAAAGGTGTATGGGCTGTGTTAGTGAAACCCATATGTGTATCATTTATTTCTTTTTTCAGATTTCACAGGTGTTATAAACACAAAAGCCGACAAAAACTGCCGGCTTTTTTATTTTGTTGTATTTGGTTTTTAATTAATATTGACTATGTTCCTCTTTATACTCTTCCCAACCATCCATATCATACATTCTTAAAAGATAAACCATTATTTCAGATAAAGTTTTATCACTCATTGCCCTAATTATTGCTTCGTTTGCGGCTTCTATACCCATCTCTTCACAAAAATATTGATAAGCCAATTGTGCTTCATCTGTTTCGACAATCCATCCATAATCTTCAGCCTCATTTATTTTTCTCTTCTTTTTGCTTTCGCTGACTATTTGACCCTTAATAATTCTGTATTTATAATACCATGTACCTGCTTTGGATATTCCATGGCCAATTATTTTTAATACACCTCTATTAACATACATTGCAGCCATTTCCAAGAATTGCTTGATATCACAGGTTGCTTTGCCATTATCGCCTATTTTACAAGTAACAGCAAATTCTTTTTCTCCAAGGTCCCTAAAATTCAAACCCAATTGTTCAGATTCTCTTTTAAATGTCATTAGTATATCATTTACTTCTAAATCTGATGGTTCTTCTGATTGCCAATCATCGGGGTCTATTTCATTTTCGTCATCATAACCGTCAATATCTTCTTTGACGAGTTTTCTTAATGCTTCTTTCACAAGATTTCTTATGTGATTTTCGTTAATTCTAATTACTTTTTTGTTCATTTCTCAAATATTTTACTATAAATAGTTGTAAATGTTGATTTTTATAAAAAGTATTTGTA
>Ga0310694_10006076_pt1 | contig 11460 bp, 6 predicted proteins | sample 174DNAGHGhighgp2_FD_203884 | JGI IMG/M metagenome (GOLD analysis project Ga0310694, IMG submission 203884) | Sheep rumen microbial communities from Palmerston North, Manawatu-Wanganui, New Zealand - 1742 DNA GHGhigh gp2 (v2) (version 2) | ecosystem: Host-associated > Mammals > Digestive system >... | reverse complement strand
GGGTTGATGTCGCGCACACGCTCGGCAGCCACATCCACCTTAGGCCGCCCGATGGTGCTGTGCAGCGCAAAAATCTGGCGGTTGATGTTCGTCACGCTGATGGTGTCATCGTCTATCAGGTCCAGTGCACCCACGCCGCTGCGCGCCAGCGCCTCGACCACATAGCCACCCACCCCACCGATGCCAAACACCGCCACACGGCTCCTGGCCAGGCGCTCCATCGCCGCGGCACCCAGCATCAGCTCGGTGCGTGCAAACGGATTCCCCTCCACTGAATGATGTTGATTATCCATGTCTGTTGTCGTCATTTTTGAGACCGCAAAAGTAATAAAAACCGCCTCCACACCACCATTTCAGTCCACTAAAATGCACATTCCGGCAAAAAATATCCGTTTTTTTGTCCCCAATTCAAAAATTTGGCTTACCTTTGCACCCGCTTCGACGCCCAGATGGCGGAATCGGTAGACGCGTTGGTCTCAAACACCAATGGGGTAACACCCGTGCCGGTTCGACCCCGGCTCTGGGTACAGAAAACTAAGCGTAAGGCGCTGAAACTCAATGAGTTTTGGCGCTTTTTCTATTTTCTGCTGGAACATTGCTGGAAAATTTTTCTTCTTGCTTTTCGCACTTCCCAAGTTTATTGGAACATATGACTTTGAGATATTACTTATGAAACAACCTATTATATCAAATTAGAGATAATAAAGGGAATCAATATAAAAGGTTTGTCTATAAGTTCATATTATGTTATATTTGCACCATTAAAAATCAACATATTTAGTAAAGCCTTTATAATTTGAATCATCCTTATGAGTATTCCAAATCATATTCAACAAGAGATACAAAAATACAAGATCTTTGTAGAAGAAATGCAGAAAATTTCAACCCGAGGATTGAAAAAGATGCTCCCAAAATTAACAATACTAAAAGAATTAGAAAAACGCGAGTTTTATATAAAAGACTATATTATAAAGCATGGCGTACCAACAGTTTCTGCTGATGAATTTTACTCCATTTTTTTGTTTGTCATCTCACAAACAATAAATTTTGATGATCAAAAAAAGTATATATCAGAAAAAAATGATGATCCAATGGAGCTAGCGGCAATTTCACTGTCCTTAAGCTGGCTTTTTGAGTATTATACCGGAGTTGCTGGTTACATAATGAATTATTTGATGAAGCATCAACGGCAATATTTTATTCCACCTAAAGATCTTTGCATAACAGATGAAGACGCTTTATATTTTTCATCAGCCCATTCAAAAGGGCAAAGGCTTAAAACTATATTTGAATCACTAAAACAGAATAAAGACGCACTTGAGACCTTGTCCCATCAATTATGTTCGACGCAACAATCCGCTGAAGAAATAGATGAAGATTTCGATGGATTTTTATTATTTTTTAACGAACTAATGGATTTAATTCAAGATGATGATTATGAGCATTTCAAAGAAACCGTATATATGGCTGGTATAAGATCTTTCTATGAATTCTTTGAGTTAATCTCCCCCTATTTATCGATGGCAAGTATCATGGATATTGACTCTGATAGTTTGGAATCTGAATTCGACTTTACACAGTATATCTCAATGAATAATCTAAATATTAATGAGGACCTATACCTTACCCCTATGTTTTGTCGTATCGCTCTCAATTATGTAAAGCAAACTATGGATATTATCGAGAACCTCCCGTCTGAAGCAAAAAAAGCAATTGAATCTTATTGGGAAGATGACGAAACATCTTGGTTTAAGAATCCATTTAAGATATGGGTTCAAGACCAATTTCAAATAATCTCTGAGAGCATTCAAAATCTAACAGAGAAATCTGAAAAACATGACGCAAAATCAGATCACTTAAATGTCCCATTTAGTCGTAAAATGGTAAAAAAACTTGCTAAAGGTTTAGTAAAAGGATCTGACAACCCTCATCTTCCGTGTCTCGTTTCTGCAAAAGATGGTGACGACGATGCAATTAACAAATTAGTCTATCTTTTCACAGGCAGAGCCGACATCCCCATAAAACATCCTATTATAAAACCACATAATCTTGTATGGGAAAAAAATTATACTCTGAACAATCTTAAGCTACTGATATATCTCATGCACTATGAGGGAGAGTTTGAAAATAACGATCCGCTAAAAGCGCTTGACGAAGGCGCTAGTGATGGTATTTCTGAATTCGTTAAGTTTGGTAACACTGGAAGAAAATCTATTTTTCCTATAGTAGAAGATGCTTTTGGCAAAGGTAAGAAAAGTGTTCAAAATGCCCCAAGCCCTAGGGGCGGTAATCAGGAAAGTATGAAACAAATCGCTCTATTCTGGTTTTACTGCAAAAATATGGATGACTGACCTACTACTTCCCCTCAAGCAAAAGCAATCAAGGTTGTCTCAGCCTGACCCTTTCGTTATAATTTCAAGTTTAGGCACTGTCGATTCTGTTGGCAGTGCTATTGTGTCATAAGTTTTAAATCCCACTAAAATGTACAAAAACCTAGTTGAGCTTGCTAAGGAATGCCCAGGTCTGCAAGTTACTATCACACTGGGCGAGTTGATTGAGGCGAACAGATTACTGATAGCCGAGACTAAACGTGAACTAGAACAGGAGATAGCTGATTCCAAAGCCGAGACCTATGTAAGCAGAGAAAGGCTATGGAAATCTTGGATGTAAGCTCGGTTACGTTATGGCGGTGGAAGAAAATGAAGTACTTGGTTCCCATTATTGTTGGCGGCAAATGTAAGTACCGCATGAGTGATATTCGCCAGATTATGGAAGGCGGCTAACCTTTCTCATACATCTCCATCATATCAGCGTAGAAGTTAATCAGGGTTTGTCTCAGCCTTGTTCCTCCGTCATACTCGGATATCGGTATTTTGTACTCTCTAAGCAACGATAGACATTCATCCAAGTGTTCCCCCGGTGAAGATCTAAAACTCGCCATCCAGACCCTCTTAACGCCTTTTTCGGACAATTCTCTCGCCGTACCATACCCAAGCAGTTCCCACAGGAAAAAACCGGCGCTTTTAATGCCTCGATATTATCCACGTAAGGTTTTTGGATATGTTCAGGCATTCCTCTAGCGCCGAGCATTCTATCCTGGATTCCACACATGGATTCGACCAGGGAAATTAGTTTTTGTTTGGTGGGAGGGGATGCGGTCATAAAAACGGAAAGCTACTTCTGGTACTTGATCTGGAAGTAGTCGAGAAGGGCCTTGAAGTTGTCCTGGGCTGTGAGGCATGTATCAAGTAGGAAACCTTTGATGCGGGGCCATTCACGGAGACCTCGATAGTAGAACATCTTCAGATCGTCGGTGATGATGAAGGGGACGATTCCAGCCGATAAACATTCTTTGAACATGATCAGCCGGCCTACACGTCCATTACCGTCCTGGAATGGGTGGATCGCCTCGAAACGTTGATGGAAGTCGATAATGTCCTCCAAGGTGTGCTTCTTAATGGCGTTATATTCTTGCAGCAGCTCTTTAATCTGTCGGTGAACGTCGGAGGGTGCTGCGGTTTCCATGCCTCCCACTTCGTTAGGCAATCGTTTATAGTTTCCCACAGCGAACCAGGGCTTTCGAAAGTCAGAGGTGCCGGACTTGAGTATCAGGTGCAACTGTTTGATGAACGATTCAGTCAATTTCGCTCCCGCATGTTCAATGATACAGTCGATACAGCGGAAGTGATTAGCCGTCTCAATAATATCATCCACCTTAACAGCGACGTCGGTAATGCCGATGGTGTTAGTCTCGAAGATATACCTCGTTTGCTCGTGGGTCAGGCGGCTACCCTCGATGTGGTTGGAGTTATAGGTGAGGTCGATCTGGACACGGTGATAGATTCCTCCCTTAACCCTTCCGTCCTTTTGCTCCTGAAGTGCGCTAAGTAAGGGTGATGTCTTTGAAGTCCTTTTCCTACCGGGCAAGACGACATCGGCAGGAATATTCCATGACTTACCCACGAGATAGGCACCGTCAATCTTCCCGCTAGCACAGTAATTGCGGGCGGTGCGTTCCGAGATATTGAACTTCTCGGCAAATTGCTTCACTGATATATATTCCATCGTTCTATCGGCAAGAAAAAAACATAAATCATCCGCAAATATACCCATTTTTGCCGACATCGGCAAGAAAATAAGCAAATAAATTGATAGCGATCGATGGGTGTCGTATACTCTGACATACTATGAAAATCCTCAAAAAATTTCAGACTTATTTTAAAATCCCAAAGAATCATCCCATTTCTTTGAGACTTCCTCCTACTATTTCGGAGTCTATCAAAGAATCTTATAATACGGGGGTCACTGATGGCTTACATTAAAACTGTATAACAGTGTTGTTTGTCATAATAATAAGTTTTTTACATGCTCGTGAGATTGCCACATAAAAGTTCTTGGCATCTTCGAACTTATGGGCATTCCAGACAAGTACAGTATCAAATTCTAATCCTTTTGTCAATAATGTTGTGCCAATAATTCTTCCATGTATCTTTCGGCCTTGATGTCGCATTCTACTTTTTGCCAACTTCATGGCCTCAAACATGGAGATGCTATTTGCTTGGGCTATTTGAAAGCACCTATTTATTAAAATATACAAGTCATGGTGATAGTATTTAATGTCGGGCAAAGAAACGACTCGTTTGATCAATGTCTGTAACTGGCACAATGTGGGTGATGACTCAAAATTTGAAAAATCATCTAATAATGCTTTTGAAAGAACGGCATTTTCCTTTTTCTTTGGTATAAACCTATTACCCTTTCTATCAATCCACAGATTAAGTTTCGTCTTATTTAGATGTAGTAATAATAATACATTATAAAAATGAGCAATTTTTTTTATCCTACGTTTTTGAGCACATTGCGTAATAAATTCATCGATTTTTTTTGCACATTGATAATCTCCGTCCGAATCAATAGCATCAATTACAGTAAATCGATTCCCATAATCTATGCGTTGTTTAATTGAAACTCTATCAGTGAATCTTCCCCTGAAAACAGGTCTCCCAAATTTATCCGTATCACGATAAGATGGGCATAGAACCAATAGGCTTTCACTATCATGCGCACTCAGCAGACGTGAGCATAATTTATAATTATCATTGTCGTCAACTGACAGCGGAAACACATAAAACCCTTTAGCAGGGTTATGTCGAAGAACTATAGACTTTTGATTCTCTAAACACCGTCGTATTCGTAATATTTCTTGGCCTAATTCTGGATTAGAATTCTGCCAACGCCAAGGGGAAGAGAGACAATCAAAGCGTGTAAACAGACCCAAATCTTTGTCAAAATCGACCAAAGGTTTTGATTCAAAAGAAAAGATGCCCTGCAGAGGGTCGCCTAAAAGATGGAGCGGTAAGTTGTAAGCTAGCTCCATTATCATCTCATGCTGGTCTATGGTACAATCCTGATACTCATCCACAAACACACCATCATAGGATGATTGAATTACAGTTTGCACCAACTTCGATTGCATGAGAACACGGCATTTTCCAATAGCCTCACTGAAATAGTTCGAATCTGATTCGTCAGGTAAAACTGAAGATCCGAGAAAACCGATTACATATCGTTGTGCAAAGCCAGTGATGGTTTCTAATTGGTATTTGTTTGTAGGAATGCTTTGCTCTTGAAACTTTTTTCTTAATGATGCAATACCAGCATGAGTATGCGTTAGAATAAGTTGACACGACTTATCGGGGCATTGTAAAAGACAATCTGCGATTGCTGTTGTTTTACCATGTCCGGCAGGGGCAATCAATAGCCCACGTTGACACTCTATGAAATCAGTCCAATCCGTCATCATTTTCTTTTATACCACACCATTTTAGCATAGAAACTACATTTTGCTTCATACATGCATCCTCTTTTATTTCGTTATACGCTTCAACAAATATGGAACCAAGAAATTCTCCTCCAGGAATATGCTTGAACCACTCTTTATTCTTTCGTAACGATAAAGCAATTATCTCGTCCCTTATTACTAACTGGCTGTTTTCATCATTTGCCCCATTAATTCTATCCATATAACCTTCGGGCAATTTGATGTTTTTGTAGGGGAAATCATCTTGCGAGCATTGAACAGTTTTGGCAATAAATCTCCAAGGCAAATCTTTTATTATCTGTGTTTCAAAACAATTGCCCGTCTCACACAGGAATAACTGTATTCCTTTTTCTTCTGTTATTTTTTTCTCATTAGCAAGTTCCTCTGATTTGTCATCATCCGCAAATACACTTGTAATAAATCCTAAATCATGAAGTTTTCTTGCATAAGTGTACATTTTGTTTCCGCCTTTTACGTTTACAATCACCACACCTTTTGCTGAAAGACTCGTGTTGTATTGCTTTCTAACCCAACAATCGATAGCACGAATGAAACCCTCTTCTGTTTTGCCCTCGCAACAGATTATTTTCTTAGCAAAAAGAGCTTGAGGATTTGAACGCCTGCAAGCATCGAGGTCTTCGTCAACTAGATATAGAGTGTCAGCGCCTTTGCTAACAACAAATAAATTGCCATGTTCTGCTTCAAGCACCACATTTAAGGAATGTGTTGTAATGAATACCTGCCCCGTTTTTGTGCCCTTTAGAATTCTTGTCAATGTGACGATTCTATCAGGTTCTAAGCCTTGTTCTAATTCATCAACTAAAACTATGCCGCCTTGTTTGGTCAATTCGGTCTGGACAGCAATAGACATGAGTCTCTTGCTTCCTTTCCCATGAAGGCGGTATGGCAACTTATCAGCATGTAGTGCAATGCTATTTCCGGTATAAGGATTCTCTTTAATATCTATTTGTGCACACAAGTCAGTAACATTCAGACCTAACATCTCAGCCGTTAGTTTGAGCGACGTCAGTGGTTCATTCAAAGGAGTTAACATTCCTCCGTCGATTGAAGCTGCCATTGTGCGTATCAGTTCAGCTTTTACGTGTTCAATAGTATTACCATCTGTCATTCTGGCCTTGGTAAGCGAATAAAGTGGTGACTGACGATTGTAAGCGAACTGATTGTCAGTATAGTCTGAGATAAAGTTGACAGCAAACAAAGCTCTGTCTGAACCCGAAATAGGCTTGTCCTCATTGTTTGTTTCTGGTCGAGCTTTTACCACCCAATGCGGTTCCAACGTTTTGTCAACTACAAGTTTCAGGATAATGGATTCCTCACCAGGCTTACAATCTTCATCCAAATCATTTTGCAAATAAAAGCCAAACTTAGATTCTTTGAGCAACTCCACAGGAAGCTCTTTGATTGTCAGTTCGATTTCTATTGGCTGCTTAGTGTCTTGATTATAGAAATCAAGATCACTGAAGGAAAGATTCCAGGATGGAGACAGAGCAGCATTGATGGCAGACAAGATTGTACTCTTGCCTGAATCACCTCGACCAATTAGCACAATGAATTTCTCATTGCCAAATTCTTGGCTTAATTCTTTGATGCCTCGGTAGTGCTTTATCCTAAGTTTCGATATATGGCTCATATCCTTGCTTTTATCTGAATTTATTAATATGTAGTTCCACAATCAGGGCATTTACCATTAACTAACTTCTTACCACACTTGTAGCAGTAAAACTCGTTTTTCTCCCAGTGACCAAGGTCACTGTTTACGAAGTTCTCCAGCCACGGAGAGATTGCACCGCCAGTAAACCTCAAATTTGCCAGACGGTTTGCGAAGTTTTGGGTTGAACAACAAGCGCCACATTCAGGACAGATGTACTGTCCGTTGGGACATTGTTTTGAGTCACGGCTATCAATCGTCGCATCGCAATTTTTCTTGTTAAAGCAATGGTTGAGATATACAACCTTTCCAAAATTCTCGCATTCATCGTTGGCGCAAGAGAATTCAGTAACTGCTCGGGTGGCGAAATTTGACATATCGTTGGGCTTCATTAGTTTCTTACATGTTCGACATTCTAGATGACTATAGAATTTTCTAAACGAGAACAAGAAAGAATTAAGAATGATATAGTGCCCAAACCTTGTTATACCCTTACTAGAAATATAATCTACGGGAATTTTCAATATCCTCATGAAGTCAAGGATGGAATATTTTTCCCATTCGTTGTTCAACATGAATCGAACAGGCCAACGATAACATGGATAGCCACCACACCAATAGAAAGGTTCTCCATTTTGATTATCTAATTTAAGTGCCTGACGACATTCACAAAAAAGTCTACTATCTTTGGGATTAACAGTATATAAAAGAGGCATCATATGTTCCTCACGATAGCAAAGATTGAAAACCCTTGCCATATTGAGGACTTCAATCTCTTGGTCTTTCTTAAAATATAGCTCGTAGGAATCACCCTTGTCCTTTATTTTGGGAGGATTCTCCACGAAGTTTAGTTTGACGTACTCTTTGATTGGGTTAAAATACTTGTTATTATAATCCTGCGGATCACGATCAATATCGCACATCTTGTTTGGTACAAATACCTGAATGACATTTGTCAATATTAAATCGACAAATCCATTATAAAATTTGTTGCGCCCCCATCTGTCATCATCTTCACCTACATGTACGCGTCCATTGCATTGGTGTAGGAGGTGTTTTATTTTAACCCATTCCCGATGATCTTCACGATCATACAATAACTGCAACATGAGGTTATTTGTGAATGTGGCTTTGGGATTTTCAGTTCTGAGTTTCAAATAAGCAAAAGTCATTTCTAACGGGAAACACAAATGACGTTCACCACCGCCTAACAATTTGTATAAGCTGACGGCATTATGATTAAGTTTCCCCTGATCGATGAGCTGAAATAGTTTCTTGACTGCATTTATCTGAACATAAGGTAACAAATCTGAAAATATTTCAGTCAAGGTTTTAAGCGATGCTGATGACTGAAAAAAAACAGCCCAAAGGATAGTTTTTAGTTTTGCGTCGCCTGAGCTATGGGTTATCAAACTATTAATGAAATAACTCAATTGTTGGTTCCATTGCCGTTTCTCATAATAGTTCGCATCTTTAGAACATTTTAGACGGACTAATTCAAGCAGGCAAATAACCAATGAAAAGTTTTCTGGAACCAAATCAATTCCAAGTACCCGTTTCTCAATAAAAGAAAACAAATCTTTTGAAGATTTGACTATTTCTTCCTTTTCCTTATCTTTAAGAACAGGACGTGTATATCCATCATAGACAGCATTCGGTATGAGGAAAGATATCATTTCTGAGCCATCATAAAAGTCATCTACAGAAAGATTGTTAATAATTTCCAGACAAACACCTTGAGTTGGTTTTGGAATTACACCATTTCTATACAAGGCCATTATTGATGAGTTATCGAGTGATTGGATATATTCATTCCAACGTTTGATAAAGATCTCTTTCCCAAGATAATCACGGAATTTAAGTAAGGTATTACAATTCGACGTTTCAATATCTGGATAATAATCATCCTTATCTATAGACTCATCAAATGGTTTGGAGACTTGTTTAGATCCTATAATTTCAAAAGTTTTGTTTATAACCATCTGTCTGAACTCATCGTCATCATCGAAAAGTTCTCTCTCAGAATCAAAATACTTTTTAGCATCGGCAAATGACCAATTGCTAATTGCGATTTTGAGTTGCTCAAAAATTTCTTCTTTAGTGATGAAATCAAATTCTCTTATTTTTGATAATGCAAAGACAGATGTAGCTTTAAGCAACAGCAGTTTAGCATTTTCAATTACGTCTTCAAATGTTTGATCCGAATAAAAACGTTTTAATCTATATAATGATCCACTGAATTGGCTAATTAAATTTAGATCATTTACGTTTTGTTTCAGCGGCGATAAAACATCTTCTTTTGCAATGGGTAAAGCTTTTTCATAAAAAGGATTTATGAAGTCTTGACCCCAAAAGCTATACCTTTCGAGTAGACCGAAGAGATGCCAAATATTCTTTTTTTCAAGAAGAATATTAAGTCTTTCCTTTACAGTTATTCTGAAGTCTTCTGCATGTTCTTCTTGGGAAGATGAAGACATCTTATTATAGGCTGTAATCAGTTTATCTGATTCATACCCATATTTCTTAAATTGATCTAAGATACTAAGAAAATCCCGTTTTGCTATAGTCTCTTTGCAATTGGAAATAACTTCTTTATAATCTTGTCCAGTTAGACTCCTTATATTTCTTAAAGCATAGATGATACTATTCTCATTAAATGTCGGCCATGAAGAATACTCTTTTTCAATCTTTTCAGCCTCACGATCAGCAAAATCATAGATAATTTTGCGAACCTGTGCTTCAACCGATATATCTTGTATCAATCCAAGAATAGATTTCAAAGTGAACAATGTATCTATTTCGTACTCGCCATAGTCATTCTTTAATGATTCAATCCACTTTTGAATGACATTATGGCTTGCATATTTGATGGTTGAAGGGTACATCTTGAGCACCTCTAGCATCTCTTCAGCATTCAGACATCCGAAGAGTGGGGCCCAAATGTCGGTCCCGTCATGCTCACAATCATAATCAAACACATACTTTTTGATTCCGTTTGCCTCTTTGATTGAAAAATGACGAATCAAATCACGTATGATGGTTAACGTCGATTCCGCGTTTCGTTTATCATTTTCTTCTATCTTCTTATTGATAAAAGGAACTAACTTGCTCAAAGGAACATTGCAGTGTGTAAATAAATTGAACTCCGATACAAGATTTTTAAGAATTACAGTTTCATACTCACCGTAATAGTTTAAGGCTAATTCAATATCTTCATCTGATTGTGAGATTGGCCTAACATTGACAGCTTTGGACTTAAGACGATCTTGTTTTTGTATCTGAAAAACAACAACAGATCTTTCATCTTCAGGAGAACCGTTTAGAAATGAAGATGAATCTATATAAAAATCTGTTTTGATTACGGTGTCAATCTGTTCATCATCAGTCATGCCACATTTATTCGTAGCAACGAAGCCAAAGTTTTTTGTCTTATCAAAAAACTTAATAGCACCAATGAACTTTCTTCCGTCGTATTTCAGTTCCATAGAATATTTATCTTAATGCGCGGATGCGTTGGTCATATAATTCATTGAACCACGTGGACTTAAAAAGGGTGTTCACGCGGTCTTCGGTCAGTTTGTTGTAGAGCTCCAGTTTGGTTGTGATGAAGCTTAGCAGCTCATCCTCCACGGCCTCGTCAAACTTGGTGCGGATGTCGTCGCGCGAGTTCTCGGGGGTGAAGAACGAGAGCAGTTCCTGATCGGCCATGATTTTCTCCCGCAGGTGGTTGAGATCCACACGGTCTTCCTCAGTCAGGTCCAGGCCAAAGGTGTCGTTGAGCACCTTGATGATGTTGGACAGCCAATCAAATACCGGCTCTTGGGGCGGTTGTGATTGGCCTGGCTTCATGCCCTTCATGTCGGTGTCGCCGCTCTCCAGCTCAAGCTTGCGGGTGCCCAGGTACTTGACCTTGTAGCTGTGCAGCTGGCTTTCGCTCAGCACGTCGTAGGGCAGTTTCTCTTTCTTGTAT
>Ga0310694_10006075_pt1 | contig 11460 bp, 7 predicted proteins | sample 174DNAGHGhighgp2_FD_203884 | JGI IMG/M metagenome (GOLD analysis project Ga0310694, IMG submission 203884) | Sheep rumen microbial communities from Palmerston North, Manawatu-Wanganui, New Zealand - 1742 DNA GHGhigh gp2 (v2) (version 2) | ecosystem: Host-associated > Mammals > Digestive system >... | reverse complement strand
TGGACTACAAGACACCACTGATCCGCTCGACCGCCGCACTATGCCACGCCGCGAGAGAGGTGTGCGCATATTTCGACAAGCAGGTGAAGCACGTTCATGCCAACCTGGGTTGGGAGCAAGAGTATTTTCTTGTGGATGAAGCGTTATACAACGCCCGTCCGGATCTGGTGCTGACAGGCAGGACACTGATGGGTCACCTGAGTGCCAAGAACCAGCAGTTGGGCGACCACTATTTCGGCGCTATACCTGCCAGGGTGCTGGCGTTCATGCGCGAACTGGAATATGAAGCCTTGCGTGCAGGCGTGCCTGTTCGTACGCGCCATAACGAAGTAGCACCGAACCAGTTCGAGATGGCACCGGTATATGAGAATGTCAATCTTGCCAACGACCACAACCTGCTCGTTATGTCGATCATGGAGCGTGTGGCGCAACGCCACCATTTCCGTGTACTGCTGCACGAGAAACCTTTTGCCGGAGTGAACGGCAGCGGCAAGCATTGCAACTGGTCGATAGGAACGAGCACAGGTATCAATCTGCTCGCACCCGGCAAGAACCCGTACCAGAACCTGCAGTTTATCACGTTCCTGGTGAACGTACTGATGGCGGTGTATAAATACAACGGCTTGCTGAAAGCATCTATTGCCTCCGCCACCAACGAGCACCGTTTGGGAGCGAACGAGGCACCGCCTGCTATCATCAGCGTGTTTCTCGGCAAGCAGATAAGTGCCGTATTGGACAAACTGGAGCACGCCTCTGCCGACGAAGCTATTGTCATCAACGCCAAGAAAGAGATGAAACTCGGCGTGGCAAATATCCCCGAGATTCTGCTCGACAACACCGACCGCAACCGCACGTCACCGTTTGCGTTCACGGGCAACAGGTTTGAGTTCCGTGCCGTGGGCTCGAGCGCCAACTGCGGTGCAGCAATGTTAGCGCTTAACGCCGCCGTAGCAGAGCAACTGCTTCTATTCAAGCAGGAGGTGGATACGCGCATTGAGCAAGGGCAGCCGAAAGAGCGGGCACTGTTTGAGGTGATACGGCAATATATCGTGTCATGCAAACCTATACGCTTTGACGGCAACGGTTACTCTGTGGAGTGGAAAGCCGAAGCAGCCAAGCGCGGACTGAACTGTGAAACGAGTGTACCGGTGATCTTCGACCAATATCTGCTGCCGGAAACAGTGAAGATGTTCGAAGCAACAGGTGTACTGAGCGAGGCGGAGTTACACAGCCGCTGCGAAGTGAAATGGGGTACATACAACAAAAAACTGCAAATAGAGAGCCGCGTGCTGGGCGACCTCGTTCTGAACCACGTGTTGCCCGCTGCCAAACGTTACCAAACGATGTTACTGCAGAACGTACTGGCAGTAAAACAGGTGTTCGCTGCCGAAGAGGTTGCCTCACTCAACGCACGCGACTATGATATCATCCGCCAAATAGAGAATCACTCCTGTGCCATACTCGAGGGTGTAGATGCTATGACCGAAGCGCGTCATAAAGCCAACCGCCAGACAGACGAACGAAGCAAAGCCGTGGCGTACCACGATTGCGTTCTGCCGCTGATGGCACAGATACGCGAACACGCAGACGCACTCGAACTCATTGTGGATGACGAGATGTGGACACTGCCCAAGTACAGAGAACTGCTATTTACACACTAAACATCAACCGTTTATTCACTCAACCAAGACCTATGGCAAATCTTCCGTTCATCAAGATGCACGGGCTTAGCAATGACTACGTGTACATTGATTGTTTTGAAGAGGATACAGCAGCTCTCATCGCCCACGCCGACATACCGGCACTGGCTCGCCGGATAAGCGACAGACATACCGGTGCGGGTTCGGACGGACTGGTGCTGATGTTGCCGGACAACGAAGCTGATGCACGTATGCGCATCTTCAATGCCGACGGTTCGGAGGCACAGATGTGCGGTAACGCTATCCGGTGTGTAGGCAAATATCTGTACGAGAGTTATCTGTGCCGCAGGAAGCAAATGACTATTGCGACTCAAGCAGACATCCGCGAACTGGCTTTACAGGTTACTGACGGATTGGTGAAGAATGTGAAGGTCAATATGGGTATACCGGTTATAACAGCCGAAGCACCCATACTGGACACTCTTCCTCAAGCTTTTACGCAGGTGAACATGGGTAACCCTCACGCGGTGTTCTTCAGCGAATACGAGATTTCCTCAGAGCAGTTACACCGGTTAGGCAGGCAGATTGCCATGCATCCGCATTTTTCAGAGGGTACGAACGTGGAGTTTGCATGCGTACGTAACCGCAGCGAGATCGACCTGCGAGTGTGGGAACGCGGTTCAGGCGAGACGCAAGCCTGCGGAACGGGCGCTTGTGCCGCGGCAGCCGCAGCTATACGACTCGGATACACCGACAGAGATGTGACAGTACATCTGCCCGGCGGTGAGTTGCGAATACAATGGGCGGGTGACAACGAACCCATCTTCATGAGAGGCACCGCAACCATCGTTTACCGTGGGGAATATTATCTGTAACTGCTATGAAGATAAACACGAACTTCCGAAACCTGCAAGGGCAATATCTGTTTAAGGATATCACCGACCGCACCAAGGCGTATTCTGCTTCCCATCCGGGGCAAAGAGTATTGCAGTTAGGTGTGGGCGATGTGACTCGTCCGTTGCCGCAGGTGATTGTGCAGGCCATGAAGCAGGCTGCCGACGAACTGGCTCATCAGGATACGTTCCGCGGATACGGACCGGAAGCCGGCTATCACTGGCTGCGGCAGGCGATCATCGACAACGATTATGCACCACGCAACATACAGTTGGATTTGGACGAGGTGTTTGTCAGCGATGGAGCGGGCAGCGATCTGGGTAACCTGAGCGAATTGTTTGCAAGGGACAACAGCGTTGCCATACTTGATCCGTCATATCCGGCATATGCAGATACAACGATTATGGCAGGGAGACAGATACTGAACATTCCCTGTCTGGCAGAAAACGGATTCGTGCCCGACCTGCCTACAGGAAAAGCGGATATCATCTATCTGTGTTATCCGAACAACCCGACCGGTATTGTGCTCACATACGACCAACTCAAGCAGTGGGTAGATTATGCGCTGGCTAACAAAAGTATCATTATCTACGACGGAGCCTACGAGGCATTTATTACGCAGCCGGATATACCGCACAGCATCTATGAGATTGACGGAGCAGAGCAGGTGGCAATCGAAGTGCGCAGTTTCAGCAAAAGTGCCGGATTCACCTCTCTACGCTGCGGATATACCATTGTACCAAAAGCCACCGGTTTGAATGACTTATGGCTGCGCAGACAGACCACAAAGTACAACGGCACCTCGTATGTATCGCAACGCGCAGCCATGGCAACATACACGGCTGAAGGGCAGGAAGACTGCAGGGCGAACATCAATCACTACCTGACAACAGCACAACTTATAAGGAACGGATTGAGTGAGATGGGGTTTCAGGTGTATGGCGGAGAAAATGCACCGTATATATGGTGCAAAGCACCGTACGGATGGAACTCATGGCAATTCTTCGACCATCTGCTGGAGCAATGCCAAGTAGTATGTACACCCGGCGTAGGATTCGGACAGTCGGGAGAGGGATATGTGCGCTTCTCGGGATTCTCCAGACGCGAAGATTGTATGGAAGCACTCGAGCGAATAAAAAATGACCAAATCATACATCGGAAATCGGAAATCCCAAATCGTAAATAATAAAATCGTAAATAACTTTATGTGTGGAATAGTTGGATATATCGGCAAGCGCAAGGCGTATCCGATACTGATTAAAGGTTTGCACCGTTTGGAGTACCGCGGTTACGACAGTGCAGGTGTGGCACTGATCAATCCGCAAGGGCAACTGAACATCTACAAGGCCAAGGGCAAAGTGGCGGAACTGGAGACGTATGCTGCTGACAAGGATACCGACGGTTGCATAGGCATAGCGCATACGCGTTGGGCGACACACGGCGAGCCGAACACCGTGAACGCTCATCCGCATTACTCCGAAAGCGAGCGGCTGGCAATTATCCACAACGGCATAATAGAGAACTACGCCGTGCTCAAAGCCGGTCTGCAACAAGAGGGATACACCTTCAAATCAGACACAGATACGGAGGTGCTGGTGCAACTGATCGAATATACGCAACTCAACCGGCATGTCGATCTGAAGACTGCCGTGCAACTGGCGTTGCAGCAGGTAGTGGGTGCATACGCTATTGCCGTACTTGACAAGGATCATCCTGACACACTCGTTGCCGCTCGCAAGGGCTCACCGCTGGTAGTGGGTATAGGTCAGGACGAATATTTCCTGGCTTCGGACGCCACACCTATCGTTGAGTACACCGACAAGGTGATATATATTGAAGACGAGGAGGTGGTAACTATAAAGTTGAGCGTTGAGAGTTTAGAGTTGAGAGAAGCGGGCGAGGGGAAAGAGGATAACAATATAGATATCACCACCATCAACAATGTACAGAAGACGCCTGAGATCAAACGCCTTGAAATGTCGCTCTCACAACTGGAGAAAGGCGGTTATCCGCACTTCATGCTCAAGGAGATCTTCGAGCAACCGCGTACACTGACCGACTCGATGCGCGGACGTGTGAACGTGCGTCAGGACAACATAGCCCTTTCTGGATTCATTGACAACAAACAGCGTTTTCTGGACGCCAAGCGAATCATTATCACAGCTTGCGGCACAAGCTGGCATGCAGGACTGATTGCGATGTATGCCATCGAGGAGTTTGCACAGATTCCCGTGGAGGTGGAATACTCCAGCGAGTTCCGCTACCGTAAGCCTGTGATTAACAAGGATGATATTGTGGTTGCAATCTCGCAATCCGGCGAAACGGCGGACACACTGGCTGCTATCCAACTGGCTAAATCCAAGGGAGCGTTTATCTTCTCCATCTGCAATGTGGTCGGTGCATCTATCCCGCGACTGAGCGACAGCGGTTGTTACACACATGTCGGTCCGGAGATCGGCGTAGCCAGTACCAAGGCATTCACGGCACAAGTCACTGCACTGACTATGCTGGCGCTGTGTATAGGGCGCGAGAAAGGGACGCTGAGCCAAGAGCAGTATCTGGCTATCGTACGCGAACTCGGGCAGATACCCGACAAGATTGAACGCGTACTCGGCCAGAACAAACGCATAGCCGATTTCGCCAGAACATTCACGTATGCACAAAACTTCATTTACCTCGGCAGAGGTTACAATTTCCCCGTGGCACTCGAGGGTGCACTCAAACTCAAGGAGATAAGTTACATTCATGCCGAGGGTTATCCTGCTGCCGAGATGAAACATGGTCCGATAGCCCTCATATCGCAGGAGATGCCGGTAGTGGTTGTCGCACCGCACTGCGGAACGTACGAGAAGGTGGTCAGCAATATCCAGGAGATCAAAGCTCGCAAAGGCCGCGTGATAGCCGTTGTTACCGAGGGCGACGAACTTGTCAGCCGGATAGCGGATTATACCATTGAGATACCTGCTACCGAAGAGTGCCTCACTCCGCTTCTGACCGTCATACCGCTGCAACTGCTCGCCTATCATATTGCCGTGATCAAGGGCTGTGATGTCGATCAGCCGCGCAACCTCGCCAAATCCGTCACGGTGGAATAGCAGTTGACCATTTTATATTTTACAGCATAACTAAAAACAGCGTACCAACCGGCACGCTGTTTTCTTTGCAAAGGCAGGCGATTACTCGTCTTCCTTGAGCGACTCCTGGTAAGCTTTGAGCAGTTTTTCCTGCACATCGCCCGGAACAAGCTCGTAATCCTTGAACTTCATGGTGAACGTAGCGCGTCCGCCGGTGAGCGAGGAGAGCGTGGTGGAGTACGACGCCATCTCAGCCAGAGGCACCTGTGCGGAGAGTCGTGTGAAGTTCTTCTCGGTGTGCATACCGAGCACCATGCCGCGACGACCGGTGATGTCGGACATCACATCGCCCATCATATCCGACGGAACAAACACCTCTACATCATAGATCGGCTCCAGTACCTTCGGGTTAGCATTGCGGAACGCCTCGGCAAAAGCGTTACGGCCTGCCAGACGGAACGATATTTCGTTGGAGTCAACCGGGTGCATCTTACCATCATAGATAATGACGCGCACGTCACGCGCATACGAGCCCGTGAGCGGTCCTTGCTCCATACGATCCATCAAGCCCTTGAGGATAGCCGGGATGAAACGTGCATCGATAGCACCTCCGACGATAGAGTTGACGAGCACAAGTTTGCCGCCCCACTCCAGAGGAATCTCCTGCGTATCCTTGACGCTAATGCGGTACTCCTGGTTGCCGAACTTGTAAACCTCCTTAACTGGTACGCCTTCTTCATACGGCTCAACGATCAGATGCACCTCACCGAACTGACCCGAACCACCGGACTGCTTCTTATGACGATAATCGGCACGTGCAGCCTTGGTGATTGTCTCGCGATACGGGATCTTCGGCTCCTCGAAGGTAACCATCATCTTGTCGTTGTTCTCCAGACGCCACTTGAGTGTACGCAGGTGGAACTCACCCTGACCGCTCACGATAGTCTGCTTCAGTTCCTTGCTCTGCTCAACGAGCCATGTCGGATCTTCCTCATGCATACGTGTGAGCAGTGCGCTCAGTTTCTCGGCTTCCTGCTCGTTGTTCGGACGGATAGCGCGGCGGTACTTCGGATCGGGATAGCTGACGGGTTCGTACTGCAGTTCGCAATCCTTGGCGTTGAGCGTGTTGCCGGTGCGGGTATCTTTTAGTTTAACGGTAGCAGCGATGTCACCTGCGCAAACCTCATCTACCGGCACGCGGATGCTGCCGTCCACGGCATACAACTGCGAGATACGCTCCTTCGATCCGCGGTCCATGTTCACAAGGTCGTCGGCAGCGTGTACGGTGCCCTGCATAACCTTGAAGTAGTTGACATCACCGATATGCGGCTCAACAGAGGTCTTGAAGATGAACATCGAAACGGGAGCTTTGTCGTCGGGAGCGACCTCCACACCCTCGGTGCTCAACGGCTTGGGTGCATCGGCTACTGCGGGAGCCATCTCACCGAGGAACTCCATGAGTCGGCGTACGCCCATGTCGCGTGTACCTGAAGCGCATATAACGGGATAGATACCTCCCTCTTTGAAGGTGTTACGGATGCCTTCGATGGTCTCCTCGATGGTCAGTTCGCCCTGGTCGAAGAACTTCTCCATCAGCGCCTCGTCGTACGAAGCAGCGATTTCCATCACGTTAGCCAGCATCTCTTCGGCTTTGGCTTGTTCGTCAGCAGGTATATCTTTGAGTTCGGGAGCACCTCCTTCGGCTTTCCAAACGAGCATCTTGCGTTTGAGCACATCGATTGCGGAATTGAATCCTGCGCCCGGGTTAACGGGGTACTGGAGTACAACAACCTTGTTGCCGAAGTTCTCCTTGAGTCCCTCGAGTGTACGGTCGATATTGGCGTTTTCGTGGTCGCACTTATTGACGAGGAACACTACAGGCTTCTTCGCATTTTCAGCCATGCGGAAGTTGTTCTGCGTACCGACCTCTACTCCGCCGTTGGCGGTAAGGGTGATGATCGCCGTATCGCATACGTGCAGTGCAGATATTGCACCACCGCAGAAGTCATCTGAACCCGGGCAGTCGATGATGTTCAACTTCTTGCCGGCATATTCAATGTTACATACGGTTGAGAATACCGAATAGCCGTATTCCTTTTCTACGGGGAAGTAGTCACTGACGGTTGATTGAGCCTCTACCGTGCCGCGACGTTTGATCACTCCGCTCTCGAAGAGCATAGCCTCCATGAGCGTGGTTTTACCTGAACCGCTACCTCCCATCAAGGCGATGTTCTTGATTTCATTTGCATGATAAACTTTAGCCATAAGTTTTAGATTAAATGGTTAATTATTGTTGTTATTTATTTTTCTTTTCGAGTTTTTGCAAGTATTGCTTCATATAGTAGAACTGCTGCCATCGTGCAGCTGCCTGTCGTGCTTTCGCGAGTGCTTTGTCCTTGAGTCCGAGTTTGTCGTAGCACTGCACGAGGCTGACGGTCTGCGCCATGTATGTCCAATCGAGTTCATGTTCGCGTGCGTGCAGTTCGAACAAGCTGTCTGCCCGTTCGTATTCGCGCATAGCCAGTTGTTTGTTTCCGCCCATCAGTCGCGGAGCATAGAAATGCACGTTAGCCTGTATGCCCCATGCGAGCGGGTGAGTGGAGTCCGCCTGAACCGCCTGCTCGGCATGCAGGAGAATCTGGTCGCAGTGCATCTTAATATGCCGGGCATAGACCGCCAGATCGTATGTATGGAAGGCGACGGTATAGACGTGCAGCAGCACTGGCGGGAGGTCGTTTTTGAGCACCTCAATATGTTCGCCAAACTGCCGGATATACGGTCGTGCAGCACGTTTGTCGATATCCAGGAGTGCTGCGGCATATCCGTACTCATAGTACACGCGTCGCGTCTGCTCCTGTGTAGTGAGAGAGTCGAAGCATGCGTGGTCGATATACTCTTTCCATGTTTGCATGTCACCTGCCTGATAGGCGGCATACAACTGCTCGTCGGAGTACGGCGCATCCTGATGGGGTTGCGCCTGTACTCCTATCGGCAGCAGCATGGTGAGAACCAATGCCGGCAGTATGACTACGCTCTTGTGCAGCATTACTTGCGTGGGTATTTACTTGCCGGACTGCTCGAGGATGAGCGTGTGTGTCGGTTGGTCGCATACCTCCGTCGGACCGTAGTACTGGATCGGTCCCGGATAGATGTAACTGGTGTTGGCGTCAGCCCACTCGGCACGGTGAGCAGCAAAGAACTTGAACGGTGCACCGTTCAGATCCACCAGTGCTTTCTGGATAACGGGTTTCATTTTGCCGTTACGTTTCTCCATGTTCATCATCATGGTGATAGGCACTCCGCCTGCTATCCACTCTGCAGCGGGCTTGGTGAGGTTACGCACGAGCGACATGTATCCTGTCTTGCCTGCAGCGATGAGGTGCGTAGCCGTCATGCCGATAGAGTAGCAGTAGTCGGCATCGAAGTTCGAAGGTATAGCGCAGCGACCCTCGTAGCCGAAGAAGTGGTTGAGTGCGGAGAACTTACCTTTGTACGTACCGGCAGCCTTGAGTTGTGCCAGACGTTTGCCAACCATCTCGATAAGGAGTTTCTCGGTCTCGATCTGGCTAACCATGACGTTACCGTGAGGATCGCGGTCGAGCGTCAACTGACGTGCAATACCCTTCGGCAGCGAGCGATAGAGTTCGCACGAAGCAGGTGACAGCATCGACTTGACGTACTCGCGCTTGGCGTCATCGCCCTCGAGCGAAGCAAACTCCTCGTTCTGCGCAAGCAGATCGTTGAGTTCCTGGATAAGGATACGCATGGCAGGTATGAACTCTATCAGTCCTTCAGGAATGAGGATAGTACCGAAGTTCAGTCCGGCATTGGCGCGATCAACGATCACCTCCACGATCTGCTCCACGATATCGTTGAGCGTCATGTTCTTGGCTTCCACCTCCTCAGAGATGAGGCAGATGTTCGGTTGCGACTGCAGTGCGCACTCAAGTGCTATATGGCTGGCGCTGCGTCCCATAAGGCGTATGAAGTGCCAGTATTTCTTTGCCGAGTTGGCGTCGCGCTGGATGTTTCCGATCAGCTCGCTATAGACCTTGCAAGCGGTATCGAAGCCGAAGGAGGTCTCGATCATCTCGTTCTTGAGGTCGCCGTCGATGGTTTTCGGGCAGCCGATAACCTGTATGCCGCACTGCTTCTGCAGGTAGTACTCTGCCAGCACACATGCGTTGGTGTTCGAGTCATCGCCACCGATGATCACAACAGCCTTGATACCGAGCTTCTTGCACACCTCTATTCCGTTGTCGAACTGCCAGGTCTCTTCAAGTTTGGTACGCCCCGAACCGATGATATCGAATCCACCGGTGTTACGGTACTCATCGATGATCTCCTTGGTCAGTTCCTGATACTTGCCTTCGATCAGTCCTGAAGGTCCGCCCAGGAAACCGTAGAGCTTGTTGGCAGGATTAAGTTTCTTCAGGCCGTCGAACAGTCCGCTTATCACGTTGTGTCCGCCGGGAGCCTGTCCACCGGACAGGATAACGCCTACGTTCATTGCAGGCAACGCTGCGGGAGCCTCAGCACTGGGTTCCATAGTGATGACAGGCAGGCCGTAGGTGTTCGGGAAGAGTTTCTTTATCTCTTCCTGATCAGCAACACTCTGCGTTGCAGCCCCTTCGGACAGACGTACATGGCCGGACAGTGCTACCGGCATTTTCGGTTGATAATTGCTTCTGGCAATTTGTAATGGAGATTTTTGCATGGTTGTATATTTTTTAATTGTTAGTCGATACATTTGTGGTGAGCAGTCCGCTTTTCGCCACAATTAGCGTACAAAGATACATAAAATTTCCGAAATTTGCAAATATGAATGATTTTTTTTATGATTTTTGGTCAAAAATTTGCAAAATTCAATAAAATATCGTATCTTTGCACCGTTTTTGCTGCCGCGATGGTGGAATCGGTAGACACGAAGGACTTAAAATCCTTTGGCCCGAAACGGCTGTGTGGGTTCAAGTCCCACTCGCGGTACCGAGAGTAAATGTGAAAAGAGATGAGTGTCCTCAAATTTATTTGAAAGGGCGCTCATTTCTTTTTGCATTTCTATTGCAGGTACTGCAATGGGACTTACGAAGAAAGTCCCTTCTCTCGTCTTCTTTACCCGAGTGCTGTGGTGGGACTTACGTAGAAAGTCCCACTCGCGGTACTAAAAAACGAAAAGAACAGGCAAGATCGGTTGGTCTGCCTGTTCTTTTGTAATTTAGCGGGTTACAACTCAGGATGTTGGATGGTTATCTGCTGTCCAGGTTCGGAGTAGTAGAACATCACCAGCACAACGGGTTTGTTGCCGCGGTTCTCTCCGCGATGCACCGTGCCGATCACCTCGACGAGTGCCTCACCTTCGCGGAAGGTGCGTTCTGTACCGTCCTGGCAGACGATAGTCAGGTCGCCCTGCTGTACTATACCGTAATTAACCACCGTATGGTGGTGCCAGCCTGTTTTGGCACCTACGGGAAAGTCCAGACGCACTACGCGCAGTTCGGGCGTTCCTTGCGGAAAATCCGGCAGCAGGGAACCGTCCCAACTCCGGGATGTACGAATCAGTTCAGTTGTTTGGATAGCCATAGTCTTATTTGTTATGCGGTGCAAAAGTACACAAAAAAATCGACATTTCCAAATGAATGCCGATTTTTTTGTGTTACAGCCTCTTCGAGGCGTCATAGCTCTCGATCGTCTTACTCTGTATGATCACGGTGGTATCACCGCGTTTGACGCTGCTGCTGGTCGTGGTCACCGTTCGTGTGACGTTGCATGCTGTCAGCATCACCGAGAGACCGATAGCTAGGGCGGTCAAAAGGGTCAACAGGATTTGTTTGATGTACTTCTTCATTGTGCTG
>Ga0310694_10006073_pt1 | contig 11461 bp, 9 predicted proteins | sample 174DNAGHGhighgp2_FD_203884 | JGI IMG/M metagenome (GOLD analysis project Ga0310694, IMG submission 203884) | Sheep rumen microbial communities from Palmerston North, Manawatu-Wanganui, New Zealand - 1742 DNA GHGhigh gp2 (v2) (version 2) | ecosystem: Host-associated > Mammals > Digestive system >... | reverse complement strand
AACCAGCTGCATGTGACGCATGATGTGATATCGTCGCGTGTGAGTGATTTCAGCGTGGGAGAATACACGTTTGAGGTTGGAGGCAAGAAGAAAGGCAAGAAACAAATATCGGAAGTGGCGAACGGATTTGTCGTGCGCGACGAGATAGAGTATGCAGCGAATCAGATCATACCGCTTTGGGCGTTTGGGTTGATGTATTAACTCACTCTTTCTCGTCCCTGTACGTTCATAGCCATTAGGCTATCTATATCAATCGAGGCGGTAATCCATGCGGGTTACCGTCTCTTTTTTTCGTAAGTATGCCGGAGACACACCCGCGGACACGTTGTCCACGGGCTTTCCGTCTCCGGTGTACTTACATGAATAAATATCAGTATTTGCTCAGCAAAAAAGAAAGTGGAGAACTGAGCATTCTCTTCGAGTTGGGGCTTCCCGTTCATTTATCCGGTTGGATAGCATTCTATTCACACAAATGCCGACCCTCATCAGGTCGGCATTTGCTTATTCGTGGAACAGGTCGTCCATGGTAACTTCGCTGTGCGTTATATATCCAGTTAGTACTAACGACCCGTCATTACGGGCTATGTGTTTCGAAATAAAGCACTAATTTTGTCGCCGGAATTGAAAAAGAAAGCGAATAAAAGCATACGGCGTAAGCAGATCGTTAGAGGCTTGCTTTGAAAAAGAAAGCCGATAAAAGAAAAGAAGCAAAAGAAAATTAAAAGAAAAGTCCGACCGACCAGTCTACAGCGTAGCTGTTAATTATACGCGCGAAGCGCAGTCGGACGGACGGTCGGACTAAATAATTAAAATTATGGAAAATCAATTTATTGACTTTTGGCATCTGTACGCTCTACAAACGTACGTCTTATCCGAAGGGCATGTCCCCACGTCGCGGTTAAGTCGTTCCCGTAAGATGATCCCGTGATGGTCGGGTCCTACACCCGATCATCACGGGACCATCTGCGGAGAAACACCTAAGAACAATCCAACAAAAATGCCGAACGCGAAATGGCAAAAGTAGAATGGAGCCCCGGAATAGAGCATGTGTCCGGAGCGCTTGCAAAGCCGGGTAATAACCCGCAACACTCATGCAGCAAAATGCTGCTGGCAACCCACCGCGTAGCAGAGACCACCAACCCCGATTGCAACCGCCTGTATCTGCGCTCGAAAGTAGAGCGTTCCACAGCTCCCTCGCTCGACGAGATGGCAGCACGCGAGAAATTCGCAACCGTATCTGCAGCCGTTGCTGCACGCGCCAAAGACCTCACGAAGATGGCGGCAGACAAAGCTGCCTTCATCGCGCAGAAGGATCTCTCGGGAGGTCGAAGAACCATGAAGAGCTTCCTCTGGAAACTCGAACTGGAAGCCTACGAAGGCTAAAAAAGGAAAATCGCTCTCTTTCGGGCGATTTTCTCTTTTTTATTTGCAACGAATTGTGCAACTTTTTTTGTTAAAAAATTTAATCAAAGAGCACTTTTTTTTATTCCGCCAACAGGTATTATGTAGCGAAAAATACAGGTAATTTTTTAATTAGTAACAATTTTATTACTAATTTATTTGTTAGTTTGGAATATTTTTCGTACCTTTGCAGCGAATTTTGAAATTAAGGCTTATGAATGCACCTTTTGTTTATGGCGTAGCGGCAGAAGAAATGTATTTTACAGACCGCGAGAAAGAGACCTTTCGGTTAACCATGAATTTTGAGAACGGACTCAATACGGTTATCATTTCTCCGCGTCGTTGGGGTAAGACTTCTTTGGTCAATAAAGTGGCGGATCAGATGAAGGATCGTTCTGATATTCGCATTGTGCGGATGGATGCTTTCTCTGTGCGTACACCGGAGGACTTCTTTCGCTTGTTTGCGACCGAAATCATCAAACAGACAGCAACGCGTACGGAGGAATGGATGGAGAATGCGAAACGATTTCTTAGTTCTTTAGTGCCCATCATCACCATGTCTGCCGACCCGATGAATCCGGTCTCGTTTAGTCTCAAAAGTGTAGTTTCTAACTACGGAGAAGAGGTACTAACGTTACCTGAGAGGATCGCCAAGGAGAAGAATATTCATATTATCATCTGTATCGATGAGTTTCAGCAAATAGGCGAGTTGAATGATTCGATTACTTTTCAGAAGAAGCTCCGTTCCGTTTGGCAACACCAGCATTCTGTCTCTTATTGCCTTTATGGTAGTAAACGTCATCTGCTGATGAATATGTTCGGAAGCCGCAGTTATCCGTTTTACAAGTTCGGAGATATGATTTTTTTGGAGCGGATACCCATTGAGTACTGGTACGAATATATTCAAAAGCGTTTTGAGCAAGCCGATAAACATATATCGTCCGAGATAATTGATCAGATTTATGCCTATGTAGATGGCAACTCATCCTATGTGCAGCAACTGAGTTGGCTGATTTGGGCGCGTACAACGGGCGAAGTAAACGAGGAGATATTGACCGATGCACAGCAGGATTTGCTGAATCAAAACCATGCTTTATTCATGGAGCAGATGAACGGACTAACCCAATACCAAATGCGTTTTGTGCGGGCTGTTATGGCAGGAAAAGCGCCGGAGATAAACCGCAAAGAAACCATTGATGAGTATGAATTAGGCAGCTCTGCCAATATCGCAACCATCAAAAAAGCTTTGCAAAAGAAGGAACTAATCGAAATCGAAGGAAAAGACATTCACTTCGCCGATCCGATCTTCATTCATTGGCTGCGCAGAAATACGCATTTGTTGGTATGACAATTTTTGCAGCCATGATTCAGCATTTTCTGGACTATATAGCCATAGAGCGTAAGTACTCCCCGCGGACGGTGGAGGCATACCGCGATGATCTGCGGGATTTCTGTCGTTTTATAGGGTGCCCGACGGACGACTTCGATCCGAAGAGTGTAGATGAGACCGACGTGAAAACATGGATGTTGGATATGATAGAGAATCAGCATCAGAAACCACGTTCGGTCAAGCGGCGTCTGTCGGCGCTCCGCAGTTTTTCATTTCGAGGCGCTACGCGATGCCTTGATCATCGAGATGCTGTACCAGACAGGTATGCGTCAGGCGGAGCTGCTGGGATTGACGGATGCTGATGTGGATCTGTCGAAGGGACAGGTACGTATCTTCGGTAAGCGTCGCAAAGAGCGCATCGTGCCGATAGGGGAACACCTCATTCATATATGGAGACGCATCCCCGTGCAAAAAAATAACATGTGTACTTTTTTGCGATTATTTTTCCACAAAATTTGCATATGTGGATTTTTTGTTGTACCTTTGCAGCCGCAAAGGTTTTTTAATTATGAAAGGAATTATTTTAGCCGGAGGAAGCGCGACGCGTTTGTATCCGTTGAGTAAAGCGATTAGTAAGCAGATCATGCCGGTGTATGACAAACCGATGATTTACTATCCGCTCAGTGCCTTAATGCTTGCCGGCATCCGTGAGGTGTTGGTGATCAGTACCCCGCGTGACCTGCCGATGTTCGAAGAACTGCTTGGCGACGGAAGTCGTATCGGTATGAAGCTGAGTTATAAAGTGCAGTTAGTGCCGAACGGTCTGGCGCAGGCGTTTGTGTTAGGTCGTGAGTTCCTGAACGGCGAACCGGGTTGTTTGATCTTGGGCGATAATATGTTCTACGGTCAGCATTTCGGTCACATGCTCCGTGAGGCAGTCGAAAGTGCTCAAGAAGGCGGTGCATGTATCTTCGGATACGAGGTAGCCGATCCGCGTGCGTACGGCGTCGTTGAGTTTGACGAAGAGGGTAAGGTGTTGAGCCTCGAAGAGAAACCGGCGAACCCGAAGAGTAATTATGCCGTTCCGGGTCTGTATTTCTACGATGAGACCGTTTGTGAGAAAGCAGCGAACCTGCAGCCGAGTGCTCGTGGCGAGTACGAGATCACTGACCTCAATAAGCTCTATCTGAACGAAGGTACACTGAAGGTGAAACTGTTCAGCCGCGGTTTTGCATGGCTTGATACGGGTAACTGCGACAGTTTGTTGGAGGCCGGTAATTTCATCGCTACCATCCAGAATCGTCAGGGCTTCTATGTAAGCTGTATCGAAGAGATCGCATGGCGTAACGGTTGGATCAGCACGGAGCAGTTGGCAGCGCTCGGCAAAGAGATGAAGACGGCTTACGGCCGCTATTTGGAGAGACTCGCAGCAAAGGGATTTTGACTTAATTACGATCGGTAATGAAACGATTTCTTTGGGCTTTCTGTCTGTTGGCTTGTATGGCGAACTTGTCCGCCAAGGAGCACTATGTGATACAACATTACTCCATCAAGGACGGCATGAGTCAGAACACGGTGATGGCGATCATGCAGGACAAGCAGGGCTTCATGTGGTTTGGTACGTGGGACGGACTGAACCGCTTTGACGGCTATGTGTTCGAGACCTTCAAAGCCATGAACAACGGCGTGGAGGCGCATGTGAACAACCGTGTGGACTTGATATACGAAGATGAAGCGGAGCAGATTTGGTGGACGACGTATGACGGCCATTACTATCGTTTGGATGCCGCTCGTAAGGTGACGACCGAACAGCCTTATGACAGCCTGCCGGAAGGGATGTTGGAAAAGATGAGCGACGCGGAGAAGAACACGATGGTCGATCGTCAGGGCGTCATCTGGCAGACGGACGACACAAACGGTATCCTGCGTTACCGCTTCGGACAATGGAAACGGTTTACACCTCCTTTGGATAGCCGTTATGCGGGACGTCTGAGACAACATTTCTTCTTGTTGGAAGACTCGCAGGGTCGCACGTGGGTGAACCCTACCGGCGGCGGTTGGAGTTACTATGACTACGACAAAGATGAGTTGGTTTATCCGATCGAAGGACTGACGAACATGATCCACACTGCGTATGTGGATCGGGATGGTCTGATGTGGGTAGCCACCTACGACGGCGGTGTCGATTGTATCAACATGGAGCCGACGCCCTATCAGTTACACGACTTACGCCGTTCGTCCCAAGACAACGGAGAGGTTCGTGCTTTTGCGCGCACGAAGAGCAATGAAGTACTCACCCTTATCAAGTCCGAGACGAATGTCTATTGCGCCTTAGAGAGCAGTCATGGCATGCTGTACGGCACGAAGGGAAGCGGACTCATAAAAGGCGAATTGGGTAAAGTGCGTGGAGAGCAGATCCCTACTTCGCATCCCGATATCTATGATATCGAGGAAGGCAGGGATGGTACGTTGTATGTCGCTACCTACGGTGGAGGTGTGAATATCATCCATTGGAACGGATCTAACTGGACGCAACCGCAGGTAGTGGGTAACGGCATGAAAGTGCGTGACATCGAGATGGTGGATGAGACCCTTTGGTGCGGTACAACCACCGGTGTACTGAAAGTCAACCTGAACACCTTGGAGAGCACGGTACTGCCCAGTTACGACATCCGCGCGATCTATTACAGTCACGACAAGTTATGGATCGGTTCGTTTGGCGGCGGACTGATGATGCTTGATCCCAAAGATCCGAAGGCGCAACTCACGCGCATAGAGACCTTCCATGATATCATCTTGGCGATGGTCGGCGATGGAACAAACCTATGGTTCTGTTCGGAAAGCGATATTGCGCAGTTGAACTTAGAGAAAGGCGAGTTGTACTATTACGACGCGCTGGAAGGAGAGGATAACACCTATTTCACGGAGGCTGAGGCTTTGCGTACGCCGGACGGTAAACTGCTGTTCGGTTACTCGAACGGATACTGCTCTTTCGATCCTTCCCGTATCCGTCGCATGACATCCGTTCCGCCTCTGCGCATCACCCGCATTGAGGTGAATGACGAAGAGTTAAGCGGCGACACGATCACGATCGATCACGGCAGTAACATCACCATCGAGTATGCGGCTTTGGATTACATAGGAGCGAAGAAGATCGTCTATTCGTATAAGATGGACGGCATTGACAAGGAGTGGTTGCATGCCAAGGACATCCGTCGTGTGACCTATAACAACCTGCATCACGGATCGTATATCTTCCATGTTCGTTCCACCAATCGCGAAGGTGGAGAGGTGAATAATGAGAAGACGCTGGTCATCATTGTGCAGAACCCCTTGTGGCTCAGCTGGTGGGCGATCCTGTTGTATATACTGGGTATCATCCTCTTTATCGGACTGACCATTTACGCGATCGCGACCTATAACAACCTGCGCCAGCGCGTCAAAGTGGAGCAGCAGGTGACGGATATCAAGTTGCGATTCTTCACCAATATCAGTCATGAGTTACGTACGCCGTTGACGCTTATTGTGGCGCCAATCGATAATATATTGCAGAACGAGCGTATCAGTCAGAGCGTCCGCAGCCAATTGGAGATCGTGCAGAGCAACGGGCAGCGTATGTTGCGCATGGTGAACCAGTTGCTGGAGTTCCGCAAGGTGCAGAACCAGAAGATGAAACTCAAACTGCAGCAGACGATGCTCAGCAGCCTTGTGGAAGAGACGAGTGCGAACTTCAAGAAAGAGGCGTACGAGAAACATATTCAGTTTGAGATAGAGAACCGCGCCGAAGACTCCACCGTTTGGGTGGATCGGCAGCGAATGGATACGATCCTGTGGAACTTACTGAGCAATGCGTTTAAGTTCACGCCTGCCGGCAAAGCGATCCGCGTGATTATTGACTCCAAACCGGGCTTTGTGACCCTTGCGGTACAAGACGAAGGTATCGGCATCGCGCCCGAGAAACGCAGTGTGCTGTTTGAGCGCTTCTCCAGTAACAACGAATTAAACAACACCGGAATAACAGGTACGGGTATTGGTATGAACCTCACCAAAGAGTTGGTGGACTTGCATCACGGTTATATCGAGGTGGAGAGCGAAGTGGGCAAGGGAACGACCATCACCATCCTGCTGCATACCGGTAAGGAACATTTCGGGGATGATGTGGAGTTTCTCGCCGATGAAGAGACGGCAGCACCTCCGACCGTTGCGCCTACCTTCGAAGACAAGATGGAGCAGCTGGAAGGCGATGCACAAGACTCGGCCCGCACGATCCTCGTGGTGGATGACAGCGTCGATATGCGTAATTTCCTGACGAACATCCTCAGTCATGACTACCATGTGCTGTCGGCAAGTGATGGCGCTGAGGCAGAAGAGATCATACGCACGAAGACGGTAGATCTGGTAGTGACCGACCTGATGATGCCGAATGTGGACGGTCTGGAGTTGACTCAGTTCATCAAGCGCAATAAGGACTACGATTTCATTCCGGTGATCCTGCTGACCGCCAAGACGGCGATCGAGAGTCGCTTGCAGGCGATGGAGTATGGCGCGGACGACTACGTGACCAAACCTTTCGAACCCGAGTACCTGCGCGCGCGTATTCATAATATATTAGTACAACGCAACCAATTGGAGCAGAGTTACCGCGAACGCCTGATGCGTCTGGAGCCGCAGAAAGCAGATGAGCCCATCCCAAGCGATGCGTTCCTTGCCAAACTGTTAGACGTCATGGAGAAGCAGATGGATAACAATACCCTGACGGTTGATGAACTGGTGGACGAGATGGGTATGGGTCGAACGGTGTTCTTCAATAAACTCAAGAGCCTGACCGGCCTCAGCCCGGTTGAGTTCATCCGTGAGATGCGTATCAAACGGGCAGCACAACTGTTGGAAGAGCAGCGGTATAACATCACCGAAGTGACCTATATGGTAGGTATGAACGACAGCCGTTATTTCGCGAAATGCTTCAAGAATACCTACGGAGTAACGCCGAGTGAGTACCGCCGGGCAGCCTTGGCGAGAAAAGGGGAATGAAAGTTGAAAGGTGAAAGGTGAAAGGAGCATAGTAGTTTTTCTGCTGTCGGCAGTAATGGTAGCTTGCGGACATCAGGCGCCGCAGACACCAAGTCAGCGCAAAGGGCAGACACCGCAGGTCGATAGTACGGCTTTAGCCTTGCTGCAACTGAACCAACAGTTGGCTGAGGCAGCAGATAGAGAGTTGACCTCCTTGGCGCAGGCGCAGGACAGTACGTTCGCCCTATACGAAGCCGGTACGTGGATGCATATCGTCAGCAAAGGGGACGAGACGACCTCTACGCCGCAACCCAACGAAGAATGGGCGGTACACATGCGGGTGTATGACCTTGCGATGAACCTCTTGGTGGACAGTGAGGCTACGTACCGCATCGGGAAGAAAGAGTTACCGCAAGCGGTAGAAGACAATATCGGCGAACTGCATCACGGGGCACAGGCACGTCTGTTGGCACCTTGGTACACCGCCTTCGGTTTAAGAGGAACGGAGCATGTGCCGCCGTATGAAAATGTGATAATAGACATCGAATTGAGATAATATGAAAAAAAGTATTGTATGGGCATTGATCGGATTCGCGTTCATCGCGGTAGGGTGTAATAACAACACCTATTCCAAGTTGCGCGATCAGGAAGATAAACTCATTGCCAATTATATCAGCCGGAATAACTTGGTGATCGTGGACGAAGAGCCGGCGATAGACCACGTGTGGGGCGCAAAAGAGTATTACAAGGTGAAAGGATACGACAATTTCTATTTCCACCTCATCTCCCGCGGGGATTCGGTCAATATAGACCCTGTCACGCAGGATACGACGAGCCTCAAGATCGTCGCCAACGACCTGATCATTATGCGCTACAAACGGTACGAGTTGACGGAGAATTCCGACACTTTGGACTATTGGACAACGCTCGAACAAGCGTATCCGGTGGAGTTCCATTATTACAACACCAGCGAATGTGAATGTGTCGCATGGCACTTGGCGGTGGGGTTGATGAAGTACCCGAACTCGCAATGCGAGATCATCGTTCCCAGCAAACTCGGCTTCTCCGAAGAGCAGAGTTCCGTTACGCCGTACGGCTATATTCTGAAAATCAAAGTCAAACCATAATATGAGTTTAGTTAAATCTATTTCCGGTATCCGCGGTACGATCGGTGGCCGCGTAGGAGAGGGTCTGAACCCTGTCGATATCGTTCGTTTTACTGCTGCCTACGCGACCCAGCGTCGTGCAGCCTTGCCGGATAATAACACGATCGTTGTCGGTCGTGATGCCCGTCTGAGCGGTCACATGGTCGAGCAGATCGTGTGCGGTACGCTGATGGGAATGGGCTATGATGTAGTCAATATCGGCTTGGCGACCACGCCGACCACGGAGTTGGCCGTTACCGGTGAGAAAGCCGCAGGAGGTATCATCCTTACGGCAAGTCACAACCCCAAACAATGGAATGCGCTCAAACTGCTCAACGAGCATGGAGAGTTCCTCAACGATGCCGAAGGCAAGGGTGTCTTGGCGATCGCCGAAGCAGAGGATTTCACTTTCGCCGAAGTGGATAACTTGGGACACATGACGAACAAAGACTACCTGCCTTACCATGTGCAGCAGGTGTTGAACCTCAAGTTAGTGGATGTAGAAGCGATCAAGAAACGCAACTTCACTGTTGCGATCGACTGCGTGAACTCGGTCGGCGGTCTCGCTATTCCGGCGATTCTGAAGGCGGTAGGCGTAGAGAATATCATCGAACTCAACTGCACGCCGAACGGTCATTTCCCCCATAACCCCGAACCCCTGCCGCAACACTTGACCGAGATCAGCGACCTGCTCAAGAGCGGTAAAGCGGATGTGGGCTTTGTCGTGGATCCGGACGTTGACCGTCTGGCGATCATCTGCGAGAACGGCGATATGTTCGGCGAAGAATACACGCTGGTCAGTGTAGCCGATTACATCCTGCGTCATACGCCGGGAAATACGGTAAGTAACATGTCCTCGACCCGTGCGCTCAGCGATGTAACCCGCGCGCATGGCGGTTCATATAGCGCAAGCGCAGTAGGCGAAGTGAATGTGGTAGCCGAGATGAAACGTGTGAACGCGGTCATCGGCGGCGAAGGAAACGGCGGCGTCATCTATCCCGAGTGCCATTACGGTCGTGATGCGCTGGTAGGCATCGCGCTCTTCCTGAGTCATCTGGCGCACCTCGACATGAAAGTGAGTGAACTGCGTCGTACGCTGCCTAACTACTGCATCAGCAAGAACCGTATCGACCTTACGCCGGATACGGATGTGGACGCTATCTTGGCGCGCGTGAAAGAACTTTATAAGAACGAGCGCGTGAACGACCGCGACGGCGTAAAGATTGATTTTGCAGACGGTTGGGTACATCTGCGTAAGTCCAACACAGAGCCTATCATCCGTGTTTATTCAGAAGCGGCAACGATGGACGAAGCAAACGCACTTGCTCAGAAAGTGATAGATGTCGTCAAAGGCTAATAGCCAACAGCTAATAGCTAATGTCCAAATACTTCTTAATAGCAGGTGAAGCGTCCGGGGATTTACACGCAGCTGAACTGATCAAACAGATCCAATTGCGTGACCCGGAAGCACAGATAGCAGGCCTCGGAGGCGACCGAATGGAAGCCTCCGGGTGTCGGCTTTACCGCCATATACGGCACATGGCATTCATGGGCTTTGCCGCGGTGATCAGTCATTGGCGCGACGTGCAGGATAATTTCCGCATTGCCCGAGAGGCGTTGTTGAACGAAAAACCGGACGTACTGGTCTTGATTGACTATCCATCTTTCAACCTGCGCATGGCGGCTTTCTGCAAGCAACACTTGCCACAAACCAAGATCATCTACTATATCCCGCCGAAAGTGTGGGCATGGAAACGCCGGCGCGTGCATCAGATAGCCCGCCTGTGTGATGAAGTACTCGGTATCTTCCCCTTCGAACCCGCTTTCTATGCCCAATATGGCTACAATTGTCGCTATGTGGGAAATCCCACCGCAGAGGAACTGGCGCGCTTGCATCAGCCAATATTGGCTGATAAGCCCATGATCACCATCCTCCCGGGAAGCCGTCCTTCTGAGATCACGAACTGCCTGCCGCGTATGTTAGAAGCCGCACGGCGGTTCTCAGATTATCAGATCGTCGTGTGTGCTGCACCGAACATAGAAGATAATCTCTACACTTCGTACCTTCGCGCCAACGAAACACTGACACGGGATACTTACGGTGCCGTTCAGCAAGCCTCAGCATCCGTGGTGAACTCCGGTACGGCGACTTTGGAAACCGCTTTATTGGGCTGCCCGCAAGTAGCGGTGTATCATCTGGCGTGCTCGAAGTTGATCGGTCTGATTCGTTGGGCACAGCCGCTTTTTTTCTCCATCCCGTATTTCACCTTGGTCAATATCATCGCCGGCAAAGAGGTCATCAAAGAGTGCGTTGCCAACACATTCACGACCGAGAACGTCGCTGCCGAACTGTCGCGCTTGCTGAGCGATGAAGCCTATAAAAAAGAGATGCTCGCTTCCTACGAGCACCTCGTTCAACTCTTGGGTTCTCAACCCGCCTCGGTCACGGCTGCCGAGATCATCACATCGAAACGATAATCGCTGCCAGGATATACGGCAACGCCCCAACCAAGACGCCTCTGGACAGGCGCCATGTGTCCGTTGTGTAGAAAACGAAGATCAGCGCCAAGTCCGG
>Ga0310694_10006072_pt1 | contig 11462 bp, 11 predicted proteins | sample 174DNAGHGhighgp2_FD_203884 | JGI IMG/M metagenome (GOLD analysis project Ga0310694, IMG submission 203884) | Sheep rumen microbial communities from Palmerston North, Manawatu-Wanganui, New Zealand - 1742 DNA GHGhigh gp2 (v2) (version 2) | ecosystem: Host-associated > Mammals > Digestive system... | reverse complement strand
GGTTGTCTGCGGAATCATCAACTACACCGCTCGAATTGACAGTACCCTTGTGCAGTTCCGGCATGACGTGAGCCTTCGAACGGGCAAGCATATCCACGCCGTCAACGTCACGTGCTGCGGGTACATACTTCTTTTCGAGCTTGAAATCGTCTGGAGTAAGTTCTAGATTGCCGATTCCCCATAGAATGACATATACATACACCGCATCGGAAGGAACAGGCACTTCCGTTGTCGTATTTTTTGCGAATCCGACATAGGCAGCATTATCGCACAGGTAGCCGCCTTCAATCAGCTCCTGCTTATTCGTATCGACATAAGGCAGCGCCTTTGTCGTGAACGTAATTCGGCAAGAAACAGTTTCTTGCGTAGTAATCTTGACAAAGTTGTATCCGGCAACTGCGATACGGCTGCTCAACGCCGTCCCACCACCTTTCCAATCACCCGCCGTCGTAATGCACCGATCAGCGGTAGTTTCTTCCAAGTCTGGCGTGACAACTTCGAGGTTCACGATCTGCCCCGTGGCGTCCGCCTTGACCTCGACAAGAGCCTTCTCTACGTTGTCAGCACCGATAAACTCCGAGCTTACTGGAATGTCCGCCGCGACCTCGCTGAACATCACGTACTTAGGCTTGCGAGAGTACACGTCGCCATCCTTCGTGCCGTATATCACGTAGATGTAACGTGCGTCCGAAGGTATCTCTAAAAGAGCGGCATCGGAAGTAAGAGGGGTAATTTCCTGCTGCGAATCACTTAAATTCGGTTCTTCGCCTACAGTCTTCGAATTATCCTTGAGGAAGGCGACTGTCGAGAAATCGGAATCATTAGCAGCTATCAGTACACGACTTGCTCCGGCAGGAACCGGAATCAAGTTTGTCCACACTGTTGAACTTAACGCCCATAGTCCAGTTGATGTGTTGATAATCACTTTGTCCACATTAGAGTCATCAACAGTCCGGGCGAAGAAGCCCTCGACACCATCGACGTTGTTATCGACCGTCATGATAGACTTGCTGCGCTTGAAAGTGCAAGTATCTTCGGTCTGGACTGTTGCGACAACGTAACAGTCAACGGGAGCCACAACCATCTTCACTGCGTCCGCAAGCGTACCGCCTTGGAATCCTTCCACATGGGTAGTGGTCGACTTAGACGGTCGAGTGGCGCACCATCCGACGTTGAATTGGTACGACGAAGTTTCACCGCTCGCAGAAATTATGAACAGGTCGCCCTTTTTAGCACGGGCGAACAGGACCTTAAATCCCGATGACTGCTTGACGTTCGGGTCAGCTTGAACAAATGAACCGTCACCGATTGCGACCGCGTTGTCAATCTTGCTTTCGAGTACAGTCTGCAAATCGGTAACGATAACATCGCCAGCGCTCCAAGCTCCGTAGTGAGACACCTTGAACGTGTACGCCTTGCCGTCAGTGTAAGTTACGCTATATCCTGCCGGATATGGATTATCACTTGTTCGGGTCGGATCGAACTCCGGTGCTATACTATTAGAAATGTTATCAGCGTAGGTCTTTAGTGCAGTCTGTTCGCTTGCTTTGGCAATGGTGTTTCCGGGCAACGATTTCGGACCGTTGGCGGTCATGATAGGCAGTTTAGAACCGGCGACAAGATCCGATTCTGTTGCGGCCGTATTGTTAGCAGAATCTTTAACAACGTTGTTTGCAACGTATTGATGATCCATGAAGAAAGACGTTAAGCCGTCGCCATAAAAGCCATCGCCCTCGCGAAATTCCGTAAGTTTCGGAATCACGTCTTTTGCTCTTATTTCTTCGTCTGTAGCCATGATAAATTCTCCTTAGTTTTTAGAAATGATTCCTTCGATATCAAACGAATAAATACTGGGTTCGCCGCCTGTAAATTCAATAGCAAAGTAATAGTCGTCAGCAAAAGTCGTTGAAGACTGCATTTTATTCATATAACGTAATTCATTTATACTCGAATAAGACAAGCTAACAGTATTTATCGTAGCAATTGCATTGGCTTCGCCTGTTTTGCGCAAAGTAAATACGGCGTTTCCAGTTCCATCCGTGGAAGTAATTCTCAAATAAAAACTTTCGTCAATAAAAAATCCTGGTCCAAGAGTGAAAAAATCGCTTATTCGATAAAAGCCGGTTGAAACTGTTGCTTTAACAGCCTGACTTTCGACAAGCTGCTTTGCAATCGCATTTTTCGAGATCGCATCAATAGCGGTTACAAGTTGGACAAATGAATTTTTATTTAGCGACGCCCCGGAAGACGTAATCACGTTACAGATTTCGTCCTGAACGGCATTAAGCCAATCGGCATCAACAACGGTGCCTTCGACGCCCAACGTCGGATTTTTATCGACAAAGTTTCCATCGACAGCCGTCGATGTATCAATCCTATGCATTATTCACCTCCGCGTCATAATCAGCCCAGCCGTTTACAGCGATATTTCCAACAATCGTTAAACTTTCAGAACACTTTACTTTTATTTTGTACGTTTTTAAACTATCATCGACATTTTTTAAACAAATTCTTCTACGTCCTAAGAATCCGCTTTCATTTACATCAACATAAAAAAGGACTCTTTTAAAAATCGCTGAATCATCCGCACGTTCGATTCTAACATCAAGCGTTCCAGACGCTCCAACAGCCGTCGCAACAGTCACGGTCGCCGTAAAATCAATAAAACCTCCAGTCGGTACATCAAACTCGTCAACAACGGAACCCGTAGAATCAACTCCAGGAGCATTCCCGGAAATAGTTTGTTTTTGCAAATCTTTTTCAAGATTTTTATTTAATGCAGCCAGCACCTGCGAATTATCATTTTTGTCAAGCGCAATCCCGGAGTTTGTAATGTAGTTGCAAATTTCGCTTTGCAGCGCATTCAGCCAAAGCGCGGGAACAAGCGTTCCTTTGCGCCCCGTCCTGTAATCACCATCGGAAAAATGCCCGTCAACACTGTATAAAGAATCTATCTTGTACATAATCACTCCGGGTACGTGTAGGCAATAAGTCTTTCGCCGTTGGAAGTCACAATCGCCGCACCGCTGCTCGTCACTATGACCATATTTCGCGGCGTCAGATACGAATAGATCATCTTTATATGCGCCTGTTTAATTCGTTCAAAAACAGATTCTACGCTATAATTCGAGAAGTCAAGCAGCAAGTCACCAGCCGTCGAAGCGCCCGCCCTGAAATATTCGTAAGCCAGCAGCGGAACTCGAAAACGGATCATCATGTAAAAATTCGGGTCATCGTCACCGAAATCAACACCTTCAAACTTTTCCGGGTTGTACAGATATTCGAAAATATCCGCATCAACTTTCATCAAAGACAAAATTCGCTTGTAGAAATTTATCGAGCAGCCGCCAAATGCAAAGCCCGTGCGGTAAATTTCACGTCTGCGTTCGTCGCTATTGGCCGTAACGACGCCGATTTCAGGAAGACCCAGCTCACGTTCCCACTCGTCAAAATTGTCCGTATGGAGCGGATTTAAAGCTTTTAAAACAGCAACGCAAAAGCCCCAAAGATACAGCAAAGCCGCCGCAATCGCGGCGACAATCTTTTTCAAAACCGTGCCATCCGAAAAATCGAAAAGAACACCCTTCGGGAAAAGACCTTCGATAAAATCTTCAAAATCATCTTGTCCGTAATCGCGCACAAAGTTGTAAACAGGCACATCGGCCGGGCTTCCGATTTTGACATTTCCAAGATTAACGGAAAATCCGGAGCCATCAACGACGCTGCACTGAAAATCTCCAGCAACATCAGGAACTACAACCGTCAAGCGGTCATGAGTAAAGGACTCCACGACAGCGACTACATCGCCAAACTTGACAAAGCATCCAGAATCGAAAAAACCGCCAAACACGGTAAAAGTCAAGCCCGAACAAACTACTTTCGACGATGTAGATTCAACATAAATCATGTCAAGTTCTCGAACGAAACAGTAGAATCCAAAGAATAAACATTCACGACTTCGCCGTTGATCGTCACGTCGTCACCGACCGCCGTATAAGTCTTGTCAAGTGTGTAATCATCTGCTATATAAACGTTGTTTACAATCAAAGAAACAATATTGCAGTTATCGACGCCGCCAAAATCCACAATCCTTTTGCGGATGCTTTCGCGGCTGAAACTTTGTCCAGGGCCAATCATGCTAAAGTAAGACTTGAGCGCACTCACGACAGAATCTTTGTAAAAGTCATTGACAACCGGAATCGCAACCGTTATCAAGACAGTCAACGGCGTGACGGTCCCGACAAGCGGTTTTGACGTTGCCGGACGTCTATCATTCGATGTAATGTAATCGCTAATTTCACCGACGATCGTAGAATTTAACGCAATCGACGGTGTTCTAAAATCCATCACATAGACAGATGTATTGTTCGTAAACGGCCAATTCGGGACAACGAAACACGCCGAAACTTCGCTAAACGACATCGCCCAAAGCCAGTAATCGGCAACGGAACCGCCCATCGGTTGATTCTTAGCACGAACCTTCAGCCTTGAGCGGTACTCTTCAACGGACTCTCCCCATTGACGCACAACGCCGTCAACGGTCACGTCAACGGCAGAACCGCCGTAAAGACCTTCTGAATTAACCGCAATTTCAAAGTCACCCGGAGCTGCATCGCGAAACGCGAGAACCGTTTCGGCAGGCAAATTGAAAGATGCACCGAAGCCAAGCGAATAAACTTGAGCCGTCGCCGTCGTTTGGCCTGCCGGTATTGTCGCGGCTGTTAAAAGCTGGTATTCATTGCCTGTCATTTCGTCTATAAGTACCGTTCCAGCCGGAACGGAAGTTTCACCGACTCCAGTGAAAACAACAACGCCACGCGCGCGGCTTGCGGGCTTTGGCGGCATCCCGTAAACGTCACCCTTGCGGACAAGCCCGTCAACGTTTGCAGACGAAATAAAACTGTTTTTCCACAGAGCAGAAACTAACAAGATAACAAGATAAATCGCACCGGCGACAACCTTTGAAAAGACCTTGAGAACCATCGCGCGCAAAACGCCAGACGTGCCGTAAAAAGCTTCGCTGAATCCATTTTCAACGGTACTGTTTACTTCGGACAAAGTAGGAATCTTGAAAGCCATTAGATACTAGCCTCCCAGTTTATCTGCCAACGGAATTCTTCTTTTTTCGAATCCGGACGGATAACAGAAATTTTCATCAAAAGAATAAATCCATCAATTACAGCTTCGACAATAACATCTTTTGCGACGCCGTCATCAATCATCCACTTTAAAGCCTTTTTAGCTTCGGATACGGCATTTACGGCCGTCGGTTCGCTTAACTTATTCTTAAAAAGTTTCCAGAGCTGCGAACCGATTTCAACATCCTCAAGGCTATTGCCCCACCAGCCGCCAATATCGGGCAAAAGGCTTGCCGCATCGCGAATTGACGTATCACGCGACCAGCACACAATCGAAAGCAAAACAGCGTTTTCAAGCGTATCCGTAAGCACCAAATCGCCACGGCTATAATCAAGGTCGTAGCGTCCGTTTTGCGTCTTTTTCAGTGCCAAATCGCTCATGTTTTTAAATATACATTTTTTTATGAAAAAGTGTCAAAAATTGACATTAAAATTACGAACCGGGAACAGGCTCAGTTGTCGCACTCCCTGAAACCGGGTGCGAATGCGTTGACAGATGAATAGCCGTTGTGTCCGTGTAGGTCTCGCCCGCCTTTATTACGCGCGCGGCGACCTCGCCAACGGCCAAAACATCACCCTCCGAAACAAGCCCATTCTTAGCGATTACGCGGCCGTTAAAAAGAATATCTTTTCCGGACGCCGGGAATACATCGACATTTCCGTTTTTGTCCAGAACAACTTTCTGGCCAAATTCGCTGAACAACGCAACCTCGCCGGATTCCAGCGCTGGGATGCCTCCAGCTTCGCCCTGCGAAGCCACCAGAACGCAATCATCGCGCGCACCGCCAACGAATAGCGCCACACCATGCGCCCCGCTTTTAGGTACGCTTGCGAAGCCGTAATGCTGCATCAGGCGAACGCCCGAATGACGCTCGTTTCCCAGCACGACAAAATCAACGCTAACGCCGTCCGACGATTTCGAAGCAGCTTCGATAACGCATTTGCCGACAAGCAAGCGCAAAGACCTTCTCAAACTTTCCAACAACCTAATCACCGCAATTTACTCCCCGTCTGCGCCCTAATACTGGCCCAAACATCCCTTTTAGCCTTTGTCGCCCTCACGCTTTTCTTTGCGACAGGGAACCCCGGCGCTGGAGAATAACACGACGGATCAACGAGAGACAACGCCGTTGTCAATCCCGAACTAACATCGAAACGCATATCAACACGATTCACAAGATATTCACCGGGTTCGCCGATTATCGCGGGCAAATCCACGCGCACAATCAGACCAGGCGACCACAGCGCGCCACCGTCATTTTGACGCCATCCGGAAACGTTCACGGTCAACGCATTCGCCACCGCTTGACGATGCTTGGCCTCCCACATTGCGCGGTCCTCACAGCATTCTTTAGTCGCCCAGCGTTCGTCAACCATCACCCAGCGACGTTTACGCACAGATTCATCATCGATAACTTCGGCAAACGTCTTTCCCTCAAAATCGCTCGCAGCGACCACGCGGTAAACCTTGTAACGATTCTTTGTGCTAAAATTCCCGGACGCCGAAAGAACGTTCACGCCCTGCACGATATCGGTGGACGCCGCACGGTAACGCCCGCCATCAATGCGAACGCGACCGCTGCCATCAGTAACAGGGATACAACGGCGAAGCCTGCAAGCGTCCATCATCACTTCGTGTGCGCTTTTTCCAGGATCGCCCGAAAACTTTTCAAGCGGTGCGCCAACGTCAGCACCAGCCGCGCCGTCAAACGCAACGCCAAATTCTGCACAAATTATTCTTGCAATTTCATCAACTTTTTTATTTTCAAAATTCACAGTTTCAGGCGGACAATCGACAATATCTTTTACTATTTCACGCCCAGCAACGCCAAACGAGCAGCCCGAAGCGCTGAACGACGGACGGCATTCGTCGTTAAATCCGCGCACAACCAAATCGTCATTTTCGAAAATTTCAATTTTATCTTCCGGGAACGTCGGGAGCCACGCGCCTTTTTCCGGAACAGCTTGCAAAGAATACGTCGCGCAAAACTGGTCGAGCGCTTTTGTAACGTTGACCGAAGAAAACCCGCGCATTTGCGCTCCATTGCACATTACAGCAATCATTTGCTTAGGACCTTAACTTTACCCGGCAAAATAAACAATCCCTGAACAAGCCCGTTACGGTCGAGAATCTCTTCCGCGCGGTCCACAGATCCGTAAACATCATAACAAACTTGTAAAACGTTGTTTGAATACGTAATATCCTTTTCAAGAACGACCGCGATATTTTCCATAGTCGAACGTAGATAACCAAGCGAAGCCGATTCCAGGTTACTAATCGACATATAGTCATCCACGTCGTTTGTCTGTTCAAGCAGCCATTCAAAAGTTTCAGAAACTTTCTTTTGCATCGCGACGGCATCGTCCACGCTTGAAAATTTCGCATCCAAAAGCGAAGAAGCCACCATCGAAGCGGCCAAATTCTTGAACGTCGCCGCAATCCTACCCGCCGGATTTTCGCCATTATCAAGATCGCGGACGCGCTCAAGCATATCCAGGTATTCTTCAACGTCGTTTTCGTCGTTGTCAACTCCGAACATTTCTTTTGTCGCGGTAACGATATTTTCAAGACGCGCCACAAAGTCAGCCGGTGCCATCATTATAGTTGCCGCATTTGACTTCATTGCGCCAACGGCGGCCACAAAATCATTCACCGTCGCCAACACCTGACGAGCCGAAAGAACCGCGTCCATAGCCTTTTGCGTAAACTCAACAGCCAAATCAACGACGCCTTTTCCTTTGCCTGTAATCGTAAAATTGTCCGAAAACTTGTCCGCAGAATTTTTTTGAAATTCGCTTGCGGCCGCCTTTGTAACGCCAGCCAAATTACGCTGGACCTGGCGACCATCCGCAGCGCTCACCGGCCTAAATTCAACCTGTAGCGTGCAATAGTTTACACCAGATTTTCCACCGGAAACAGTCAAAGAAACGCATTCAGCCTGGAACCGCCCGAAAAACGGATGCACAAGCTCCCCAGCCCCCTCTTCATTACAAGCAGCAATCAAGTTGTCGCGCGCTTGTTTGCACTCGTCACCGACAAGATAAATGTTAATCGGATGCGTCGGAATTTTCCCGCCCAAATCTTGATTTATGTAGTTCGAAGAAAACGGAACCGGGTTCGAAACGATATTGCGACCGCCACCCTGCATCTCGTAGTCATCGACAAAGAACGGCACTCCCTTGAAAGAGCCGCCAACAACGTTCACCGTCACGCCGTCAACAGTAATATCTACACGCTCAAGCTCGTCAATCGCAGCCATTAAGAACCTCCGAAGGCATAGCCAGCAGAATAGTCAATATTGCCATAATCGAAATTTGCAGACGGAGTAATCTTTGTGCCACGCGGGACCCCTCGAAAATCAACCGTCAAGCTGCTAGACGTTGACGCCTGTCCACCGGTCAACACGACGGCGTTTTCTTCGCCAACAGGAATACTTTGTGCATCATAAGCACCGTAAGAACCGACATCGAATCTTTGAGACCGCCACCAGTCACCAGCACCGCCCGCAATCTTTTCGCCAATTATAGGGAGTTTCGCAACACCGTCTGCAATCACGGCGAAAGCATCGATAAAGTAATTTGCAAAAACTTTCACGCCGTTAATGAACGCCGGGAAAACATCATCGACTACAAAACTTTTCAACATCGCCCAATTATCGATAACACTTTTAATTGCGGATCCCCAAGCGACAACACCTGTAACGACAAGACCGACCACGCCCACAATAGGAGCCGCAGCCGCAACAGCCGCGCCGAAAGCGGGTCCAATCGTCGCCACGGCCGCACCAACAGCGCCAACGGCCGTTAAAATAGTCCCGCCAATAAGAGCGCCCGCCGCCGTCAAAATCGGCACCCACGGCCCCGTAAAATCGACAATGGAGCCGACACCAGAAGCGACCGCCGAAACACCCGTCAAGATAACTGGCAACGCCGAAGTCACATCGTCGATGACTTTAGGCAACTTGTCCGAAAGCTTGTTTACAATGGAATCAATTTTAGGACGATTTTTGTCGATAAACGAAGCGACCCCGTCGAACATCTTTGTAAATGCCGGGACAAGCGCAAAGAAAAGATCCTTGCGAATGCCACCGATATATTCGCGCATCGTCTGCAACTTATCATTGAACGCTTCGGCCGCTCCAGCCTGGGCCAACGTATAGCCCGCATTTGTGCGCTCGTAAAGCGCAACAGCTTCGGCAATACCCTTGGAGCCATCTTTCAGCAGCGACGACATTTGGATGCTGCTTCGGCCAAACAGCTCTTGAGAAACGCGGTTGCGGTCCTGTGAATTTGTCAGCTTCGAATAAGCATCCGCAACGTCCATCAACAAATCAGTCTGCGAACGAATGGAGCCGTCAGCGTTTCTTGTCGCAACGCCAAGAGCGTTGAAAAGCTCGATTTGCGTCTTCTCGCCAGCCGCAGCCTTGCCCGTATTCACCGAGAATTTTTGCAAAGCTGCATCGACGTGTTCAAGGCTCATGCCAGCGTGCATACCAGCGGAGCGCAAAGCCTGCAATTCGCCGACCTGCATCCCCATCAGCGCCGAAGTCTTACCGATAGCGTCAGCGGCGGCCGCTTGTGAAGCAGCAAGCCCGTACACCGCAGAAACAGCACCCTCGACCGTTTCCGCGACGGCGCTGAACATATTTTTAACGGCACCAGCCGCAACGACCACAGACTGAAACGCAACGCCCTTCTGAATAGACGAAATCTTTGCAGACAACTTGTCAACGGCAGAAGTAGCTCCATCTACACCGCTAACGACAGATTTAACGTCGTGATTTACAGCCCCGACGCCCTTAGTCGCAAACGATAGAACAGTATTAATTTTCGGTGATGCCATAAATTAGCGCCCATCAATGCAGATAACTTTAGAACAAACAACATTTTTAACACTCGACGGACTAACCCAGCGGTCGAAATAACCACAGAATCCGCTCAATACAAACGAAATAACAGACGCCTTAAATCGCGAAACACCAGCGTTTAAAAGAATCCCTTTGAAAATAGAATCGCATTCCGGGAGCGAAAGAATAAAATCTTTTTGCAGACAACCTTTTACATCATACAAGAAGCAAAAAGCGAAACCGGCGAAATTATAAAGCTCGTTTTTCTTGTCGATTTTCTTGAACCACTTCTGCAAAAATTTCGGAACGTTCAAGCCGTCATTTTCATAACCCTTTTTGAACAAAAGTTCAAACGCATAACAGCGTTTATCACGCTCGATTTCCATGCACAAAGAAACATCGTCCATAAGGCGAACGCATCCAGCCTTCGAGAAATACCACGAAAGCGCGCCGTTCAAAAAAGATTTTTTCACCTTGACAGACATCTATTTCCTTTTTGGCATAGTCCACTTCATGAAAGCAATAGCACGGTCATACCAGAATTTCAATTCATATAAAGTCATTCTGCGCAAATCTTGCACGCTAAAATGGAAAACACCAGCAACAACGCCTAAACGGTGGTTTAGGAATTTCCCTTCGCCGCGCCGGTATTCTGCAAGAAAAAATCAGTAGAAATCTTGAGAATCTCGACGTAATCAGGAACAGACATTTTTTTAACAAGCGGCTCGCCCAAGTCGATAGACAAAGAAACTTGTCTGCAATTTCGATCACCATCACCAGCCCCGGCGTTCTGGCATTCGATATAGTCACCGGCATTATACTTCTCTTTAATCGTGACTTCCTCGATAACTTTGCCGCCAATATCAATCGGTTCTTTTAATTTGTACTGCATTTCTAACTCCTATTTTAAATGCAAAATCAAGCTACTCATAAATATAAATAAAACTGTCATTTTTTGACATAAAAATTTTATAAAATTAAATATGGGTTAAAATCTTGTTTTAGTTTTGTAAACTTTCTTAATAAAAATTGCCGAAATTTTCAGAATTTAAGCACTTTTTGTAAATTTTACGTAATTTATGTAATTTTCTATTGCTTTTTCTACGTAATTTACGTATATTATGTACATAAAGAACAACAAACAAGAGGTTACAAAATGAAAACGAAAGAAGAAAACAACAACATGGTCAAAGAAATGGTAATGGCGATTTGCCACGGCGGTTTTGGCAGACTCCAGGCCATGCTCGGTGCAAAGGCCGACAAGATCACCGACAATAGCTTCCAGTTTTCATTCAAGATGTTCCGCAAGGCCAACATCTTCAAGATCGAACTCGACGAAGCACAGGACCTCTACAACTGCTACTTCATCAAGCAAAAGAAGTACACGACAAACGACTTCATCAAGGGCCTGAGCTTCGAAGATGCGAAGTTCCAGCCCGTGACGGTGAAGGAAGTCAAGGGCTTTTTCGCTGACCAG
>Ga0310694_10006071_pt1 | contig 11463 bp, 6 predicted proteins | sample 174DNAGHGhighgp2_FD_203884 | JGI IMG/M metagenome (GOLD analysis project Ga0310694, IMG submission 203884) | Sheep rumen microbial communities from Palmerston North, Manawatu-Wanganui, New Zealand - 1742 DNA GHGhigh gp2 (v2) (version 2) | ecosystem: Host-associated > Mammals > Digestive system >... | reverse complement strand
GCAGCCGGCGCGAAGACGTAGTTGTTCGTGCTCCAGTCGGTCGCGGTGAACTCGAAGCCCACGCCGCACTGCGGGTAGTCGCGGTCCGCCTTCCACGTGAGCGTGCGGTTCGGGCCGGACACCTTCACAGACTTCACCGCCACGCGGTTGGTCTCGTTCATGCCGTCGTACTGGCACACGAACGCGCTCTGCGCCGCCGCCAGGGCAGCAAGCGTACAACAGCAGGATGTAGCTATAATCTTTTTCATAATTCTCTCCTTTTCACCGCACGGGGGACGCGGTGTAGATGGTTTTCCAGTCGTTACGCATCGAAATGGGAGTCCACCCGAACTTCTTGCACTCCTCTTTCATTTCAGCCCCCTTTTTGGGGTTGCCGTTCTCGCGCTTCATGTCGTCGCAAACGAGCATGAACGCCGCGGCCCTGTATTCGTTTCCGCCGATGACGTAGTTCGCCATGCTCGCGTCCGTGTGGCTGTTGCCGAAGGCGAGCACCGGCTTCACGCCAATCTCGCGGATGAGCGCCGACACCTTGTTCATCTGGAGGTTCTTCACGATCTGCGTCCCGTCCAGGATCGGCACGTCGTTCTGTCCAAACACGTAGAAAAGCCCGTCCTCGCCGTTCTGCGTCTTCGAGACAATCGTGTAGTCCGACCCTATCACCCGCCACGGCGGAACCGGCAGTCTCCCGCACACCAGCGCGCGAACGATAAACCTTTCAGAACCACTGACGACATAGACGGCGAAGCCCTTCTCTACCAGGTATTCCACGAGCTGCACCATCGGGAGGTAGAACATCTCGCCACGCTTCATTCCAGGGTATCCCGGTTCGGGTTCTTTCATGAATTGGCGGATCATTGCCTTGAGTTCTTCGACCGATACGCCCTTGTACGCCTCGGCGGTCATGCGTTCGCGTTCGTTGCCGAGCGGGGGATACACGCCCTTCTCGCGCGACTTTCGAGCGGCGGCTTTCAGCCTTTCAGATGCATGGCAAGATGGGTCGTCAAGGACTCGGCGCTCAAAAAGCTGCCAGTCGAAATACGTGGGGTCCGTCTCGCAGAAAAGCGTGCCGTCGAGGTCGAACACCGCTATGCGCCGCTCTGGCGGGATGAAGTCCGGCGACGATTCATCCGTCACGGCGGCGACATACTCCTCAATCGCACACTTCGAGGCCGCGCCATCGGTCCAAAGCGACAACGCATCGCCCGTGCGGCACCCTGCGGCGACGCACACCAGCGCCGCCACGACCATCAGCTTGATTATTTTCATTTCAGCGAATCCTTTCATTCACATCACTTTGCAGCCGAGCGCGGATGAGAATGCCACACGCCAGACACGAGCGGACGCGACGCCTTGCCGAAGCAGTTGCACGCCCTCACTTCAAGCCTGTAGTCCACTCCCTGCGGCACTTCCGCCACGTCGAACCAGAAACGCATCGTCTTCGGCTCGTACTTCGCCAGCCTCGAATAGGCCGGCGAGAGGAACTTCTTCACAAGCGGTTTCGAACCATCCGTCGGCACGGCGCGTATCTCGTAGTCGAACACGCGCGTATTCTTCGGCGGAATCGCCGCCGGAAAAACGCAGTTCATCGCCACCATCCATTTGCCGACGCGGTTGTCCGTAATGCGCGTATCAACGCGCAGCGTCGCCCAGTCCGGGAACTGCGGCGCAACGGACGCCGCCGTCCTCGTGGCGAGGTCGAACGGACGTTCCCCGCCCGCGAGCGGAACAATCCACGCGGGCGCACCCTCCACGCAGTCCTCCTCCACGTCGATGCGCTCCACCACCATCCTTTCGCCGTAAACGGAAACTACGTATCCCTGCCCCCCGCGTAAGTCGCGCCTGTCGGGAATCGCGGGCATTGCGGGAGGATTCGGCCCGATCTTCCTGTCGCGGCTGTTCTCATGCCCTGCCGGAAGGCTTGCATACGAAAGCGACGGCGTGGCGAACGCGGTGAACTCGCCCTGCCAGATGGAGCGTTCGTCGTTGAACGGACGATGGGAGTGCCCGGTGAAGGACACCGCGTTGGGGAATCCCTTCAGGGCCTCGAACGCCGCGCCCTTGTCCGCCCAGCCCGCGCCGTCCGGCGTGGTGCCCTTCGCCGGCGGATGCTGGAAGTAGAAGAAAGGTTTCGTTCCCTTGAACCGCGCGCCGTTCCCAGCCATCCACTCCGGGAACTTCTTGAACGAATCCCATTCGGCGGATATGAAATCATAGCCCTTCACCGTGCGGACCCTTATCGGCGCGTACTTCTCGCCGAATATGCGCTCCCATTCCGCTGGGAGGCCCAGCTTCACAAGCGCCTCCTCCTCCGAGTGCCCGTGCACCCGCATGTCTATTGCCATGTCGCTGTATCGCCAGCCCTCGAAGTCGTGGTTGCCCGTGCAGAAGAGCGGGACGACATCCGTTCCGGCGAACACCCTGTCCCAAGTAGCCTTCACGTACTCAAGGCTGCTCCTGATTCCCCAGTCGGCGAGATCGCCGGAGACGAGGACTGCATCCACGTCCCTCGACTTGAAGTAGCGCAGCGCCTTCTCGAACATCGCGCACGACTCCGGCGTGGTGACGTGTATGTCGCTCACCGCGCCAAAACGGAGGTTCGGCTTTCCGGCGAGCCACCCGCCGGTCCTGCACCCCGTCACGAAAAACGCCGTTGCGCCGCCAGCGTACTTCAGGAACGCCCTACGGCTCACGCAATGTCCTTCGCCGACCTGCGCCGCGAACACTTCCTTATCTTTTGCACTTCTCATCGGCAGAAATCTCCTAACCAAACATTGAACTATTTTCGCCTTTCGGTTGACAGACATTATAACATATTTTGCCGTACCCACCGAATAATAACAGCCGATTTGTTTTTCGCCGAGATTGAAACTCCAGGGAGTTTATGGTAAACTGTCGCCATGGGAAAGAAGGTACTTTTCTGGGGTAGATTCGATCCCGGTTACTCGCGTAACCGGGTCTATATTTCTTTGTTCCGCGAACTCGGCTGGGAAGTGGACTTCTTCTTCGTGAAATGGTTTCCAAAGTTCGGGGACGTGGAAGCATGCGTGCGCGGATTGGGACGGCGTCCTAAGCCAGACCTCGTGTGGGTACCGGTGTGCCGCCAGCGCGACATCCTCGCCGCCTGCCGCTGGGCGCACAGACGTGGCGTGAAGGTGCTGTTCGACCCGATGATCTCCGCGTGGGACAAGAAGGTCCTCGAACAGTGCAAGTGGAAGGCCGATGAGCCGCGCGCGCGTCGTCTTCACGCGCGCGAGACGAAGATGATGAACGAACCAGACCTCGTGACATGGGATACTAGCTGCCACCTCGACTTCTGCGCCGAACAGTTCGGCGTCCCCCGCGAGAAGATGCGCGTGCTCCTCACGGGCACGGACGAAGCGGTGTTCACGCCGCAGCCGCCCCCGCCGGACGACGGCGAGGGGAAGTTCCGCGTGCTGTACCACGGCGCGTACCTGCCGCTCCACGGCACGGAGGTGATCGTGGAGGCCGCGCGACGCACGCAAAATCTGCCCATCCGCTGGGACTTCCTAGGCTGGGGCGCATACAAGGCTTCTACAGAGGCGAAGGCAGCCGGTCTCGCGAACGTGCGGTTCCTCGACAAGGTGCCGTATGTAGAAGTGCCGAAAGTGATCGCCGCGCACGATATCGTACTCGGCGTGTTCGGCACCACGGCAAAAGCCGCGCGCGTGATTGGCAACAAGGTATATGAGTGCATGGCGTGTTGCCGTCCGACAATCAACGAGTTCTGCACGGGCTATCCACCAGAGGCGAAGGACTGTCCCGCCATCAAGTTCATCCCCGCCGGAGACCCCGACGCCCTCGTAAAGGCCGTCGAGGAATACCGCGCCGACTGGGGACGCCGCAATGCGTACTTCACCGCCGCGCGCGCGTTTTTCGAGAAACACCTGTCGATGCAGGTAATCAAGGGCCAACTGGCGAATATCCTCGCCGACATGGGCCTATGAAGGTGCAACAATGGGACACCACAGCGATTCCAAGACAACTTACAAGCAAGAGTTCTTCGACCGTGAATACTCCGCAAAGGAGGCATATAGCCGTTTGTGGGGATTCACGCGAAAGTACCGTTTCCGCATTTACCTGGGCATCCTGTGCGGGATGCTGACGGCAGGCACGTTGCTGCCACTTTTCCAAGTGATCCAGCCCGCACTTGACAAGGTAGGAGGGGCGGAGCAGAGTGCCACCACCAAGATGGCGGCTCCCCCAGTCAGCGAAAAAGCCGTCCAGCCAGCACCTTCTACAGCGTCCACTTCCAAGGAGGAGCGGAAGGTTCTGAAGGAGTATGGTAAAATCAAGAAGCTCGCGCAGAAGCTCGGATTCGAGATGCAGGGCGAGGATGAGGCTTTGGGTGCGCCGCTGCTTTTCGCGATTCTCGTGATCGTGCCGCTCGCGGCGATGGCGCGATGTGCGTTCCTCTTCCTGAACAAGTATTGCCTTACATGGGCGGCGTTGCACACGGTAAAAGACCTCCGATGTTCAATCCTACGGCACATCCAGGAACAATCGATGCAGTTCCACGGACGGATTGACGTGGGTCAATTAATGAGCCGAGCCTCGAGCGATCCGCGCCTCGTTCAGCACATCATCCAGCAGGTTCTGCAGGAAGTAGCGGAAGCGCCGTTCGAGATCGTCATCTCGGTGGGATTCATCGTCTGGACAGCCGTCCAGAACAACATGCTGCCCACTCTCGTGCTGCTGGTGATTGGGTTCCCGCTGTTCATGTGCCCGGTGGTGCTGCTTTCAAGGCGCATCCGCAAATGGGCGAAGAAGGCGCTGGAGCGGTATTCGGTCGTGGGGTCGCGCATCCATGAAATCCTTACCTGCGTGCGCGTGGTGAAGGCATACAACACGGAGGAGTTCGAGAACAAGAAGTACGAGCAGGCCAACCAGAGCATGTTGAAGGCGTCGCTGCGTGCGGTGCGGTGGAGTCTGTTCGTGACTCCGGCCGTGGAAACGGTTGGCATTTTCCTCCTTTGCGCGTTCGTGGTGTGGTGCTTCATAGCGAAGGTGAAGCTCTCGGTGATCGTGCCAATGCTCGCACCGCTGCTGCTCATCTACCGGCCGATCAAGCAACTCTCGAAGCTGCAGGTGCAGCTGGAACAGTGCCGTGCGGCGCTCTCGCGTCTCTTCTCCATCCTCGACGTGCGAATGGAGCTGCCGGAAAAGGCCGATGCAGCGCCGAAGAATGCGTTCACGGACAAAATCGTGTTCGACAACGTGTCCTTCCGCTACGACACCGCAGAACGTGACGCTGTGTCGCATGCGTCATTCGAGATTCCACGCGGAAAGGTGGTGGCCGTCGTCGGAGGCACTGGCAGCGGGAAATCGACGATGAGCGGACTCCTTGCTCGCTTCTACGACCCGCGCGAGGGGCGCGTTACGATGGACGGCGTAGATTTGCGCGAGATGCGCGTGGCAGACTTGCGCAACCTGGTGGGCAGCGTGATGCAGGAGACACTCCTCTTCAACGACACGATCGAGGCCAACATCAAGTACGGATCGCCCAACGCCACGCACGAACAGGTGGTGGAGGCGGCGAAACTCGCGAACGCGCACGAGTTCATCATGTCGCAGCCCGAGGGCTATGAGCGTCAAGTGGGCGAGAAGGGTTTCGCGCTTTCCGGCGGCGAACGTCAGCGCATCGCCATCGCGCGCGCGATCCTACGTAACCCGCCAATCCTCATCCTCGACGAGGCCACGAGCGCTCTCGACACGGTCACGGAGAAACTCGTACAGGACGCCATCAACCGGCTAATGGTCAACCGCACGACGTTCGCGATCGCGCACCGCCTCTCGACGATTCGTGACGCGGACCTCATCCTCGTCATGCGGGAAGGCGAAATCGTGGAGCGCGGCACACACGATGAACTCTATTCCGCAAACGGGGTTTACCGTCACCTCTGCGACATGCAGAAAACAGCTTGACTAACCCGCTAATCCGCCAACGTTTTTTTTGCGACGGTAAACGGCAATGCGCGTCTGGCCGTAGGTGCGATCGCGGCAAAGATCCCATGCAGGCGACTCCTCGGGCACATGGCGGCTTTTCATCTCGGCGATGAACAGTCCACCTTGACGCACCACATCGTGCGCCGCCATCGCCTCCAGCATTCCGGCATAACCCTTCTCTGCCCCAAGTTCGTACGGAGGGTCCGCGAAGGCGATGTCGAAAGGCGCACCGGCAAAGACGTCAAGCCATGCAAATGCGTCTGCGCGCACGAGCGTGCAGCGCGGTTCGGCGGCAAGCGCGGAAACGTTGCCGCGCAGGATTGCGAGATGGCGCGGTGCAAGTTCCACGAACGTGCATTCCGCCGCGCCACGCGAGAGAGCCTCAAGGCCCACGCCGCCTGAACCCGCGAAGAGGTCGAGGAAGCGTGCGCCAGGGATCTCATTGAGCAGCATCGAGAAGAGCGCCTCGCGGACGCGGTCCTGCGTGGGACGCACCGCATCGCCTTCCGGCGTCTTCAGGATGCGCCCACGCCACTCGCCTCCGGCGATCCTCATTCGTCGAAGCCGTAGCCGTCGAATTCCTCGGAACGCTCTGCCGCTTCTGCGGCGGCCTCGGATTCCGCCTCGGCTGCGTACGCCTCCGGCGTCGCCTCGGGCGTGACCAGCTGGAAGGCCTCGCCTTCCTCGCTGTCCTCCTCGTCCGGCGGGATCGGGGTGGTTCCGTAGAGACGGTCCTGCTTCTCCCTCGCCTCCTGGCGGAGCTTCTCCATCTCCTCGTCGGAAATGGTCTCGCAGAGAGGCACCAGCTTGAGGTGGCGGTGGAGCGGGAAGCCCGTGCCGCCGGGGATGAGGTGGCCGAGGATGACGTTCTCCTTGAATCCGCGCAGCTCGTCCACGCGGCCCATCGTGGCGGCCTCGGTGAGGACGCGGGTCGTGTCCTGGAAGGACGCGGCGGAGATGAAGGAGTCGGTTTCGAGCGCGGCCTTGGTGATGCCGAGGAGCGCGGTCTGGGCCTCCGCCGGGCGGCGGCCTTCGACAATCATCTGCTGGTTGACGCGCCAGAACGTCTGGCGGGAAACCTGCTCGCCCCAGAGGAAGTCCGTGTCGCCCGGATTCGTGATGCGGACCTTGCGGAGCATCTGGCGCACGATGATCTCGATGTGCTTGTCGTTGATTTCCACGCCCTGCAGACGATAGACCTGCTGCACTTCGCTGACGAGGTACTTCTCGAGTTCCTGCGGACCGGCGGCCTCGAGGATCTCCTGCGGCACGAACGGTCCTTCCGTGAGCGGCTGGCCCTTCTTGACGCGGTCGCCCTTGAACACGACGATCTGCTTACCCATCGGGATGAGGTAGTCTTCAGTCTGGCCCGTCACGTCGTCGCGCACGATGATCGTACGCTTGCCGCGGTTGTTCGGGCCGAACTCGACGACGCCTTCGATCATGGAGATCACGGCGGCATCCTTCGGCTGGCGGGCCTCGAAGAGTTCCGCCACACGCGGAAGACCGCCGGTGATGTCACGCGTCTTCGCGGCTTCACGAGGCGTCTTGGCGAGGAGCATGCCGGCCGTGGCCTTCATGCCATCGCGCACCATCACGATGGCGCCCGTCGGGACGTCGTAGCTGTCGAGCAGCGCGTCCGGGGTGCCGTCCGGTGCCTTGCCGCGGATTTCGATGCGCGGGTGCAGGTTGGATTCGCGGGAGTCGAGCACCACGAGGGTCTTCGCGCCGGTGGCGCGGTCGGTCTCGCTCTTGACGGAAACGTCTTCCTCGAAGTCCACGAACGTGATCACGCCCTGCGTCTCGGAAAGCACAGGCACGGAGTGCGGGTCCCAGACCGCGACCTTCTGTCCCTTCTTGACGGACGCACCGTCGGGAATGAGCAGCGTGGCGCCCATCTGGAGCTGGTAGGAGTCGAGGCGGGTGCCGTCCTTCGCCCAGATTTCGAGCGAGCCGTTCTTGTTGAGCACAACCTCGTGTCCCTCGTCGTTCGTCACCTTGCGGACGTCCACGAACTTGGCGACGCCGTCGTTCTTGAGGACGATCTCAGGGACCTTCGCGGTCATGGACGCGGTACCGCCGATGTGGAACGTACGCATCGTGAGCTGCGTGCCAGGTTCGCCGATCGACTGCGCGGCGATGATACCGACTGCGGTGCCTATCTCGACCTGCTTGCCCGTAGAGAGGTCGCGGCCGTAGCACTTCGCGCACATGCCGTGTTCGGCGTCGCACGTGAGGGCACTGCGGATCCACACCTTCTCGATGCCGGCCTTCTCGATGCGCTCGCACGCGGCCTCGTCGATCTCGGCGTTCGCCTCCACGAGGACCTCCTGGGTCTTCGGGTTGCGGATGTCGTAGAAGGACGTGCGGCCGAGGATGCGGCTGGAGAGGGAAGCCTTGACTTCGTCGCCTTCGACGATGGCCTCGACCTCGATGCCGTTGACGGTGTTGCAGTCTTCGGTGGAGATGATGACGTCCTGCGAAACGTCCACGAGCTTACGCGTGAGGTAACCGGCGTCGGCCGTCTTGAGGGCGGTGTCGGCGAGGCCCTTGCGGGCGCCATGGGACGAGATGAAGTACTCGAGCACCGAGAGGCCTTCGCGGAAGGACGCGGTGATCGGGCGTTCGATGATGTTTCCGGACGGGTCGGCCATGAGGCCGCGCATACCGGCGAGCTGACGGATCTGCAGCTTCGAACCACGGGCCTTGGAGTCAACCATCATGTAGATCGGGTTCAGCTCGGTCGGGTTCTTGTTCTCCGGCGAGATGTTGCGGTCGATCGTCTTGTACAGCTCGTCGCCAACCTTCTCGGTGGCGGCGGTCCACACGTCAACGATCTTGTTGTGGCGTTCGCCCGCGGTGATGATACCCTGCTGGAACTGCCCTTCGATCTTCGCGACCTCGGCGGCGGACTTCGCGATCACGTCGTCCTTCACAGCCGGGCGGATCATGTCCTTGAGGCCCATGGACGCGCCGGAAACGGTAACGTAGTTGTAGCCGAGATTCTTGAGGTCGTCGATGAGCTTCACCGTGGCGTCATGTCCAGCGACGCGCTGGCAGTCGAGGATGAGGTTGCCGATGGTGGACTTCGTCACCTTGTCGTTGATGAAGCCCATCTCCTTCGGGAACACGCCGTTGAAGATCACACGGCCGGCGGTTGTCTCGATCACGCGCTTCGACGGATCGCCGTGCGGACGCGGCGGCACCGGGCGACCCTCGGCGTCAACGAGCTTGTCGGAGCCGAAGTCGGGGTTGCGGAAGCGGATGCGCGAGTGGTAGTCGATCACCTTCTCGGCGATGCCGAACTCGACCTCGCCGATGTCGTTGAACAGCGGCACGTGCTCCTTGCCGAACGGGTTCTTGCCCGCCACGCGGTTGTTGAGCTTGTCCTGCTGTCCGGCCGTCGTGAGGAAGTAGAGGCCCAAGCAGACATCCTGCGTAGGCGTCATCACGGACTTTCCTGACGCCGGCGAGAAGATGGACGTGGCCGCGAGCATCATGAGGCGGCTTTCCATCTGCGCCTCGATCGAAAGCGGCACGTGTACGGCCATCTGGTCGCCGTCGAAGTCGGCGTTGAACGGCGTACACACCATCGGGTGCAGGCGAATGGCCTTGCCTTCCACGAGCACCGGCTCGAACGCCTGGATCGAAAGGCGGTGGAGCGTCGGGGCGCGGTTGAGGAACACAGTCTTGTCCTTGATCACCTCGTCGAGGATGTCCCAGACCTCCGGGTCCTGGTGCTCGATCTTCTTGCGCGCCGTGCGGACGGTGTGGCAGATGCCCTTGTCCTTGAGGAGGCGGATGATGAACGGCTCGAAGAGCCTGAGCGCCATCTCCTTCGGAAGACCGCACTGCGGGAGGCGCAGCTCGGGGCCGACGACGATCACGGAACGGCCGGAGTAGTCAACGCGCTTGCCGAGCAGGTTCTGGCGGAAGCGGCCCGTCTTGCCCTTGAGAATCTCGGAGAGCGACTTGAGCGGACGGTTGCCGGGACCCGTGACGGCACGGCCATGGCGGCCATTGTCGAACACCGCGTCAACGGCCTCCTGGAGCATGCGCTTCTCATTGCGGATGATCACGTCCGGCGTCTTGAGCGCAAGGAGGTTCTTGAGGCGGTTGTTGCGGTTGATCACGCGGCGGTAGAGGTCGTTGAGGTCAGACGTCGCGAAGCGGCCGCCTTCGAGCGGAACGAGCGGACGCAGCTCCGGCGGAATCACGGGCAGCACGTCGAGGATCATCCACTCCGGCTTGCCGCCGGAGGAGCGGAAGCCCTCGACCACCTTCATGCGCTTTGCGATCTTCTTGCGGGTCTGCTTGGAGCGCGTGTTCTGCATCTGCTCCTCAAGCTCGAGCATGAGCTTGTCGAGGTCGATGCGGCGAAGCAGCTCGCGGACAGCCTCCGCGCCCATCTTGGCACGGAAACTTTCCTGATACTTCTCGCGGGCGTCGGCATACTCCTGCTCGGAGAGGATCTGGCCGTCCTTGAGGGGCGTGTCACCAGACTGGATCACGAGCCAGTCCTGGTAGTAGAGGATACGCTCAAGCTCGTTGGTGGTCTTGTCGAGGATGAGGCCGATGCGGGACGGATTGCACTTGAAGAACCAGATGTGGCTCACCGGCACGGCGAGCTCGATGTGGCCCATGCGCTGGCGGCGGACGGACGAGAGCGTCACCTCCACGCCGCAGCGGTCGCAGACCATGCCCTTGTTCTTGATGCGCTTGTACTTGCCGCAGGCGCACTCCCAGTCGTGCGTCGGTCCGAAGATCTTCTCGCAGAAGAGGCCGTCCTTCTCCGGGCGGTAGCTCCTGTAGTTGATCGTCTCGGGGTTCTTCACCTCGCCGTGCGACCATGCGCGGATCACCTCCGGGGAGGCCAGCTGCACCTTGACGGCGTCATAGTACGTGGAGGCCGAATACTGGCCGCCGAAAATCTCACTCGCGTTGTACGGGTTCATTTGGAGTTTCTCCTGTTAACGAAGTTAGTGTCAGAGGGCGGTGCCGCCGATGAGCGGATCGGCCGGCGCGGCCGACGCGGCGGTCGCGCGGTTCGCAGCAGCCGCCTGTGCGCGTGCTTGCGCCTTGTCGGCGTCGCCGCCGAGAAGCTGCATGTCGAGGCAGAGGCCGCGAAGTTCGTGGATGAGCACCGAGAACGACTCCGGCATCCCGGAATCGAGCACGTTGTTGCCCTTGACGATCGACTCGTAGATGCGCGTGCGGCCCTGGACGTCGTCGGACTTGACGGTGAGCAGTTCCTGCAGCGCGTACGCCACGCCGTACGCCTCGAGCGCCCACACCTCCATTTCGCCCATACGCTGGCCGCCGAGCTGGGCCTTGCCGCCCAGAGGCTGCTGCGTGACGAGGGAGTAGGGGCCGATCGCGCGTGCGTGCATCTTGTCCGTGACGAGGTGGTGCAGCTTGAGCATGTAGATCACGCCCACCACGACGCGCTGGGCGAACGGTTCGCCCGTCATGCCGTCGTAGAGCACCGTCTTGCCGTCC
>Ga0310694_10006070_pt1 | contig 11464 bp, 8 predicted proteins | sample 174DNAGHGhighgp2_FD_203884 | JGI IMG/M metagenome (GOLD analysis project Ga0310694, IMG submission 203884) | Sheep rumen microbial communities from Palmerston North, Manawatu-Wanganui, New Zealand - 1742 DNA GHGhigh gp2 (v2) (version 2) | ecosystem: Host-associated > Mammals > Digestive system >... | reverse complement strand
GCCATTTTCCTTTATGTGCTTGTAGTTCCTTACGAAAAAGAACGCCGCAAACACGACGCAGAGCTTGATGAAAAGAAGGATGCGCAGCACCCAGACCATAAGCCAAATTTTGTATTCGTTCATAATTGGACGTAAGCTAGTAAAAAGTTGGCTCTTAGCGTGCAAACAGTTGTTGCTTAATGAACGGTTAGAACCTAATTTGATTAGGTTTGTTTGTTGCAGATAAAGCCTCCCACAGCCAGGCTCTTTTTGATTTTAGCAGAATCGTTTAATGAATACGTGATGCAATGGAGCTCAATTCAGAACGCAAACTATCTACACTTGACGCGATTGTTCTTAGGTTCAAATTTAAACTATCGCGATGGGATTGAGTCTCGTTAAATTGCAAGACGTTTTCAAAACGTTCTTTTTTCCCATTGAAATCGAATTGAAAGTGCGCAACCATTGGTGTTTGCAGCGCGATTATTTGTTTGTAATTAAGCGTTTTGTCACCAAGAGGAATGTAATAATCTACTCCAGCAGGAATCAGGGCGAAAGAAGCCTTGGCTTCTATCTTCTGCTTTAGATATGTTAGAACTTGTTTCTCTTTAGAATTTTCATCAAAAGATACTGTCACAGAAAGGTTTCTACATGTTGACTTTCCGATGTTTTTTATTGTTAGGTAGAGACCGTTTTTGAAATCAACATAGGCGTTTATATAGGGCCGAACATCTTTGTTCAACTGTTCCTCAAGTAAGGAAACCTGTTTTGCTTGTTCTTTTGCGGCGGCTTCTTGTGCTTCTGCTTGACGTTTAAGTTCTTCACGAGTCAATTTTAACTCTTCTCGCTGTAATTCAAGGTCTTTTCGTTGAAGGTGAATGGTATATATCAAGCCTCCAAATGCAAGCAGGGAAACGAGCGCATTAAATCCCCCGAAAAAATCACCATAAGTGCCAAGGCCGTCAAAATTTATTCCGAACCCTTTGATTAGAATAATCGGTAAAACAAAGGCGACCAAAATGCAAGATGTGCAGACAAAAATGGCAAGTTTTTTCATAAAGGCCTTTTAGGTAATAACAATTTCGTTATTCTCGGTCAAAGCTTTTTTTAGGTACTCTTTTAACAGCTTTGCATGCTCCGTTCGGCTCATTATTTCGATGTTCCAGCCGTTTCGCTGATTGTTGCTTACTGGCCGCAACTTAAACAGCATGTCACATTTGCTGTTGTCAAATACAATGGAGTCCATTTGCGCCGTGTCTGAAAGGTAGGCTGCTGCTGAAATGACTATAAAATCCTTGAAAGAAGACTTTGTTTCACATTTTTCCCAATCTTGATTTGGACCATCCCGTTTTACATTGGGCGTGAACCCCATCATCCTCTTTATGTACTCGATGAGTTTTTTGCCTACATCTTTCTCTAAATCTTTCGAATTTTCTTTCGATTCGATAGAGAGAAGCGCAGGTTTGTCGAAAACGTTAAACAATTCGATAATATGGTCTGGGCGTTTCCCTTCTATTTCATCACTCACTCTTGGCAACGAAAGCCACCGTTTTTCACATTTGTCGTCAATAATTGAAAAGCCGCTCCAGTCTCCACCGGGAGGATTACACATTCCTTCAAAGCAATTTTTTTGAAGAAGTCGAGAGAATAGGTAGTGAATTGCCGTATCGACGTCATCTTCATGAAAACTTTGCGGCTTACCTGAAAAGAAGTCTCCTGTCAAATTTGAGGAATCAGTGCTTGAAACCGTCTTATGATTGATATCTCGAACATCTTTTAAATATTTCGCAACTGTATTACTTTCTTCCTTGTTGTCTTCCAATATTTCTACATCGATAGCGATGAAATCGCTCAGAGAAATGAGAGCATTCCACAGCCCATTGTTTTTTGCAAGTAGCTTAGGGTTTGTTTTCAAGAGAGAGAAGTTTCTTCTTAAAAGGGGGCCATACAAAAAAGTCATGAAATCATATTTTTCCCCAACTAGCATTTGCGCAAATGGTAGCGCCCCTCTGTCGGGTCGGTTATCGTCACCTCTGGGCTTGAATCCTTTAAGAAGACAGATGAGCAAATCTTTGTCGTTCTTTCCTACTTTATTAAGAATTTCATCATCATATTCGGGATATATCTTTTTCAATTTTTCTGAAAAAAGAGGTCTTTTTACTGCTGGAATTGCGCCAAATGGCAAATCTTTAGATGCAATCCCAACGCTTACATTTTTAACCAATGTGAAGAATTGGTCGATATTTCCGTGCTTGCTTTTTTGTGCCACCTTTTTCTCGAAGCTCATTCCACCATTAGTTTTTGAATACTCTAAAACATTATAGCCGTTTTGGTATATAGCGTTCCATTGTTTGTCAGTTAGGCTGTTTCTTGAACTGTTTGCTTTGGCTAAAAAACGAACAACTTTAAAATTTTTTTGTGTAAGTGAGTTCCAATCTTCATCGGAGTTTTCTTCCAACATTGTTTTGATAATGAATTTTGCAAAGTCTTTTTTTGCAAAATCGCTTTCATCGAAATCTTTAAGGTCTTTATTGTCCTCTTTGTTAAATTCCTCTGCTTTGAAGTATGCTTGAACAACTTTCAAATTATTGTTTTTTGAAAAACTTATGTAGCTGTAAGGGACTGCTGCGTTTGGAAATCTTAGAGCCTTGCGTTCTCGTGTAGATGAGTCTAGTTCGTACTTTACAAAATCAACAATATAGATGTAAGGGCATCCGGTGATGCCTGTTGAATACGCTCGACCGCTACGCTGCCACGCTTGATTCCCCGCTTGCAACGCGCTGCAAAATTCAATGGCATAAAGGATACGCTCCTTGTCGTCTCTGACTTCTGTTACTATTGCATCAGGAGTCTCGTCTAAGAAACTTCCATTTTCTTTTAAAACATCGAAGATGTTCTTTGTCCATCGTGTCCTTCCAGCTTTGTTAAATCCCGGAAGTAAGTCAAGATGCCATTCGTGTTCTTTGTTGCTGTAGCGGAATGTTATATCAATAGTAATTGTGGATGGTGACGACAAATGAGCGTCCTGGGTCAGTGGTTCGAGCTGCTCTAAAAGAATTTTTGCAATTCTTTCACATTCTATGATATTGTCTCCGTGGATTCTAAAGTGTCTTTTCATGGCAAAATCCCTTGCATTTGGTCGGTTTCACAGATTGTGTTTTTATTTGTCGAAAGATGGCTTTGGTGTGAGTTTAAAATAGTTAGTAAAATCTTTGCTTGCGTCGAATACATTCGAGACGAGGCTTTGTTTTGGCCTTACATATGAGATTGCTTTTTCAAAATCGGGCTTAATCATGCCTTCCTCGCTAGAAATATCTAAATTGGTATTTGTTGAGCAAAAGTCAATGAACACTATGTATTATTAGAATAGAAATTTTGTTGTGAGTGTAAATACTAATGCGCTATATTCTATTTCAAAAAAGAGGCTCTAATGAAAAGTGAGAACGCATTGAACGTAATCTTAAAGCAAGACTGCATTGAGGGCATGAAGGAACTGCCCGATAATTCGTTCGATTTTGCAGTTGTTGACCCTCCCTACAATCTTAGCTCTGGTGGCGACTGGAAATGGGACTCGTCGGCTAATCTGAAAGGGTTTGGGGGTGATTGGTCTAAGGTTATGGAAAAGTGGGATAATATGCCGCTTTTAGAGTATTTCATGTTCTGCAACTCTTGGATTTCAGAATTAAAACGAGTCATTAAGCCGACAGGTTCCTTTTGGATTCATGGAACATATCATAATATTGGATTGATAAATTTTATCCTTCAAATGCAAAATGTTGAAATAATAAATGAGGTCGTTTGGTTTAAACGTAATAGCTTCCCAAATTTGTCTGGACGTAGGCTGACGGCAAGTCATGAGACGATTCTGTGGTGCCATACGGGAGGCGCCAAAAAGAGACAGTATTGCTTTAACTATGAAGCCTCAAAAAACAATCCTTATCCCGAAGACATGATAAAGCAACAGGGAAAACAAATGCGAACGGTGTGGGATGTTCCTAATAATAAGGAAAGAGAGGAACTTGCCTATGGAAAGCATCCTACGCAAAAGCCGTTGCGTTTGATTCGACGAATGTTTGAAATTTCAGCTCCGTCTGAAGGTCGAGTTCTGATTCCGTTTGCTGGGTCTGGAACCGAGTGTGTTGTTGCTCAAAATATGGGACTAGATTTTTTGGGTTTTGAACTTGAACAAGAGTATATCGACATTGCTAATAAAAGGCTCAATGCCGCAAAAGGACAACTTTCTCTAAAAATTTAATAGGGTTGAAATTATGAACGGCAAAATTCCTGCATTGATTAAGTGGACTGGAAGTAAACGTAAGCAGGCGCCTTTTATTTCGTCTTTATTCCCTTCGTTTAAACGCTACGTAGAGCCGTTTGTGGGTGGGGGTTCTATGCTGTATTTGAATGGAAGTAAGGGCGCTATAGCAAGTGATGTGTACGAACCTTTAATTAACCTTTGGAAGTTGATTCAATCGCAACCAGAGGAAGTCATCCTAGATTATACGAAAAAGTGGAATATCTTAGATAAAGAATACGCTGAATTGCAAAAAAAAGGCGTTAAAAATGTAGATGGTCTTCCAAAAGTTTTCTATAAGTGCAGAGATAATTTTAATAAAACCCAGAATCCACTGGATTTAAATTTCATTATGCGCACATGCGTTAATGGAATCGTTCGCTTCAATTCCAAGGGCGATTTTAATAATTCTTTTCACCTATCACGTCAAGGAATGAATCCAAAATTATTTGCATCCATTGTTCGCGATTGGAATCAAAAAATTGAAAAAGTTGATTTTAGGAGTTGCGATTACACCGAAACATTTGATGCTACGGAAAAAGGTGATTTAGTCTATTTAGACCCACCTTATGCAGATAGTCATAACAGGTATATAAAAGACCTGGATGTGGAAAAGTTTTTCCATGAACTCGAATGTTTGACGAAAAAAGGGGTCTTGTGGGTTCTTTCCTTTGATGGCTCGAGGGCTTCGCGCGAATATTACGATGGTGTTCCCGAAGATTTGTATAAAAGAAGATTTGCGGTCTCAAATGGAAATTCTGCTGTTAGTGGTGTTCTAAACAAGAAAACAGAGGCGGTGACAGAATCTTTATATTTAAATTACTGATGTAATTTAGTACTGAAAATAAATTAGTTGTCTTTGAACTTTGTGGAATGTATGAGTGCATGGCAGGGAACTTCTTTTCGCCATGTAATTTCTGCTTCAGTGCGAAAAAAAGAATAAGAAAACTTTAATTTGATATAATTTAGAAAAAGGAATTTGACGTGAAAAAGCATCTCCGCATTACTTTTGAAGGTAAAATCTACAATGTTGATGTTGAAATCATTGAACCAAGACAAAGAGTGAAAATCATGAAGGGAACACGAGCGGATAAAATAAGAAGTTTTAATATTTTTAGAAATAAATACGGCAGGAGAGTATTTGAGTCTTTTTTCAAATCAAAAAGTGCAACGTTTTTTAACAATATATATAAAGAAAATATTGCCGAACAATTAAAATTTGGAGTTCGAAGTGACCGGTTCTTTGCTGTATTTTGGGGTAGCAGACCGTATGATTCTGAGTTAAGATTCTTTGATGATAAAGGTAATTGGGCCCTTCCCCGCACCGTTCTTTTGGCTGAAAAAGGAGCGCAGCTGATATATAACCGAATGGATGATGGACGAGTTTGTGTGTGTTTATACAGGGCTGAAACTGAAAGAGAGAATGGCGGTAATGATTACATACTTATTGACGACATTTCGAATCCAAGAAAACTTCTTAATAGGAAAATATTATGGAAACATTGGAAGAAACTGCTCACATGTATGGAAAACACGTGCATCGAGTATAAGCCAGGTCTTCTTTCAAGACTTAAAATGTTCTGGCTGAATATATACTATCCTTATACTGAAAAAGACCGAATCAATAACCGTCGGCTCTTCTCATGGTTGAAAAAATCATTTTTATTTACAATGCCGATTTTATTTAGTGGAATTGGGCTTACCATCATTTCGTGTATCAATCAAAAAATTAACCCACCACCGATTGAACGGGAAATAGAAAATCAAGAAGAAATTATCAAGGTAATAAGAAATATAGAACGTAAGTCTGATTTTACGTACGAAACGTTAAAGCAAAATGTAGAAACGGCAAAAAAAATTGAGCAGCATGACAGTACGTTTATTAAGAATAGTGAATTTATCTTCAAAAATGACTCAATGATAAAAGAAATAATTATTCAATCAAATAAGTTACTTGAAAACGAACTGAAAGAATTGAAGTTGTTAAGAAAAGAATTGAAAAAATAATTCATTTAATTCTATATTTTTTTAAAACCCTATCAATTTCTTCTACAATGGGCTGGGCGTTCTCGCGCTTGGCCCTGTCTTTTTCCTTCTTTTCTTCATCAAGATGATTTAGAAGTTCAATAACAGTGCTGTGAATGTAATAGAGTAGCCGTTTGTCATTTCGTTCTATTGCGCGAGGCATACTTGCGATGGCCGCTTTGAAATTCGACATTTTGCAAAACATGATGTACTCCTACATGTTGATTTATGTGAATGATAGCAAATGTTTGCATCACGCTGTGCAAACAAAGGTTGTCGTTCTTCAATAAATAAAACCTAATTAAATTAGGTTTTATTTGAATGATAAAGAAAAAAAAAGGCCGATTTGGCATTTTGTGTCAATGAACAGAATCTATTTTAGTGTTTGTGTTTATCAAAAAATGTGGGCTCGGATGATTACTTATCAATATGCTCAAAGTGATGATGGCTCTACCAAGTATATAAACCAGGTCTCGCTAGAATACAGGAAGAACCATCACTTTATTTGCTATGGTTGTGGCGGTCGAATGATTGCCAGGTTAAAGGCTGATAAGCGCGAACCTCATTTTGCTCATTTCAGGGATGGCACCTGCTCAAGAGAAACTTATCTACACCATCTTGGAAAGAAGTTGTTCGTTGAAATGTTTGAGCATTACCGAAACAATAAAATTTCTTTAAGTGTGAATTTTTTGCAACAAGGCGTGTGCAATTCTAGTGAATGTCCCTTGGGTGCAAAATCGCCATGCGAAGGTTCTACAAGAACAGGAAAATTTAATTTATTGCCAGATTATTCTAAATGTACTGTTGAAGAATACGATAAAGAGACAGGCTTTCGTCCTGACATTCTTTTGACAAACGAAAATGGTGACAAAGTTTATGTTGAAATTCTCGTGACTCATGAAATAACGCAAAAGAAGATTGATTCTGGTGTCCCAATAATCGAAATTCCAATTTATGACGAAGATGATTTAGAATTATTTAAATGCGAGAAAAATGTTGCTGGCGTAAGTTTTCTTGAATATAGAGCCACCTGTTATAATTTACCAAACAAGACTTTTGGCGTAGAAAGGTTTTGCTTAAACAAGATAAGTTCTGCAAAAAAAGCTTTTAAGGAACACTATGAAAGGATTCTAAAAACTGGTTCGCCCCTAAACATTCTTCTGCAAAGGGATAAATCATGTCAGCGAGAATCCTGTCCTTATCAATTAACCAGTAGATGCGAAATAGATGATGAAGGAGAATTGTTTAATCTTGCAGGACGATTCAAAAAGATTGTCGAAATAGATAATGGATTGTTTTCATCTGATTTATATTTGGAAGATGATAAAGGAATAAGGATAAGAATAAATTTCGCTTTGGAAGTGGCTGTAAAGCAATCTTTTGACAAAGGGGAACGCGTCATTCAATTTGTTTTTGGATTCGATGCTGCAAGATTTCCATGGGAATACCAGTCGCCTCTACATTACAGCTGGGAAACACGTTTTTACAATTTTAAAGAAAGACCATTTCCGAATTGTGAAAATATAAAATTTCAAATTTTTGCTTTGTTCAAAAATGGATTCTTGTATGATTCGGCTTCTGTTTTGAATATAAAAGAAATTGAATCCAAACTGAAAGAATTTTTGCCTGATGTTAGAGAATACATTCTGCTTGATTCAGGCTTTATTAACGCTTACTCAAGTGAAGACGAATACCGACTTTTGAGAACTGCAATAAGACTGTATCAAAAGTATGGCTATCAAGTGAAAAGTTGCTTGCTGTGCGCCTATTGTCATGATACGGAAAAGAAATCATTTGAAAATGATGGGAAGATTTTTTGTCATAAATTTCACAAAGAATGTTCGCTTGATGAATATCCTGGTTGCTCTTCTTTTGCTTACGGCATGGCTCATTATTACAGCGCCAGTAATGGATTCCTCCCTGTAGGAGCTATGGAAGATTGTGCTTACAGAAATAGAATCATTTTTGTGGATGATTTTTTGCAGAATGAAAGAGAAACAGCAAAATCTTGATTTCGCTGTTCTTGCTTTTTTTTGGGGGGGGGCTAACTTTGGACAGTCAATGCGTACTGTGCCGATTTGTCCATTATGTTTATTCGTTGAACAAGGCTAACAACATAGCCGTCAAAACCGATACAACCATTTTCAAGTTTGAAAGCGTTGATGATGTTCTTGATTGTTGCCTTCTGTTCACGGCTTAATTCGTCAATGATTAGAAGGACGCGAATGTTTGTTTCAAACGCCTTGCGAAGGAGCTTTTCGATTTCGGAATAAATCGCCCTTTCGTTCAACTTTGGATTGAGTTCTTTTACCCAACGAACCATTTTTGCTTCGAGGCTGCTGTTTTCAGCTCTTGCAATGTAGTCCATGAATTTTTCAATCCAGTTGTCCACCGTCTTGCGTCTTGTTTCTCGGTCTGTAATAATACTAAAGCCTGCTGCAAAACGCATCAATTGCGGAATAATTGTAGAATTAAGGTAACCAGATTTGATGCTTGCCGTGTTCTTTTTTTGACCATAACATTCATACTCAATAAGGTTTACCTGTAAGGGACAATCCATCATGTTTGGGTCAAACTTTATTAGAAGGGCGTCGGGAATACTGCGTATTCCAGGAATGATGCTACCGTCTTCTTTATAAACGCCGTCAATCATGAACTTTCTGTTTTCGGGTACGAGAACAGTGTTTTCTTCCTGGAAGAACGTGAACAAAGAGTAAAAGTTTTCGTTCACAAGAGTTTCAAGACCGTTTATTTTATCGGATTCATTAACAAATTGAATTGCCTGGAACGTTCCCATTATATCCATTTTCAAATCTGGATTTAATTCTTTTATTTCTTCGGCAATAATTGGGTCACTAACGATTTCTTCGCTGTCGTCTTCTTCAACGGGATTGTTTTGTTCCGTAGTTACAGGTGCGGCAGGAACATCGAATGTCGGTGCGTCGCCCGTTCTGTTTTGGTTGAAATGATAATTCAACTGGTCAATGACATTTTGGTCTTTAATGGGTTTTGACCCTTGCACGTATTTTAATCCCCAGTAAGGACCTCCAATGTCGGCAAGGAAAGAAAGCGAAAAGGGTTTGCAAAATTCAAAATTTGTCGCTCTCATTCTATTCGCGTAATCAACGCCATCATCCCACGGGTTTTCATCTGTGATGGAGGACAATCTGCATCTAGCACCACAAACAGACTGCTTTTTTATTTTGACCGCGAGATATACAATATCGCCGACATTTTGGCCGCGATTGCTGAACCCGCATATTTGCTTTTCGATACAGGTGTTGTAGTTCTTGATGTTGTCGGAACAATGGAGTATTCTTACGCTCATGTTGTTGCCTCCGTTTTTAATTCCTGTTCTCCCACATCTGTCTGGCCATTGAATACGCCTTATGGAAAGGTAATCCCGTGTCCAGCAGGTGTTCTGGTTCTGCGATTGCCCAGCTCACGTAATAGTAAGCGAGAAATTCGTAACCGCTGAACTGCTTTCCAGGAAACGCCTTCAGCGTGTACGTTTTGTCGCCGCCCACTGAAATGCCGTTCACGCCCGTAAAGGCGCACTCCCTGGAAATGTCCTTGACTTGCTCGTAGTCCATCTTGTCGAAGTCCATCAGCGCGGCAAGCATGTACTGGCTCATCATAATGTTCACCATGTCATCGTTCTTGCCGTGCGTCTCGTCGAACTTTCTTTGCTGACGGTCTGCTTCCGTCTCGATTTCCTCATCTGCCTTGGAGGCGCCATCCGCCGCGTTCGTGATGGTGAAATAGTCCTTCATTTCCATCACTTCCGCAAGGTCTATGAAAAGCTCGTATTCAGAGCCTGCGCTTTGACTATTCCAGGCTCTTTCAAACTTGTTGTAGGATATTTTTGCAAATTCGTCGTCAAGCTCGCTGGTGCTGAAATTCTTGAACAGGCTACAGTGATAATGCCTTTCCAGGAACAGCGACGAAATCATGTTCAGGCAGCGGCTCGCGGACTTGATTTCTGCGGGGATGTACTCGGAACGTGCCGAATCCTTTATCGCCTTGAGGTTGTTTTCCTCCATGTCGTAGAGGGAGGAAAACTGCACTGGCCTGAATTGCGGATGCTGTTCGTAAATTTTTGTCTCGACAAAAAGGTCTAGCGGATTGTTCATCACCTGCTGGGAAATTCCCGTGAAAAGCTGCTTCGCGAACTGTCCCGCCTTGGCTTCGCCCATCAGCTTCACGACCTTCTGCAGCGATGGCGTGAACTTGTCGAGGAACAGGTCGAAGTTTTCCTGCTTGAAGCCGATTTTCAGCAGCTTGCCTGCTGCTTTCGCTTCCTCCATCATTTCCAGGTGCATCAGCTCATGGAGAACGAGGTGGATGAAGTGTCCTTGCTGGCGATACTTGATGATGTGGTAATTGCGGCCGTAAAAGTCGCCGAACTCAAGATGGGCCATGAAGGGCTGGTTCTCGTCCTTTTGCAGTTTCACGGGCTTGCCGTATTTCTGCCCAAGTTCGATGGCCACGTCCATCGCCTTGCTGAGTATCGCGGAATCGTCGTCCAGCTTCGAGGAGGCGTCCTTCGCGAGCTGGATAAGAAGCGGACGCATCGCCATGTTCTCCGGGCGCTCGGAGCCTTTTTCTAGTCCCTGCATCGTCCAGTCGAAAGCCTTGGCGTAGTTCTGCATCCTATACTGCGCCAGCGCCATGCCGTAATAGGGGTTCAGGTTTTCGGGGTCGATTGAAAGCGACTTCTCGAAAAGCTCGGTGCCCTTCGCGTACTTGCCCTGCTTGCAGTAGATGCCGCCCAGGTTGTTCAGCGCGAGCGCGTTGTCCGGGTGGTATTGCAGAATCTTGCTGAAATATCCGTCCGCAGCCTCGGTGTTTCCCTTGGCGTTCAATATGTTGCCCATCAGGAGCAAAGCCCACAAATTCTTGTCGTCAAGCAGCAGCGCGTCAAGACAGCTGTCTTGCGCCTTTTCCAGGTCGCCGCCTTCCATCGTCACCTGCGCGAGCAGACGGTGGTATTCGCTGTTGTATGGCCAGAGTCCGATGGCCTCGCGAAGCGCGAACCTTGCGCTGTTGAACTTGTGAGCGTTTGAATGTTCCACCGCCTTGTCGAACTGCTTCTGCGCCTTTTGCGCCTTGCGTTCGTCGATGGAAACTTTTATCTCATGGTCTGAAATGCGTTCAAGCTGGGGA
>Ga0310694_10006069_pt1 | contig 11464 bp, 4 predicted proteins | sample 174DNAGHGhighgp2_FD_203884 | JGI IMG/M metagenome (GOLD analysis project Ga0310694, IMG submission 203884) | Sheep rumen microbial communities from Palmerston North, Manawatu-Wanganui, New Zealand - 1742 DNA GHGhigh gp2 (v2) (version 2) | ecosystem: Host-associated > Mammals > Digestive system >... | reverse complement strand
GTTCGTAATATTCCGCTGTTCATCTTCTTTACCCTGTCGATATGGCTCAGTTACTTCCTGCACTACTACCTCACCTTCTTCTGTTTCGATTTCACGAAAGACTTAGGGGTGGGATGTGCGCTCGTCACTTTTATCGTGGGTTCCATCGCTGTTATCGTGCCTACGCCGAATGGAGCAGGCCCTTGGCATTTCTCTGTGAAGACGATGCTCATCCTATACGGTATCGCTGATGTGCAGGCGCTCTATTTCGTACTGATCGTCCATACCGTACAGACCTTATTGGTGGTCGCCTTGGGCATTTATGGATGGGCAGCCTTGTCGTTTACTCGAAGAATCAACCTAAAACAGAAATAGGATATGAATGAAATTCAAAATCTAAAACCACAGTGCATCTGGAAGAATTTCTATGCACTCACACAAGTTCCACGTCCTTCAGGACATCTGGAGAAAGTACAACAGTTCCTGCTCGATTTCGCCAAGCAGGTAGGTGTGGAGGCCTTTAAGGATCCTGCCGATAACATTGTGATGCGCAAGCCCGCATCTCCTGGTATGGAGAACCGTAAGGGGGTTATCCTGCAGGCTCACATGGATATGGTGCCGCAGAAGACACCAGAGAGTACCCATTGCTTCGAGACCGATCCCATCCAACCCTGGATTGACGGTGAGTGGGTGAAGGCGAAAGGTACCACACTTGGAGCCGATAACGGTCTGGGTGTAGCAGCCATCATGGCTATCATGGAGGATAAGACCTTAAAGCACGGTCCTATCAACGCACTGATTACTGCCGATGAGGAGACGGGTATGTTTGGTGCCAACGGACTCCCTGAGGGTGAGTTGGAAGGCGACATCCTGATGAACCTCGACTCTGAGCATTGGGGTAAGTTCGTCATCGGCTCCGCAGGAGGTATTGACGTGACCGCCACCCTCGACTATCAGGAGGTGGATACTGATGCTGACGATGCTGCTGTACGTGTGACCATCAAGAATCTGCGTGGTGGACACAGTGGACTGGAAATCAATGAGGGTCGTGGCAATGCCAACAAACTGCTCGTGCAGGTTGTACGTGAGGCCATCGCTGAGACGGAGGCTCGTCTGGCCTCATGGAATGGTGGCAATATGCGTAACGCCATCCCCTTCAAGGCTGAGGCTGTGCTGACGCTGCCGAAGGAGAATATCGCTGCCTTGCAGGAAATCGCCGCCGACTGGAAAGAGACGTTCAATGACGAGTTCAAACTCATCGAACCACAGGGCATCGAGGTTATCGTAGAAGAGGTGGAGACACCCAAGAAGGAGGTGCCTGTAGAGATCCAGGATAACCTCATCGATGCCATCTACGCTTGTCACGATGGTGTTATCCGTTTTATCCCTGCCTATCCCAGTGTCGTAGAGACCTCCAGCAACCTCGCCATCATCAATATCGGTGAGGGTAAAGCTTCCCTCAAGATCCTGGCACGCTCCAGTCGTGAGGATATGAAAGACTATGTGGTGACCATGCTCGAGAGCTGTTTCAATATGGCGGGCATGAAGGTGGAGACAGCTGGTAGCTATGGCGGATGGGATCCCAATCCTGATTCTGAGATTCTTCACCTCCTACTAAAAGAGTATAAGGACCTGTTTGACAAGGACGGTATCATCCAGGTTGATCATGCAGGACTGGAGTGCTCTGTCATTCTGGGCAAGTACCCCTGGCTCGACGTCGTCAGTCTCGGACCTACGATGAAGTCGCCGCACACAACTACGGAGCGTGCCCTCATTGAGACGGTAGCCCCCTTCTGGGAGTTGCTGAAGAAGACACTTGAGGATATACCCCTAAAATAAACACAAAACCTATGGACACAAACACATCTAGCAAACAGCGACAGTCGCAACAGACCGTTGCGGCATTGTTCCGTCAGCAGGCGCAAGCAACGCCTGAACATCTTGCGGTAGTATATCAAGGCAAAAAGTACACTTATGCCGAAGTAGATGAACTTAGCGACCGTATTGCTGCCTTTGTCGCATCAAAGGGGCTCGGCACTGAAGATGTTGTGAGTGTCCTGATTCCTCGTTGCGAGTGGATGGTTATCGCACCTCTGGGCGTACTCAAGGCTGGCTGTGCCTATCAGCCCCTCGATCCTACGTACCCCAAGGAGCGTTTGAACTACATGATTCATGACGCCAACGCCAAACTGCTGATCGCTGACGAGGAACTGCTTCCCCTGTTAGGCGATGTCACAGCGCCCGTCGTCCTGACGAAGGATTTGACGCAGTTGCCAAAAGCTACCCAGCCTTTGGCAGACCCTGATCCGGCAGGACTTTTGATGCTAGTCTATACCTCAGGAACCACAGGACAGCCCAAGGGTGTGATGCTGGAACAGCGTAACGTCGCCGCTTCGTCTGTGCCCTTCGCCCAGTTCTTAGGGATGAAGACTGGAAGCCGAGTGGCTAATTATGCCAGCTTCGGTTTTGTACCTACTGTCGTCGAGACGTGGGGAGCCCTTTCCTTAGGTGCTACTGTACATATCCTCGATAATGCTGAGCGATATGATATGGAACGGCTCAAGGCGTATATCCGCAAGGAGGAAATTACTCATCTCTTCATGACCACCATGATGGCCTTCCAGTTTGCTGGTAATATGGATGAGGACACTTCGCTGGAGGTACTCAGCTGCGGTGGTGAGGCACTCCCGCCTTTGACACCACCCAAGCATATCCGTATGGCCAACTTCTACGGCAGTTCTGAGTGTACAAGTATTGCTGGCCATTATCTGACCCAGCGTGAGGAACAGTCTGTGATAGGCACTCCTTTAGGCGAAACGACATTGGCTGTGATGACGGCTGATGGACGGACTGCTGCCGTTGGCGAAGAGGGTGAGCTATGGGTGTTGGGTCCACAGGTTTGTCGTGGATACCTGAATGCCCCTGAGCTGACTGCCCAGAAAGTCATGGAGGACGACACACAGGGACGTATCTTCAAGACGGGCGATATCGTTCGTCGACGTGAGGATGGCGAACTGGTGTTCGTAGGTCGTCGCGACGGTATGGTGAAGATTCGCGGCTTCCGTGTTGAACTGAAGGAGGTGGAGGCTGTGATCCGTGAATTCCCTGGTATCAAGGACGCCACCGTTCATGCTTTCGATACGGAAGGCGAAGGTGCAGGCAAGTACATCGCTGCCTATGTAGTGAGCGACGCTCCTGTCGATGTGGAGGCGCTGAACGCCTTTGTCTCTGAAAAGAAACCACCGTATATGGTGCCTGAGGTGACGATGCAGATTGATGCGATTCCACTGAACCAGAACCATAAGGTGGACAAGCGTGCCCTTCCAAAGCCTGTTCGGTCTGCGGCTACCGACTCGCAACAGTCGGAGCAGCACCCATTGAACGTGTTGGAGAAAGACCTTCATGCCATCATCTCCAAGCTGGTGGGCAATAGTGACTTTGGCGTTGCTACCGTGCTGGGACGTGCTGGACTTACCTCTATTACTGCCATGAAACTGGCGGTAGAGGTCAACAAGCGCTATGGCATCGAACTGGATGCGAAGTCGATGGCGAAGACCATCACCCTTCAGGATATCGAGAACGAGATTCTGAAAGGACTCATGACTCCTGGCTCTAGGGCTGCTGCCAACAATCGTGAAGCGTCAGCGACGGATGCTATCGCGTCTGCTCCGCTCAATTATGCCCAGTTGGGTGTCTACTATGAGTGTATGAAGCATCCGCTTGACACAACCTATAATCTCCCTACGCTCCTCACCTTTCCAAAGGGTATAGATGGTGACCAGGTGGAACAGGCACTGAAACAGTTGATCAATGCCCATCCTGCCTTTAATATCCATTTCGAGACTCAGGGCGATGACGTCATTCAGGTGTGCGATGCTGATATGGAGCCTCAGGTGAGCCGTCGTGAAATGACGGAAGAGGAGCTGAGCACCTATCAGCAGCAATTCATCCTGCCTTTCCACTTGGAGCGTAGTCCGCTCTACCGCATGGAAGTGGTGCAGACGGAGAAGCGTGTGGCTGTCTTGATGGATGTGCATCACCTCATCTTCGATGGTGCTTCCTTCGACTTGTTTGCCCATCAGCTATGCGACGTCCTTGACGGGAAAACCTTGGAGAGCGAGCGCTTAGGTTTCCTGCAGTTCTCACAGGAACAACGTCAGGCGGAGGGTAGCGATGCATACCAGGAGGCTAAGGCTTATTTTGCTGAGGTGATGAAGGAGTGTGAGGGTTGTACCGAACTGACTGACGATTTCACACCCAGTGAGGCTCACGGTCATGTGGCACAGGTGGTTCGTCCTTTCGATTTTACCAAAGTGGAGGAGTTCTGTAAGCAGTTGAATGTGACACCAGCCAGTATGATGCTTGCTGTGTCTTACTACACGCTGTCACGCTATACCAACAGTCGTCATGTGTATATCTCCACCATCAGCAATGGACGTTCCAACCTCCGTCTGTCCGACACGACAGGTATGTTTGTCAATACCTTGCCGTTGGCTGGATTTGTAAAGGAACAGAGTGTAGAGGATTTCATCCGTCGCACGAGTCGGGATCTCGAGCAGACGATGCGCCACGAACAGTATCCTTTTGCGCGTATTGCTGCCGACTATGATTTCTCTGCCAATACGACCTACACGTATCAGTTGGGGGTGTTTGAAGAGCATACCATTGGTGGCGAGAAGATCGCCATCCAGTCGTTGGAGGTGGATGTGCCGAAACAGAAGCTCGATATCATCATTATCCAGCAGAACGGGCAACCTGTCGTCTGTCTGGAGTACGATGATGCCTTCTATAGTGAGAAGACGATAGCAGGGTTTGCCGAGTCGTTCCTCAGCGTTCTGAAGCATTTCATGGAGGCGCCGAAGGGTAGTCTGCTCAAGGTGTCCATGCTCAGCGACGAGCAGTTGCGACTGGTTGATTCGTTCCGTCTGGCTGGCACAGCCGACGTGCCCACCCGTCTGTTCCATCAGGCTGTTGAGGCGAATGCCGAACAGAAGCCCGATGCCAAAGCGCTGGTGGCTTGCGACGGAACGTTTACCTTCCGTCAGGTGAATGCGGAGATGAACCGTGTGGCTCATGCCCTCATCGCACATGGTGTGAAACGGGGTGATCGTGTGGCGATGTTACTGCCGCGTACCAGTCGCCTGATCTTTACGATGTTTGGTATCATGAAAGCTGGTGCAGCGTATATCCCCTGCGATCCGCACTATCCTGCTGACCGTATCAAATTGATCCTTGAGGATAGCGAGGCGGCCTATATCGTTACGGACGATGAGAACCTGGCGAACCTGAAGACGCAGGCAGGCGAGGGAAGTGTCAAGGTGTTGGAGAAAGCCCTTAACATCGAGGAGCTGCTGCAATGCGAGAAGACATCCAACCCTGCCATCCCACAAGAAGGTAGTGATCTTGCATACATTATCTATACATCAGGCTCTACAGGGCGTCCTAAGGGTGTGATGCTCCATCATAGTGGTATCTGTAACGAGCTCTTTGCCCATCCGCTCAACTTTCGCAACTGGACGGTGATGCAGGAGGTGGAGTGTATCCTCGGACTGGCTACCATCTCCTTCGACGCCTCTGTCGAGGAAATCGGTATCCCCTTATACAACGGTCTCACTCTGGCATTAGCCAGCGACGAGATGACCAATGACCCCATCCTGCTGGCTCAGTTTATGATTGAGAACCACGTGGGTATGTTCCAGGGCACGCCCTCTCGTCTGATGCAGCTCTACGAGTCGGATGTCTTCCGTCAGGCACTCGCTGGTTGCCGCATCATCGAGCTAGGTGGCGAGAAATTCTCCGACAGTCAGTTGCGTGAACTGCAAAAGACCATGAAGGGTCATCTCTTCAACAGTTTCGGTCCTACTGAGACGACGGTGGAGAGCAACAGTCACGAGGTGACTCACGAAGACCACGTTACCATCGGTCGTCCGTTGGTGAATGTCACAGAATACATCGTTGATGCCGATATGAACCGTCTGCCGGTGGGTGTCGTTGGTGAACTGCTGATTGGTGGCGCACAGGTAGGTTTGGGATATAACAATCTGCCAGACAAGACCCGTGAGGCTTTCATCCCCAATCCGTTTGACACTGGCGATACGCTCGATCCTACGTTGTATCGCTCAGGCGACTATGCGCGTTGGGACGACCACGGCTACGTCAGCATCCTGGGACGTACCGACAACCAGGTGAAGCTGCGCGGATTACGTATCGAACTGGGAGAGATTGAGAGTGTGATTGCCCAACAGGAGGGTATCGGACAGGTGGTAGTGATGATCCGTAAGATTAACGGTAAGGAACATCTCTGTGCTTACTTCACCGCTAACCATCCCGTAGACATCGACGAGTTGAAGGTGGAGATTGGTAAGAGTCTGACACAGTATATGGTTCCTACGGCCTACCTACAACTCGACAAGATGCCTACCACCCCCAGTGGCAAGACCGATATGAAGGCACTGCCTGAACCTGAATTGTCTGTCACCACGGAATATGTGGCACCAACAGGCGAACTGGAGAAACAGCTCTGTGAGATCTTCGCGAACATCCTGCAAGTGGAACGTGTAGGTGCTACTGATGACTTCTTCGAATTGGGTGGTACGTCACTCGTTGTCACTCGTCTGATCATCGATGTGGATAAGATCGGACACCATCTAGCCTATGGCGATGTTTTCGATAATCCTACACCTCGACAGATTGCCACGCTGTTGAATGGCGGACAGGCTGAGACGAGTGGTACGCTGGAGTCGGAGGTGAAGGACTTCGACTATACCGCTATCGACAAGGTGCTGACAGGTGGTACGTTGGATGCCTTCATGCAGGGAACACCCCTCGCGTTAGGTCATGTGCTACTGACGGGTGCCACAGGATTCCTAGGTATCCACCTGGTGTATGAACTCATCAACTCCGACGCTACGACGATCACCTGTCTGGTACGTTCTGAGAGTCAGGAGGGAGCACAGAAACGTCTGCAGACGCTCCTGTACTACTATTTCGCTTCTTCCTTCAATGATCTCTTCGAGAGTGGTCGTCTGCGTGTGATCAAAGGCGATGTTACGGACGACCTCTGCGCCATCTGTGGCGATGCTGACCTGACCACCGTTATCAACTGTGCCGCTATCGTGAAACACTTCTCTAAGGATAACGATATCGAGCACGTGAATATCGACGGTACGCAGCGTTGTGTGGACCTCTGTCTGAAGACGGGCGCCAAACTGATTCAGGTGTCTACCGTCAGCGTTGGTGGTTTCCTGACGCATGGCGAGTCGGCCGAAGCTGCCTTCCTCACTGAGCAGCAGCTGTTCAAGAACCAGTATCTGGGCAACCAATATACGCTCTCGAAGTACATCTCTGAGCGTATCGTCCTCGATGCCGTTGCCACGAAGGGACTCGTGGGTAAGGTGATGCGAGTGGGCAACCTTGCCGCCCGCAGTACCGATGGTGAGTTCCAGGTGAACTTCCGTACCAACAGCTTCGCTGGTAGGATGCGTGCCTATAGCCTGTTGGGCTGCTGTCCATACAGTAGCTTTACCGATCCTGTGGAGTTCTCGCCCATCAACGAGGTGGCGCATGCCATCCGACTGTTGTCCACCACACCACGTGAGTGTTGTATGTTCCATCCCTACAACAACCACAACGTGTTCCTGGGCGATGTCCTTGGCGAGTTGGCTTCTGTGGGTACACCTGTGCGGATGGTAGAGATGGACGAGTATCAGAAGACGCTCGACGAGGTGACCGCCGATCCTCAGAAGGCCGAGCGCCTGCAGAGTATCGTGGCGTATAGCGACCTGACCCATGGACAGGAGGCGCTCTCAGTTCAGGAGGTCAACGACTACACCATGCAAGTGCTGTATCGTATGGGCTTCCAGTGGTCGCCGACCTCATGGGATTATGTCGACCGCTTCTTCCAGGTGATTGCTGGCTTCTACTTCTTCGAGTAAAGGCTCAGTGGAATGATTCTGCAGAGAGTGTAAATCCTCTCAGAGATAGAAAAAAACGCAGATTTGTTTGGCGAATCTGCGTTTTTTATTTATCTTTGCAACCGATAAACAAAAAATTCAAAAAAAAATGGACGATTACCCGGCGAATAGTTACAAGTGTTAGGCCGGAGGATAGTAGGCAAGACCGCTAATCCTCTTGCCTCGAGTTTTATGGATTATGCATGAACAGTGCATTAAACACGGATTAGCAAAATGAAGACATACTGGAATACCCAAGGCGGTCTGAACCCCATTCAGGAGTGGCAGCCCAATTGTTGGATACAGATGACGTGTCCAACCGAAGAAGACCAGCAGATGCTGGAAGAGCAGTTCAATATCCCCGACTATTTCCTGTCGGACATCAGCGATACCGACGAGCGTGCGCGTTATGAGTACGACGACGGATGGATGCTCATCATCCTCCGTATTCCCTACGTCAAGGAGGTGCGCAGCCGTACCCCCTATACCACTGTACCTTTGGGTATCATCCATAAGCGCGATGTCACCATCACGGTGTGCTATTACGAGACGAATATGATGATCGACTTTGTCTCCTTCCAGCAGCGTCGTAACGAGGGATTCACCGACTATGTCGATATGATCTTCCGTCTGTTCCTCAGCTCTGCCGTATGGTATCTGAAACGCCTCAAGCAGATCAATATGCTGATTGAGAAAGCCAAGCGCAACCTCGATCGTGAGGTGAACAACGAGTCGCTCATCGGTCTGTCGCGCCTGCAGGACTCGCTGACCTATTTCGTCACTTCCATTCGTGGTAATGAGACGCTGCTCTCGAAACTGAAGTTCAAGTTGCAGATCGACGAGTTGGATGCCGACCTCATCGAGGATGTAAACATCGAGATGTCGCAGGCACGCGAGACGGCGAATATCTACTCCAACATCTTGGAGTCGACGATGGATACCTATCAGAGTATTATCAACAACAACATGAATACGGTGATGCGTACGCTGACGTCCGTCACCATCATCATGATGTTCCCCACACTCATCGCCTCACTCTTCGGCATGAACCTCATCAACGGCATGGAGAACAGCTCGTGGGGCTTCATCTTTGCCATCATCTTGTCGGTGGGTGTATCCTTCCTTTGCTGGTGGATTTTCCGTCACAAACGGCTCGTTTAAGCATCAAATTAAAAAAAATAACCAAAAAATTAGGTAGATTCAGTATTTTTTACTAAGTTTGTCGCCTAATCTATTGACGGTGCCTGGCATCGTAGTACTAAAATCAATAACTAATCAAGTTAAATGATGGACTCTCAAGACAAGGCTTTAGAGTTGGAGAAGAACGAGAACACTCCCGTGGTGGATACTCCAGCTGAAGAGGTGAAACAGGATGCTGAAGCTCCTGAAGTAGTAAACGAACAAACGGAGGAGGAGACAGCAGCGACGGCTGAGGCTCCAGAGGTGCCGACAACCGAGGCAGCGACTCCTGAGCGTAAGGTGTATACCTCCAAGCAGGAGGTGCTCGAGCGTGTGAAGGAACTGGCCCACGGTGAGGAGATGCCGCAGAAGGACGAGGTCGACTACCTGAAGACTACCTTCTACAAGCTCCATATCGCTGAGCGCGAGGCTGCCCTCAAGCTCTACATCGACAATGGTGGCGATCCTGAGGCCTACCAGATTCTGCCTGATGAGCAGGAGAGCGCTTTTAAGGCGGAGATGGGACTCATCAAGGAGCGTCGTGCCCAGGTGTTCAAGGAGATGGAGGCAGAGAAGGAGGCCAACCTCAAAAAGAAGCTAGATATCATTGAGAAGATCAAGGCGATGGTCACCTCACCCGAGGAGGCCAATAAATCCTTCAAGGAATTCAAGACTCTCCAGGAGGAATGGAAAGAGATCAAGAACGTGCCAGCAGAGAAGGCCAACGAGCTGTGGCGTAACTACCAGTTGTATGTCGAGCAGTTCTACGACCTGCTGAAGCTCAACAGCGAGGCACGTGAGTACGATTTCAAGAAGAACCTAGAGTTGAAGACCCGTCTCTGCGAGGCTGCCGAGAAGCTGGCCGATGAGACGGATATCATCAGCGCCTTCCACCAGTTACAGAAGCTCCATCAGGAGTTCCGTGAGATCGGTCCTGTGGCCAAGGAACTGCGTGAGGAGATATGGAACCGTTTCAAGACGGCCTCGACTGTCATCAACAAGCGCCATCAGCAGCATTTCGACGATATCCGTGCCAAGGAGGAGGAGAACCTCACCCGTAAGACGGCGCTCTGCGAGAAGGTAGAGGCTATCGCTGCCGAGGAGAACAAGGGTGGTGCCGACTGGGAGAAACATACCAAGGAGATCATCGATATCCAGTCGGAGTGGAAGACCATCGGTTTCGCTCCACAGAAGATGAACGTGAAGATCTTTGAGCGCTTCCGTGCCGCCTGCGACAGTTTCTTCGCCCGTAAGGCAGAGTATTTCAAGAACCTCAAGGATACCTTCAAGGAGAATGCCGACAAGAAACGTGCGCTTATCGAGAAGGCCAACGCCCTCAAGGACTCTACCGAGTGGCGCTCCACTGGCGATAAGCTCATTGCCCTGCAGAAGGAGTGGAAGACCATCGGTATGGTGCCCAAGAAACTGGGCGACCAGCTGTGGGAGGAGTTTATGGGTGCCTGCAACCATTTCTTCGAGGCACGCAACGAGGCTACTGCCGGACAGCGTGGCGAGGAGCATGAGAACCTCGAGAAGAAACGTGCCGTCATCGAACAGCTCAAGGCGCTCCTGCAGGATACCGGCGACGACCTTCAGGAGAAACTGCACCAGCTGGTCGGCGAGTACCAGGCCATCGGTCATGTGCCTTTCAAGGAGAAGGATAAGGTGTACAAGGAGTATCACGAGGTGCTCGACCGTATCTATAAGGAACTGAATATCGGGGTGGCTGAGCGCCGTCTCAACAAGTTCAAGGACAACCTCAAAAATTTGGCTGAGCGTGGCGAGAATGCCATCGACAATGAGCGTGCTCGTCTGCTTCGTCAGTATGATGCCATCAAGCAGGAGGTGCAGACCTACGAGAACAACCTCGGTTTCTTGAATGCCTCTTCCAAGAAAGGCAACAGCCTGATCGACGAGATGAACCGCAAGGTGCAGAAGCTCAAAGATGATCTGAACCTTGTGCGCGAGAAGATCAAGGCCATCGATGCGAAGAACAAAGAATAATGCGATAGTATCATGACGAGGTAGTTATCATGATCTGGAAAGATTGAATATAACAAAGGGGCGCTCATCAGGGCGCCCCTTCTTACCTCTCACCTCTTACCTCTAAGAGATCACACCGTCGTCGGGATCATCGTCGCCGCCGCCACCCGTGTTGCCACCTGGGGTCTCAGTGCTGCCTGGGGTCTCGGTGCTGCTCTGCGAGCTGCTGCTCTGCGAGCTTCCGCCCTGGCTGTCGCTGCCGCTGCCCTCAGCGCCCTCAGCGTCCTCCTCAGCATCCTTGAACAGGGCTGCCTTGTTGATGAACGACGCCTTCTTGAGGAACTGGCGACTGGAGATGTTAGTCTCCTGCT
>Ga0310694_10006065_pt1 | contig 11467 bp, 8 predicted proteins | sample 174DNAGHGhighgp2_FD_203884 | JGI IMG/M metagenome (GOLD analysis project Ga0310694, IMG submission 203884) | Sheep rumen microbial communities from Palmerston North, Manawatu-Wanganui, New Zealand - 1742 DNA GHGhigh gp2 (v2) (version 2) | ecosystem: Host-associated > Mammals > Digestive system >... | reverse complement strand
CGTCTCCATGTGCGCGTCAAGCGACAGCATCGCCGCGTCGAACGCTCCCTGCCGCGAATTGCGGCGAGACTTCGCGCGGTCGGCTTCCTGACTGTACGAGACCCGGGCGATCTCGCGCCTCAGCCTGTCGCGCTCTTCCTGCGTCGTGGCATACTCGTATTCGGCGGCGAGCCGATTCAACGCCTCGCTGATCTCGCAGCTCATCGCGCACCTCCCGCTTTCGTAGCTTCGCCGACTACAGCGGACAAGCCTTTCGCGCCCGCAGCACTCCCAGCGTTTATAAACTCTGAGAGTGCTCGGCTTGCCGTGCCGCTTCCCGCCTCCGGCTTCGCGCCGTACTCCTTGCGGAGCCACGCCTGGAACGCGGTGACGCCATCGCGAACTTCGCCCTGCCTGCTGCAAGAGGCGTAGTAGTACGCCTTGTCGACGATCCGCCGCCGGTCGAAGTGCCGGCAGTACCACGCCCACAGCGCAAAGTCCTTCGCGCAGTGCGGGAAGCAGTTGGCGACGATCTCCGCCGCCGCATCCCCGGCCTCCGCGTAGCTGCACGTGCAGGGCAGGCGCCTCGCGTTCGCGTGTGCGCCCTCGCGTGCGCGCGCGGTATTGCTAAAAGGGTTTATCAATAAACCCCCGTCTTGTTTTCTCTTCCTTTCTTTTGCTTCTTTTCTTTCGTTCTCTTTTGCCATCTCTGGCTCCTTTCCTTTGGGTTGTTCATAACTCCCCCGCGGCTCGGCTCTCGCTCCGCTCGGCGTGTTCGCTTACCCATGGGTCGCGAACCCCCGCAAGGGGCGGTTACCCCGCCGCAGTGGGAAAATCGAGATGAAAAAAAGCCGCCGGGCGAAAGCCCAGCGGCAGAAATGAATGGACACAAAAAATCCCCCGCCGAATGACGGAGGATTGCAGTCGATCAAGATGTCAGGATAAAAAAAGCGCAGCGTGAAGCCGCTTCACATTTTCAGATTTGCCCACTTGTTTCTGGCGGCGCGATTTGGTACAATTCGCGCCGAACCCATCATAAGGTTCACATCCACCCGCCAAGGCACTGCCGAGGCGGCGCAAGGCCGGGGCAACTCGGCCTTAGCATTTATATAGGCACCATGAGAGTAAATCTTTATATCGACGGCTTCAACCTGTACTACGGGATGCTGAAAGGCACTCCATACAAGTGGCTTGACCTCGAAAAGTTCGCCGATACAATCGTCGCCAGCGACATCGAAGTTGTCGCAATAAAATACTTCACCGCAAGGATTAAAACATTTCCCCATGATCCAGATAAGCTCCTTCGGCAACACTACTACCTTGAGGTGCTTTCCACCCTGCCTCGTGTACAGATTATAGAGGGCTTCTACACAAAGCACAAGATCAAGATGCCGTTCTACAAGGAGCCTTGCATTTCCTGCGACAAGGTGGACGGCATGGCTTCCGTTGTCAGACTCGAAGAAAAGCGGTCTGATGTCAACATCGCAACTGAAATGATCCTTGATGCGATGCTTGACAACAATGTGGACGCCTTTACACTGGTGAGCGGCGACTCGGACCTTGCAGGGCCAGTCTCGGCCATTCGCTACAAGCTGAAGAAGCCTGTCGCCGTTTACAATCCTCATGGCGGGACTTGCGACGAGCTGAAGAAGTTTGCGTCCCTGTACAGGAACATACCGCAAGACATGCCGAGCCGTTGCCAGTTGCCTGACGAAATCACCTTGCCCGATGGTCGTACGATCCACCGCCCGGAGGCATGGGCTGCGACCGCATCCGCGCAGTAGCCTTGCCCATCGTCGCCTAATCGTCCTTCCCGCCCTGCGCATCATCGCGCCGCCTCTCCGCTCATGGCTCGAACCACCCCTGCCACTGGCTTTTGTTTCACCTTCCAGCATCATGGACACAAGGGTGCAGGGCGCATCCCTTCCGTGGTTCCAAAACCGTACGGGGACTCTTATGCTTCAAGTCCCTTCTAATCACAGTTGTCATGTCCATCGTTCCGGCAACAATCAACTATTAAGCCCGCACTTTCACCACGAGCTTGCGGTGCTTGCGCGGCACACCTTCAGTCTTGTTGGGGGCGTGAGCCCCACCGTTCGGGTAGAAGATGGCGAACTCGCCTTTCTTCACGGCGACCTTGGACATCTTCGGGTTCTGGAAGAGGACATAGTCGTCGGCCACATTGAAGTTGTCCGCCTTGGAATGTTCCGCGTCATAGACAAAGCCATTCACTTCGTCGCCCGTGATGGGCACATGGATGTCGAAGTATTGGCGATGCACCTCAAGCTTCGCCTCAGAATCCCACGTCTTGAGCGTCACGTCCATCACGTTCGCATAGATGTCGTCGCCATCGATCTCGTTGCGACCGAGCGGCAATTTGGCGAGGTCGTGCGAACGCAGGAACGCGAACGCCTTTCCGAAGCGCGGATGCAATGCTTCATACTTCTCCGAATCGGCGAGCACACCATGCACCATGCCGATCGGATGATTCGTGAACACGAGGTCCGCGCCACTCATGGCCAGCCGCTCGTTGAATTTAGCCTCCATAAGGTCACGATCCTTGGTGACAAACATATAACAGGTCGGCAGGGTGCGCGAGACGATGTCGTCTAGGCAGTAGTAGCCGGCCTTCGTATAGACGGGAAGATCCCAGCCCGGACAATGGTCGCAGTAGTGCAAACACGCGCCCGTCGCGCTCTTGAGCGCTTTCGTGAGAGACGGGCACACCAGCTGGCCACCCTCCAAATAGTTATCGCCCAGGATATTTCGAGACTGGCAGTTTTCCTCAATGCGGATCCTGTCCCGATATTCCCAGATGCCTTTCAGACCCTTCGCGAACATCGGCAGGCAAAACTGCGCCTGACGTTTCGCCACGCAATCATAGTACTTGCGCAGCTCGCCCAGCCCCTTCTTTTCAAGGAACTTGAATATCTCATTGTAGAACAGAACAAATTGGTCGCTGGGCATCATGCGACACCTCCTTTCTTTTTGAAAGTCTGCCGGCATGAACCTTCCGCCGTCAGTACCGTTTCGAGCGTGAACGGCGTATCCTTCACAAGCTCCTCGTTGAAGATGCGCGTCAATTCGCAGAGTCCTTCGCCGCCTTTGACGCCACGCTTGACGAGATAGTCACGCGCTGGACACGCCTTAACCTCGAACACAGCACCGCCATCCTCCGTTTCCGCAAGCGTGAAACATTCCCTGCCGCCTTCGCGTTCCATGTAATAGCGCCAATGTTCAAGCAGTTCCGACGCATCGCCGCGTTTCAGCTTCTCATGCATCGACCGCTGAACGCCTCGCGCAACATTGCCCAGCACCTCGCGGACGGCTTCCATGCCGTAGTTGTCCTTGATGTAGTTGTATCCGTCAAGGATCGACGCATGGAAATCACGGTGTACATTGCCGCCGAAGCGGTAGTACAAATCATCCCGGAAGATCGCACAGCCCCCCAGCAACCCCAGACACCCCGCACAGGCGGTGTCCTTCAAAAAATCTCTTCTGTTCATCCCCTGTCCTTTCAACCAACCAGCAAAGCATCATCCTTTCGGATAACAGCGTCGTCCAACTCGGCAAACTTCGCGCAGAGCGCATCGTATTCGGCTTCCGTGTAGGGGACGCCTTTCGGTCGGCGGCAGTAGCCGCAGTCGAGTCCGATGTAGCGCATGGCGGACTTCCACAGAGACGAGTTGCCTCCCGTAGAGAGCAGTTCGATGAACCGGCACACCTTCTCCTGTTCCTTTGCCGCCGCCGCGAAGTCGTTTCGTGCGGCCAGCTCACTGATCTTCACGAAGAGCGCAGGGATCATGTTGTCGGTCGTGCCGATGCAGCCAGAGAAGCGTCCCGTGACGTAACCGTTCAGCACCTGTTCATCGGCTCCGGCAAAATACACGGCGGACTTGCCCATGGCTTCGAGCTTGCGGCACATGACGCCAAAATCGTAGTAGTCGCGGCCTGTGTACTTCATGCCGTGGACGTTCTTGAGCTTCATGATCTCGAACGCATCGGAGGGCACGATCTTCGCGCCCACCGAATAGACGAGAAACGGCAGATCCGTCGCCTCCGACACGATCTTGTAGTGGTCGTAGGCGGCCTTGAACGACTGGCCGAAATAGACCGGCGCAACAGAACTCACCCAATCGACCCCTGCATCGGCGGCGGCCTTCGCGAGCTTCACCGCGTCCGCCGTGGAGAAGCATCCGATGTGCGCAATCAGCTTGAGCCGACCTTTCGCCGCCCCCACGACCGTTTTGTAGATGCGCGCACGCTCCTCGTGCGAAAGGAGGAACCCTTCGCCGGTCGAGCCTGTCAGGTAAAGACCAGCCAACCCCTTCGCGATGAAATACTCCACCATCTTCGGTATAATGTCGTAGTTGACGGGCGCATCAAGACGCGCGTCGCGCACGAACGGCGTGTACATCGCCGCCCATGCCCCGGACATCCCCTCAAACATCTTCCCTTCGGGAAACGGCAGTTTGGCTGGGCGCGCATCTCCACGCGCCACGGCGGCTGAGGACAGCCGTCCTCCCATGCCAACCGAAGCCACCGCCGCCAATTTCATGAAATCTCTTCTGTTCATGCCTTCCGCCATTTCCTGATCTCTTCTCCGACAAGGTCAACGCCCTTCAGGTTCTTGTCGCGGAAATTGGCTGTCGTCGCACGCCACGGCGCGACGAGAAAACCAAGAAGCCGCTCAGACGACAGATTGGCGCGGCAGAACTTCACCGTCTCGCCAAAGTTCACGTCTTCGCGCCAGTTGCCGCCGCATGGAATCTGATCGAAGCCGGCCTTATCCAGCTTGAGGTAGCATTCCACCTGATCAAGTTCATGCATCTGGAGCACCTTATTTGCGGCAATTTCATCCTCCTTGTCCTTGGCAAGCTTGGTCCTGTCGAACGACGCGCTGTAGTACCAGTTGGACTGCACGATACTTTTCGGACAACGCCTGTAGAACTCGTCGCCCGTGTTCCAGGCATGGTCGCTCCACATCCACGGACGCATCCCATGCTTCTCCACCTCCTTGGCAAAGAAGTTGAGGTCATGCCACCACAGATCGCCCTGACGGGAGATTACGATGTCGGCCTTCTTCTGGCAGATCGGCTCTTCCTCGTCCATTCCGATGTGGAAGAAACGCGGACGGTCGAATATCTCCGCAACGTCACGGATGATGTCGGCGCAGAAGTCGTAATACTTCCTGGTCGAGACCATGCGCTCAATTTCACCCATCCATCCATCGTGGCACGCCGAGAAATTCACCTTCGGAATCGCCTCGATGCCAAGCGTCTTGAGCCGAGCGATCTCCGCGCGAATCTTCTCGACGCTCCAGCTGCCCTCGATCGCCATCTCGGGATGGCTTGGATACACAATGCCCTCAGCAAGATCGATGACGATCATGTTCATGCCGACGACTGCCATGCGGTCGGTTATCGCCCGCCATTCGGCATCCTCGCACCTGAGCTTGGTGTCGTATGGACGGTCTGCGACCCACATGTTGTGGCCGAGGTGGACAAGGTCTGCCCATATCGGTCCATCGGCGGCTCCAGCCTTGGCGCCTAACACCGGCATCGCGGCGGCAGCCGCCGACATTCCTATGAATTCTCTTCTGTTCATTCTCTTGTTCATTCTCTCTACTTCCATAATTTTAACGATCAATGAATTGTGATAACCGTACCAGGGTCGCTGCCTTCAAGGATACGCAGCTCACCATCGCCATCCAGAACACGCTTCACGGCATTGGAGCCTTGCGTCGCTGAATATATTCCAGCCGCACGACCAAGGTTGCCGACCTTCAGCGTCTTAAATGCCACCTCTCCGTCATAGTCAAGATTGAGCGTCGCCGTCTTCGCGATGGAAAGAGCCGCCGTACCGTCCAGCATGGGCAGAATCTTGTCCTTCAACGTCAGCGTGCCGCCCTGCACGTCAAGACCGTTCAGATCAAATGCACCGTCCAGCACAAGCGAGCCTTCGCCCGTCTTGACGAGCGAGACTTCACCAATACCGTCGTTGCGGATGGTCAGCGTCTTGCCGGACGCGACCTCGAACGTGACCGTACCGCTCGTCGTCAACGTTAGGGCTTCGTGCTTGATGATGTCAGAGCCGTTGACCACATAGGTTCCGCCGTTCAGATTGATGAAGCTAAGCGAGCGATCCTCATAGCATGAAAGACTGCCGCCGAACTCGAATCGGCCATCGTTGAGCGTATAGGTGAACTTGACGCCACTGGTCGCGCGCGCAAAGAAGAAGTTCTTGGGAACGCTGAAGGTTCCGCCGTTCTGAACAAATTCAAACGTTCCGGAGTCGGAAGAGGACAGGAGAAACGACAGATGGAAATTCGCATGCGCGCGGAATTCACCGCTGTCAAGCACATACCGTCCATATCCGCCTCTGCGCGGCTGCGTAAGCGCCCACATGCTTCTGTTGTAGATGAGATCGTCGAACACCGTGGTCGAACAATCCACCGTCGCGCCATTCTGGTGCGTTTCGCCACGACAGGCGACGTTCGCTTCATTCCATGCCGTGAGGACAATGCCGTAATTGCTGACCGTGCAGTTCTCATTGAGCGTGACGACGGGAGGCAGATCGGCATCAACGCTTCCGCACGTCATGAGCCTCACGCCCGTCACCGCACCATCGAACGTCGCGCCGCCCTCCAACACCGTAAGCCAGTAGCGGTCCGTATTCGCCGCTGGCGTTACCGCACTTGTGACGCCGCCGTTGAACACGACCTCGCCCCAGCCCGTCTTGGTGATCTTTCCGGCGAATACGACATCATTGTTGATGACAAGCGTATCGCCAATCTCAACATGGATGGTCGCCCCGTCCTCAAACGTCAACGTTGCGCCCGTGAGCGTATTCGTCTCACCTTCCGCAATGGGCGCATAGGTCAGCGAAGAAAGCGTCGTCGCCGCATCAACCGTCGTCGTCGTGCCGTCGGCGCACCACGAAAGATCGCCGACCCCGTTCACGACCCACGACGCCGGTGCGGAACCTGTCACGACAACGGTTCCAGAACCATACACGCCTGTGTAAGTGCCAGCCGCGACATCCGCACCGCCGACAACCAGCCGCTTCGTCGTGATCGTCTTGTTCTGGTTGACGGAGAGGTTTGACGCCTGAACAAGCACAATCCGGTCGAACGCTTTCGCAACGCCGTTTCCGAAATAGACAGAAGAATCCGTGTTCTCGACGATGAGCGCGCTCGGCCCGTTGACGGACGACGACTCGTAGAAGTTAATTCCGCCGCTCTTGACCGTCATCGCCCCCGTGAACGTGAAAGCGGCGCTTGAATAGATTTTGCGTCCTGCTCCGCCGCTCACGACGATTCCGCCGGGGCCGGAAACCGTGTTGCCGGACGAAAATGCGAAGTCGCGCTCTGACAGATCAAACTTCACATCGCCGTTTCTGCCCGTCAGATAGGCATTGCCAGACGAGAGATTACGCTGCCCGCCTACCGGGTGGATTGTAACACCGCCAAGATAGTAGGAAATGTCGTTCGTGCCAATGCTTGCGATCTTCTCTGGCTGATAGACCTGCGCCTCCATGTTTCCATTCAGGTTTATGGTGCCTCCGTAAAGACGGGCATAGTTCTGGTTTTTGCCGCTCTTGAACCCGCCGCAGGTGAGCGTACCGCCCGACATCTCGAAACTGCCGCCTGGATGACGCAACGTGCTGGAGACCGAAGTGCCCGGAGCAAACCAGATTGCGTTGGCTACCGTCAATTCTCCGCCTTCAAGGATGTAGTTGTTTCTGTCCGCCACCCCCGCATAGTAGCACGTCAGCCATAGATCAGTGAAGCTCGCCGTGCCTCCTGTCTGACGAACGGCGTTCAAAGGTGTGTAGCCGGAGAGGGACTGCCATACTCTCGTTGCCGCGAAGGTCGTTCCATCCTCTATAAGCACCTCGCCCGGCGCTCCGTTCTGCGTCCAGAAATTGCAATAGATGGTGCTACCCGAATAGGGCGAGACCGTTGCGCCGTTCAAGGCAAACGTACCATCAATCGCCCAGATGATTCCACCGCCGTTCTTGCAGACCGTCACGTCTTTACTGAACGTCACCCTGCCCCCGCCATACAGACCCTGCACCGTATCGTTGTTGCCACGCCTGAAGTTTACATCCAAAATCAATTCACACCCCTCCGGCACAAACAATCCGTTGTCATAGCCTGTTGCCGTGTAAAGCGCAATTGAGCCTGCACCCGAAATCGTCACCGTCCGGTCGGTCTTGTTTGGATTGGCGATCAACGCCGTAAGCGAGACATCCGTGTCGAGCGTGATGGACGTTGCACCGGAAACATCCGCCACCGCCGTGGAACCGTTCGGCACAACGCCATCGTCCCAGTTGGCGGGATTGCTCCAGAGATTGTTGCCGCCATTCCCCGTCCAGACCGTAGGAACGAAAATCGAGGAGGCGCCTTCGCCATCCACAAAGCTGTTATCACTCGCCAAGTACCTCCCCTTCGCCTTCTCCACGCCGTTCACCGTCAGCTTGCGGGCGACCGCCGCGCCACGGAAACCCGTGAAGAGTATCTTGCCCGTGCCGTTGACCGTCAGGTCAAGCGGTGCGAACAGACGCGCCGTGGAATTGGCGAGTTTCAGCACGGAACCGTCATCAAGCGTCACCTTCCATGAATTGGTGGAGCCAAGAGGAGCGGTAACGGCCACATTGGCGCTGATGGTCACAGTCTTTCCTTCGCCGATCTCCAAGCCAAGGTCATAGGTGGAGCAACTTTTGTCGAATGCCAACGAGGAACTGCCCTTCACTGCGATTGACGTTCCCGGGGTGAATCTGAATTTGGGCTGCGCCCAATTCCACTTCACGGCTTCGTCGGTTAACGCGAGAGTGCCGCCCGCAAAATCAAACAGGCAGTCGCTGCCAATGACAAGATTGGTCTGGTTCGACAGGTTCATCACGCCGCCGCGCAACGCCGCAGAGCCTCTGGTGAGAGTGACCTTGGCGAACGTGGAAGTGCCGCCCTCCTGGATGTAGTGGAGGTGTTCCGGCGCGTAGTCTGGGCTTACGTATGCATTGGCCGCGCCAATGGAAAGGTTGTCGGCGGAGAGCGTACCGCTCTTCAGCGTGTAGCAATGACCGTCGTTGGCGCTGTTGCAGTCGAGCTTCAGCACGTTTGATGCCGCCACGACCGTTCCTGCGCCATCCTGGACGACTTTTGTGTTCGGCACCGTCGTGCCGCCCGACGACAGGTTGAAGCTGCAGACGGAGAACTGTGCATTGTCCTTGATGAAGACGAATGACCTGTCAACGGGGCTTCCCACGCCAAAGACGACATCGGAATTGCTGGCCAGCGTCACGGACGCCGACCCCTCAAAGCTGTTCGTGCCGTTGTAGAAATACCAGTTTGGTCCGCCAGTCTTGGTGACAGCGATGTCGCGGATGGTCAGCTTGCCCGTCCCCATCCTGTCGAAGCGTCCGTCCATCGTCGCTAACGGCACGGCAATCTCAAGCGAAGCGCCGTCGGCAACCGTCAATCCGCGGCTACCTGAGAAACTTCTCGGATTGCCGTCGCCAAGCCAGTTGATCTTGAGCGACGAGCCGGAAGTCGCGTTGTCGAGGACGACGCTGCCCGCCGTCACGTCTATGTAGGCGATGTCAGTCTGCACTCCAGTGTCAAGCGTGACGTTGGCATCGCCGTTGAACTTCACCACCGCATCGGCGGAGCTTGGGTAGCCGGATGCCGTCGTCTCCCATTTGGAGGAGTTTGTCCAGTTGCCCGAACCACCTTTCCACGTGTAGTCAGCGGCAAACGCCGCACAGCCGATTACGGCTGAGGCCATTGCAAGTAGCGTTTTTTTCATTCTTTTTCCTTTCGTTTTCATTTCATTCTTCCTTTCGCTTTCATTGGATAGATTCACTTCATTGCCTCGGCGATGGCGGCGCACATCGCCGGAGAATAGTTCATGTAGTCCACGCATTCCAGGACGACGCCGCGCGCGCCGACCTTCCGCGCCAAAAGCATCAGCCGTTTCGTCGCTTCGGCAGCGGAGATGTTGGCGAGCTTCGCGTATTCGCCGATGCCGCACTGCTGCATGTTGTACGACGAGACGGGGAAATAGACCTTGGCCTTGCCGCAGTTCGCCATCACATCGCGGTAGATGCGCTCGGTGGAGCCGAACGGATCCTTACTGTCGTATGCGACGCTCATCACGTAAACGGCGTCCAACACGCCTTCCTTCGCCAGATGACGCCATGCAAAGCCGCTGTAGCGGCTGCGGAGCTCGGCATCATCCCTGTCATCGACATACGGCACGCCCACAATGAACTCCACGCCCGCCGCGCGGCACTTCGCCGAGAACTTCCGCAGATAATCATCGAAATGCGCGCCGACCATCTTCTGCCAGCGCGGATCGGATGCGGCGGGCGGCGGCTCGTCGCAGTGGAGGCTCTTCCATTCCGCAAGGGCAGGAGCCGTATATTCACGGGAATACGTCCAGTCGCCGTTGCGCCAGAAATCAAGCATGATCTTCTGCGGCTTGAGCGCAAGGCGTTCATCCACCATCTCCAGCTTGTGCGCAACGACCTCGGGATGCATGATCGAGCAGCAGCCCATCCACGGATCGCCGTCGCGGGTACAGCCCCAATACTGCGGATGGGCAAGCGTCCAGGTGGAGGCAAGCGTCGAACACCAGTGGTTCTCTTCAAGGGTGGTGTGGATGCCGAATCCGAGACCGCGCTTCCGGCACTCCGCGCGTACGGTCGGAAATTCGTTGCCGCGCGGTGAACCCTGCCTCAGATGACCGTAAACGTCCTCGTTCGGAAGGCGGCGCTTGTCGAACGGAGACTCCGCAAACGGCCACATCTCGCACGTGCTCGGGAAGCGCATCTGCCCGCCGCCCTTGTCCCGCCACCAGATGTCGTTCGCATGGGTGAGCAGCACATGCTCCAGAACCTGCACCCTACCCGTCTCCGTCTCGATGTCGTAGGCCATCGCGAAGTCGAGCGAATCGACAAGAGCCACCACGTCAAAGGAGTTGGTTGAGGCTTGAGAAGTTTGAAAGGTTTGAGGGGTTTGAGAGGTTGCGCCGGCACACGCTATCATAAACATCGAAAGGCACGCCGCCCGCACCACATTTTCCATTTTTCTTTCTACATTCTTCATTTGAACAGGTCCTCCCTTCTCTTGTCCTTGGGGATTTCCAGTGGCCAGCCGGAGCCGACCTCAACCTTGATGACAGACTCGCCGGGCTTGAGTCCCCGCCCGACGATGAACCGCAGCGGATGGTCGAGCGACATCGTGTCGCGAGGCGCATCTATTCTCGGTGGCAAGCCATTAACTGAAACCAAAAGACGTTTCGCCGTGCGGATGCCGACAAGCGTGTATTCGCCGGGAGAACGATAGGTCTTGTCGCACACGCCGACAAACCTCTCCGTGACGGCGCGCGTGGAAAACCAGATGTCGCGATTCGCATGCATCTGAAAACCGAGACAATGCTCCGAATAGTCACCGATGAGCAGCTGACGAAGCCCGGCAGAGCCA
>Ga0310694_10006063_pt1 | contig 11468 bp, 10 predicted proteins | sample 174DNAGHGhighgp2_FD_203884 | JGI IMG/M metagenome (GOLD analysis project Ga0310694, IMG submission 203884) | Sheep rumen microbial communities from Palmerston North, Manawatu-Wanganui, New Zealand - 1742 DNA GHGhigh gp2 (v2) (version 2) | ecosystem: Host-associated > Mammals > Digestive system... | reverse complement strand
ATTGAGCTGAATGATAGGGATTTGAATCTGTGCGCTGTTAATAGGCTGTTCCCAGTCAAGGGTTTTGACAGGCTTATAGGAGCATTTAAACGATTGAATGACGATGGCTTGATTGATGATGTGAAGCTTTTCATATTGGGAACTGGACCAGAAAGAGAATCCTTAAAGCAAGCTATTTTGGATCAAGGACTATCAAAACACATAATCATGTTGGGCTTTGATCCCAATCCCTACAAATATGTGTCAAAGATGGATCTTTTTGTGTGCACTTCCTATCGGGAAGGATATAGTACATCAACCACCGAGGCCATCTCTCTAGGGATACCTGTTTTCACTACTGATTGCTCGGGCATGGATGAAATCCTTGAAAATGGCCGATATGGTATGATCGTGCCAAATGATGATGAGGCCATTTACAGTGGGCTGAAGGATATCTTGACACACCGGGAACTTATTTCCAGTTATGCTGATGAAATAAAAAAGGCGCCCGCTATGACGACCCAGGCATCAGTTAAAAAGTACGAAGCATTTTTCGATTCACTATAAAACTACATGAAAGTTGTTATTTTAGCGGGTGGTTTTGGTACTCGCATTTCCGAAGAATCACAATTTCGCCCTAAACCTATGGTGGAAATTGGAGGGATGCCCATTCTGTGGCACATAATGAAGGTTTATTCCCATTATGGGTTTAATGAGTTCATTATTTGTGCAGGTTATCGCCAGCATGTGATCAAGGAATGGTTTGCTGACTATTTCCTTCATACATCAGATGTGACCTTCGACTTCACCAACGGCAATGAGTTGATTGTCCACCGCAAGCATGTGGAACCATGGCGTGTCACTATCATTGATACTGGCTTGAACACGCAAACTGGCGGACGCGTAAAACGCATCAAAGACTATGTGGGTGATGAGACGTTCATGCTTACTTACGGTGATGCCGTTGGCGACATTAATGTTAAGGAACTTGTTGACTACCATAAGTCTCATAACAAAATTGGCACTGTTTCGGTATACAACTTCAGTCAGAACAAGGGTGTACTTGAGTTATCGAGCGACGGACAAGTTGAAGCATTCCGTGAGAAAAGTGATCTGGATGCTGATATGATCAACATTGGTTTTATGGTGTTTGAACCGGCTCTTTTTGATTATATCTCCGGTGATGAGATTATCTTTGAAAAAGAACCGATGAATGGACTTGTGCGCGACAATCAATTGATGGGCTATGTTCACAAAGGTTTTTGGCAGTGCATGGATACGCTGAGGGAAAAAGAAAAACTCGAGCGTCTTTGGGCTTCTGGAGATGCACCCTGGAAACTTTGGTGATGTTGTTTTCTGTTAGATTGCCTGATCGTTATGGAATTTGACTTAGGCTTTTATCGAGACAAAAAAGTTCTTGTTACTGGTCATACCGGTTTCAAGGGTTCATGGCTGTGCATGATTCTAAACAGGCTTGGTGCTAAGGTCACAGGTTATTCATTGGCTTCTGCGACCAATCCTTCTCTGTTTGAGATTGCTGGAATAGACGGTATTTGTCATTCGTTCATTGGTGACATTCGAGATTTTGACCACTTGATGAAGACCTTTAAAGAAGTTGAACCAGAGGTGGTTCTGCATCTTGCGGCCCAACCCATTGTTCGCGACAGCTACAAACAGCCTCGTTACACCTACGAGACCAATGTGATGGGTACCGTCAATATCTTGGAATGTGTGCGACAGTGCCAGTCTGTACGTTCTTTCCTGAATGTCACTACTGATAAGGTCTATCTGAATAGGGAGTGGCCATGGGGTTATCGGGAGGATGAGACTCTTGATGGCTTTGATCCTTACTCAAACTCCAAGTCTTGCTCAGAACTTGTTACGCACAGCTATAAAAGCAGCTTTTTTGCAGACTCAACGGTAGCTATCTCCACTGCTCGCGCAGGTAATGTGATCGGTGGTGGTGATTTTGCAAACGATCGCATTATTCCTGACTGCGTTCGTGCTGCAGTCGCCGGTAAAGAAATAATTGTACGAAATCCTCATTCCACTCGTCCTTATCAGCATGTACTGGAACCGCTTTTCGCCTATCTGATGATTTGTGCGAAACAATATGATGACAACAATTATGCAGGCTGGTACAATGTGGGACCTGATGATCAAGACTGTTTCAAAACAGGGGCCTTGGTCGATTTATTTGTCAAATACTGGGGTGATGGGCTGGCATGGTCAACACCTGCTAGCAATGAAGGTCCTCATGAGGCAAATTTCCTAAAACTTGATTGCTCCAAGATTAAGTCGGTGTTTGGCTGGTCTCCTCGTTGGAACCTGGATACTGCGATATCTAAAGTTGTCGAGTGGAGTAAATGTTGGCAAGCAGGTGGAGACATCAGGGCATGCATGAATGAACAAATTGACTCATATTTGAGTCAAAATCCCTAATTCCGAATTATGCAAAAAGTAGTTATTACGGGTGCTGATGGCTTTGTTGGAAGCTACACGGTCCAATGTTTCCTGGAGAAAGGCATTGAGGTGTTAGCTATTGATGTCATTAAAGAACCCCGCCGTCTGAAACCGTGTAATGGTTTAACATACAAATGCATTGACATCAGCGATTCTAGCCTTCTGCTTAACGCAGTGGAGGCCGGAGAATATGATACGTTTGTCCATTTTGCATGGGCTGGATCAGCCGGGCCACAACGTACAGACTATAACTTGCAGATGCAGAATGCTCTGAATACCGTTGAATGTATGAAAGTGGCTAAGCAACTGGGTTGTAGCCGTTTTGTGTGCGCCGGCAGCATCATGGAGCGTGAGGTTGAGGCCGCCGTTCATGAGCAAGGTAGCCGTCCTGGAATGGGATATATCTATGGTATGGGTAAGCACATCGCCCATTGCCTTTGTAAATCGGTCGCTACAAGCATCGGAATCGATCTGTTGTGGCCCATGATTACAAATGCCTATGGTGTAGGGGAACTGTCACCAAGGTTTGTGAACACTACGCTTCGCAAAATCATCAATCATGAGCCATTACAGTTTACAGCCGGTACGCAGAACTATGATTTTGTATATGTGACTGATGTGGCGAAGGCTTTTTATGCTGTAGCCAAGGATGGCATACCCTTCAAGGAGTATATTATTGGCAGTGGTAATGCCAGGCCACTTAAAGAGTTCATTTTGGAGATGCAACAGGCATTGGCTCCAGATGCTGTCCCTCAGTTTGGTGACGTTCCTTTTACCGGGACAAACTTGCCTCTGACCGCCTTTGATACGACTGATATTAAGTCTGATTGCGGGTTTGAACCCGAAGTCGGTTTTGCCGAAGGAACACGAATGACTATGGAATGGCTTAAAACCCAATAAACCCTATCACTATGATTCAGAAATTTGAGTTTCAGGAGTTGGAGTTGAAAGGTGCTTATTTGATTAAGCCTTTCTATGCTACTGATAACCGTGGTGGTTTTATCAAGGATTATAACATTGACACGTTTAAGGCCAATGGAATTGACCATGATTTGAAAGAAGTCTTTTATACGATTTCTAAGCGAGGAGTTATCCGTGCCACTCATTTCCAGCTTGTCAAGCAACAGGCTAAGCTCGTGAGGTGTATCAGCGGACATGTGTATGACGTGATCGTTGATCTTCGTCCCAAATCCTTGACCTATGGAAAATGGTTGGGATTTCACCTCATGGGGGAGAATTCATTATCCTTGCTGGTCCCTAAGTTTTTTGGGCATGGTTATTTGGTTTTGGAGGACTCGATTGTCAGCTATAAGTGTGCTGAGGTGTTCTATGGCGAAGGGGATTCAGGTATTATGTATGATGATCCGGACATTGGTATTGATTGGCCTTTTGATGAAATCGGAGGTAAGCAGAATCTGATCATTAGTGAGAAGGATCTGAACCTGATGAGTTTTAAGGAATATACGAAGCTCAATTTAGAATAGTTGTTCTAGCTCGTTTACGCTCTGCTTGAAACATGTCAGTTGTCACTAGGGTAATTAACTGCGAATTCTCTCGCAACAAGCAACATGCGATAAATGTAGCGGCCAGTGTGATTAATATGCTGGTGGGTGCATTGATTTCGTTTTTCCTTACACCCTATATCGTCAAGACAATTGGTGTTGAGGCCAATGGCTTTGTTTCTCTTGCCAATAACTTTATTTCCTATGCAACAGTTGCAAGTACTGCCTTGAATTCGATGGCTGGACGCTTCATCATGATGTCTTTATATCAAAATGATGAAGAAAAGGTCTCCAACCTGTATTCATCCCTGTTTTGGGGAAATATTTTCCTGGCGGTTGTTTATGCGATACTTGGCTTCGCCTGCGTGCTTTACCTTGAGTATCTGGTTGTTATTCCTGATAATCTGGTCATTGACGTTAAGTTCTTATTCTCGTTACTTTTCTTATCTACAATTGTATATTCGATATCGGCTGCGTGGTCACTTTCTCCCTACATCAAGAACAAGTTGTATTTAGATTCGATTAACGGATCTTTGCAATCTGTCTTGAGGTTAATTCTGATTCTTGCATTATTTGCATGGCTGCCCCCCTCTGTTAGTCTCGTCGGTATCGCTTCTTTAGTAGGCGCAGTAGTCGGGTCGGCAATTAAACTACTGTTCAAGTCCACGCTTCTTCCTAATCTCAAGGCAAGATTTCGTGACTTTTCATGGCCCTCAATCAAGACATTGATATCTTCTGGCATATGGAATACTATTTCGTCGATGGGAAATATCTTGACCAGTGGCATGGATTTATTGGTAGCCAATATATTCGTTGGTCCCAAGGCTATGGGCGTTTTGGCTGTTGCTAAGGTAATGCCAGGATTTATTTCGACATTGAACTTCACAATAGCGCATGTGTTCACTCCATCACTCATCATTGACTATGCACATTCCGACACTAAACAGATTGTTCACACGATATCTCAATCGGCAAAGTTGATTTCTGTGGTTTGCTCCATTCCGTTGGCTTTTCTTTTCGTGTACGGAGTTGAGTTCTACAAATTATGGCAGCCAACACAAGATGCCTGGATTTTGTTCATCCTTTCTACAATAACTATATTTGGCCGCGTGTTTTTCACAGGAATGCAGCCATTGTTTAGTGTCTTCACGGTTGTCAATAAAGTCAAGGAGAACTCGTTGGTTACAATCCTTAATGGTTTGATAATCATTGTCGTGACATTGGCATTGGTAAAGTACACGTCTTTAGGAGTATATGCTGTAGCAGGCGTCAGTGTAGTTTGTTGCTTTATTAAGAACGTTGTGTTTGTCATTCCTTATTCAGCAAAATATCTTGGGCTTAACAAGTATGTCTTTTTTGAAACTTTGCGGCCCTCGGTCTACTGCACTGTAATACTGTGTTTGATTGGTGTGGTGATGCGCTTCCTGTTTACTGCGAACACTTGGCCCCAGCTTATCTTAGCTGCAATCATTTTCACTATCATTGGTTTTGTTGCCACAACGTTTATCGTCTTAACTGCTAAAGAACGTTCTGCACTAATCGGCAAACTTAATGCTATAAGGCATAGTAGTAAGTAGTTTTTAATGCCGCATCTAAATATTTCCTCAATCAATGAATCAGATAATCAGCATTGTCACTACAATATATAAGGCCGAAAAAGACCTTCCGCGCCTGCTTGATTCAATGATGGCATTAAAATGCCCTGATTTGGAGTTTTTCCTCATTGACAACGGCTCACCTGATCGTTGCGGAGAAATCTGCGCTGAATACGCCAAGAAAGATAGTAGGTTCTTCTTGTATTCACTCAAGGACAATATTGGCTATATCAGGGCTCGCATGTTGGGTATTAAAGAATGCCACGGCGATTATGTGGGTTTCTGCGACTCTGACGATTATTTGGAACCTGAGGGGTATGACAAGGCTGTTCAGATAATTAGGGAAGAGGATTGTGACTTGTACATTACTGCTCATAAAACTCATTTTGGAGACTATATACAACTGAACAATCCTCCTTTTAAAAAAGGAGGTTATGAGGGAGATGCTATCATCAATGGCATTTTGCCTCAGGCGTTCGGGTTCATGAAAGGCCGAGAGCGCTTGCATGGTTTCATGTGGAAGCAAATCTATCGGAGGGATATATTGTTAAACAATAGATTCACTCTTATAGAGGATATTAAACCATGGGAGGACCAGATCATAAACATTGATATGATTCAACACAGTGAGCGGGTTTTCGTTGACGATACTGTGATATATAACTATTTTGCTAATTCCGGCTCTGTGACATCAAGCATGATTAAGGATTTTGATGTCAATGATTTTTGGAGAAGAGTCAAGTTGTTGTATGTTGAAAAATCCAAGCGAGCCCATTCCCGTGTTGAGATGCGTGCGAACGCTAATGCCTCAATTTATCTGATGGATTTGATGGTAGTAAACCTCTGCAAAAATAAGTCTTTGGCTTCATCCTCGGTTGTGGCATCATTGAAGAATGTTTTTCTTGGTGATACACTGGCCAATGAGATCCTTTCGCTTGCTCATAACTCTGATTTGAATTATCGCCTTTTATTTGTCAAGTGTTGTTTGCAGTTTAGGCGGTATGGTTTGCTGGTGAATGTCGTTAGACAAAAGTTAAGGAAAATGACGTCTGTTTGATGAGCGCAGACAACAATCGCATAGCATGGATTGACACTGCCCGCGGCCTAGGGTTGTTGGCTGTCTTTATTGGGCATTTGAGAGTGCCCTATGCGACTGGATGGGTATATACTTTTCATATGCCTTTATTCTTTTTCCTTAGTGGCCTGCTTTATCCTGGTTGTGGGAAATATACCTTTAGTCAATTTGCGTGGCGCCGTTTCAAAGGATTGGTGATTCCTTATTTCACATTAGGCGCTGTAATTGCACTGTTTTTTTGTTGCGTTTACGCATGGTATCATGAGCCGACATCATCATATACAGAGATGCTTCGCTCTTTCCTTGTACAGGAACATTACTGGACAATTTGGTTTTTGGCTGCTCTTTATTTGACACAACTGATTTATTATGGCATTGACTGGTGCTTTCATCGTTGGAAATATGCTGTATTTGTTGCGTCAGTTGTTGTTTGTTTGTTTGGCCTCTTTAGATATCGTATGGGGTGGGGTAGTCTCCCGTGGAATTTAGATGTTGCTTTTGTGTCTCAATTCTTTTTCCATTTGGGATACCGTTTTATGCACAGTGGGTTAGCAAAAAGAACTCTAATTGATGTCGACACTGCATCTCGCAGAATAGGGATTATCGTCTTATGCTTAGTCGTTAATTTAATTGCAGCAAAGGCATGCTTGCTCATCTCTGGACAATCACTGAACATGTCAATTGGAAGATATGGCAATGAAATACTGACTTTCATAGCAGCCCTAACTGGCATTGTTATGGTAATTACAATTTCACCTTTGATACATTCAAGGTTTGTTACATATCTAGGCCGTAACACCATGATCTTGTTCTCGTGGCATTCACGCATTGTGATTGTCGCTTGCAATTTAATATACGCCCATTTTGGACTGTTCCAACCATATGGACCTCATGTCGCAGTTTTAAGGGCCTTGGTCACCTTGGCGATAATCCTTATTGTGCTGGTTCCTGTTAATGAGGTCATCAAACGTCTGCCTTGCCACAAGGCTTTTGGCGTGTAAATCATCAATATAGTTTTTCTTTTTCAATGCTTAAATCTTGTGTACTGTTGATTTGTGTTGCACACAGGAAATGATATACAAACGATATGACTCCAATCACATTTATAGATCCGTGGTATTATAATACTGTCTGGTATTTTGCACTTCTGCTTTTTACATGGGCAGTAGTCATTTATTATATTGGTTCAGGTGAGCAGAAACTGCTTCGGTCTGATGGCCATGATCCCAGCCAGGGATTTGCAGTGATACTTTCATTGGTGATTATTTATTACCTTGGTTTGAGACCGATTTATCGTGACTTTGTCGATATGTCATCATATGCCCATTTGTATAGGAACATTGCTGACCATTTGGATTATATGCTTCCAAGTCTAAAGGATGAGTGGCTTTGGACTGATTTGATGGTTTTCTTAAGGCGTAATGGCTTTTCAGTTCATTTCTTTTTCTTTTTTATTGAGGTGGTGTATGTCATGGGGATGTTGGTAAGTGCAAGTATTGTAACGCGCAACAATTTGTTGATGTGTATGATGTTTATGATTACCTCATTCAGTTTCAATTCTTATGCAGAAAATGGTCTTCGCAATGGCATGGCTTGTAGCATTTTGATGGTTGGAATTTGTTTATTTGCAAAAGAAGAGCAAAAGAACAAAATATGGGCTGTCGTTATCATGTTATTGGCATTTGGTATTCATCGCAGTTCGATGTTGCCCATTGCAGCGTCTGTTGCTTCATATTTTGCCATTAAAGATACTAAAACCGCAATGCGTTTTTGGATTGCTTCATTTGGAATATCCCTAGTAGCTGGAACATTGATGGAGCAGTTCTTTGCTTCTCTGGGTTTTGATGATCGAATGGCACAATACACTAGTACAGATCAAGAGTCAATGGAATCTAAATTCAGTAGGACTGGCTTTAGGTGGGATTTTATGTTATATAGTGCCTTCCCTGTTATCATGATTTGGTATGTGACAATTTATAGGAAGTTCCGTGATAAAACATATGATGTCATAGCGATTACCTATCTCTTGTGCAATGCGTTCTGGCTGATGGTGATTCGAGCCGCTTATTCAAATCGCTTTGCCTATCTTTCATGGTTCATTTATCCGCTTGTGATAGCTTACCCGTTGCTACGGATGAATTTGTGGAAAGATCAGGATCGCCGTACTGCTATTACTCTGTTCTTTTATTCTGGCTTTGCATTCTTCATGTTTTTCATTTATTATTTCGGAACTACAGGCTTTAAAGGATTCCAGTTATATTGGTGGAGAAGAGGCGGATAATTCTTCTATCAAATGTTCTTTGTCGAGATGTTTACTCATTATTTAAGTTAAAATGAATGCAAATCCTCTTGTGTCTATTGTGATCCCCGTCTATAATGTCGAGAACTATCTCAGACAATGCTTGGATAGTGTCGTTCATCAAACATACAGCAATCTTGAGATTGTCTGTGTGAATGATGGTTCTCCGGACAACTCTATAGATATCTTGATGGAATATGAGCAAAAAGACCAAAGAATCAAGGTTATTAATATTGAGAATCAAGGCCTTTCTGGAGCAAGAAATGTAGGCACAGATTATTGTACGGGAGATTATCTTCTCTATATCGATAGTGACGACTGGATTGACCTTGAAACTGTGGAATCATCTTTACGAGCTGTTCAAGAACACGATTCAGATTTGGTGTTATGGAACTACATGAAAGAGTATGATGGTTATTCTCAGCCGGTGTTGGTCTTTCATGAGAAATCAGATTTTGAAGAAGAAGGATTTGTTCAGCTTTATCAGCGGTTGGTCGGATTGACTGGCGAGCAGTTGCGCCATCCTGAGCAATGCGACTCTATATCTACTGCGTGGGGTAAGCTGTATCGGCTGTCTGTCATACGGGACCATAATATCAAGTTTGTCGATACTAAAATTATTGGTACTGAGGACCTGTTGTTTAATGCCGAGGTTTTCAAGTATTGCAGTTCGGCTGTGGCGTTGCCAGATAGGTTTAATCATTATAGAAAATCTAACGCATCCTCTCTGACTAAGAATTTCAAACCCGAATTCTTTGAGCAGTCCCTTGAACTCCAGCGTCGTTTGAGATCGGTTTGTGGAGATGTTGATTTTCTGTCGCAATCATTGTCGAACAGGACAGCTTTAACGATGATTGGATTGGGGCTCAGAGTAGTTTCGTCAAAAGGAACACTTTTTCTAAAGGTGAAAAGAATTAGAGAAATCATCACAACACCATCATATAAAGATGCATTTCAGTCTCTTGAAATGCAATATCTGCCATTACACTGGAAAGTCTTTTTCATCTGTGCAAAATACAGGCTTTCTTTTGTTTTACTGATATTACTTCAAGTAATGAGGCGGGCAATACGTGGAGGGCACAAAAAACGTTAGTGAACAAAATAGTGACATATTTTTGTAAATTGTTTTAGCAATGGTTCGGATTTCAGTTCTGATGGGCATTTACAATTGTGCTTCAACTTTGGTTGAAGCATTGGATTCACTATATGACCAAACATTTCAGGATTTTAAGATTATCCTGTGTGAGGACGGTTCAAGTGATGACACTTATGACGTTGCTCAAGCCTATGCTTCAAATCATGATAATATCATCCTATTGCGTAACGATCGTAATATGGGATTGAATTATACGCTTAATCGTTGTTTAGAGCAAGCTGATACAGAGTACATTGCCCGCATGGACGGCGATGACATCTCATTACCTCACCGTTTTGAGACAGAAATCAATTTTTTGGACTCCCATCCCGAGTATGCTGTCGTGAGCGGCCCAATGATATACTTCGATGCTGATGGTGACTTCCGTACTGGAACTGGCAAAGGTGAGGTCAAAAAGGAAGATTTTATCATGGGCTCACCTGTCTGCCATGCCCCCTGCATGGCTCGCACCGAAGCCTTCAAAGCCGTTGGCGGATACTCAGTTGGTGATAGGCTCCTTCGTGTAGAAGATTATCATCTATGGTTCAAGTTATTCGCAGCTGGCTATAAGTTGTATATGCTCAACAACGTTATCTACAAGATGCGTGATGACCGCAACGCATATAGTCGGCGCACTTGGAAAAGCCGTCTCAATGAAGCCTATGTGAAGCACATTGGCTATAAGATGATCAACCTCCCTTGGTACACCCAGATATATTTTTTGAAGCCGCTCTTGATACATTTTCTGCCCAATACACTTTACAAGTATTTGCATGGTAGAAAACAATAAGTCACAGAGTATCTTATATAATAAAACTACTTATGACTAGAGGTGTAGTTATTTTGATAGTAGTTCTTGATTCTTGGACTTCTGTCTTATTTTAGTAACTTATGAAGGCGTTGTCAATATTTTTTTATAGAATAATCTATAAAATGATGAAGAGAATATATATATGCCAAGCCTATAACTATCTTTATTATATTGTTTTCTCATCGTATATATGAGATATTGTGACAGATTGTAGCAAATATGAATTCTTTATCTAGTTTAGAATCGACGGAGAAAAGCGTTTATAATCAAGCCTTTAAAACTTGTATTCAAACATTGTAAGAGTGGTCTCATTAGTTCTTGAACTTAATAGCGATTTTCTCTCATTGTTGTAAAAAGGCAGCAAAATAATAGTATGCTTTTTACCGTTTATTAACGACATACAAAATAAACAAACAAAGATAAGATGTGCTAAAAACGATTATTTTTCTTCTTCTTCTGATACAGTTTGTGCGTTTCCAACAAACTCGGTTGACCAGCTATTCTTTAACTGAGCATCGTTTTTCGTTTTATTTTTTATGTCAATCAATTATTTTAGTAAAATCATTGTTCTTTGAAAAATAGTAATATTATAGAATATGCATGAAGAGA
>Ga0310694_10006062_pt1 | contig 11470 bp, 8 predicted proteins | sample 174DNAGHGhighgp2_FD_203884 | JGI IMG/M metagenome (GOLD analysis project Ga0310694, IMG submission 203884) | Sheep rumen microbial communities from Palmerston North, Manawatu-Wanganui, New Zealand - 1742 DNA GHGhigh gp2 (v2) (version 2) | ecosystem: Host-associated > Mammals > Digestive system >... | reverse complement strand
CAATCTGTTGGAGGGCAGAGCCGATGACGGAACGGTCGAAATAGTGGGTGTAACCCAGACGGGCACCAGTGCGCCAATGCTTTCCCAAACGGGCCTGGGCGTTGAGTGCCAAACGATAGCCCTCACCATAGAACGACGAGGAGAGATAGTCGCCAGGCAGCTGGTGCTCATAGAGATAGAGGCGCGAGGCGTAGTCGTCGGTATGGAAATAAGCCGCCAGCAGATGCAGCTGCCAGTTGCCGAGGGGCAGTCCCAGATGTTCGCTGAGCATCCATCCCTGATGGCTCTGCAGATAGAAGGTGCGGGCGGCATCGAGCTGGGTCTTGGCAGAGAAACCGCCGTCAGAGGTATAGGTGGTGTGGAGGCGCAGACGGTGGCTGTTGTTATCAACCAGCAGTTTGTGGGTGGTATCATCGCGCTGGCGCAATCGGCTGCGCAGACGCAGGGACGTCTTCCAGCGGTGGCGTCCGTAGTCGGCCTGCAGCATCAGGTCAACGCTGTGCGAGGCCTGCGAGATGAGGTAGCGTGCCCAGGCACTGTGGGCATAGTCGGCATAGGCCGAAAGCGACCAGTAGCGCAGGGGTTGCCATTGAACGCCCAGATAGTAGCCGCTCTCGTTCTTCACCTTGCCGCCATCGCTGAAGCTGTGGGCGTGGAGCGACGAATAACGATAGCTGTAGAAGCGCTGCAGGGCCACGATGCTGAGGTTGGAAAGGGGCTTGAGACCAAGGGTGTTGACGGTGGCCAGATAACCATTCTGATCGAGTGCCGTCTCGCCGTTGAACGCGTAGCGGGCACGCTGGATGCCATAGCTGAGACTTATGTTGGTGAAACGTCGTCCGTGGGCATCATAGCGACGGTAGAGCGTCTGACGATTGGGCTCCAGCGAACGGTCAAGCTGCGTAAAAACACCGTTGAGGGCCAGCGTGATGCCGTTATCCTTATAAGCCAAAGAGCCACCTGCCGACGTGAGATGGGTGTTGTGCTTCTTGTCAGCCTCAGTAGGTGTGCGATGATAGCTGGTGGTGAGCAATGTGGCTGCGGTGCCATCGGTATTGAGCGTAGCATCAACAGGACGGTAGGAGGCGAAGGCAGTCAGGGTGAATGGACGCCACAGACGAACGGTGGCCCCTGCGCCCTGAAAGTAATCGGCCTCGGAGCGTGAGCTGTGTACATGAAGGGGTTGCGACTGTCGGCCCATGTTCTGCAAGGTCATCGACTTACCCAGAGAAAACGACTGTCCAACGACAAGACCCATACCCATAGTGACACGATAGCGGCCTGTCACCAAGTGCTCTACCCTACCCAGATGCTTCGCCTGCGCATAGAATGAATAGAGATCGTAGCCCCAGCGGTTGCAGCTGGCAAAGAAGGGTTCGCCAGCATCCTGAGCCGCCAGAAAACCCACGCGCAGACGTTGGCCGCTGGTGAACTCATAGCGCAGACGATGACGGTACTTATAGCCCAGATAGCCGTTGCGGTCGCCCTTGCGTTCATAGAACGGCACACGCACAGCAGCCTCCAAGGTGTGTTTGCCATAGCGCAACACATCGCGCCAAGACGGTTCCTTCTTGGATTCCGGCTCGTTGTCGATATAGAGAAAGTAAGGGAGAAGTTTGAGTTGCCTGTAATCAAGGGCGCTCACCATGCGCAACTCGCCAAGTGAGCGTAGCGGACCATAGCGGTCACGGTATTCCAACAGACCTTCAATCTGCTGGTCGGAGAGGAAGGGCAGTTGTTCCAGGTCTTCGCGCGATGCCTGATTGACGTTCAGCGGATGGTCGGCCAGCAGGCGCAAGCGTTCCATCTCGTCCTCACGATCGTCCTCGTCGTCCTCGTCCTGCGTGTAGAAGTTGTCGTAGAGCTGCTCCCAGTCTTCTGTCTGCTGACCATTCGCCAGAACAGTCAGCAGCAGAAGGCAGGCAGTCAGCAGTTGTCTTAACACACTTAGTCCTGAATGAGGTTCTCGCCCGTCATGTCCTTAGGCTGCTCCAGTCCCATGATGTGGAGGATAGAGGGAGCAACGTCGGCCAAGCGACCGTCCTTCACCGTAGCCGAGTTGTTGTTCGTCACATAGATGAAGGGCACGGGGTTCAGCGAGTGAGCGGTATTGGGGGTGCCGTCGGCATTGATGGCGTTGTCAGCATTACCGTGGTCGGCAATGATGATAGCCTCGTAGTCGTTGTTCTTGGCAGCCTCGATGACCTCGCGCACGCAGTTGTCAACAGCCCAGACGGCCTTGGCGATGGCGTTATAGACACCGGTGTGGCCCACCATGTCGCCGTTGGCGAAGTTGACGACGATGAAGTCGTACTTGGCCTCGTTGATGGCAGCGACGAGCTTGTCCTTCACCTCGTAGGCGCTCATTTCGGGCTTGAGGTCGTAGGTAGCCACCTTGGGAGAGGGCACGAGGATGCGGTCCTCACCGTCGTAGGGAGCCTCGCGACCACCGTTGAAGAAGAAGGTGACGTGGGCGTACTTCTCGGTCTCGGCGGTATGCAGCTGTTTCTTGCCCTGCTGAGAGAGGTATTCGCCCAGGGTATTCTCCACATTCTCCTTGGGGAAGAGGATGTGCACGCCTGTGAAATTGGCATCGTAGGGGGTCATGCAGTAGTACTGCAGTCCGGGAATGGTCTTCATGCCTGCCTCGGGCATATCCTGCTGGGTGAGCACGATGGTGAGCTCCTTGGCGCGGTCGTTGCGGAAGTTGATGAAGATGACGACGTCGCCCTCCTCGATGCAGCCGTTGACGGTGCTGTTGTGGATAGGCTTGATGAACTCGTCGGTGACACCCTCGGCGTAGCTCTCCTCAACGGCTTTCACCATATCGGTGGCCTGCTTGCCAGTGCCATTGACGATGAGGTCGTAACCTTCCTTCACACGCTCCCAGCGCTTGTCGCGGTCCATTGCGTAGAAACGGCCCACGATAGAGGCGATGGCTGCATCGTTGTCAGCGCAGACCTTGGTGACCTGCTCGATGAAGCCCTTACCGCTCTTGGGGTCGGTATCACGACCGTCCATGAAGCAATGAACGAAGGTCTGGTTCTTCAGACCGTAGTGCTTGCCCACCTCGATGAGCTTGAACAGATGATCCAAAGAAGAGTGTACGCCACCGTCAGAGCACAGGCCCATGAGGTGCAGCTTCTTACCATTCTCCTTGGCGTAGGTATAGGCAGCCTTCACCTGGGGATTCTCCACGATAGAGCCGTCCTTGCAGGCGCGGTTGATCTTCACGAGATCCTGATAGACAATGCGACCTGCGCCAATATTGAGGTGACCCACCTCAGAGTTGCCCATCTGTCCGTCGGGCAGACCCACATCCTCGCCAGAGGCCTGCAGCTGAGAGTGAGCGCTGGTAGCAGTTAAAAGATCAAGATACGGGGTTGGCGTGTTGTAGATGACATCGCCCTTGCCATGCTGTCCGATTCCCCATCCGTCGAGAATCATCAAAAGTGCTTTCTTTGCCATAGTCTTTATAATATAATAATGTGTAACAATCGATTGGGTGTGCAAAGGTACGCATTTTTTTTGGTTGTTTTTTGTTTTTAAGAAAGAAATTTTGGTTGATTTTTATTTTTAAGAAAGAAATTATAAGAAATTACAAGAAATTTCTGTTTTTCTTCGTAACTTTGTCCCCCAAAAATAATGCTATGATACAAAAACCTACGAAAGCAGCTGTTTGGAAGGAGGTTCGCGACTACCTGCTGCTGGCCATCGGCATGATGAGCTACTGTATAGGATGGGCCGTATTCCTGCTGCCCAACAACATCACGACAGGCGGTATTGCCGGTGTGTCGTCGCTCTTGTTCTGGGGACTGCAGATTCCTGTGAACCTGTCGTATTTCATCATCAACGCCTTTCTGCTGCTCTTTGCCCTGAAGATTCTGGGATGGCGCTTCTGCGTGAAAACCGTCTTTGGCGTCACCATCCTCACGGTGGGACTGACGCTGTTCAGTCAGTTCTATCATGCACGTCTGCTGGCCGACCAGCCTTTCATGGCAGCCATCATCGGCGCCGTGTTCTGCGGCAGCGGCGTAGGACTGGGACTGGCAGCCAACGGTTCGACGGGCGGCACCGACATCATTGCCGCCATTGTGAACAAGTATCATGACATCTCGCTGGGACGCGTCATCCTGTTCTGCGATATCATCATCATCTCGAGCAGCTATTTTGTGCTGAAGGACTTCGAGCGCGTCATCTATGGCTACGTGGTGCTCTACGTGACGGCCTTCTGTATAGACCAGGTCATCAACTCGATGAGACGGTCGGTACAGTTCTTCATCATCAGCGACCGTTGGAAGGAGATAGGCCACCGCATCAACCGTGAACCGCATCGCGGCTGTACCGTCATCGATGCGCAGGGCTTCTATTCAGGCAAGGAGGTGAAGATGCTGTTCGTGCTGGCCAAGAAGCGCCAGAGCGACCTCATCTTCCGACTGATCAACGAGGTGGACCCCCATGCGTTTGTGTCGCAGAGTGCCGTCATCGGTGTCTATGGCGAGGGCTTTGACCGCTTCAAGGTGCGCCGCAGCAAGAGTCCGAAGCCAATAGCAAGTGACGCAAACGCTCAGAGTAAGTGACGCAAACGCTCAGAGCAGCTCAGGCAACTGATAAAGACGGGTGCTGTTGCTGCCTTTAATCAAAATCAGGTAATCGTCGGGCTGGTGCTCGGCGATTTCTTGTTTCACAGTCTCCACATCGCTGAACGAACGGTAACGGCGATTGACGCTGGCAAACTCCTGCCCTACCAGCCACACCTGGTCTACTTGCATTGTATCGATATAGTCAACGATGCGCTGGTGCTCTTCCTTCGAGGTGGCACCCAGTTCGCGCATGTCGCCCAATATCAGCATCTTACGGGGTGCTTCCATATACGAGAAGTTCTCGAGGGCAGCCATCATACTCGACGGATTGGCATTGTAGGCATCGACCACCAGACGGTTGTAGGCCGTCTCGACAAACATCGAGCGGTTGTTGGTGGGCACGTAGTTCTCCAAAGCCTCACAAATCTGTTTGCGGTCAACATCGAAATTGATGCCTACGGCAACGGCAGCCAACAGGTTGTAGATATTGTAGGCACCAATGAGGTGGGTCTGCACTTTGTGCCATTTCTGCGAGGCACCTGTCTCCTGGAGGTCGGCCAACGGACGGCGCCAGCGGAACTTCAGGAAGGGGTCGCAACTGACTACCTCACCCGAGATGCAGCTGTACTGCTTGTCGGGATCAATACTATAGGGCGTACACCACATATCGTCGGTCAACATGTCGCAGAGCTCGTCGCTATCGGCATTGAGGAACACCAGACCGTCCTCCTTCGTACGCAGGAAGTCATAGAGTTCGCCCTTGGTCTTCACCACCCCTTCGAACGAACCGAAGCCCTGCAGATGGGCACGACCCACGTTGGTGATGAGTCCACAGGTGGGCTCGGCAGTCTCGGCCAGCGTCTTGATGTCGCCAGGATGCGAGGCCCCCATCTCGATGATGGCTATCTCGTGCTCCGGACGCAGACGGAACAGCGTCTTGGGCACGCCTACATCGTTGTTGAAGTTACCCTCGGTAGCCAGCACATTGTACTTCTGTGACAACACAGCCTTGATGAGCTCCTTCGTGGTGGTCTTGCCGTTGGTGCCCGTGATGCCAATCACAGGGATATCGAACTGACGACGATGCTCGCGTGCCAGGTCCTTGTAGGTTTGCAGCGCATTGTCAACAACGATGATTCTGTCTTGAAAGTCCCGATTTTCAGGATGTTCCGTATTATCCAGATTTTCCAACACAGCGGGATTGTCAACAATGGCATAGGCACAGCCCTTCTGCAGGGCCTGCACAGCAAACTGGTTGCCATCGAAGGTCTCGCCCTTCAACGCCAGGAAGATACTTCCTTCGGGACAGTCACGCGAATCGGTAGTGATGTAGGGGTGCTGTCGGTATAATTCGTACAATTCTTTGATATCCATGGGTATTCTATTTTTCTATTATAGGGGACAAAGGTACGAAGAAAAACAGAAATTTCCCATAATTTCCCATAATTTCTTTCCCCAAAATATAAAACAACCAAATATTCCGATAATTTCTTTCCAAAAAAGAACATATTAGAAAAAAAAGTTGTACCTTTGCAGCCCTTTGGCATGAATGAAAAGCTTACTAATAATATGAAGATGAAAAGATTTTTTACAACATGTTTGTTCATGGCTATGGTCATGACAATGATGGCTGTGCCTGCCAAGCGCGGTGTATGGAAGACGCTGACGCTGCAGGATGGCACTGAGGTTCGCGCTATGCTTGTTGGTGACGAGCATGGACATTTCTGGCGTGCTGCTGATGGCCAGGCTTATTTGGAAGAGGCTGGAACAGCGTACTACAAAGTTGCTGATGCCAAGCAGATAGCTGCTAAAGCCAAAACGCGTCGTCAGCAGGCAAATGCCAAGTTCGCAAAGCGCCGTACCTTCGGACACCCCACAACGATTATGGGCACGAAGAAGGCTATCATGATTTTGGTTAACTTCAGCGACAAAGCGTATCGGCTGGGACACGACAATGCGCTCTTCCAGAAGATAGCCAATCAGGAGAACTACAACGAGGGTAAGTTCAAGGGGTCTATGGCTGACTACTTCAAGGCTCAGAGCCGCGGAAAGTTTGAGCTGGACTTCGACGTGGTAGGTCCTGTGACTGTCAGCAAGACAGCCTCTTACTATGGCAGCAATAACAGCCAGGGCGACGACCTGCATCCTGAGGAGATGGTTCAAGAGGCTGTGACGCTGGCCAAGAACGAGATCTCTGACTGGACACCCTACGACTGGGACAACGATGGCTTCGTGGACCAGGTCTATGTGGTCTATGCTGGTAAGGGCGAGGCCGACGGTGGCGACGATGATACCATCTGGCCCCACGCTTGGGAGTTGGGAAGTGATGCTGTTACCGTGGGCACCAACTTGAAAGTTGACAGCTATGCCTGTGGTCCCGAGCTGGACGGTCAGACGGGCGACATCATAGGTATCGGCACCATGTGTCACGAATACTCTCATTGTCTGGGCTACCCCGACTTCTACGACATCGACTATTCTGGTGGTCAGGGCATGGGCGAATGGGACCTGATGGATGCTGGTTCTTATAATGGCGATGGCTATCAGCCTGCAGGCTACACCAGCTACGAGCGTTGGTTTGCCGGTTGGGAACAGCCTATTGAACTGAAGGCTGAAGACGTGGCTGTCACCAATATGAAGTCTCTGCAGAATGGTGGAGAGTTCTACATTATTTATAATGACAAGAATGCTGATGAGTACTATCTGCTGGAGAACCGTCAGTTCGAGGGCTGGGATGCTTCACAGTATTATGCTGGTCTGCTGATTCTACACTGCGACTACAATGCTGAAGTATGGGAGGCCAACGGTCCCAACGACGACTATGCCCATCAGCGCATGACGGTGGTTCCTGCCGATGGTGAGTTTACTTATTCCATGTATCAGGGTACTAAGTATTATGACCCCGCTGAGACTTTCCCCCTTGAAGGCATCAACGCCTTTAATAAGGACTTCAAGACGAAAGACACTCAGGCCAAGAAGGCAGCCCAGTTCTTTACCAAGACCAGCAATGGTACCAATTGGATGAATGGCTCTATTGAGGCTATCACCCAGAATGCTGACGGCACCATCTCCTTCAACTACGTGGCCCAGTATGCTGGCAACGGCAATGGTAATGGCAATACAAATACCGATGGTGCCCTTTTCTGTGAGACCTTCGACGAGTGCAATGGCACAGGTGGAAACGATGATTCATGGAGCGGAAATATTGCTAAAGGCGAATTCAATCCTGACAACGACGGATGGACTGCTGGAGGTGACAAGGCTTATGGTGCTTACCAGTGTGCAAAGTTCGGAACTGGCGATGTAAATGGTTCTGCCACCACACCTACTATCAGCCTCAGCGGTGAGACAAAGCTGACCTTCCGTGCAGGTGCATGGAACTCTACCAAGGACAGCCAGACACTGTTGCTCAGCGTCTCAGGCGGTACCATCTCTCCTGAGTCTGTCACGATGACGAAGGGTGATTTCACCGACTTCGAAGCTACTGTTACCAGCAATGATGGTGCCATCACCATCACTTTCGAATCGCAGAAGGGTCGTTTCTTCCTTGATGACGTTGTCGTTATTGATCCCAATGCAACAGCCATCAACGATGCTACAATTCGTACCACGCCCAACGCACAGCGCAACGAAGTCTATGACTTGCAGGGCCGCTGCGTGAAAGCATCGCAGTTGAAGTCTGGTCTTTACATCATTGACGGCAAGAAGGTTTTCATCCGATAAGCCTTCATCCTAGATAAAACCTAGATACAAAAAGAATCGCCTGCATCGTTTGGTGCAGGCGATTCTTTTATAATAAATATTTGATGGCCTCTTACTTGGCGTAAGCTACAGAACGGGTCTCGCGGATAACGGTGATCTTCACCTGACCAGGATAGGTCATCTCGTTCTGAATCTTAGAAGCGATCTGTCCGCTCAATGCCTCAGTCTCAGCATCGTCCATCTTGTCGGCACCTACGATGACACGCAACTCGCGACCTGCCTGGATAGCATAGGTCTTCGTGACGCCAGGATAAGACATAGCGATAGCCTCAAGGTCGTTCAGACGCTTGATGTAAGCCTCAACAATCTCACGACGGGCACCAGGACGGGCACCGCTGATAGCATCACACACCTGTACGATAGGTGCCAGCAGGGTCTGCATCTCCATCTCGTCGTGGTGGGCACCAATGGCGTTACAGATATCGGGTTTCTCCTTGTACAGCTCAGCAATCTTGGCACCATAGAGGGCGTGAGGCATCTCTGTGTCCTCATCGGGCACCTTACCAATATCGTGCAACAGTCCGGCACGCTTGGCCTTCTTGGGGTTCAGTCCCAGTTCGGCAGCCATGATGCCACAGAGGTTAGCAGTCTCACGCGCATGCTGCAGGAGGTTCTGACCATAGCTGCTACGATACTTCATCTTACCAACGATACGCACCAGTTCAGGATGCAGACCATGAATACCCAAGTCGATAGCAGTACGCTTACCTGTCTCGATAATCTCGTTGTCAAGCTGTTTCTTAACCTTGTTAACCACCTCCTCAATACGTGCAGGATGGATACGACCGTCAGTCACCAACTGATGGAGGGCCAGACGACAGATCTCGCGGCGTACAGGGTCGAAACCGCTGATAACGATAGCCTCGGGAGTGTCGTCAACAACAATCTCAACACCACAAGCTGCCTCAAGGGCACGGATATTACGTCCCTCACGACCGATGATACGGCCTTTCACCTCGTCGTTGTCAATATGGAACACGCTGACGCTATTCTCAATGGCAGTCTCGGTAGCTACACGCTGGATGGTCTGAATGACAATCTTCTTGGCCTGAGCATTGGCATTGAGCTTCGCCTCGTCCATAATCTCGTTGATATAACTGGCTGCCTGGGTCTTAGCTTCATCACGTAACGACTCCACCAGACGATTGCGAGCTTCCTCAGCGCTCAAGCCACTAAGTTCCTCCAGTTTCTCACGTTCGCGCTGCTGCATCTTGTCAAGTTCTTCCTGACGCAGGGCCATCGCCTTCTTCTCGTTGTCGATGCGCTGCTGCTGATTGTCGAGTTCGTTCTTACGACGCCCCAGCTCTTCCTGACGCTGGTTGAGCGACATCTCGCGCTGCTTCAGGCGGTTCTCGTTCTGCTGAAGGTGCTGATTGTGCTGCTGAACTTCTTTTTCCAGTTCGCTCTTCTTATTGAGGAACTTCTCTTTGACTTCCAGCAGTTTCTTTTCTTTGATAACCTCTGCCTCTTTCGTGGCCGAGTCAATCATCTCGTTGTATTTCCCCTTGATAATCTTAAGGAACAGGAGATAGCCAAAAGCAACGCCTAAGACAAGCGCAGCTGCAGCTATCACAATAGCTAGTATGGTACTCATAAATAGATATATATAGAATTAATTGTTCTCTCTGTTGGCCGTTGGCTATTGGCTGTTAGCTATTGGCTATTAGCCTTTCAACGCATCTTCAATCTCGGAGGTCAGCTGGGAGAGAACCTGTTTGTAAGGGTCCGTATCATTGCGGGCCATCTCCTTCTCGTAGCGCAAAGCAATCTCGATAAGCGTCATCAACGCTATCGTATGATCACTTTTACGTCCTTTGAACACAGAGGCATAAGCGCCATAGCGTTCGGAGATGAGCTTTGCGGCTGCACGGTAATACTCCTCGTCAGCGCGCACAATAGTGGCGTTGATCTCTTCGTCATAGACGTGCAGCTTTATGTTGAATTTGTCCTTACTTGTCTCTGCCATCGTTCCTCAGTTACTTTTCATCGCTAAGCACGGCAATACATTTATTGACGTCGCGAATCAGATGGGCCAGACGACTCTTAGCTCCCTGCAGGTCGCTATTGGTAATCTCAATCATCTTGGCCATCTTCAACGACTGGTAGCTACGCTCCTGACCGGCCATCTGTTCTTGCAGGGCCTTGATCTGCGCCTCGTTCTGCTCAATCTTCGCGCACAACTTCTCGTTCTCCTTCTTCAACTGCTGAAACTGGAGAATCATCTGCCGCACACGGGTCTGAAATGTTGCAAGAACTTGATCGCTATGAGCCATCACTACTATTTTTGTCTTACAAAAGTAGGTAATTTTCGTTAAAGCACCTACTTTTATGCCACATATTTAATATTTATTAATTATTCGAGGTCGTTTTCGGCTGTTTTTCTTTCTTTGCAAGCATCACAACACGATAAACGAAGTCGGTAGACCACTTTTCCGAAAAGTTCAAGCGCTTGTTCAATTCGCGCACGTCAAGTACCGTTTTCACCACACCGGCATCCTTGTAGTCGTTCTTGGTATAGATGTCATGAACGGTCTTCTCGGTCATCGCATAGAGGGTCTTCTTGAAGAAGCCTGGCATACGCAATTTGAACTTCATCAGATTACTGGTCAGCATCATCATATCCTGAATAAAAGCCTGGAACTGTGTGAGATAGGGCTGAGCATCCTGAATCTTACGACAACGACGTGACAGACTCTGATCAATCTCCTTAAAGAAAGCATCGTCCATCTTGTACATATCTTTCAGCATATTCTTACAGCGAGCCTTCTCACCAAGACCCAGAACGCCACCCTGTGTGGGTACCTTCAGCGTCGTCTTGAACATACGCAGGTCGGGCAAAGCAGCCAGGTTGGTGATATGCAGGTCGGCAGCCATTGCAGCCTGAAAATATACTCGGATAAGCATCATGAAGTCTTCCATGCCGCCTATCCTGGTTTCTGAATGATCGGCCGACTTACGACCGAAGATTTTTGACAGTATTCCCATAATTCTACATTAAATTGCGTGCAAAGTTACTCGTTTTTTTTTAATTTCTTGTGAAAAAAGCTCTTTTTTTCACGTAACAGCGTTTTTTTATACAGAAAAGATGTTTTTTAGAAAAAAAATATGTACCTTTGCAACCCATA
>Ga0310694_10006061_pt1 | contig 11470 bp, 12 predicted proteins | sample 174DNAGHGhighgp2_FD_203884 | JGI IMG/M metagenome (GOLD analysis project Ga0310694, IMG submission 203884) | Sheep rumen microbial communities from Palmerston North, Manawatu-Wanganui, New Zealand - 1742 DNA GHGhigh gp2 (v2) (version 2) | ecosystem: Host-associated > Mammals > Digestive system... | reverse complement strand
GCCCTTCTCCCTGCCCATGGCCTGCTGCTGCGCCACCAGCGCAGAGCGCACAAAGGGCAGCGTGGCTATTGGGCTGACGTGGCTGCTCACCTCTATCGAGCGTATCTCCTGCTCCACGCACTCGCCGTTGAGGTAGGTGTCGGGTCGTCCGGTCTGGGCGTTCAGCCTGAAGCTGATGTCAAGCTCACCCATACGCCGCTCCAGCTCCTCGCTGCGTATCGAGCCGTCGGGGCCGAACAGCCCATGGCGAAGGGCATAGAGCGTTACTGCGCGATACATCGCGCCCGTGTCTACATAGACGTAGCCCACCGCGCGGGCCAGGTCCTTGGCCATTGTGCTCTTTCCGCACGACGAATGGCCGTCAATGGCAATGGTAATCTTCTTCATAGCGTATAACTCAAGTTTAGCAGTAGCGACGAGCTCGACACATGGTAGCGGGCGTAGGCTAAGTGCAGCTTCAGGCGCTGCAGCATCAAGCCACCGCCTATCGACAGCCCTGCACCGTGAGCGCTCGAACCGTCGCTCTCGCTGATTTTCATTTCCGACGCCCGTAGTGCGTTGTAGCCTATGGCCACGTAAAACTGCTTGCCGAGCAGCACGTCAGCCCCCACGACCAAGTGCTTGCCTAAGCCGAAGCTCCAGTCGTTGAGCCTCACCATGGTCAGCGAGAATCGCAGCGGGGAGTTCAGCAGACGCTTGCTGATGCCCACCTGAAGGTCTAACGGCATCCGCTCGAAGTCGTCTTCGTAGGCGCTGAGCTGGCCGCCCAGGTTGCGGGCAACGGCCGACACGGAGAAGTCGCGCTCCTCGTCGTAGTAGTTCAGTCCCAGGTCCACAGCCATACCCAACGAGCTGTAGCTGCCTAAGTAGGAGGCTACCATCTTGGCCGTGATGCCCCCGGCGAAGCGAGTGCCCAGCAGGTAGGCGAACGAGCCGCTCACGGCGATGTCCTTGGCCGAGAATGTGCCTAACTGCTCGCCCAGGCTCGTCATCTGCTTCATCGACCCGTAGCCCATGTACTGCCCCGCAGCAGCCCAGGTGGCCTTCTCGCCAACGGCTTTCACAAACGAGGCACTGGCCGTCGTGGCTCCCTCCATGTAGGTCATGGCGTTGAGGCTGATGGTCTTGTCGCTTACCGAGCTGATGAGCGCTGGGTTGTGGAAGAGCATGGAGGCATCGTCGGACACTATGGTGATGTTGTCGCCACCAAGGGCCGCCACGTGGGCGCTGATGGGAAGCCGAAGGAAATTGTATACCGTCTGGCTCTCCTGCGCATCACACAGATACGCAAAAAGTGCTAAAATGGTGGCTAAAATGACTTTTTTCATCTAAATATTCTCAATTCGACTGCAAAGATACTAAGATTTTCATAATAATTTCCTACTTTTGCAGTCGCTTTTCGTTATATTAACGCGAGAATGCCCGTTTTATTATGGAAGAGAAGAAGACTTACGGGGCCGACCTTGAGCACAGCCGCACACAGGCTTTCCTGCTGGGCGTGGTGGTGGTGCTTGCCACGCTCTTCGTGGCCCTGGAGTATACCGACATAGCCGAGGACTACGACCAGGCCGAACTCGACGAGCTCGACGAGCTGCTCGGCGACGCCGAGCTGTCGTCGCTGCAGATGCCCGAAGACATGGCTCCGCTGCCCCTGCCCGAGAAGCCGCCGCAGCCCACCAAGCTCAACATAGTAGAGGAGCCGCCCACGGCCGAGGCCGAGGAGCCAACAGACACTGATGGCGACCAGGGTGAGGGCGAGGAAGAGGACGAGCTGCTCGACGAGGAGCCGCTGCCCACCGAGGAGGAGGACGAGAGCAACGGACTGGACGAGGAGGTGTGGGAGGAGCTGCCGGAGTTTCCCGGTGGCGCAGGGGCGCTGATGAAGTGGCTCACGCGCAACATCAACTATCCCAAGCCCGCACAGCAGCAGAAGATACAGGGCAAGGTGGTGGCGCAGTTCATAGTCAACAAGGATGGCACCATCGCCGACATACAGATAGTGAAGTCGCTCCATCCGCTCTGCGACAACGAGGCGCTGCGCGTGCTGCGCATGATGCCGCGATGGAAGGCAGGCAAGCAGCACGACAAGCCCTGTACCACGATGGTGGCGCTGCCCATCGTGTTCAAGCTCTGAGGCGAAGGGGTGGGGATGTCGGGATAAAATCCCGACGCAAGAGACGAAGGGACGCAAGAGGCGCAAGGGGCGCAAAAGACGCAAGAGACGAAGGGACGCAAGAGGCGCAAGAGACGAAATTCCGTAATGACGTAATAACGAAAAAAAAATATTCCAACGATATGTACCATTCCGACGAACTATTGCAAAAGGTGAACCACTCGCTGGCCAATATGTGCTACGACCGCAGGCCGGCAACGCTCTACCAGCCCATAGCCTACGTGCTCGGCATAGGGGGCAAGCGCATCAGGCCTGTGCTCATGCTCATGGCCTACAACCTCTTTCGCGACGACCCCGACCGCATACTCATGCAGGCCATAGGGCTGGAGACCTACCACAACTACACCCTGCTCCACGATGACCTCATGGACAAGGCCGACATGAGGCGCGGACAGCTCACCGTACACCGGCGCTGGAACGACAACACGGCCATACTCTCGGGCGACTCCATGCTCGTGCTGGCCTATCAGCGCATAGCACAGTGCGACGAGCGCCACCTCGCGCCAGTGCTCAGTCTTTTCACCGAGACGGCACTCGAGATAGGCGAGGGCCAGCAGTACGACATGGATTTCGAGACGCGCACCGACGTCACCGAGGACGAGTATATAGAGATGATCAGGCTCAAGACCAGCGTGCTGCTGGCCTGCGCCGTCAAGATGGGGGCCATACTGGCCGATGCGCCCGAGGCCGACACGCAGCTGCTCTACAAGTTTGGGGAGCAGCTCGGACTGGCTTTCCAGCTGCAGGACGACCTGCTCGACGTCTACGGCGACCCGGCCGTGTTCGGAAAGGCCATCGGGGGCGACATAGCCTCGAACAAGAAGACCTACATGCTCATCAACGCCATGCTGCGCGCCAACGAGCGACAGCGCGAGGAGCTGATGAGATGGGTGACTGCCGAAGAGTTCTGCAGGGAAGAGAAGGTGAAGGCCGTGACCAGGCTCTACGATGAGATGGGCATACGCCAGCTGTGCCAGCAGAAAATCAACCACTACTTCGACGAGTGCCGTAAGTACTTGGCCCAGGTCAACCTGCCGCCCAGCCGCAAGCAGATGCTCTCCGACTATACCGACGAAATGATGAACCGCCAGCAGTAGACACAGCATGACAACCTTCATCGATACCCATGCCCACCTCGACGGTGAGGAGTTTGCCCAGGACCGTGACCAGGTGGTGGAGCGTGCGCGGCAGGCCGGCGTGAGCCATGTGCTGCTGCCCGCCATCGACCTTAAGTCGGCCCAGGGCGTCGTGGCCACCTGCGAGCGCTATCCGGGCTACTGCCATCCCATGATAGGCCTGCATCCCGAGGAGGTCAGGAGCGATTGGCGTGAGCAGCTGCGTCAGCTGCGCCCCATGCTCCACGCCAGCAGTGCCCCGTTGCCAGGGCGTGAGCGTGTGGTGGCCATCGGCGAGGTAGGCCTTGACTACTACTGGAGCCGCGAGTATGAGCACGAGCAGCTCGAAGCCCTTGAGGAGCAGGTGCAGTGGTCGGTGGCGACAAGGTTGCCGCTGATGATCCATTGCCGCAAGGCGCAAAACGAGCTTGTCGCGCTGCTGCGGCACTACGAGCGAGAGTTGCCGGGCGGGGTGTTCCACTGTTTTACTGGCAATGCCACCGAGGCCGGCCAGCTGCTGCGGTTTGAGCATTTCGTGCTCGGGGTGGGCGGCGTGCTCACGTTCAAGAAGTCGACGCTGCCGCAGACGCTGGCCGAGGCCGTGCCACTCAGCCGCATCGTGCTCGAGACCGATGCACCCTACATGGCACCGGTGCCCTGCCGCGGGCAGCGCAACGAGCCGGCCTACGTGGCCCACGTGCTGCAGCGCCTCGCAGAAACCTACGGGGTGGAGCCTGATGAGGTGGCCGCCACGACCACGGCTACCGTGGCTCGCGTGTTTCCTCTGCTTGGACTTGGCAGCCAGGTTTAGGGCAATGTCACCGATAGGCCATAAAGCCCACAGATACAGGCCTTTGCCAAGACGTGGCTCCTTTCGGAAAATAGTCAGTGCTTTTCGGAAAATAGTCAGTGCTTTTTGGAAAATAGTCAGTGCTTATTTTCCAATAGTCAGTGCTTTTTGAAATAAGGTCAGCTGCTATGCCTTAGCGGCTTGTCTGGGATGAATATTTTATAAGCAGTATTGTAGTGATGGAAACGGCAAAAGAGATAGTGGCCTACATGGAGTCGCAGCGCAACGAAAGGCAGCGGCAGGAGCTGATGCGCTTTTTCAAGACCGGGCCGGGCGAGTATGGCGAGGGCGACGAGTTTCTGGGGCTGAAGGTGCCTCAGACGCGTGAGGTGGTGATGCAGGCCAAGGACACTCCGCTAAGCGAGATTCCCGACTTGCTCCTGTCGCCCTGGCACGAGGTTAGGCTCTGCGGGCTGCTGATTCTCGTGGCCCGGTTTGAGAAGCTGTCGGCCAAGCGCCTTGTCGACGATGCGCAGGCCATGGCTATTCGCGACGAGATACTGTCGCTTTATCTGGAGTATGCCGACCAGGCCAACAACTGGGACCTGGTAGACCTGTCGGCTCCAAAGATACTTGGCCACTGGCTGCTGTTGCCATCGCGGCTTGGCGGGGACCAGTTGGCCGAGGGGCTGGCTGTTGGCGAGGCCGACGGCTACAGGCGGCAGGTGGTCGACCAGCTGGCCTTCAGCCCCAGCCTGTGGCGTCAGCGCATAAGCATGGTGTGTACGTGGAAGACTTCGCAGCAGGGATACCCGTCGTGGTGCCTGCGCTACGCCGAGATTCACCTTCACCACCCTCACGACCTGATGCACAAGGCCGTAGGCTGGATGCTGCGCGAGATGGGCAAGCGAGTGTCCATGGACTTGCTACGCAGCTTTCTCCGCCAGCATGCTCACGAGATGCCTCGCACCATGCTCCGCTATGCTATAGAGAAAATGTCGGACAGAGAGCGTCGGGAGTGGATGGGTAGGTAGGTTCCTGACAAGTGAGGAACCGCCAATCCGTTATTTGCTGTATTTCTTGATTATGCTGTAGGCAGTGTACAGCCCCAGCTCGCCGGCCTTGCTCAGGTCGGCCAGCGCCAGTGGCTCCTGGTGGCTGTTGATATAGGCCAGGCCGCGGTTGTAGTAGGCCTCGGCGAGCTGTGGGTCGAGGGCAATGGCTCGGCTGTAGTCGCTGATGGCCTGGGTGTAGTTGCCCATCTGGGCGTTGAGGTTGCCCCTGTTGTAGTAGAGGTAGGGGTTGGTGTCGTTGTGGGCTATGGCGAGTGTGAGGTCGTTGAACACGTTGGCTTGCTTCATGCTGACGTTGATGCCCTGTGAGGCGTGAAACTCGTTGACACGCGACTGGCACAGCGCGCGTTGCCAGTAGGCCAGCGTCGAGGCACTGTCGAGCTGGAGGTAGGCGTTGAGGTCGTCGATGGCACTCTCGAAGTTCTGTATGGTGGCGTAGGCTACTGCGCGATGGAGTAGCAGCTCGGCCACGCGCGCCATCTGCCGTGTGCTGTCTATCTGCTGGTTCAGCGAGCCTATCAGGGCGAAGCACTCCTTGGTGCGCTTCTCGCTAAGTGCCGACTGTTGGCAGCTGATGAATACCGTGGGCAGTCCCGACTTGCGGTTGAAGGCTTCCGTCTGGCGCTCGTAGTGCACCACGAGGCCGCCAATGGTACTGGCTGGCTGCTCCAGGGTGAGACCGTACATGGGCATGAAGTCCATGTCGACCTTGCGGTTCTGAACGCGTCCGCGGTAGACGCTCTTGTATTCGGGCTGCACCTCCTCCTCGTCGGCCACCACCAGCTGGTTGTACTTCTCCAGGTCGTCGTCGCTGCGCTTGCGTGTCTGCCGCCGGGTGGCCTTGGAGGGCTTGCCGTAGCGCTTGTCCATCTGTGCCTTGAGCACGGCAAACTCGTCGAGCTCGGCCTGGCGGCTCATGCCTATGCGGCGGTAGCAGCGTGCGCGGTAGTAGCGTCCGGTCCAGAAGTTGGGGTACTGCTTGATGACGGCACTGTAGTCGCTGATGGCTCCCTGCAGGTCGCCGGTGTTGTCGCGCAGCAGTGCGCGGTTGAACAGGGCCATGAGGTTGTCGGGTTCCAGGCGTAGCACGAAGTCGAAGTCTTCGATGCCTCGGTTGTCGTCGCCCACCTGTGCGCGCAGGAGTCCTCGGTTGTAGTGTCCGAGGAAGTTGTTGGGGTCGAGGTCGAGTGCGGTGTCGTAGTCGGCCATGGCTCCGCGCAGGTTGTTCTGGTGATAGCGTGCCAGGGCGCGGTTGATGTAGTTGGCGGCGTTGCGTGGCATGAGGTGGATGGCCTTGCCGAGGAATTGCTCCGACTCCTTCCACTCGCTGCGCGAGAGGCTTATGATGGCCCTGGCTATCCACGTCTCGCCCTCGTAGGGGTCGTGCTCGAGGCTCTTGTCCAAGGCGGCGATGGCGCTTGTGGTGTCAGTCTGCATCATGTAGGCCTGGGCTTGCATGGCGTAGCCTCGTGCATATTTGGGCCATCGGGTGAGCATGGTGTCGAGCTCGGCCAGGGCCTCGGTATAGTTGCTGTCCTGCAGGTGGCACAGCACGCGGTTGTGCCACAGTCCCTGGTTCTCGGGGCTGTACTTCAGCGCGCGTGTGTAGTCGTCGATGGCGGCGGAGTATTTCTTCTGCTGTATGCGGCACAGGCCTCGCAGCTCGTAGATGTTCACCACGTAGGGATTGCGCTTCAGGGCCTCTGTACAGTCGCTCTCGGCACTGACGAAGTCGTCGAGGTAGTACTTGGCCACACCGCGGAAGAACCACGGCTCGTAGAGATAGGGCTTGGCGGCTATGGCCTGGTTGAAGTACTGTATGGAGAGCACGTAGTCTTCGTAGTACAGCGCCGAGCGTCCTATGGTGATGAGGCGGTCGATGTTGTATTGTGCCCAGGCTGGGGTGATGAGGAGCGTGGAGTGTAGGATGAAGAGTGCCGCGCACAATAAAGTCCGTAGCACAAGCCATCTCAGCCGTTGGCATCCAAGCGAGGAAATAGCTATTCCTTCATTGCTCATCCTTCTTCTTCCCCTTCCCACAGTCTTTCTGTTACATTCTCATTTCTTTGCCGCCTTGGTCTTGTAGCCGCAGCGGTAGCGCCCCTGGGTGAGGGCGCGCAGCTTGCTCTTGATGAGTTGCTTGCGCAATGGTGAGATGCGGTCGACAAACATCTTGCCGTCGAGGTGGTCGAACTCGTGCTGCATGACGCGTGCCAGGTAGCCCTCCACCCACTCGTCGTGGGGCTGCAGCTTCTCGTCGAGCCAGGTGACGTGTATGCGCGTGGGGCGCACCACCTTCTCGTGGATGGCTGGCAGCGACAGGCATCCCTCCTCGGAGCTGTCGGTCTGGCTGTCGTCGTACTCCACGATGTGTGGGTTGATGTAAACCTGGCGAAACCCTTTATACTGGGGCATGTCCTCGGCGAGCGGGTCGAGGTCGATGACCACCACGCGTATGGCCTTGCCCACCTGAGGGGCTGCCAGGCCTATGCCCTCGCTCTCGGCCAGCGTGTCCCACATGTCGGCAATGAACTGCTCGAGTCCTGGGTAGTCGGTGGGTATGTCTTCGGCAACCTTCCTCAGTACTGGTTGCCCATATATATAAATAGGTAGTATCATTATGAAGAGGTTTTTCTGTTTACTTGTTGGCTGCCGTCCGCCCCGGCCCTTGGCGCGCGCGCAGGTAGTCTTCGAGCAGTATGGTGGCACTGACGAGGTCGACCATGGCCTTGTCTTGCCGGGCTTTCTTCCTTAGTCCACCGTCGATCATGGCCCTGTGGGCCAGTACAGAGGTGAAGCGCTCGTCGTAGAGGGTGATGGGGATGCTGGGCATGGCCTTGCGCCACTGGGCCACAAACTGGTTCACACGGGCCAGGTTCTCGCTTGGCTGCCCATTGGGCTGTCGCGGCTCGCCTATGACGATGAGTTCTACCTGCTCTCGGCCAACATAGTCGCGCAGGTAGCTGAACAGGTCAGAAGTAGAAACAGTCGCCAACCCTCCCGCTATGAGCTGAAGAGGGTCGGTGACTGCTAATCCTGTACGTTTCTTGCCGTAGTCTATTGATAGTATGCGAGCCACGCTCGTTTGCTTGTTTTTTTACTGAGCGTTATACAGCAGCCATGCGTCGGCGTTGGGGTTGAACTGCGTGCCCCGTATGGCATCGCGGCTGGCCACGGCGTCGGCCTTCTTGTCGTAGGTGGAAGCCACGACGCGATACATGTTTCTGGCCTCGTTCTTCACTATCTGAGCGCTGTAGCCATTGTCGCGTAGCTGCTGGCAGAGGGCCTGCGCGTTGGCAAGCATGCCAAACGAGCCAATGACCACGCTGAAGTTCTTGAGGCCGTTGCCGTCGATGAGCACCACGCTCTCGTTCCTTACCGTGGCATTGTCCACGTTGGTGTTGACGGTGGTCTGAGTGGCTGGCGTGGTGACAACGGGCACGGTGGTCACTGGCTCCTGCTCGGCGCCCTGCATGCTCGTCTCCTGGGCCTTGGCCTTCTCGTAGGCTTTCTTGTAGGCACTTTCTCCACTTTTGCAGCTGGCCAGCGACAGGGCCAGGCACACTGCTGCACTAATAACGGTGTACTTTTTCATACGCTTTTCTTTTTTATTAATGATTAATTGATTGTTGCTTCTTTCAAATTTCACGGCGAAATTACAAAATATCGGCCAAACAACCGCTAAAAAGGTGCATAAACTTTGTTAAATAAGAAAAATACGTTTCTTTTAACAAAAAATCACGCCATTTTCTGTGCCGTTACGCCAAAGAATTCGTAACTTTGCCATCTGGAATTTATTGTCTAACCCAAAAACACGCAGAAAAGAAATGAAAAGTTTAGGCTACATTGGCGCTTTCCTCGGCGGAGCAATCGCCGGCGCCGCCCTTGGGCTGCTCATGGCTCCGGAGAAGGGTCAGGAAACCCGTGTGAAGATTACCGATGCTGTGGAGGACTTCCTCAAGAGGCACAACATCAAGCTCAGCCGTAAGGAGGTGGGCGACCTGGTCGACGACATCCAGGACGTGGCCACCGAGGAGTAGTCGTTGCCCGTAATCGTGAGAGCCATGGCGATGCTGTCCAGCGATAGGAACGTAGATACCATAGCGCGCATAATCAAGGTGCTCAAACACTACCTTGGACTTCAGGTGGAATACCAGAAGCTCGACGTGGTGGAGAAGCTTGTGCGCCTGCTCACGGTCTTGGCACTGTTCATCGTGCTCTTTCTCTTCACCATCGCCGTGGCCCTCATGTTCTCGTTGGCGGCTGCTTTCTGGCTGGGGCAACACATAGGCATGGCTACTGCCTTCCTGCTCATGGGCTTGCTCCACATGGGAGTGCTGTCTTTGTTTTTCATCTTCCGCAAGTCGTGGATAGAGCGCCCGCTGGTGCGCTTCCTCGCAGGACTAATCCTGAAGTGACCCTACATGCTACCCGTAAACACCCCCACCAAGACCTATCGCTCGCTCGACGACATAGCCCAGCGAAAAGAGGAACTCTCGGCTGAGATGGAGCGCGACAACGCCCAGGCCTCGACGCTCTGGGGCGAGGTGTTTGTGTCGCGCAAGGAGGGCACCCGCAGCGAGTTCCTTTCCAGCGTCATTACCAACAGCATCACAGCCATAGATGCCATGCTGCTCGTGCGCAAGCTTGTGAAAAACTATGGCTGGCTACTGGGGTTGAAGCGGAAAAAGAAGAAATAGCCCCCATTCACCCCTTCATCTTAGTTTAGTTGCAGCATGTTAGGAGCATGCTGCTGAAGTGTCGCCTGCCCGCCGCAGGTATCCTCCGCTCGGTCGGATTTGCCGCTCCAGCTCTGCCAACCTTACAGCACGAAACTATTCTTGTAGTAGGAGTGGACCCGCAACCTGCGGAACTTGGATTATTCTTATCCTTGGAAAGCGCTTCTTGAGTGCGCTGCTCTCAGCCTCGCTTATCTCTCCTTCCACTGTGAGGTGGTCGATGGTTAGCTTGTCCATCCATTTGGGCAGCACCACCTTTCCGGTAAAGACAAGGTGCAACTTCTCAATGTGGCTTAAGTGGGCCAGCATGTCGGGCACCTCGGCCACGCGCAGGTGTATGCCCCATTCGTTGTTGTGCTTCTTGAGTTCGTTAAGGGTCTCTTCGTCGTTTTCCGCCACACGTACTATCCAGCCCATCTTTGGTGTGAGCATGTTGCGCTTGTAGTCGGCTTTGACTCCAACGAAGCCAGCCCACAGCTCCATGGGAGTCTCGCTGATGGGCTTGCCCGTGGAGCCGATGATGCGATACTTGAAACCTACGCGCACATATTCCGACGGCATCTCCTTGGTGTGCTTCACTTTGTCGAGCGTCTCTCCGTTCTCGTCGGGGAAGAGCTTCAGCAGCCAGCCGTCTATCTCGGTAGGTTCGTCAGCGCTGCAGCCGCCTCCTTCCAGCTGGTCTACACGCTGCCTTTTAACCATGCTTTGCCAGAACGATAGGCTCGGATGGCCGTCGGCGGCCTTTACAAACTCTGCGAGTACCGGCTCGAGCGAGGCCACCCACTGGCCAAGTCCGTATTGCTCCAGCTGCCTGGTCTTTTCCAGTATGCGCTGCCAGTCCTGAGCCGTTCCCAGCAGGGTCACAGTGGGAATGCCGCAACTTATGTAGTAGACTATATACTCGAAATACGACTTTACGCTCTCCATTAGCGTTATCTGCGACACCACCCGCTCCACTGGTCCTGTGGTGGTGAAGTCTGCCACCATGGTCTTGGCTATGTCGCCCTTGGTGTACTTGTCTATCTGCGTAGCAAACTCGTCGATAAGCATTGGCCAGTCGACAGCCTCGGACAGCAGGTCCTTGTCAGACTGGACGGCCAGGTCCATCTTCCCCGTATGGCTAACCAGCTTGGGACGCAGCTCCTCGGCGTGGGCATTCACGTAGCGTGCGAAGCCCTGGCTGATGACCAGCCAGACCATGTCGGGCGAGAGCGTTACCGACAGGTGGTTGGCGTAGGCGTCGACGATGCACCTGTAGAAAGCGTCCTTGCCCCTCGGCATTAGGTTGTTCTCGCGCTCGAAGCTCGTCGCAACGATGTGCCTGGCATCTTTAGGAACCTGTTCCTCCGACAGCATTCGTCCAGCAAGTTCCCTCCCCGAATACAGATAGTCAAAATAGGTGCTGTCGGCATCAAGGCTACCATCCACGACAAAGGTTATGCTGCCCTTCTCACGCAAGATGACCCTCGTCGTGTCCGTGGCCGATGCTTGCCCTTGAGCCGCCAGGCTGACCGACGGCGTGCCCATGGACGATGCTTGCCCTTGAGCCGTCAGGCTGACCGACGGCGTGCCCATGGCCG
>Ga0310694_10006059_pt1 | contig 11472 bp, 6 predicted proteins | sample 174DNAGHGhighgp2_FD_203884 | JGI IMG/M metagenome (GOLD analysis project Ga0310694, IMG submission 203884) | Sheep rumen microbial communities from Palmerston North, Manawatu-Wanganui, New Zealand - 1742 DNA GHGhigh gp2 (v2) (version 2) | ecosystem: Host-associated > Mammals > Digestive system >... | reverse complement strand
TATTTTGGCAAATTGGATTTTGTTAATAATCAACCAATTAAGAATTTATAACTAAAAATTATGGCAGAAAAGAAATTTATGACTTGTGACGGCAACCAGGCTGCGGCCCACGTTGCGTACATGTTCAGCGAAGTCGCCGCCATCTATCCTATCACCCCCTCTTCCCCGATGGCCGAGTACATCGACGAGTGGAGTGCAGGCGGCAGAAAGAACATTTTCGGTGAGACCGTGAAGGTCGTGGAGATGCAGTCCGAGGCCGGTGCCGCCGGCGCCGTGCACGGTTCCCTCCAGGCCGGTGCCCTCACCACCACCTACACCGCATCGCAAGGTCTCTTGCTGATGATCCCCAACATGTACAAGATCGCCGGCGAGCTGCTTCCCGGTGTCTTCCACGTCTCCGCCCGCGCCTTGGCCGCCCAGGCCCTGTCCATCTTCGGCGACCATGCCGACGTGATGAGCGCCCGCCAGACCGGTTTCGCCATGCTGGCCACCGGCTCCGTGCAGGAGATCATGGACCTCGCCCCCGTGGCCCATTTGGCCGCCATCGAAGGCCGCGTCCCGTTCATGCACTTCTTCGACGGTTTCCGCACCTCCCACGAGATCCAGAAGGTGGAAGCCACCAACCAGGACGATGTCGCCAAGCTCCTCAACTGGGACGCCCTCAAGGCTTACCGCGAGAGAGCCCTCAACCCTGAGCACCCCGTGACCCGCGGTACCGCCCAGAACCCCGACATCTACTTCCAGACCCGCGAGCTGCAGAACCAGTACTACGACGCCCTTCCCGACATCGTGGCCAAGTACATGAAGGAGATGAGCAAGATCACCGGCCGTGAGTACGCCCCGTTCACCTACTACGGTGCGAAAGACGCCACCGACGTCATCATCGCCATGGGCTCCATCACCGACGTCATCAAGACCGTCATCGACAAGGAGAACGCCGCCGGCAAGAAACTCGGCCTCGTGAGCGTCCACCTCTATCGCCCCTTCAGCGTGAAATACCTCATGGAAGCCATGCCGAAGAGCCTGATGGAACACGTGAAGCACATCTGTGTGCTTGACAGAACGAAGGAACCCGGTGCCAACGGCGACCCGTTGTACCTCGATGTCGTGGAAGCCTTCAAGGATTGCCCGTTCCACCCGATGATCATCGGCGGCCGCTTCGGTCTCTCCTCCAAGGACACCACCCCGGCGCAAATCGTGGCCGTGTTCGAGAACATGATGAGCGAGAACCCGAAGAACCAGTTCACCGTCGGCATCAACGACGATGTGACCTTCAAGTCCCTCAAGGTCGGCAAGGAGATTTCCATCCTGCCGCAGGGCACGTTCGAGGCCAAGTTCTACGGTCTGGGCGCTGACGGTACCGTGGGTGCCAACAAGAACTCCATCAAGATCATCGGCGACAACACCGACAAGTACAGCCAGGCCTACTTCGACTACGACTCCAAGAAGTCCGGCGGCTACACCTGCTCCCACCTGCGTTTCGGCGACAAGCCGATCCTGGCTCCCTACCTCGTGGGCACGCCCGATTTCGTGGCCGTCCACGTGCCTTCCTACCTGCGCAAATACGACTGTCTGCGCGGCCTGAAGGATAACGGCACCTTCCTCTACAATTCCCCGTGGGATGTGGAAGAGACCAAAAAGCATCTGCCTGATTTCGTGAAGAAATACCTGGCCCTGCACCATATCAACATGTACATCATCGACGCCACCAAGATTGCTGCCGAGATTGGCTTGGGCAACCGCACCAACACCATCCTGCAAAGCGCCTTCTTCAAGATTTCCGGCGTCATTCCTTACGACCTCGCCGTGGAGCAGATGAAGAAATTCATCGTGAAGAGCTATGGCAAGAAGGGTGAGGACGTGGTGAACATGAACTACGCTGCCGTTGACCGCGGCGGTGAAATCACCAAGGTCGAAATCCCGGCCGAATGGGCCAACCTCGACTGCACCACCGATTTCGTCTTCGAGCACAACGACAACGATCCCGAGTTCATCAACAAGGTGATGCGCCCGATGGTGGCACAGTGCGGCAACGACCTGCCTGTGAGCGCCTTCAAGGACATCGTTGACGGCACGTTCCCGGCCGGTACCACCGCTTACGAGAAACGCGGTGTCGCCACGATGGTCCCCGAGTGGGATCCGACCAAATGTATCCAATGTAACCAATGCTCCGTGGTTTGTCCTCACGCCGCCATCCGCCCGGTGGTGATGACCGACGAGGAGAAGGCAGGCGCCCCCGCCGCCATGGCCACGGCTACCGTAAAGGTCCCGAAGGAACTCGCCGGCATGCACTTCCGTATGCAGGTTTCCGCTATGGACTGCACCGGTTGCGGCAACTGCGCCGATGTCTGTCCCGCCAAGGAGAAAGCGTTGGTGATGAAGCCGTTCGAGAGCCAGCTCGGCGAAGTCGAGAACTGGGAATACGGCCAAAAGAAAGTGACCTACAAGGACAACCTCATCGACAAATACGCCACCATCAAGAACAGCCAGTTCGCACAGCCTCTGTTCGAGTTCAGCGGCGCATGTGCCGGCTGCGGTGAGACCCCCTACATCAAGACCATCACGCAGCTGTTCGGCGAGCGCATGATCGTGGCCAACGCCACGGGCTGCTCCTCCATCTACGGTGGTTCCGCTCCCGCCACGCCGTACTGCAAGAACTGCCGTACTGGCAGAGGTGTGGCATGGGCCAACAGCTTGTTCGAGGACAACGCCGAGTTCGGTCTCGGTATGGCCACCGGTTACCGCAAGCTGCGCAGCGACTTGCGCAAGAAAGCTGAGGAATTGGTCGGCGTGACCGCTTTCGACTGGATGCGCGAAGCTACCCAAAAGTGGCTCGACACCTACGACGACACCATCGCCAACAGCGTTGCCACGGACGAATTCGTCGCCGCTTTGGAGAAGGCCATCCTTCCCATTGACGGTTGCATTGACTTCTGGAACGGCCAGGGCAAGGAGCTCTACGGTGCTGAAGTTGCCGCACAGAAACTGCAGGAAGCCAAGGACGCCAAGGCTGCCGGCAGCCCCATCTGCCCGTGTCACGGTTGTGAACTGGAGAGCGAGCTGTTAGCCAACAAAGACTTCTTGGCCAAACGCAGCCAGTGGATCTTCGGTGGTGACGGTTGGGCTTACGACATCGGTTTCGGCGGTCTGGACCACGTGCTGGCCAGCGGCGAGGATGTCAACGTGCTCGTGCTCGACACGGAAGTCTATTCCAACACGGGTGGTCAGTCTTCAAAGGCTACACCTGCCGGTGCTGTCGCCAAATTTGCCGCTTCCGGCAAGAAAGTGCGCAAGAAAGACCTCGGCATGATCGCCAAGAGCTACGGCTATGTGTATGTGGCACAGGTCGCTATGGGCGCCAGCCAGGCACAGTACTTCAAGGCCATCAAGGAGGCCGAGGCTTATCCGGGACCGTCATTGGTCATCTGCTACGCTCCTTGTATCAACCACGGCATCAAGGTCGGCATGGGCCGCACGCAGCACGAAGAGGCCAAGGCCGTCGAGTGCGGTTACTGGCACCTGTGGCGTTTCAACCCTGCCGAGGAAGAGGCCGGCCAAAACGGCTTCCACTTGGACAGCAAGGAACCCGACTGGAGCAAGTTCCAAGACTTCATCATGGGCGAGGTCCGTTACAACAGCCTGTTGAAGACCTTCCCGGAGGAAGCCAAGGAGTTGTTCGCCAAGACCGAGCAGTTCGCGAAACTGAGATATGAAGGGTATAAGAAGTTGAGCGAAGGGAAATAATCCTGCTCTGACGAAAAAAACAGCGCATTCCATAATAGGGTGCGCTGTTTTGTTATAAAAAATGTAATTTTGCAATTCAAATTATTTGAAAATTGATTATTATGAAATTTGAATTGAATGAGTATAAGAAGCAATTAACGGATGATGAGATTCTGACAGATATAAAAAGAGTTGCTGATGAACTTAGAGTGGATTATCTTTCAATACGACTTTATAAGCAACATGGAATGTATTCTCAAACAGCAATTCAAGCCCATTTCGATACTTGGAAACACGCATGCTCTATAGTAGGTTTACGAACCGAAAGGACTCCCAAAGAACTAAAACTAATCACTGATGATAATTACTATGAAGACTTAAGAAGGGTTTCGGATATTATCAATAGTGATACTGTCCCTTATAAAGCATATAAGAAATATGGTAGATATTCTGCCGAACACATTTTTGCTAGGTTTAAAAGATGGGATATTGCATTAAAAAATGCAGGATTGAGAGAGACGGGGCTTGCAAAAGAAAAAGTATCCGAACAACAATGTTTTGACGAAATTGAACGTATTTGGATAATGCTTGGGAGACAACCAACATCTACTGACATTATCAAAAACGGTGTTTCTATTTATTCAATAGATACTTTTAAGCGCCGTTTTGGTGGATGGCGAAATGCATTGGAAGCTTTTGTTAGATATATCAATTCCAATGACAACGATGATTCGTCACCTTCACATAAATATGAACCACCAACTAAAGTCGAAACAAATACTAACCAACAAGAACAAACAGACTCTGCTAAACAAAAAAAATCAGGAGATATTAGCCCCAAAAGCCACAAGACAAGCAGGGAAATCAATCTTCGTTTGCGTTTTAAAGTAATGGCACGAGACAATTTCAAATGCTGCATGTGTGGAAGATCCCCTGCGACAGACCCTTCCATCGTTCTTCACATAGATCACATAAAGCCATGGGCAAAAGGCGGAGAAACCACAATGGACAACCTGCAAACATTGTGCTCAAAATGCAATCTTGGAAAAAGCGACATCATGCTGTAACAATGAGGTTTTCACCAACTAAACCACTTGTTGATAATTATTGCCTCTATCAATCATGATGGCAATGAGATAGGAATATGTGTGCTACATTTGTGTATTATTATCTTTAGCGTGTCACAAAACCCGCCAGCTGCATAGGAGACCTTCTCAGCAGCGTTTTATTATTGAAATGGTTGTAACACTACAAACTTTTTTACAATATTTTCTGTTTCATTCACCCATTTGGCGAAAATTTGATGTGGCAGTTGGCTTTATTCCAAAACATATATTCCAAAATCTCATAATTTATTTCTGCTAAATATTCCAAATCCTCACTTTTTTCCTCTTCACCCTGACTTCTTACATCTTACGCCAAAGTTCATCTTGAGTCATAACAAAGAGACAGCTTCTTTTGTTAAACTACTCTATGAGCATTCCCCACTTGCCTCAACGGTCTACCCTCGCTAATAGCTCTCAGTTTCACTACTTCTGTATAACCCCAGTCATTCACCATGCCGCCATAGCCCGCTTTTTTCAAAAGCAACATTGCTGTTAGCATAATCAATCGTTGAGACACCATAAACACCAACTCATGCTCCGTTAAGAAACTCAGTTTCTTATTCTTAGGCAACCAACCATGTAGGAATTGATTTCTGCTAGAAATACAATCCTTCTCTTCGTCATCAAGCACTAATCCCAACTGCTCAAACACGGATTCCAATTTCACTGCATTTGGCAGGTTATTCACAGAGTTTACTTTCGATTCCAATTTCTTGTAATCCTCAGTTGTTACCTTCTCCTTTATTTTTTTAAGGCCTTTATTCAACTCATAATTCAATTGCGATGCGATTGCTTTATCCATTATCACATTCGCCGCTGGCCCCTTCGGTACGAGTTGGTTGGCTATCGTTTCCAATGCCACAACAGCCAGCACTCCTTTTGACGTTCCGTCTATTGCAGAGGCCTCTATCAGAAGTTTGGCTGCTCTTGCAAGCTCCTCATTCTTGATAAGCAGCTTTATCAAAGCATTCATTTGCTCCGTGGTGAGTTCAAACCGCTTGTGGTCATCATCCACATAATGACTTTTATCCAGCAACGGATATTTGTGCTTCTTCGCCTTTTCTCTATTGTGATACCTTACTATCAGCGGTATTCTCTCCTTTGGCTTCTCTCCCGTATAATCGGAAATAAAGTAGCCCCTATCTGCAAAAGAGTAGCCTGCAAGCAGTCCATAAACTATTCTTACAGCCTCCACTGTTTTTTCAAACAATCCTACATCCATTTTCTTTTGAGCACGGAATACACAGTAGGCATCATCACCCGCCAGCCTTTCCTCAAAGCTTACGATGATGTTATTGTCTTCCGCCAGCCTAATCAGAAAAGCGTTCTTCCAACTACTATGCTGATTCTTGTCTGTGATCATATCATACCCTAGACTCATGTCTGTGTATCTGAAATCTTCCTTGCTATATCTGATGTACGCACAGTGTTTAGAGTATTTCCATTTCGACGGATTCACCTCCGTTCCGAAACTCTTATAGGTCACCTTAACCTCTTGCGGCCCTTTTTCGTTGAAGGTTTGTGTAAACCTCAACGCATCCGTATTCAACAGCAAAATCTGAATCTTGTTTGGGACAAAGAGCACTGCCGGTTTAGAAAAGAAATACTCTGCATCGAAATCATCCCCCTCGGGAACAGAGAACTTCAAGATGAAGTTGTCATCTTCATTCTTTTCAAACTTTGCCTTATAAACCCGAGTAGGATTGTCTATGCCAAGAAGAAAGTCTGACTCTCCTTTCTCAACACCCTCCATGAAGGTCAGCATGTGTTTATCCTGTTCGAAAATTGTATCCATAGAGATAATCCTATTTCATGAAATTGCGAAAAGTTTCTTCTTGAAACTCTCCACCACGGGAGTTAACATTACATTATAAACGGAAAACTCTTCCGAACTTTTCATGTTCCCTATTGCAACACTAACAGAAAGTCGGTCAACCAGAGCATCTGCATCCATTACCGCTGATTTAATGCCTCCAATCTGATTAACCTTGTAGAAAGAAAGGAATGTTTTGGTACGGTATGCCATCTTCTCTTTGTAATTGAGTTGCATGAATTTAGATATAGCATTAATCCCAAAGCCACCATATCCTACGGTTTCAGTTACAAGATAGACATTTATCACATTACCTTCATCCACCATGTGTGCCACTCTATTGATATAGCGATACATAGTTGTTCTAATCGTAGCCAGGAAGGAAATCATTCTATAAGTACCATCTTCATACTCAATAAAAAAAGTACTCATAATATGATGCTTTTGCTGCACATAAATACAAGTATGTAGATAGATGAATGCATCGTAGAGATCCTTGACCGTTGTGGACATCTTTTGCACCTCTTCCACGAATGGTGCTACTAACATTGGGATATCAGGCTGCATAAACGTAAAAGATTCTCCCTTATCAAAACTGTCATCTGTCTTGTAATAGCAGTAATCCACTACATCCAGCATCCACCTTTGCGGCATTAATTGCACTATTCCATCAATTTCAGCCATAAGTTTGTTTGCGATCTTGCTGTCATCCTTCAAGTCAACTTTCATTGTGTGAAGGAACTTCCACATAGATAGAATGCCGCTGTCAATAAACTCAAAAATACTCCTCTCTTTTAAATCCTCCTGTTCAACAAATAGGTATTGCGCAGAAAAATATATCTCTGGCGTTTGTATAGCAAGAAACGAATTCCTTACTACTTGTAGATAATCACCGAATGGCTCGTTCTGCTCATATTTCTTAAATACAACAGCTTTTCCAGAGTCATATACAACAACACGAAGAATCTTCTTTAGATTAAAAGGGTGCTGATGTATAATCGTAACTCGTTGATCATTCAACCATTTTAAGATGATGGGATCTTTAGCTAATATAGCATCCCTATTCTTGATGTAATCAGGATGGTCCTTTGTTCCTAATGAAGTCTGAAGCGCAAATGTGACACTGCGGAATTCTGACAGAAAAGTATCAATACTACTTGTATTATCAAAGAAGCTATTCTCGGTCGAGAACCGCTCTAAACCTTTCAATGCACTATAGAATGTTTGTAGTGCAGGTGCTAATAAACTCATCGTCCTGTCTTTTGCTTCTTAATACTCAAACATCCTCTTCGACCTTCCCAACCCGTATTCGTCTAAACTCTTATCAAGATCTGCTAGCAACCCGTTGATTGCATCTATAATCGAATTGGATTTGCTATCATAATTTTGCACCAGATGCATCAGTATCACTCTTAGGTTTATGCAGTTTTTTGCCACTTCAAACAACACTTCATCACCCTTAAGAGGGAGTTTCCGTACGCTTTCTTTAAAACCAGCTACAGTTTCTTTCGAAAGGTCATACATCAGGTTTATATCACCGTCAACAACAGGAAGACAAGCAGGAAGAACTTCCTTTACCTTAACAGTCTCATTACCTCTGATACTCTTTGTAAAGAGCGCCTCTATCATTTGTTTGGAAAGTTCATCTTTCCCTACGAGACCTTTCGCAATCAAAGGCAATGCAACGTGTTTCACATAACCAGCCTTATCCTCTATACAATGTGATTCCCCGAGAATGTATTCAAACAGACACTTCTTGAAATAATCAGCATCTCCTTTCTTAGCAAAAGCATCAACCAGCCAGTCATAGAACACATCAACATGAGCCGGAGCCGGTTTCATACCCCATGCAGCATGACTGAGAGTCACAACCTCATCATCACTCACCAGATAACGGAAACTGTTGCAATTGAAGCTGGCATCCTGAGCCTTATGGAGGAAAATCAAAGCACCTATTCCTCTGAGCCAAGCATCCTGCTCGCCCATCAGAGCCACCATCACGGCATCCGTCTTGTTCCAATAGTCGTACTCCATAAGTTCAGCCATCAGCATAACGCTCACCTTGTAGCACGGCTCTATTGTCTTGTCGGCTTCTATCGCAAGCAGCGTAGGTCGCAATTGTTTCAGGACATCCACATACTCAGTAAGTGACAATCTTAATAAAAGCTTGGCAGCGAAAAACTGCCCCCAGACTCCATAACTATGACCCTCACAGCCTATATAGTCCAAGAAATGAGCATTGAAGCACGTTACTATCTGCTCATATTTCAGGCCCATCAGCACGGTTGCGTCATTATGCATCATCACCCTATACGGACCATTTATATACCCAACAGGATAGTTGGAATAATGCCCTTTCAGGATGAAGTCTTTCAGAGTGGCTACCCAATACGCATCCTTACGCATCTCATTCTCCAAAAGAGATAAGATACCATGAGCTTCTTCATCTGCCATATCAGCCAGGAAATAGCCTAATGTCGCCAACTTGTCGTATGTCCTCCATTCACGAATATCCCTTAGAATATGGTCAACCTTACCCCCCTTCATAATTTCCTTTTGGCAACCCAACCACTTCAAAAAACCTCCGTCTGCCACTTTGTCAAACTCCACGTCCTCCCGCTCTGACAATCTCTCTGCATAGTTATAGATAGTCTGAACACCTTCCCTGCTCATTGTCTCTTTGATGTGTTTCATCACCTTCTCAAATGCAGTATCACCAATCTGGGTTATCAGCAGCGGAACCTTGTTTGTTGCTCCTTGCAATGAGTTTGACAGGGTGTAGGCTTCCACTTTCCCTTCTCCATAATCAAATATCAGATACCTGTCGTGCAATACATTATGTGTGATGGGTATATCTATCACCACCAGTTTCATCGGGGCAAACATCCTCGGATTGGCCTTGATGCCTCCAACTATCTTTTTCTTCCTCAGTCCATCCTCTCCCTTTTCAACTTCTTTGTTAGTACCGTCAGAATTAGTACGAAGTTTCGTCTGTGTCAGCACAGTGTACTCGCTGCTTATATTCGCTGAAGCAAGGAAATACATTGCCACATCCTCGAAGTATGGGTCTTGCAGGAATACGCTTTGCGCATTCTTAGCTTTGCCCTTGAACCATTCAAGGAACGACAGCAAACCATGCTCCTCTTCTTTTGAATCCCATCCTTTCGGAAAGAATTCATCATTGCATTTTTGTGGCTTCTTCCTATAAACACGTCTCTTTTGTGGCTCTCCAATAGTTGAGTGCATGCTCACGCTCCGCTCAATGGTCATCGCCTCATCTACTTTCTCTCGCATTTTTTCAGGAACCACCTTGCGTATTTCCTTCAGCCATTCCGTAGTGATATTCATCTTACCGCCTATCACGCCAGCAGTAATGCAAATACGTTTCAGCAAATGTCGCAAGATGTCCGAGACCACTATTGTTTCACCTTTCCTCTCACGCCATATCTTTATCTCAATACTATCAGGGCACTTCTCAAAATCGTATTTGAGTTCTAAATCACTGGCCGACTTGATTTCAATCCGCTCAACACTGTCACGTACCGTCCGTCCATCTTCTCCACTCACGACATTTACGGTCAGCACATCATTAGCCTCAATCAATTCCTTGTGTATCAATACATGTTGCACAAAAGGACATCCTTTCTCCCAACAACATTCCACAAGAGGCCTTCCTGCAGCATCTCTGTCAAGAGCAACAACTATTTCCAGATTCCCTACATGGTCATACCTCTCTCCAAAAGGAAATCTCGTTTGTTCATTAAGATAAGCCTCCAGTTTAGATAAAGCTTTTTCTATATCATCTGGTACTCTCCCGTCTTTTTCGAATAACCTTGCAGGGTCAATCATCTGTGCAGACTGTGTAAATGGTGTCTGACCATTAAGAATCGGTTCTTGCCCCCATTCCTCGTAGTGTGACTCCTGCGTAAAGCTTACATCAAAGTCAAAATCAATTGTATCAACGCCCCACTTCTTAAACGATGATTTCAGGCTTACCCCATTCACAAGGTCTTGGTAAATATCTAGAACGAGGTCTTTTTCTCCTGACCAAATAATCTTTCTGATACTCAGTCTTTCACTCTTCTTACCAAACACACAAGAGCCAATCTGATTAAAGTCTGTTACAATAGGTTTAGGCATCTTATCAGGAGCGGGTGTTATCAGACCATAAGCAACTCGCCACTCCTTACTATTCTTGCCAACACGAAGAGCATATATACTGATAGTCATAAAATTGAAACTTACCAACATATTGTTCTTCTCTAGTATCTTCTTTATTGCCATTTTATTGTTTTTATATATTTTGGTCTTTTTTGCGGCATAAACAAATAACTACAGAATTTCCAAATAACTTTCAAGTACCTCTTTCCTTCTTCAATTCCAGTATCCCTTCCACCTCATGCGGCACATAGGGGCCTTCCTTGCACTCGAAGATGACGGAGCCCGGCTCCAGGGCTTCTACGGTGTGCCAGACATTCTTTCCTATGTTCACGCCGTAGCGGCCTTCCGATGGGTTGAGGATCATGTTTTCGATGATGGTGCCGTCGTCGTTGTAGGTGACGACACGTATCCTGCCACGCAACACAACAAAAGACTCCTCTTTCTCCGGATGGCGATGAATGGGGATGTTGGCACCCGGTTCCACGGCATTCAGAAAACGGTGGCACTTCTCATCCAGACTCTGATGAAAGTTCAGATTCATCCGCAGCCGGGGCGATGCCTTGGCCTGGGCGGTCAAGCTGTCAAGTATCTTGTTGTCTATAATCATAATGGTTTCTCCTGATACGAAAATGTGTCAACCCCTCCTTATTTCTCTTATTTTGTGTAAAA
>Ga0310694_10006058_pt1 | contig 11473 bp, 6 predicted proteins | sample 174DNAGHGhighgp2_FD_203884 | JGI IMG/M metagenome (GOLD analysis project Ga0310694, IMG submission 203884) | Sheep rumen microbial communities from Palmerston North, Manawatu-Wanganui, New Zealand - 1742 DNA GHGhigh gp2 (v2) (version 2) | ecosystem: Host-associated > Mammals > Digestive system >... | reverse complement strand
TGGGGACGCTGTCGTGCGGGGTCGCGATGAGCAGGACCTCGCCCGCAGGCAGGTCGAGCGGGGAGATAAACGATAAACGATCGCCGATGCCCTCGGCGAAAGCCGTGCCGCCTCTGACCAGGAAGGGAACGTCAGCCCCGAGCTTTGCCCCGACGCGTTCCAGTTCCGCAGGCGGCAACCGCAACTCCCAGAGGCGGTTCAGCGCGCGGAGCGCCGCTGCGGCATCGGCAGAACCACCGCCAAGGCCTGCACCGAGCGGCATTATCTTGTCCAAAAAGATATCTGCACCCAGGTCGTTGTTGCCCACATGCGAGCGCAATGCGACCGCAGCCTTGTACACGAGGTCCGATTCCACGGGGTATTCCTGCGGGTTGTTGTACTCCAGGTGGATTTCTCCGTCGTCGCGGGCGCTGAATTCAAGCGTATCGCCGACATCTACCGTCTGGAAAACCGTTCCCAAGTCGTGATAGCCGTCCTCACGCTTGCGGATGACATCGAGAAAAAGATTGATTTTAGCGGGAGCAAATTCTTTCATAGTCATTGGTCAATAGTCATTGGTCATTAGTCAATAGTTGCTACCTAAAAGCGCCGGAGCGTTCGAGTTGCATGAGTTCGTCCATGCCGATAAGCATCGCGCGCGGCTTGGAGTTGCCGGTACTGCGGGCGCACAGGCCCATGCCGTAAAGCTGGTCCACGATCTTGCCTGCACGGCTGTAACCCACGCTGAAGTGACGCTGCACGGCAGAGGTAGAAAGGCCGTTCCCGCATTCGATGGCCCACTTGGCCACCTCGAACAGGAGCTTGTCCTTCTTCTCGTTCATTGCGGCATTGCCATCGTCGTCATCGCCTTCCCCGCCCGCTTCCTCGACCTCGAAGGTCTCGAGCTGCGGGTAACAGACGTTCTGGTTGCTACAGGCGTCGGCAAGTTTTTCCGCTTCCTCGTCACTCAGGAATGCGCCGTGTACGCGCACCGGGTCGGGTGCATTCACCGCCTTGAACAGCATGTCACCGCGGCCAAGCAACTTCTCGGCACCGGCGTGGTCCATCACGGTACGCGCGTCCACCTGGGAGGCCACCTTGAAGCTGATACGCGTCGGCAGGTTCGCCTTGATGTTACCGGTTATCACCTTCACCGACGGGCGCTGGGTCGCAAGCACCAAGTGGATTCCCACGGCGCGCGCCTTTGCGGCAAGACGGCTCACGTTCTTCTCGATTTCCTTCCCGGCGACCATCATGAGGTCTGCCATTTCGTCGATAATCACGACGATAAACGCCATGCGGTGGCCGCGGTCCGTATCGGGCACGTCTTCGGGGAGCAGGCCTGCATCGAATTTCTCGTTAAAGCCGTTGAGGTTACGCACCTTCGCCTTCGCAAGCACTTCGGTACGGCGGTCCATCTCGTAACAGAGCCACTGGAGCGCCTGGATGGCGACTTCGGGCTTGGTAATCACGGGAGCGAGCAGGTGCGGAATGTTCTCGTACATCTTGAGTTCCACCGCCTTCGGGTCCACGAGAATCATACGCAACTCGTCGGGAGTCTTGCTCAAAAGCATGCTCGCCATGAGGGCGTTAATGCACACGGATTTACCGGAACCGGTCTGGCCCGCAATCATCAGGTGCGGGGCCTTCGCCAAATCCATCGCAAACGGCTCGCCGGAAATATCCTTACCGAGGGCCATGATAATCTTGTCCGGCGAGGGCTTGAACGCATCGCTCTCGAAGATGTCGCGCCCGAAGATGGTCTGCATCTTGCGGTTCGGGATTTCAATGCCCACGGCGCCCTTTCCAGGAATCGGCGCGAGGATGCGGATAGAGACCGCCTTCAGGGCCATCGCGAGGTCATCTTGCAGCGCGCTGAACTGGCTTACCTTCACGCCCGGGCCCGGTTCCACCTCGAAGCGCGTAATCACGGGGCCAGTCTCGCAACCGACCACCTTCCCCTTCACCTTGAAGTTCTCGAGCTTTTCCTCGAGCATGCGGCCAATCGCATTGAGTTCCTCTTCGGTGTAGTCCGCAGGCTGCGGATCGTGCTTGTCCAGAATTTCATCCACCGTCGGAATGCGGTACGGGTCGTAATGCACCGTCGGGTCGGGCTGTGGTATCCCGTTAGCGGCACCACCCGTAAACGAGGTGCCCGAAGAAGATGTTCCAATCTGGTTCGGAGCCTCGTATGTCGGATCCTGTTCCATTGTCGGGTCGCGTTCCGCCTCGTCGCTCGTGACAATCTCGGGCATAAAGGTCTCTTCTTCAGAAGAAACGTCGCCACCCGCAGCCAGCGTCGGCTCATCATCTTTTTCTGTTCCGGGGAATGCGGCGATCCTCGGAGCCACATCCGGTTGTTTCTGTCCAGCGACCACGGTCCTTTCAGATTCATTTTCTGCGACCACGGTGGCATCATCGCGCGTTTCGGCCGGCAAAGCATCGGGCTGAGTCCCACGAACAGCACCTTTCACCACAATCTTGTTCTGGTGGGCGCGTTCCCAGTTGAGCATTTCGCGGGCACGGCGGATTTCGGCAATCTTGTCCCTGATTTCCTTGATTTCGAGCGCACTCATGTTGCGGTAGTTGTCACGCAGTTGCTGTTCCAGGCGCAAGATTTCAGGATCTTCGCCCGTAAAATCGGGTTCAATCGCCTGGTCCGCAGCCACCGGAGCGGCGGGCATCGTCGGCGCAATCGTCGGAGCGACAGTCGACTCGTCCAGTTCTTCGCCGTTTCCGCGGGCCAACACTGGAGTTTCCATCCAGTTCTTGCGAGCACTAAAGGGTTTGAGCTTACCTTTATGCTTGAGCTTGAAACCGTCCGGTTCCTTGAAAATCGTGTCGTCGTCGAGGAACGTGATGCCCTTGCGCTTCGAAAGCCCGATATTCTCGCTCACCACGCCACTTTCGGTATCATCTTCCTCGGCGGTTTCGTCATCTTTTCCGCGCTTCATGAAGAGCCCTACAAGCCAACGGAATCCGCTTACGACAAAAGCAAAATGCCTCGGTCGCAACCCGAACGAGATGACAAGAATCAGAACCAGCCCCGCAAGAAGCAACAGGAACGGAGCCAGTGCAGACACATTGCCGAAAACGGGTTCCGCAATGTTCTTGCAGAAAAACTGGCCCACGATGCCGCCGTTCATCATCAACACGTCGCGGCCCAGCTGCGATTCTCCATAATTCTTGAGCGCAAGGAGACAAGCAAGATCAATCGTAAGAAGGCTCATGCCGACAGCAAGCCCTATCCCCCGCATCCGTACCGGACGGAGCGCAAGGCAAAGGCCCCAAAGCACAAGAGCAAACGTAAATGCAACAACAGGAAGTTTGCCGAAGATAAAGCAGAACGTTTCGGGAATCAGCTTGCCGAAATAAGGGCCAAGCCAGTTGCCTTCGGTGCCGCTATAGACAGAACTCACACAACCTAACAAAAGCACCAGGCCTACACCGACCAGAATCCATCCGCACAAAATAACTCCGAATGGCAAATCCCCAGGTTCGGTTCCCTTCACAGCCGACTTTGTTTTTGTTTTTTTACTAGAAGTCTTTTTCCGTTCAGCCAAAATACGCTCCTTCGAGTTTACTTACGAAATATAGTTTATATTCTTTTATTATTATTGACAGCATGAACAAGAAATTATTGAAAAAACTGAAGAAAATCGGCGTCGGTTCCGTTATTACTGCAGTCATCATTTTCCTCATTCTTTTCCTTGGTAACGCGCAGGATCCGTATGTCGAGGTGATGCGCTCTACCGCCGAAGACCTCGAGAATTTCTTCTACGACCAGTTCTTCAAGATGAAGACCGGCAAGACATTCGAAAAGCTTGAAAAGGACGGCAAGGTCGCCGTGAGCAAGAGCTTCGACCCGAACATCATGATCGTGGATATAGACGAGCCTTCCCTTACCAAGCTCGGCAACTACAACGAGTGGGACCGTTCCATCCATGCAAACGTCATCAAGAACCTGAGTGACGGCGGCGCATCGGCGATCGGCTTCGATATTCTGTTCAAGGACGCGGACTTCGGCGAGAAAAAGGCGAACCAGGCCATCAGCATCCTCAATACGGTGGACTCCACCAAGCCCTGGGATACGCTTTTCACGAGCATCCGCTCGCACTACAACTTCGACTCGCTCATGGTGAAAAACATCGAGGAGAGCGGGAATGCCATCGTCTGCTTCATGATGGACGAAACGACCTCGTTCAAGCACAAGACCATGTGGGAAAAACTGGCGAAATACGAACGCGCCGAAGAACTCGGGTTCGGTTCCACGTTCGCAGAATCGCAGGTCGATTCCGTAGAATATGTCGAGACGAAGACCCTGCTCGACAACATCTACCCCGAACTCGCACACGCAGGCGCGCAGATGGGTTCCGTGAACGCCTACCCCGACGATGACGGCGTCGTGCGCCACGTTTCGATGCTCTACCGATTCCCGAACCCCTACGTCTACCCCGACGTCCCCAGCCGCATCTATTCCACGATGTCGCTCATGACGACGCTGCACCTTTTCCACCAGAAGCCCGAGAACGTGGTCATCAAGATGGGCAAATACATCGACCTCGGCAAGCCATTCGGCGTCTACAAGGACTCCACAGACAAGTTCCACGTCACCTACCCGCAGTTCAGCTACCCCATGTTCCTCCAGCTGCGCAATTTCCTCAAGAGCCCGGATGCCATCAAACGCGCGACAAACGAACTCGTCGACATCACGACGAAGGTCGCCGTGCGCAAGAGCGAAAACGGGAAACCCCTGTTCATGCTCTTCGAAGGCCAATCCCTTGACGAAGACCTCTCTAGCACGCTTCTCAAAATCGCCGATACGATTGACGGGGACGAAATGAACGCAATCGGAGCCGACGAAGAAAAAGAAATTTTCGAAGGCGTCGTGATGAAGCGCGATACCGAGGAGGACGCCCCCGACCACTTCCTCGTGGAAGATTCCAACAATGACGACGAATTCATTATCACCCCCTACATCCTGAACACGATTCGCTATTTCAAGGATTCTCTCGAAAAGATTCCCGAGAACCGCACTATCCACCTTTCCATCGATGTTGACCTCCGCTACGATGCAGAAGCCAAAACATGGAAATCGAATCTCGACATCCTGAGCGACAAGGTGCTCCAGGATATCGCCCGAACACCCAACAACAAGGTCGACAGCCTAAAGCCCGGTGAAGAATTCCGCTTCGGCAACCGCAAACGCGTCCCCATCGACAACTACGGCCGATTCCTCGTCAACTACATCGGCCGCTACAACACCGACCCCGAAATGCGTCCGTTCCAGCATGTCGCCTACTACGATGTCACCAACAACCGCCAGGACCCCGGTCTCTACATGGGCAAGGTCTTTATCCTCGGGTCCGCCGCCCCGGCACTGTTCGACTTTGTGCCAGGTCCGCACGAAGAAAACAACCCCGCCGTGCTTATCCACGCAACCATTATCCAGAACATCCTGAACGACAACTACATCGTAAACCTCGCGGAGCACTACCAGCAGATTATCGTCATCCTGCTCGCCATCGTGTGCATGCTGCTCGGCCTGTTCGTCCGCAGCTACATTTCCATCGGCATATCGCTTTTGATGATGGGAGCCTACGCGTTCATCGCGTTCCGCTATTTCCAGGGCGGCATCTACCTGGGCGTCTCTAAGCAGCTCCTCGCCATGCTGCTCACGAACGTCGCTGCACAGGTTGTCCAGTTCTATTTCGAAAACAAAGAAAAGAAGTTCCTGAACGACGCGTTCAAGCAGTATATCTCCCCCGAACTGATTGACGAGATGGTGAACAACGAAGTTATGCCCAAGCTCGGCGGTGAAAAGCTCAATATCACGGCCTACTTTACCGATATCGCAAGTTTCTCCACCTTCTCCGAAAAAATTGGTGACCCGAGTAAGCTTGTCGACCTGCTGAACGAATACCTGACCAAGATGACCGACACGTTGCTCCACAACAAGGGCACGCTGGATAAATACGAAGGCGACGCCATCATCGCGTTCTTCGGAGCGCCGATGCCCCTGCCCAACCATGCGCAGAACGCCTGCGACACGGCTGTCGGCATGCAGAGCGAACTCATGAAACTCCGCAAGAAGTGGGCCGTGGAAACCGATGAGCACAAGAACCAGAAATGGCCCAAGGTGGTCCACGACATGCACATGAGAATCGGCATCAACTCCGGCGACATCGTTACCGGAAACATGGGATCCGAAACCCGCAAGAACTACACCATGATGGGCGATGCCGTGAACCTCGCAGCTCGTCTCGAAAGTGCCGCGAAGCAATACGGGGCCTACATCCAAATTAGCGAGGACACCCAAAAGCACCTCGACGAAGGCCGTTTCATCTACCGTTCTCTCGACACCATCCGCGTGGTGGGCAAGAGCCAGCCGGTCCGTACCTTCGAACTTCTCGAGCGCACCGGATGCGAGAACGAAGCGAACCTCCTCAAGCTCGTCGAAATCTGGGAACAGGCCCGCGCAGCCTACCTCGCCATGGAGTGGGACAAGGCCATCGAACTGTTCACGCAGTGCCTCGACTACGAGCCCCACCATCCCGACCGCGACCCCGGCAGCAAGACGACACCTTCGCACGTCTACATCAAACGTTGCGAAAGCTACAAGGTCAACCCGCCTGTCGCTGCCGGCGAAACCTGGGACGGAGTGTTCACGGCCACCGAAAAATAATCGGTCCAAGGCCCCGAATACAAGAAGCGCCGGCAAATTGCCGGCGCTCTTTTCATATCCGATGGAACACGCTAGTTGAGCTCGATGTTGTCGATGAGGCGCGTCTTGCCGAAGAACGCGGCGACGAGAATGACCGCCTTGTCCGACGCCTTGAGGACACCCGAGAACTTCTGGAGGTCTTTCTGGTTCACGACCTCGACGAACTGGACCTGGCCGCGGTTCAAGAGAATCGACTTCACCACGATATCGCGGAGTTTAGCGACACCCTTCTCGCCCGCGACAAACGCGGCCTTCGCATCAGCGAGACCCTTCGAGATTCCGAGCGCCTGGGTGCGTTCTTCTTCGGAAAGGTACTCGTTGCGGCTCGAAAGCGCAAGGCCCGACTTTTCACGGACAATGGGGACGCGCTTGATTTCGATGTCAAAGTTCAAGTCCTTCACCATGCGTTCGATGAGGAACACCTGCTGGTAGTCCTTTTCGCCAAAGTAGGCGCGGTTCGCCTTCGTGATGAGGAACAGCTTCGAGACGACCGTCAGCACGCCACGGAAATGGCCCGGACGGTAGGCTCCGCAGTAGAGGCTCTCGAGAGTCTCGTCGCGCACCATCGTCAGCGGATCGCCGGCCGGATACATCTCAGAGACGCTGGGAGCAAAAACAAAGTCGGCACCCAGTGATTCAGCCAATTTCGCATCCGCTTCGAGACGCTTGGGATACTTGTCCAAATCCTCGTTCTTGCCAAACTGAATCGGATTCAAGAAAACACTGACAACCGTTATATCGCAATCCTTTACCGACGCCTTGATAAGCGCCCCATGGCCTTCATGGAGAGCCCCCATCGTCGGAACAAGACCGATGGTCTTGCCGGATGCCGCGAACGGCTTGAGGGTGTTGCGAAGTGTTTCGATTGAATCAATGATTTGCATATAACCTTCTTAATTACTTTCTGGAACAAAATAAGTCGTTTGCTTGGGACATGCAGCAATGGCGTCGAGCACCAGTTGCAGGTGGTTTTCGTTGTGCACGAAATCGATATGGTCCGTGTTGATAATCAGGACGGGCGCATGCGAGTAGTGCCAAAAATGGTGGTCGTAGCGGCTCTGGAGGTCCTTCAGGTAGTTTCCCTCGATGGCTCTTTCCATGGGGCGGCCCCTACTCTTGATGCGGTTCAAAAGCGTGGGGATGCTCGCCTGCAGGTAGACGACCATGTCCGGTCGGGGAATCTCGTGTTCGATAGCCTTCGATACCTGCTCGTACATGGCGAATTCGCTGTCGGAGAGGTTCTGGGCCGCAAATATGGCATCCTTGTCGTAGGTGTAGTCGCTTACGAGCAGGTCGTGGAAAAGGTCGCTCTGGAGCGCCGAATGCTGAAGTTGCTTGTGGCGTTCGAGCAAGAAGAACAGCTGCGTCTGGAAGGCGTAGGGTTCCGGATTCTCGTAGAACTTTTCCAGGAAGGGGTTTTCCTCGTAATTTTCCTCGATACAGAGGGCGTTCCAGCGCTCGGCGATAATTCGCGCAAGCGTGGTCTTCCCCACGCCGATAACGCCTTCGATGGCGAGAAAGTGAACACCTTTTTCGGTCAGCATTACGGTTCCTCCGCTGTAATAGTACGGAACGGAATCTTGCCTTCGCTTTCGACGAGGATTGCAAGCATTTCCTTCACGGTACAATTGTTCAACGGGTCCACCCAGTCCGGCGCGATGTCATTCAGGGGGACAAGCACGAACTGGCGGTTGGGAATTTCGGCATGCGGAATCGTCGGCCGGCCGGCCATGACCTTGTTGCCGAAATAGAGCAGGTCGAGATCAATTTCACGGGAATTCCAGTGACCGCGGGGCTTGCGTCCAAGTACGACCTCGGATCCCTTGAGGTAATGGAGCAGGCGTTTCGGATCCCCATCGTACCAGAAACTCACGACCTGGTTGAAATAGGGACCTTGCCCTTCCGGACCTACCGGAGGAGTCTCGTAAATCGGGCTTTCAAGCCACCCGCCCGAAGATATGCGCGAAAGCATGTCCCGTCCTTCGGCAAGCCTACGGGAGCGGGGACTTAAATTGCTTCCTAGCGCAACAAAAACGCGGTCTAGTGATTCCACGTGCGTTAATATAGCTATTGCAGAAAAATTTTGAGTCCCGTTTATTCCTTTTTTTTGCCGGATAATCATCTTTTTTTCTTTTTTCCATCGAAAAAAGCATTTTTTATGACAAACATCATTTTTTTTTGTATTTTATACGTGAATTCCGAGGGAACCTCCGAGCGGGGCCCTATCTTCTGGAAAATTTATTCTACCCAACATCATACAAGCCAAAGGAACGAATAGTGCCTAGACAAAAGAAGGTTCAAGACGAACCGCAACTGCTTTCCGACACCATTGATTTAAACTCCCCCATCGACTACGAGAAACTCGGCGACCTAGCGCAGCCGATTCCGAGCGCCGAAGGTGCGGAACCCCAGCCCAAGCGTCGCGGCAGGCCCTCCAAAAAAACAGCCGAAGCCCCGGAACCCAAAGAATCTTCCAAGACAAAACAGCCGGCCTCCGAACAGGCCCCCGAACCGGCACCCGCGGCTGTCGAATCCGCACCTTCGGAACCGAAGGCAGAAAAAGCGGAAGCTCCTGCCGATACAACAAAGCCCGAAGCCGACCCGAACAAGGGTGCACAGGCAAACGGCCAGAACAACCCGCAGAACAACGGGCAGAACAACGGGCAGAACGGCGGCAAGTTCAACAACAGTAACAACAACGGAAAGTTCAACAATAACAACAATAACAACGGGAACAACGGCAAGTTCAATAAGTTCAACAAGTTCAAAAACCGCCACAACCGTAACCTCCCGCAAGACGACTTTATCGACGAGAGCATCCAGCTTCCCCCGCCGCCTCCCGAAGTAGTGGCGGCTGCAAAGGCAAAGTGGCGCGAACTGCGCGGGCTCCCGATGTTCGAACTGCAGCAGCGCGCCGAAGAACTCGGCATCGAAGACTACAAGCGCATGCGCAAGCAGGCCCTCGTCTACAGCATCCTTTCTTCTACCGGTGGCGAAGAGACTCCCATCTACACCGAAGGCGTCCTCGAGATTATTCCGGAAGGCGGCCACGGATTCCTCCGCAACCCCGACCACAACTACCTCGCCGGCCCCGACGACATCTACATCAGCAGGAACATCATCCGCCGCTACGACCTCAAGATGGGCGACACCATCACGGGCCAGGTGCGCCAGCCGCGCGAAGGCGAGAAGTATTTTGCACTGATGCGCATCGACACGGTGAACTTCGAAGCTCCCGAAAAGACGAAGCGCCGTGTGGCATTCGAATACCTCACCCCCATCCACCCGATCGAAAAGCTCAATCTGGAATGGAAGAAGGACGAATACAGCACACGCATCATGAACCTCTTCACCCCCATCGGCAAAGGCCAGCGCAGCATTATCCTCGCGCCCCCACGTACCGGTAAGACGGTGCTCCTCCAGAACGTGACGCAGGCGCTCACCGTGAACCATCCCGAAGTGAAGCTCATGGTGCTCCTCATCGACGAACGCCCCGAAGAAGTGACCGAAATGAGGAAGCTCATCGATCGCCTCAAGGACGATGCCACCAGGGCCGGCAAGAACATCCAGGCCGAAGTGCTCGCCTCCACGTTCGACGAACCGCCCGAGCGCCACATCAAGGTGGCCGACATGGTCCTCGAGAAGGCGAAACGCCTCGTGGAACACGGCAACGACGTGGTGATTTTGCTCGACTCCATTACGCGTTTTGCCCGTGCGAACAACGTTGTCATCCCGCATTCCGGCAAGATCCTCTCCGGCGGTGTGGACGCTAATGCCATGCAGCGCCCCAAGCGCTTCTTCGGTGCAGCCCGCAAGATCGAGAACGGAGGCTCCCTCACCATCATCGGTACGGCCCTCATCGAAACCGGCAGCCGCATGGACGAAGTGATTTTCGAAGAGTTCAAGGGTACGGGCAACATGGAACTCGTGCTCGACCGCCGCATCGCCGAAAAGCGCATCTGGCCGGCCATCGATATCTTCAAGTCCGGCACCCGCAAGGAAGAACTGCTGCTTTCCGACGAGGAACTGCGCCGCGTCTGGGTGCTGCGCCGCTACCTGCAGGATATGACCACCGTCGAAATCATGGAATTCATGCGTGACAAGCTCAAGCTGTTCGAGACGAACCGCGACTTCCTCACTTCCATGAACGGATGATAATCAATTGATAATTGATGATTGATAATGGATGATTTTATATAAGGATTAATGTTATGAACCAGAAAATTTTCTTCGCGGGCACGGGCAACATGGGCGGAGCCATCCTGCGCGGGCTCCTGAACGCAAAGGTTGACCCCAAGTCCATCTTCTTCTTTGACCCGAGCGACAAGGCGGCCGAGGCCGTGACGAAACTCGGTTGCGTCCGCGTGAAGAACTTCGCGGAAGGCGTCAAGAAGGCCGACATCACCTTCCTCTGCGTGAAGCCTCAGATTTTCAAGCTCGTCGCCACCGAATGGAAGAACGCCGTCAAGGCCATCAAGGGCACAAAGACCTTCGTGAGCATCATGGCGGGAGTCGCTCGCAAGAACCTCACCGAAGTTCTCGGAGCAAAGAACCAGGTGCTCCGCGTGATGCCGAACCTGCCGCTCACTGTCGGTAAGGGCACCGTCGCGCTCGCGACGGACGGCGTCAACGAGGCGACCCTGAAGGCTGCCGAAGAAATCTTCGGCAACATCGGCGTCACCTGCCGTGTCGCCGAAAGCCTCATGGACGCCGTCACCGGACTTTCCGGTAGTGCCCCCGCCTACGTGTTCGAGTTTATCGAAGGCCTTA
>Ga0310694_10006057_pt1 | contig 11474 bp, 8 predicted proteins | sample 174DNAGHGhighgp2_FD_203884 | JGI IMG/M metagenome (GOLD analysis project Ga0310694, IMG submission 203884) | Sheep rumen microbial communities from Palmerston North, Manawatu-Wanganui, New Zealand - 1742 DNA GHGhigh gp2 (v2) (version 2) | ecosystem: Host-associated > Mammals > Digestive system >... | reverse complement strand
TAAAGGTATGAAGCTTGTAGAACTTCACGCCGTCGATACGAAGTTGAACATTGACTAAAGGTTTCTGCAAATACATCTTCTCACGCTTGTAAGAAAGAATTTGCACATTAAGACGCTCCAACTCACCCAACATATCACGACCAAACTCTTCGATAAACAGTTTGGTATTGGGTTCCACCTCGCCAGTGGCTCGCAGGCGCCAGGCATTTCCCTCTGCTGACGACAGTACATAACGAAGGTAGTAGTTGCTGTCATTTACCAGGTAGCTCTCAAAACGAGTAGAGGACAACTCCTTAATGTCAATAGGCACGAAAGCAAGATATGCACTCAGACGGTCACCACCCTTACGTTCCTCAACAGGAGACTTAAACGTAATGGGAAGGTCGGCAGGCTCTACCTCCTCGACAACTTTATCTGAGCTCTTTGCCTGTTGCTTGCCTTGGACAATACGCGTAGTACTGTAGTCTTCGTCTTCAATCACGACGACATCAGATATCTGCATTGGAATATCAAAACCATCAGAATCCTCTACCAATACAATATTCTTTCCTTGGAAACCGGAAACCCTTCCGCCTCCAACCTCGTTTACAAAACGTACCTTGTCTCCTATCTTCATTATTTCGTTCTTTAGGGAATTAATAACGAGGAGTCACCATAACTCAAGAAACGGAAATCGTGACTCAACGCATAGTCATATATTTTTCGCCAGTCACCTTTTACAAAGGCACTTACCAACAACAGAAGCGTACTCTGGGGTTGATGGAAGTTTGTGACCAACATCTTGACAATTTTATAATCATAGCCAGGAGCAATGATAATTTGAGTAGATGAATGAAGAGTTGATAGTCCTTGACCATCCATCCAATCCAGCAATGCCTGCAGAGCGATCATCGCTCCAACTTTTTCTTCATTGGCATCTGCTCCATCATAAGGCTCCCACTGCGAAACATGTAACTGGTCTTCCTGTAAATCAGGGTTACGCAACACTTTCAAACCCATATAGTACAGACTCTCCAGCGTACGCACACTTGTGGTTCCTATAGCTATGGCATGACCATCATGAGCTATCAGACGCTCTAAAGTGGAACGTCTAACACTGATAAACTCAGTATGCATCGCATGATCGCCAATCTGCTCACTCTTAACAGGCTTAAACGTACCAGCACCTACATGAAGCGTCACTTCTTCACGCTCTATGCCACGACGGTCAATGTCTTGAAGGACACGTTCTGTGAAATGCAGACCTGCCGTAGGTGCTGCCACGCTTCCCTTTATCTTCGAATAGACCGTCTGGTACGTCGTCTTGTCGCTTTCTTCTGTCTTTCGGTTCAGATATGGTGGTATGGGCAACTCGCCAACTGCATCGATAACCTCTGCGAACGACTGTCCACTATTCCACTCCAACTCTATCACCTGGCTTGTGCCATGCTCACCCAGATGTCTGGCAGTAAGTGTCAGCTGACCATGAGTCAATGTCAGCGTTCCTTCTTTCCATTTTTTCAGGTTTCCCACCAGACAATACCATGTACAACGCTCACGAGACTGGAACATCAACTCATAGTCACTGGGATTAGATGGTTCTAAGAGAAAGACCTCAATAAGTGCACCTGTCTCCTTTCTGAAGTGGATGCGCGCCTGTATCACCTTTGTATTGTTCATCACCATCAGCGCACCCGTTGGCAAGTGCTGCGGCAGATTATAGAACATGTCCTCACTCACTATACCTTTATTATATATAAGCAATTTGGAGTGGTCACGCTCAGTCATGGGGAATTTTGCAATACGTTCCTCTGGCAATGCGTAGTTATACTCACTAATATGTATCTCTTTCGTGTTCATACATCCACTTATGAATCTTGTTACTTCTTTTTTCTCATCCTGTCTCCGTTATGACGGTTCATTTCGCGGGCAAAACGAGCAGGCATGCCAGGACGCTTAACGGTTGCACCCAAACCATTTTCATTATAATAGAACTGTCCATTACGGTCTGGACGCTCTACCATATCATTATATTTTACTATAAGGAAGAAGGCCAGTTCACGCCAACTGTCCATCATCTGCTGTGCTTTCAGACAGGAGTAATCAGTCATGTGAGCTACAAGTGCCTGCTCGTCATTGCCATAACGTGCCACTGCCTCTGCCTCAATAGTTGGTTGCAAACGTGCGAAAGAAGCGTCGAGCGAATCACGTACTTCTTGTAATGTGGGGAACATAAGCGAATAACGGGGATATACCATGTTGCTGACCCAGTTACACAGCCAGAAGGCATTGTCCATAGAGAAATGAATGTCGTCAGCACCTGGCGTATTAAAGCAGACTGGCTGACGTGTATTGGCGCAGTAGATGGGGACATAGGACACCATATTGCCATCATCGTTACCAAACCAGAAACAACCACCAACCTGACGTGGGAGCCATGAACGCATCTGTGAAATAAATGAGAATGCTGATTGCTGAGTGGAAATCGGACGTTCATTGAAATATTCTTGACCATCTACCTTGTAGCTAAGAGGTGACACGCGATATGGCATTTCCCAAATGCCTCCTCCCAGATCCTGGTCTAATGCCAAAGGCGTACCTTCATAATGGTCGCGCATGGCAGCTTGAATATCCTGAAGAGTCAACAATTTGTTTGGTTTAATCCAAAGAGGCATTGGTTTTGCATTGGGATCTTCGCCAAGGGCCCATGGCAGATAGTCTGAGAAATCGTCAGAGAAACGATTGAAGAAGCTCCACACTCTTGCATCACACCAGCGACGACCACCAAAGTCAGCAGGAGCATAGGCATCGCAATAGCTGAACTCAGCGTCTTTTCCATTGAACCATCCCATCTTCTTTGCATACTTCACCACATTCTTTGAGAACAGCACGTTCTGCTTGTCTTTCATATTAAAGGTACGGATACGGCTTTGGTTAGCGTGAGCACAAATCATATCGTCTGGTATGCGTAATGCAACCCAAACGGTACGCTCCTTAGAGAGCTTACGGTCACTGCCACAACCCATCATTTCCAGTATCCATGCCTCCTCAGGGTCACAAATAGAGAAGGTCTCACCTTCACTGCAATAACCGTACTGCTCGACAAGTGCTGTCATTACAGCAATAGCCTCACGAGCCGTCTTCGAGCGCTGCAGGGTAATATATATAAGAGAACCATAATCGATGATACCAGTAGTATCAACCATCTCCTCACGACCTCCAAAGGTGGTTTCGCCTATGGTTAACTGCCACTCGTTGGTGTTACCAATAACATTATAGGTCTCTGGTGCTTCAGGAATAGCTCCCAGATATCTGTTCGTATCCCAGTCGTATATTTGGCGTAGCTCACCTGGTGCGTGCTTTCCTGCAGGGAAGTGGTATAATGGCATAAATGCACCATAACTGTCAGCATTATAAGTACAAAAGACAGAACCATCGGCACTGGCTTTCTTTCCAACGATAAAGTTGGTGCAAGCTGTTGCATAACTTGCTGCCGCCAACAGGACGGCAAATAATAACTGTTTCTTCATATCTTAATAGTTTATTGTTGTTTCATAGGTCTGACGGTTATTACAGTTGTCATCTACCACGACACGCAAACGACGCTGCTGACCATTGCGGCGTAATGGAGTATCACTTAGCCGACAGGTTATCAGCGAGCTTTTGGGCTGAGGCTGGAATAGTACAAACTGACCATCAACATATCCTTTATAGCTTTTTACCCCACTCTGCAGGTCTTTCAGTTCCAAGCGAATGGTACCATTGTCATTTCCTGTCGTATGACGGGCAATCACCTCTGGCGGTGTGTCATCGTACATCAGTTCGTAGGTTCCTCCCAAGTCACGTACTCGTGATGTCACCCATCCATTGTGAAATGTTCCTTCCAGAAACAAATCCTTACCATAGTGACAAACAATATACCACTTTGACGAGTCGTTTACTAAACCACGTACAGCGATGCTCAGTTCTGCGTCATATAACAGTGGACACGATTGTTTTGTAAACTGGTAGGTCTGCGACTGTTGGCTCTCAGGTACTGAGGGTTGTATGGCAACGTCAGTAGCCAGGAATCCTTTTGGAACAACCAACTGCATACCAGGCAGTGACACCACATTTGTTTGATCCCATCGTAACCATGTCCCCGATGTTTTGGGAGGTAAAGGAATTTCACTTTGTTGTCCTTTGATTGTGAATTTGTGATGCAACGTATTGCCAAAATAGTCGGTTAGTACATATTCCAGCTGATAATCCCGCTCTTCACCAATATGAATAATTCCCCTATTGACATCTCCTTGTAATATAGGTAAAGTATTACCCGGTTCAATAAATGACTTCAAATACCACGTTGAGTGACGATAATAATAATCGTAATCCCCCCAGCTATTGACCATGCGGTTACAGCTTGGAGGTACACCATTGACATCAGCACGGAACACTTCCTTGCCGTCAACAAATAGCTGTGTCAATCGGATGCCATAGTGGTTAGACGAGTTCTGCATATAGTCATCAGCATAGATGCCAATGCCAATGTCACCCCACGCCGTACCATCTTCTTTCAGTTCCTGAACATCAGCAGAATGACAATACACCCCTCTTCCACGCTGTGGATAGACTCTGATGCCATGTAGCTTTGGAGCGACGCTGTCATTGACATATGTTCCTAAGAACTCCAGAGGGTCAAGCATCGACCATGTGGCTGTCTCACGGACTTCCAGATGCAAATGAGGCCCAAAGCTATATCCTGTATTTCCACTAAAGGCTATTAGTTGTCCTTTCGACACAGGACAATCAACAGCTGTCAAACGTACGTCTGCCTCATACTGCTCATGCTCATACTGCCACTTCTTCAGGAGCGACTCCAAGCGAGGAGAAAAGCGTTGCAGATGGCCATAAATGCTGGTATAGCCCTCAGGGTGAGTAACATATACCGCATTGCCATAACCACTCATGCTAACAGTGATACGACTGACATAGCCATCACCAATAGCACGTACAGCCTTTCCCTCAACGCCTTCAGTGCGCAAGTCCAGTCCTCCATGAAAATGGTTGGGACGAGGCTCACCAAAATTGCCCGCCAATGATATCTCGTGAGTCATTGGCGGAATAAAAGTGGTCTGCGCAAAAAGCAGCAAACTGGCAAACAACGACGTCAACATGCCTTAAAGCTCATGTCAAGTCCCTTCACACTATGTGTCAGTGCACCCACGGAAACAAAGTCAACACCCTGCTCGGCATAGTCTCGAATGGTATCAAATGTGATGCCCCCACTCGACTCTGTCTCGAAACGGCCTCCAATCATTTCTACGGCCTTCTTCGTATCAGCTACAGAGAAGTTGTCGAGCATGATTCTATCAACACCGCCATGCGTTAACACCTGATTCAGTTCTTCGAATGAACGGACTTCTATTTCTATCTTCAAATTAAGATGCTTCTCTTCCAGATAACGGTGACAGCGGTCGATGGCTTCAACTATACCTCCGGCGAAATCAACATGATTGTCCTTCAATAGTATCATGTCGAACAGACCAATGCGATGGTTGCAACCACCTCCAATCTTTACAGCTTCCTTCTCCAGCATACGCATGCCAGGAGTAGTCTTACGGGTATCGAGGACACGAGTGTGAGTACCTTTCAAGCGTTCTACATAACGATGAGTCATCGTCGCTATACCACTCATACGCTGCATGATATTAAGCATCAGACGCTCAGTCTGCAACAACGAACGAACCTTGCCCGTCACAACCATGGCTATATCGCCTTTCTTCACCTCTGTGCCATCACCCATCAGCACCTCTACCTTCATGGTAGGGTCAAAGCGTCGGAACACCTCCTTCGCCACTTCTACACCTGCTAAGATGCCATCTTCCTTGATGAGTAGATGACTCTTTCCCATAGCGTCTTCGGGGATACAACACAAAGTGGTATGGTCACCATCGCCTATGTCCTCAGCAAAAGCGAGGTCTATCAAGCGATCAACTAATTCTTCTACAGATAACATAGATGTGATAGTTTAAATAGTTTGCGTATGTTTATTACAGGTAAATACCCAGACCGATTCTGAAGCCTATCTTACTGAAGTCCTTGTGGTTCTTGAAGGACTGCTCATAATAAATCTCAGGCTCTACGGTCACAGAACCATTAAGGAAGAAAGCATAACCAACCTGAACAGTAGGCATGAAGTCGTTATAATCTTCAGCGTGCTTGAATGTCACACCAGCGCCAAGGAACAGACCATTCTGAATAATATAGTAACGGCCACCGGCACCAACAGTGAGTGCATCAGAGATGTCCGTCTGGGTTTCATACGAAGCCCAGCCCGTTGCCATCAGGTTATCACTGAGCAAATAGCCACCCTTTGCCATTACGCCAAGATGGCCTTTCTCAGAACCGCTATAACTCAGATTAAGTCCGGTCAGCGATGCTCCTACATACTTCTTACCCTGCTCAAACTGAGCACTTGCAGCCACTGATATCAACAGTGACACCATCATTAATGTTAGCTTTTTCATACTATTTCACGTTATTATTAGTTTTACGATATTTCGATAACCAAAGGAGAAACCAACCATAAGCAATCACACCTGTAACGCAAGCGATGCAGGCGGCATAGAGGTCGTTCAGACTCAGTACCTGTTCTGACAACAGATAGGTTACACTGACAATCGTCATGAACAACGCTGGTATCAGTGTAATGATATAGTTCTTTCCTTGCTGCACCAGATAAACCGTGATTGCCCACAGCGTGAAGACTGACAACGTCTGATTGCTCCATCCGAACCAACTCCATATTACATCAAAGCCTTCAGGATTCGACATCTGCCATATCAGCAGAGCGATAACTGCAGCGAACAAAGGAACACAGACGTACAAACGCTTCGTGATGCTCTTCTGCTCCAGATGTATAAAGTCAGCAATAATCAGACGAGCAGAACGTAATGCCGTATCGCCACTGGTAATCGGCGCTGCTACTACACCTAAGACAGCGAGTATGCTACCAAAGAAGCCCAGCCAGTTCTCACAAACCATGTTCACGATTGACGGCGCCTTACTCAGTATCTGCTCACCACCTGCCATCTCCTGATAACCGGGTGTTGGCTCATTATAGAAGAAATACATGGCCACCGTAGCCCATATCAGTGCTACCAAGCCTTCCGTAATCATTGCACCATAGAAAATAGGACGCCCCAGCTTTTCCGACTTCACGCAACGGGCCATCAACGGACTCTGCGTGGCATGGAAACCACTGATGGCACCACAGGCAATAGTAATAAATAGACAGGGGAAGATGCTCTTGGTCGTCAGCGATGCTTCACCAACGCCTTCCCATACCTCTGGGATATCAGGCATCTTGACAAACAACATCACCATCAGAGCCACAGCCATAAACAGTAGCGAGAAAGCAAACAACGGATATACCTTGCCTATAATCTTGTCTATGGGCATCATCGTCGCAATAATGTAATATACAAAAATGACCATAATCCAGAAGGTGCTATTCTCAAGCAAATCAACACCCGAACCCGCACACAATGTTTGTAACAGCGATGCTGGACTATAAACAAACACCGCTCCTACCATCATCAGCAGGAAGACAGAGAACACCAACATCACTTGCTTGGGCACATTACCTAAGTATCGGCCAATCAGTTCTGGCAAGTTGGCACCACCATTTCGCATGCTCAACATACCCGACAGGTAGTCGTGAGTAGCACCGGCAAAAATACAACCCAGCACAATCCACAAATAAGCAGAAGGACCAAACTTAGCACCCATGATGGCACCAAATATCGGACCCGTTCCGGCTATATTGAGAAACTGAATCATAAAAACCTTCCATGATGGCAACACTATGAAGTCCACACCATCTGCCTTACCAACAGCCGGTGTCGTTCGGTCGTCTGGGGCAAACACACGTTCAACAAACTTACCATAAATAAAATACCCTAATACCAAGGCTACCAGGCTTAATACAAATGAAATCATATGCTATTTACTCTAAACTATAAACTCTAAACTATTTTTGCCGCAAAGGTACAAAAAACTATAAACTATAAACTATAAACTATAAACTTTTTTTGGCGCAAAGGTAAAAAAACTATAAACTATAAACTATAAACTATAAACTTTTTATTACCTTTGCACCCATTATGAGAAAATTTTTAACGATAATAGCACTGATTTTATCAGCACTCAACGCTCAGCACACTACGCTCAGCGCACAACCCACCATTGTAAAAACAGAAATGCGAGCAGTATGGATTACCGTCATTGGAGGCATCGACTGGCCACGCATACATGCCACCAACCAAACCACCATGCGACAGCAGCAGCAAGAACTGTGCAACATCCTTGATCAGCTCAAGGCGGCAAACATCAACTGCGTACTCATGCATACACGCGTCAGGGCATCAACCATTTATCCAAGTAGCATAGAACCCTACTGCGAATACCTTACCGGAAAAACAGGCAAGTCCCCTGGATATGATCCGCTTCAGTTCTGTATCGACGAATGCCACAAGCGCGGCATGCAGTGCCATGCATGGGTCGTCACACTGCCCGTAGGAAAGTGGAACAGCACCGCAACCAAACAACTCAGACAACGGCTGCCCAATGTCATACGTAAGATTGGCGACGAGGGGTTCATGAACCCGGAAAGGCCGGAGACGGCAGACTACCTGGCAACCATCTGCGCTGAAATCGTCAGCAAATACGACGTCGATGGCATACACCTCGACTACATACGCTATCCTGAGACATGGAAGATTACCGTTCCACGCAACGAAGGCCGGCGACATATTGACCACATCGTACGTTCTATTCGCGATGCCATCAAACCTATCAAGCCATGGGTCATGTTCAGCTGCTCTCCCATAGGAAAGTTCGACGACCTCCCACGATTCTCCTCCCGAGGCTGGAACGCGTATGCTAAAGTATGCCAGGACGCCCAGGGCTGGCTACGCGACGGGCTCATGGACGCACTCTTCCCTATGATGTATTTCAAGGGTGACCACTTCTACCCCTTCGCCATCGACTGGAGCCAGCATACCAGCGGCCGAATCGTTGCTGGCGGACTGGGAACATACATGCTTCACCCAACACAACAAAATTGGTCACTCGACATACTAAAACGCGAGATGTACGTTCTCCGACAGCAACAACTCGGACACGCACACTTCCGGTCAAAGTTCTTTACTGACAACACCAAGGGCATCTACCAGTTCTCCGTCAACGAGTTCGACCGTTATCCAGCACTTATCCCACCTATGACATGGGAAAAGAGCGAGGCACCAGCTGCACCCCAACGGCTTACCGTTGACACCAACAATGGCACACTCTCTTGGAGTACCGTCGATCCTGGCGAGTCCTACGCATTATATAATGTGTATGCGTCCTCACAGTCACCTGTCGATACCGATGACCCACGTAACCTCATCGCTACCCGACTCATGACAACAACGCTCAATCTGCAACCGCCAGTCCTCAACACCATGCACTATGCCGTCACCGCCATCGACCGTTATGGCAACGAGAGCCTGCCATGCCAGGACGTACCGGTTTCGCGTCCCGTCAACACCTCAACACTTGTCACTTCATTCCTTCAATGCGATGGACAAACGCTCTCATTGCCATCAGGTTATGAGTCTGACGCATACATCGTCATCGAGACAATCGAAGGTACTATTTGTGGCACTCATGAGAACAACACCCAAATCAATGTCAGTTCTTTGCCACAAGGTATCTACATGGTCAAATCACTCAACCAGCAAGGCATCACACGACCCATCGGCATCTTCAAGAAATAGACAAAACAGGCTGCCTATCCGAAACGGACTGGCAGCCTGAAAACTACTAATATCTAACAAATTAACCTAAGTATATGAAGTCTCTTCTGCTTATTCGCCTGGGATGTAGAACCATGACTCAGGAACGCTTCTGCGCTCGCTCATCCATGCTTGAGACGGATCGACAGCAATAATCATCGGAGCCTCACCAACCTTGGGGAAGGTTACATTGTTATAAACGCCCGCGTTATTGTTCTGCTGCACCTGAACACTGATGTTGTGAGTGTTGATGTTCCATCCGCTAATCTCATATTTCTCGTTAGGATCAGCACCTAACACACCCTGATGCTCCTCAAATTCGGTATTGCCAATTCTCAGTTTGAAAGGTAAGGTGCCACCCAGGTGACGTATAACAGCCTCTTGGCGATGCCCCTTGGTATTCCATGATGTCAACACACCATTGGTATAAACTGGTGAAACAATATCGATGTCTGCCACATCAACCACAATGTCATTGAAGTCGAAGTCGTCAGTGGCACCAAGGTCTTCAATCATGTAACGAACCGTCTTTCTGCGCTCTACCTGGTCGCCTTCTGTTATTTCTACAGGTTTAGGCACACGTTTGCCATAAACCAGGAATACCACATCGTTCATGTCCCAGTCGCTTAAACTCAGGTCAGCATCCTCGCAGGCAATAATCATTGCCTCATTGTCTGAAGGTATATTCTGTGGAATGGGAACCTCCTGCAAAGCCAGCATCATGCCTTTGATTGACGACTGTTCGGCACCTACCTCACAGCGGTCAGCATCGCCCACAAGCACCTTCAGATAGAAATACATCTCAGCACCTACAGGCAGACCAGAGAAAACATAGTTCTTTGCCCTTACAGCATTGACAATGTTCAGTTCGCCATTACGTGCACGCTTGTCACTGCCATCGGTGTTATGAAGCGACTCCCAGTCTGTACCATTGGTCTGATCCCACTCGTAAGTAGGCTGAACACAACTGTGCCACTGCTGACTTTCAACATCCTTGATTTCAACATCTTGTGACTTCGTCCAAACAGTATAGTCCAAGCCGTCAACCACCATATGAAGTTCCCAAACAGCAGCTGCACCACCCTGATAAATAGGTACAATGGTGAAGTCGTTTCCTGGCACCGACATGTAGAAAGGCTTACCCAACGCACGGTTGTCCTGACCCTCAACCAGTTTCTCATGCATCCATTCCAACGTGGTATTCTCTACCTCATACCATCCACGTTCTGTAAAGGTATCACTTTGGGCTGAGCGTGCACGTGTAACATTATTACCTGTCATATTGCCAAGCGAGAAAATGCTCTGTTTTGAACTGAAATCCCAGCTCTGACTCAAATCTACATTAGGATACTTTTTTACAAAATTCTCTGCATACGACGTGCGCTGCAAGTCTTCTACTGCTTTGCCGTCAAAAAGATCTTCACTCGAGCATGCCATCAGTGTTACAGCCAGTGCGACAGTCATCAATTTCAAGACGTTTGTTTTCATTTCAAATAGACATTAAATATTTTTGATTACAGTTCTTTCAAATCCACGGTGCAAAATTAAACTATTATCTCACGCAAAACAAACGGCTATTGGTTGAATATAGATTATTTTAAATAAATGATTATGACAACATATTGTAAATCAAACAATTACATATTGTCTTGAAAAGTCGAAAGGTGGAAGGTG
>Ga0310694_10006056_pt1 | contig 11476 bp, 8 predicted proteins | sample 174DNAGHGhighgp2_FD_203884 | JGI IMG/M metagenome (GOLD analysis project Ga0310694, IMG submission 203884) | Sheep rumen microbial communities from Palmerston North, Manawatu-Wanganui, New Zealand - 1742 DNA GHGhigh gp2 (v2) (version 2) | ecosystem: Host-associated > Mammals > Digestive system >... | reverse complement strand
ATCATATGCGTAAGTTCTTTATAATCGGCAGGTTGTACGGGGGATTCCAATTTATCCAAGCCGCAGGTAATGATCAGGTCGGAGACGGCTTGCAGGAACTTGTCGGCGGCGTGACGGTCGTCCGTGTGGTCGTCCGCCAACTGGCAGTAACGGGCGATCATCGCATATTTCGAAAGACATGCTGCCTTCTGGTACTTCAATACGGGCAGCATCATCAGGGTGATGGCCTGTCCGTGCGGGATATGGTACTTGGCACCGATGCTGTGCGCAAAGGCGTGTATATAGCCGGCCAGCTGTGTGTTGATGGCGTTGCCGCCGTACATGGCCGCGCGGCACATCGCCAGCCGTGACTCGATGTTCTCCGGCTCGCGCATCAATACAGGTAGATGCTGCAGAATCAGCCGAACACCCTCCAAAGAATGGTACGCATCTTCCACATAGACCGCCACATCGCTCAACGTACCCTCCACCACATGGCTAAGGGCATCCATTCCGCAGGCAGCGGTCACCATTTGCGGCGCATGGATGGTCAGCTCGCTGTCGAGAATCACGTGTGTCACATCCAGCCCGACGATCACGGTGGAGCCCTTCGTACCACGCGCGTTGGTCACGACCGCACCCACAGTCACCTCAGCGCCCGTACCGGCCGTAGAGGGCACAGTGATCATCGGCAAGGTCTTGCCAGGCACTACCAAGAACTTGCGCAACAGGGTTTTAGAACTGAGATGCGGCATTTTCACACCAGCGGCAATCATCTTGCACGTGTCCATCACCGAGCCACCGCCAAGGGCAATCACGCACTCAGCTTGGCACTTCATCGCGATTTTGCGACCTTCATCAATCAGCGCGATATTTGGTTCGGAATTGATGTCGGCAAAGAGGGTGCATGCTACCCCAACTTCCTCCAACGATTCCATAATTCTCTGCTCATAGCCGAGTTTCTGCAGGGTCTGATCGGTCACTAATAGCACTTGTTTGTAGCCGCACTCCTCGCAAATTTCGCCAATTTTCACCCGCACCCCATGGCCTTCCACGACCTGAGGTTCCGGCAGCGGCACACGGTGTATCACCTTGCCCGGAAGTTTGTGTATCTGTTTTCTAAAACGATATGTATCCATTTTTCAATTCATAACTCACAATACATAAAATGCAGGATTCTCGGAATTCTGCATTATTTTTTGTGTGATTCACAGACGTGAACAATTAATAATCATCATACCCGCCGTTCTTATCCGTCAAATGGATGACGATCACGTCAAATGCGGGATAGTCGCGGTATTCTACGTAGAAGGAGAGATCGTGCTGGAAATTCTTCGGGAATATGACCCCTAATCGCGCTCCTTTTTGGATTCTGTCCCCTTTGCTACCTTTGGTATTGGAGTCCGAATCCCCTTTTTCCTTGAGTTCATAGTCGCCATAGACCTCTTTCACAGTTTTGTCGTCGTTGAGGATGACCACCCTGCAGTGAAAATCGGTGTAGGGGGTCTCGTTCACGACGCGCACCTGATTGTAGGATTTCTCAGGCCCTTCCACCACGAAATTCATCTCGCGCTGGGCGAAGACAGCCATCGCGGCCATCATCAAAAATAGGGATAAAATAGTTCTTTTCATATTGTTTTAATTTATGGCTGCAAAATTACATTTTTAATCGAAAATAGAGAATCGGGAATTACACTTTCATCGTTTTTCATCGTATCATGGTAACTACAGGCAACTGGGATTACAAAGAGGGGGTCCTCCATCTCTATAATCCAACCGGTAGCAATCGTGCCTTCACCATTGAAAAATGCTCCAAAAACTACATGGAATGGCTTTACAAATTTGAAAATTGGGAAGACGGCGTTTTTTTATTCTGCTAACTTCTGACCGTTACAATTTCGATCTCTTCGGCGTTCAGCCGCACCTTCAGCCATTTCAGAAGGTGGCGCTCCGCATCGGGATGGCTGCGACCATCCTTCCATTTGAGGTAAACCACCGGCATGGCGTGGTGCTCGAGGGTTTTGGTGTCGTAGCAGTCCATTGATGCAATGGCAACACTTTGCACATCAGGATATTGCGATTGGATTTCACGAACAACTTGGATGGTGTTTTCCGACGAGCCGGTGAGCTTGTGGAGCTCGGTACGCAACGCCGTGATGGTGGAGTCCTGCCGATCAATGACGGCATCCTTTTTATCGATGATGTCCTCAATGAGCTGGGTCTGCTGCGTGAAATCGATCATGCCGTCCGTCTGCTTGACGACCAACTTGGCATGGTCAAGACCATACTCGGTGCGCATAATGGTCTGGATATGGGCGATATCCTCCTCAGTCAGCGGCTTGCCGATGACACGGAGGGTGATGGTCTGCGACTTGTTGTTGTAGTTGCTGTGGTGGTCAATCAGCTGCACCTTGTCGAAATAAGGGCTTTGCTGGATTTCCGTGACGAATCGGATGGCCTGGGAATGGAAAGCCGACTCACGCACGAGGTTGATGGCGATGACGACGCTGGGAATCATCACCACGATGGCGAAAGCATATATCATGCGCTTTACCGCGTTCAGACGACTGTTATCTATATAACGAACCTGCGGGAATCCCAGAAAACGCACCATGATGAAGTTGGCCAAGGCAATGAAGAAGGAGTTGATAAAGAAGAGGTAGAAGGCGCCGCCGAAGAAGCGTAACTGCCAGGTTGCCAGTCCGTAACCGGCCGTACAGAGCGGCGGCATCAAAGCCGTGGCGATGGCCACACCGGAGATCACCGTGAACGGCTGACTTTTGCGCGAAGTGGCCACAATGCCCGCCAATCCACCGAAGAAGGCGATGATGACATCGAAAATCGTGGGACGTGTGCGCGCCAGAAGCTCCGACTGCGCCTCGCTCAATGGGGAAATCAGGAAGTACAATGTAGATGTCAACAAACTGATAATCACCATGATAACAAGATTCCGTAGGGACCTCTTCAACAAGTCTTCGTCCAAGATACCCACAGCGAGACCGACCCCAGTGATGGGACCCATAATCGGTGAAATCAACATGGCACCAATGATGACCGCCGTGGAGTTGACGTTCAGTCCGACGGAGGCCACGATGATGGCGAAGGCGAGCACCCACAGATTCACCCCGCGGAATTCCACACTGCTGGAGATGGACTTGACCGTGGCTTCGTAGTCGGTATCATCCCGCAAATGGGTGTATTCCAGCACATCGTACCAGAACTTGCGAATCCGGATACGGAGGGGGTGGTGCTTTTTGGGGGTGGGTTCGTCTTCCATAATGTAGAATGTAGAATGAAGAATGTAGAATGAAGAATGTAGAATAATTATGAATTATGAATTATGAATTATGAATGATTTCAACAATGTCATCAATCGTTATAGCTTTTTGGTCGCCGGTTTGCATGTTCTTGAGGGTGTAGATGCCTTGGGTGCGTTCGTTTTCGCCGGCCATGATGACGTAAGGGATGCTTTTGGCGTTGGCGTAGTTCATCTGTTTGCCGATTTTGGCGCTGTCAGGGTAGATTTCTGCGGGAATGTTGGCATCGCGAAGCTTTCGCAGTCCCTGCAGGGCGTAAATCTCGTCCTTGCCGCCGAAGTTGACGAACATGGCAGTGATGGGCGTGAGGATGTGCTGCGGGAAGAGGTTCAACTCGTTGAGCACGTCGTAGATACGCTCGGCACCGTAAGAGATGCCCACACCCGACATGTTCTTGAGTCCGAAGATGCCGGTGAGGTTGTCGTAGCGACCGCCGCCGGAGATGCTGCCCATGGCCACATCCTTCGCCTTGATCTCGAAGATAGCGCCAGTATAGTAGTTCAGTCCGCGGGCGAGAGTGACATCCACTTTCAACTCTGTGGCTATCTGCATCTTATCCACATAATTCAGCACCGTCCGCAACTCTTGTACGCCTTGCAGACCCATCTCGGAATTGGCCAACATCTTTTTGAGCTTATCGAGGACCTCCGCATTGGAGAGTCCGTTGAGTTCGAAAAGCGGGGCCATGCCGCAGACGGCCTCTTGGGAGATGCCGCGCTCCAGCATCTCGGCGCAGACGGCCTCACGACCGATCTTATCCAGCTTGTCGAGGGCCACGCAGAGGTCGGTGACCTGTTCAGGCGAACAGAAAACTTCCGCGATACCGCTGAGAATCTTGCGGTTGTTGATCAGCATAACGATGTTGATGCCGAAGGCGCGGAACACCTCGTCGGTGATCTCCACCAGTTCGGCCTCGTTGAGCAGCGAGTTGCTGCCGATGATATCAACGTCGCACTGGTAGAACTCGCGATAGCGTCCCTTCTGCGGACGGTCAGCGCGCCACACGGGCTGCATCTGATACCGTTTGAACGGGAAGGTGAGCTCGCTCTGGTGCTGCACAATAAAACGGGCGAAGGGCACCGTCAGGTCGTAACGCAAGCCCTTCTCGCAAAGTTGGGAGGCGAGCTTATTTGTACTCTGCGTTTCATCCTGGAAATCAACCCCTTTGGTAAAATCCCCGGAGTTGAGGATCTTGAACAGCAAACGGTCGCCCTCCTCGCCGTACTTGCCCATGAGCGTGGAGAGGTTCTCCATGGCCGGGGTTTCGATGGGGAGGCAAGCATGTCTGTGGAAGACCTTGCGGATGGTGTCAAATATATAATTGCGCCGCATCATCTCGACGGGCGTGAAGTCTCTTGTACCTTTTGGAATAGAGGGTTTTACCATATTTTAATATTGTTTTGATTCAAACGGCAAAAATACAAAAATTCGGGATATTATTTTTTTCTTTATTTTTGCGGCGGCGAAATGCGATGAATGTGGCGATGAAACCTGAAACCATCGCCTTTCTACAAGAAATCAAACAAAAACGATATGAATATGAAACAAATTTACACAACACTATTATGCTTGTCCCTAGTAGGGATGGGGTTTGCGCAGGCGGTCTCCGAGCAGGAGGCAGCAACGGTGGCGCAGCGTTTTCTGGAGAGTCAAGGGAAGACGCTCGTCCGTTGTGCCAAGACGATCAGCAGGGAAGAGGGCAACCTGCTCTACTTCTTCAACGCGGAGAACGGGTTTGTGGTGGTTTCGGGCGACAAGAGCGCACAGCCCATACTCTCTTTCTCCGACCAGCAGATTTACAGCGAAAGCGATGTGGTGCCACCCTTCGAGATGTGGATCAACCACTACGCCAACCAGATCGCGCAGATTAAGAAACAACATATTGTGCAACCGCAGTTCGTGAGCCAGTGGGAAGAGCTCCTTTCCGGCGCGCGCGGCTTCCGCACGGGAGATGAGATAGAACCGCTGCTGCACTCCCAGTGGGACCAGGGCGAGTACTACAACTACTACTGTCCGCGCGACTACGCCGGCCAGAACGGGCGCGTGGTGACCGGCTGCGTGGCCACCGCAATGGGGCAACTCCTCTACTACTTCCGCTTCCCCGAACACGGTGTCGGCAGCTACAGCTACACCGACGAGCACTACGGCGTGCAGTCGGCAGACTACGAGAACGCCACCTACAACTACAACGCCATGTGCGATGTGCCGACGGCCATCAACACGGAGATCTCCAAGCTGATCTACCATTGCGGCGTAGGAGTTGACATGCACTACGGTCCCGACGGCTCCGGCATGACCAACCACAGTGCGGCACGGGTGTTGCGCACGTTTTTCAAGTTCTCGCCTGAGACCGAATACCTCTTCCGCGATTCCACCGACCTCAACTGGGACAGCGTGATTGTCAGCCACTTGAGTCGCCGGATTCCGATGTATTACGCCGGCTGGAGCGTGCCGGATATCAACGGTCACGGCTTCATCTGCGACGGCTACAAGACGGTTGATAGCGCCTACTTTTTCCACTTCAACTTCGGGTGGAGCGGCTATATGGACAACTACTATTACACCAACTCCCTGATGGTGGGCAACAACAACTTCAACCTCGCGCAGGAGCTGATCATCAACGGATACCCCGACACCACGCTGTACACCTACCCCACCCCGCAGCCGCTGACGGGTAGTCTGCTGATGACTGCTGATGCGGGCACCTTCACCGATGGCAGCCAGACGTGGGAATCTTGCGCATCTGGGATGGACTTTTCTTGGTACATCCATCCTGAAAGTCAAAACCTGGCCAGCATCAGTCTGACGATGGACTACAACATTGCCGAAGGCGACACCTTGTTTATCGAAACCGGCGACGACATGACCGGTCCCACCGCCTATACCGCTGACACCGGAACTCTCAACATGACCCTGAGCACTCCCAGTCTCCACATCCGGCTCGTCACAGGAGATTCATCGGAAAGTATGGGTTTCCGGGCGCACTACACCGCAAACAGAACCGAATTCTGCAGCGGCACGAAGATGTACACCTCCGCCACTGGCACTATCACCGATGGTAGTGACAGTTCCCCATACAACAACCTCACTACCTGCAAGTTCCGTATCATGCTTAACAACAGCTATTCTGCCGTTGCCTTCCACATCAACAGTCTGGATTTGGAGGAGGGGCACGACTACCTGCACTTCTACAACAACACTGTCACCGAGGCGAACCATCTGCTTTCGCTCACCGGACACTTGGCGGACACCGGTTTTGTGCTGGACACCCGCCGTCTGATGCTTGTTCTGGAGACGGACGAGAGCGGTATGGATGCCGGTTTTGACATCGACTACACGGGCGGTCTCGTGGGGGTGGACACGCACGGGCGTGAGTCGCTCGCCCTCTACCCCAACCCGGCCAGCGACCACGTGACGCTCACCTGCGACGAACCCGTCCGCATGGTGGTCATCCGCAACGCCGACGGGCGCACGGTCTATGAGGGCACATTCGGCACCGAGCAGGCCACCATTCCCGTAAACAAGTTATGCTCAGGCGTTTACACCATTACCATCCAGACCATGAACGGTACGGTCACCCGCAAATTCATCAAATTGTAAACCAAATCTTTCAAAACAACCATGGACAGAAGCAGAAGCGCCTTTCAGGCGCGTTTTCGACAACATTTCGGTTTCGAACCGACGGAGAGCCAAGCCGAGGCGATGGAGCGCCTCACCGAATTCATTTACGGCAAGGGCGACAATTTCCTCTTTCAGCTGTCGGGTTATGCCGGCACTGGCAAGACCAGTTTAGTGAGCGCGCTGGTGAACTCGCTGACTGACATCGGGGTGCACATCGTGATGCTCGCCCCCACGGGTCGCGCCGCCAAGGTGCTCTCGCAGTACGCCGGTCGCAAGGCATACACCATCCACAAGTGGATCTACCGCGTTGCCAGCAAAGAGGGCCTCACCAAATTTGTGCGGCGCGAGAACAAGGACAGCCACACCCTCTTCATCGTGGACGAGGCCTCCATGATTTCTGCGCAGGGTTCGATTAACGAGCTGGTCGGCAACAGTTTGCTGGACGACTTGATGGAGTTTGTCTATCTGGGCGACAGCAACCGGATGCTCTTCGTGGGCGACGACGCGCAGCTGCCGCCGGTGCACGCCGACGAGAGTCCGGCCCTAGACGCTGACTACCTGCGCCACGCCTACAACGTGGAGGTTTTCGGGGCGCGGCTTACGGATGTGGTGCGACAGTCGCTGGACTCGGGCATCCTCTACAACGCCACACGGGTGCGCGACAAGATCAACGCCGGCGACTACATGCTGCCGTTGTTCAGCGGGGAGAAGTTCGAGGACTTCCGGCGCGTGTCGGGCGGTGAGATGGAAGAGCTGCTCAACACGCTCTACAACGAACACGACAGCGACGAAATCGTGCTGGTGACGCGTTCCAACAAACGGGCGTTCCAGTACAACAACGCCGTACGCAGCCGTGTGCTGTTCCGCGAAAACAACATTGCCACAGGCGATTACATCATGGCGGTCAAGAACAACTACTACTGGCTAGACGAACTTTCGGAGGCCGGTTTCTTGGCCAACGGCGACATCATGGAGATCATGTCCATCCACAAACAGCAGGAGCTCTACGGCTTCCATTTCGCGGATGTGACTGTTCGGCTGTGCGATTACCCAGAACACCCTTACGTGGATATGAAAATCATCTTGGAGAGCCTGGACTGCGACGGGCCGTCACTGTCGCACGAGGCGAACCAAAAGCTCTATTACGCGGTGGCAGAGGACTATATGGACATCCTCAACCCGCGAGCGCGATTCATGAAAATCAAGAACGACCCTTTTTTGAACGCCGTGCAGGTGAAGTTCGCCTATGCACTGACCTGCCACAAGACACAGGGCGGCCAGTGGAAGCACGTGCTCATCGACCAAGGCTTCCTGCCCGACAACACCATCGACAAAGAGTACCTCCGCTGGATGTACACCGCTGTGACGAGAAGTACGGAGAAGGTGTATTTGTTGGGGTTTATGGAGGAGATGTTCGAGACAGTTAGCAGTTAGCAGTTAGCAGTTAGCAGTTAGCAGTTAACGGTTCTCGGTGACCTCCATGGCAACCTCCGCTATCATTACGAATGCAACTACAACACTTACGAACCCATCTATGCGGTGATGCCGCTGATGCCCTTGAGCCTTTCCGACCTGCAGATTTCTTTCTACACCTTCCGTGAAGGTTCCTATTCCGGCACGCTCAGCGTGGGTTATGTAACCTCTCCCGGCGACAGCAGCACGTTCGTGCCCGTATGGTCCATCAATGCCGCACAAATCGGCGACAACAACCCGCACCCTTATCTGGTCAGTTTTGAGAATGTCGGCACAGACCCCAACAACCAATATTTCATCACGTTCAAATACGAGACCAGCAACAACTGGTACTGGTTTGTAGATGACATCACCGTGGAAGAGATACCGTCCTGCGGCACGCCCGGCGGCCTGACCGTAGATCTGGTGACCAGCACGTCCGCCACCGTCAACTGGAACGGCGGCACCGACTTCTACAACCTGTATTACAGAGCCTCTTACGACACCAGCTGGACCGAAATCGCGAACATCGCTGCGGACTCCGCCGGTTTCGTCGAGACCATGTCTTCAACCACATTTCCGCCGCTGGCGAGGAGGCCACCATCTCCCTGGCCAACTATGCCAACCAGACAGTGTTGATTGCCTTCTACGGCGAATCGACCGTGACCGGCAACGGCGACAACGATCTGCACGTTGACAATGTGATGGTGTACAATGCCACCTCCTGCGTGAAGCCGTCCAACCTCTCCGTGAGTGCGGTAACCGCCAACTCCGTCACCTTGGCATGGGGAGAGAACGGTTCCGCCACCAACTGGAACATCGAGTACGGTCCCTCGGGCTACACGCAAGGTTCTACCAGCGGTACCCTCGTGGATGCCAACGCCAATCCCTTCACCATCGGGAACCTCTCCGCTATGGCGTATGACTTCTACGTGCAAGCCGACTGTGGCGACGAGCAGAGCCTCTGGATAGGGCCTGTCACCGCCACGCCGGGCACCTACAACATGGGCGTCACCGGTTCCGACACGCTGACCACCTGCGACTTAATCGTTTTAGACAACGGCGGCGCCAACGGCAACTACAGTTCCAACTGCAACTACACGCTGGTGCTCTATCCCGAAACCGCCGGCAGCTCCATCGCCGTCTCCGGAACCTACAACACGGAAAGCGGTTGGGATTACCTGTACATCTATGACGGTGCGGGTACCGGCGGCACGCAACTCGGCCAATTCAGCGGCGCCGGCACCATCCCTGCCATGGTCGCCTCCAACGGTCCCTTGACCCTCAAGTTCACCTCCGACGGCGGCGTCAACAAGAGCGGCTTCCAGCTGAACGTGACCTGTGCCTCCTGCACGCCTCCCGGATTCCTGACCACCTCCAACCTCACCGCCACCTCCACCGATTTGACTTGGGTGGGCATGTCCACCACCTATATGGTGGAATACAAGGCCCAGAGCGACACCGTATGGACATCGGAGACCACCCTTGACACCTTCCTCACCTTGAACGGGCTCACCCCGTTGACGAGCTATCAAGTGAACGTCTATGGCGACTGTGGCGGCGACTATTCCCCGGCGGCCTCCATCACCTTCATCACCCCGATGGTGGCCACGGCCATTCCTTACAACACCGACTTCAGCGACGGCAGCGACCAGAACTGGCTGTTGAACAACGGCAGCTGCGCCAACGGTTGGATGATCGGCGCAGTCAGCGACAGCGACAACGCTCTGTTCATTTCCAGCAACAACAACACGCCCGGATACAACACCAGTGTTTTCTCTGTGGTCACGGCCGAGAAAATCTTCACCATCGGTGAAGCGACCGAGGTGATCATCAACTTCGACGTGAAAGTGGGCGGTGAAGACGAATTCGACTTCATGAAGGTCTTCTTCGCACCGAGCGACACCAACTATCCGGCCATCAACACCAACGTCGCATACGCCAGCGCCACCTTCTCGCAGTACGCCGTCGATTTCACCAACTATCTGCCATACACTGGCGCTGACAATCCTTACGCCATCAACCTGACGAACGACTCCACGCTGCACATCACGACCGTGATGCCGAACCCTGTCGCCAACCCCAGTACCACCTCCACCGCCAAGCTGGTCTTCCTGTGGCGTAACGACACCAGCAACGGCGACCAGCCCGGCGCTGTCATCGACAACGTCTCCGTGGAGGCCGTCGCTTGTCCGGCACCCGTTGATCTCACCATCACCAGCATCACCACCACCGACGCTGTCCTCGAGTGGACCCCGACCGGTACCGAGGATAGCTGGACGCTGGAGTTCAAGGAGGCTTCCGACAATGACTGGACCACGGTGACCGTCAACACGGCCCCGAGCTACAGCTTCGACAACCTGCAGTCCGGAACCACCTACCAGATTGCCTTCGTGGGCAACGCCAACTACGGCCACGGCATTGTGCTGGACGACATCACCGTTGACGGGGTGTTCACTCCCGAACCCGAACCGTGCGATGCCCCCACCGGACTTCATGCCGTTGAAGTCGGGAACGACTTCATCATCTTAGAGTGGGACAATGATCCAAATGTGAATACTTGGCAGGTCTCATATTATGGCACAGGAGGAAGCTTGGGTCCTGAAAGTGGTGAATATTTCACAGAAACTAACATTGACACATTCCATTACGAGTTCATCGTCATGGATATGCATCACCAAGGTGTCGCCCTAACCACATCGATTTACTATCATTTTACAGTACGTGCCCTATGTGAAAACAACACTTGGAGTGCATGGAGCGACACCATCACCGTGGCAACGCCTTACGTGGGCATTGAAGATCGGTTGGAGAAGGCTGTCACGCTCTATCCGAACCCTGCCAAAGAATACGTGGACATCCGCGTGGACGGCGAGGTGAACGTGACGGACATGGAGATCTTCGATGTTTATGGCAAAATGTGTCAATAACCAATAACCAATAACCAATAAAACGGGTATCGGCCACACGGTCGGTACCCGTTTTTTTTTGCCGTGTAACCAAACAAGCCGTGCAACCGTAAAACCAGAGATGCGCAAAAGTTATCAACAATATATTTTTCATAAAGGAAAAATTGTAATTTTGCAGTTTGCAGTTTGCATTGAATA
>Ga0310694_10006055_pt1 | contig 11476 bp, 7 predicted proteins | sample 174DNAGHGhighgp2_FD_203884 | JGI IMG/M metagenome (GOLD analysis project Ga0310694, IMG submission 203884) | Sheep rumen microbial communities from Palmerston North, Manawatu-Wanganui, New Zealand - 1742 DNA GHGhigh gp2 (v2) (version 2) | ecosystem: Host-associated > Mammals > Digestive system >... | reverse complement strand
CGAATCAAAGCTCATCCAACCGACCTTCATCTACGACTATCCAATCGAGATGTCCCCGCTGACCAAGAAGCACCGCAGCAAACCCGGTCTCACCGAGCGTTTCGAGGCGATGTGCAACGGCAAGGAGATCTGCAACGCCTACTCCGAACTCAACGACCCGCTCGACCAGCGCAAGCGTTTCGAGGACCAACTGGAACTCGGCAAGCGCGGCGACACCGAATCGATGGTCTTGGACGAGGACTTCCTCCGTTCCCTCGAAATCGGTATGCCCCCGACAGCTGGTCTGGGCATCGGTATCGACCGTTTGACAATGATCATGACCAATTCTCCTTCCATTCAGGACGTGCTCTTCTTCCCGCAGATGCGCCCTGAAAAGAAACAAGAGGTTAGCAAAGACGAAGAATTCACCGCTTTAGGCATGGACGCCGCGTGGATTCCCGCACTCAAAAAGCTGAACATCCTGACAGTTGACCAACTGAAGGCTGCGAACCCGAACAAGTTGCTGAACGACCTCGGCGGTCTGCGCAAGAAGCTGAAATTGGAGGTTCCCGCCGCTAAATTGGAGGATATTCAGGGCTGGATTGGAAAATAAAATTTATTTGTCGGTGGTATCAAAAAAAAGTGTATTTTTGCCGCCGATTTGAGCCGAAGTGGCGGAATAGGTAGACGCGTTGGTCTCAAAAACCAATGAGGTAACACTCGTACCGGTTCGATCCCGGTCTTCGGTACCAACAAAAAAAGCACTTAATCAGACGATTAGGTGCTTTTTCTTTTTCCAAACTTTCCTTTTTGTGGAGCCGACGGGAGTCGGACCCGCGACCTCATGCTTGCGGAGCATGCGCTCTACCAACTGAGCTACGACCCCTTGATTTTCGGGCGGCAAAAATACAAAAATATTGTGTATCTTTGCCACTAAAACTGGAGCATAAGAAAAAACCGATAACAACCATTATGACAATGAGAAAGAACATGAACATCATCACCACTTGTCTGCTGGCAGCTACCTTGACTGTGACATGTTGCTGGGCCATCACGAAGAACAACACGGAAAATGATCCGACTCCGAACCAATATTCCAACACTATCACAGCTCCGCTTGTGCCGCAAAGCATGACTTTTGCCGGTGAGGAAGTGCCGCTGGACACCTATTGGGTGCATGAGGCCCTGGATCGCGAACTCATCATCAACTGCTACCAGCACTCAAAGACGCTGCGTATCCTCAAACTCTCAACCCGAATTTTCCCGACCATTGAGAAAATCCTGAAGGAGGAGGGCGTGCCGGATGATTTCAAGTACCTCTGCGTGGCGGAGAGCGGACTGGAGAATGTTACCTCGCCTGCAAGTGCCGGCGGTTACTGGCAGTTCATCCCCTCCACCGCCAAAGTCTATGGACTGGAAGTCTCCAACGACGTGGATGAGCGGTGCAATCTGGAGAAATCGACCCGCGCCGCGTGCCGCTATCTCAAGAAGATGAAGAACCAGTTTGGCAGCTGGACCATGGCGGCGGCCGGCTACAACCGTGGCGATGGCGGTCTGCAAGCCGCTGTCGATGACCAACAGGTACACAACTACTGGGATTTATGGCTCAACAGCGAAACCTCCCGCTATGTTTACCGTATTCTCTCGTTCAAGCTCATTTTTGAAAACCCGCAAGAGTACGGGGTGAAGCTCTGTCCTTCCCAGATGTATCATCCTATTGAGACCAAGACTGTTAAGGTGACCACTACAATTCCCAGCCTGCCGCGCTTCGCCGAACAGCACGGCGTCACCTACCGCGAACTGCGCAACCTCAACCCATGGATTCGCAACAACCGGCTGACCGTCGCTGCTGGAAAAACCTACGAAATCGAAATCCCCCAACATCCGAAATCGAATTATCGCGATTTGTTCAGACATTGTGACAATCCGTACCTTAATCTCGGGGCAACAGAATAATTCAGCTTCTATAACCTATAACCAATAACCTATAACCTTTATGTACAGAATTCTCTTTATCTGTCACGGGAATATTTGTCGGAGTCCGATGGCCGAGTTCGTGCTGAAACAAAAAGTGTCGGAGTTGGGGCGTTCCGACGAGTTTGAAATCGCCTCCGCCGCAACGAGCCGCGAGGAGATTGGAAACCCTGTCTATCCGCCTGCCCGGAGAATGCTGCAGACACACGGTATCTCGTGCGCTGGCAAGACCGCCCGCCAGATGACCCGCGCTGACTACGCCTATTACGACTACATCATCGCAATGGACCGCAACAACCTGCGCAACCTGGAACGCCTGATCGGTCCGGATGTGGATCACAAAATCTCCCTGCTGATGGACTACACCGACACCCCCCGCGACGTCGCCGACCCGTGGTACACCGGTGATTTCCAGGCCACGTGGGACGATGTGCAGGAGGGCTGTGACGGACTCTTACGAGAAATACTGTAGAGACGCGCCATGGCACGTCTCTACCTCAATAACCTATAACCAATAACCAATAACCAATAACCTATAACCTCTAGTATTTCGGAGTCACCCCCATATTGTAGAACATGAACGAGAAGATATCGACGACCTCGTCGATGGTCTTGTCGAGGGGTTTGCCGCCGCCATGACCCGCGTTGCTCTCAATGCGGATGAGATGCGGCTTGTCACCGATGTCGCTGTTCTGCAAGGCCGCTGCATACTTGAAAGAGTGCGCGGGAACGACTCGGTCATCGTGGTCGGCAGTGGTCACCAAGATGGCCGGATACTCCTTACCGTTCTGGATAGAGTGCAACGGAGAGTATTTGTAGAGATACTCGAACATCTCCTTGCTGTCCTCGCTGGTGCCGTAATCGACTGCCCAGTAACGACCGATGGTGAACTTGTGGTAGCGCAGCATGTCCATGACACCCACCTGCGGGATAGCCACTGCGAAGAGGTCGGGACGTTGGTTCACGACCGCACCGACTAGCAGACCGCCGTTGGAGCCACCCTGCAAGGCTAACTTCTCCTTACATGTATATTTCTGGCTGATAAGGTATTCCGCTGCCGCGATACAGTCATCGAAGACGTTCTGCTTCTTCATCTTCGTGCCAGCCTCATGCCACTCCTTGCCATATTCGCCGCCGCCGCGCAAATTCACGATGGCCAACACACCACCCTGCTCTAACCATGCGACGCGCGTCGCGCTGAAGCTCGGGGTGAGCGAAATATTGAAACCGCCGTAACCATAAAGCAGCGTCGGGTTGTTGCCGTCCATCTTGATGCCCTTCTTGTGGGTGATGAACATCGGAACCTTCGTGCCGTCCTTCGAGGTAAAGAACTTCTGCTCGGTCACGTACTCATCGGAGTTGAACTTGATTTCGGATTTTTTATACAGGGTTGATTTGTTGTTCTTCACATCGTAGCGGTAAATTGCCGCCGGGGTGATGTAGGAAGTCACAGTGTAGAAGGTTTCCGTGTCTTCCGCTTCACCACTGAAACCGCTGATGGTGCCGAGGATGTCGTTATCGAGGTTGCAGAGGAATTTGCCGTTTTCGTCGAAAATCTTCACCACGGAGTGGGCATCCTTGGTGTAGTTGGCGATGAGTCGCCCGCCGATATGGCTCACGCCTGTCAGCACTTCACCCTTGGTGGCGGGGATAACATCCGTCCAGCCCATCGTCGTGAGGCTGCCAATCGGGATGCTGATGACCTGATACTCCGGCGCATTGTGGTTGGTCATCACGAGGAAATGGCCATCAATTTCGTCAATCACCGCGTAATCGTCCGTAAAATCTGTTACCGCTTTGATAAACTGCGCTTTCGGGTCATCCAAATCTTTGTAATACAAGCAATTGCCAGAAGTGGATTCGCTGCCGTAAATCACCAAGTAGCGTTTGTTGACGACTTCGGCGCTGAAGCCGATGTTCGGGTTGGTGGGGTCTTCGTAAGCTAACTGGTCGGCCTTCTGGTCGGTGCCGACTTTGTGGTAATAGAGCTTGCCGTTCTCGTTCACGCCGGAAAGTTCGTTTTTCGGTTTCGGGTAGCGACTGTAGAAAAAGCCGTCGCCTTTCCACGCGATGCCGGAGAACTTCACCCACATAAGGTGATCGTCCAGCACCTTGCCCGTCTCGATGTCCTTGACGTAGATTTCCTGCCAGTCACTACCGTTGCGCGAGATGGCGTAGCCGAGATACTTGCCGTCGTCGGAAATGCCGAGCGTGGAAAGCGCCACGGTACCGTCGTCGGAAAGTTTGTTGGGGTCGAGCAGCTCCACGGCCTTGCCATCAAGAGAGTTTTTGTAGTAGAGCACGCTCTGGTTCTGCAGACCGTCGTTGCGGTAGAAGAAATAGCGGTCGCCTTTCTTCCACGGCGCACCCTCCTTCGGGTAGTTGAGAAGCTCTTTCAGGTGCTGTTTCATCTTCTCGCGGTAGGGGATCTGCGCCAAGAACTTGTTGGTCACTTCGTTCTGGGCTTTCACCCAGTTGGCTGTTTCCTCGGAATAGTCGTCCTCCAGCCAACGGTAAGGATCAGGCACGGCCACCCCGAAATAGTGATCGACGGTGTCGCACTTCTTGGTTTCGGGATAGGTCACAGGTTCGATTTTCGGTTGTTTCTTGTTGCACGCAGCCAGTACGATAACGGCGCTGAGTGCCAAAACACAGATGCTGTTTCTTTTCATTACTTTATTATTATAATATTGTATATCCATAACTTGCAGAACTACAAAAGATGAAGTCCATTTTGCGGCTGCAAAGATAATAAAGTTGTCTTTAACTACCGGCTTTTATTCCAAACAGAAACCGACGAAAAATATGATTCCGTTTCTTTCACGCACTACTTGCCACAAGTAGAATAATATAATTTACTGATTATCTTAATTTTACACTCAAAAGGAATCTGGTTAAAATATTTTTTCAATAGAGAGTTGTTGAAAACAAAAAAAATGTATTTTTGCAGCCCTAAAAATTAAAAATAAAAAACCAATAATAATATGAAAAGAACATACCAACCCTCAAACACGCGCCGCAGACATAAACACGGGTTTAGAGAGAGAATGTCCACCGCCAACGGTCGCAGAGTTTTAGCGGCTCGCAGAGCAAAAGGCAGAAAGAAACTTACCGTGTCTGATGAAAGTCTGGGCAGAAAATAATCCGCACAACAATAGGATTATGAAATAAAAAGAAGGCGTTGGTCTTCTTTTTTTTTGTATTTTCGCCATTTTTTTATGAGCGATAAAACAAGAGCAAAATGAGAAAGATCATATTGAGCCTATTGCTGACGGGCGTGGTGTTTTGCCTACACGCGCAGGGTGGCGGCGGCGTCTCGATTGATGGCATTGTGGCCGTCATCGGGAAGTCCATCATCATGCGCTCTGATTTGGAAAAGCACTACAAGGACTATACCGCCCAGTACCGTACGGTGGAGGATCCCGAGGATGTCTATTGCACCATTCTGGAGAATCTGGTTTTCAACAAACTGATGGTCAACCAGGCGGAACTCGACAGTATTGAAGTCACCGATGAAGAGGTGGACTACCGGCTGAATTCCCGTATCCAGTACTTCTTGCAGCAGACCGGCGGCGACGTGAAGTTTATTGAAAATTACTTCAACAAGTCCATGGCTGAGATCAAGAAGGATATGCGGGAGATGATGTACGAGCAGGCGCTGATCGAGCAGGTGCAGTCCAACATCACGGGCAGCATCACCGTCACGCCATCGGAGGTGCATCAGTTCGCCGCCAAAATCGGTCCCGACAGCATGCCGATCGTGAGCACCACCTACCAGTTCGGGGAGATCGTGAAGATCCCGCCTGTGAGCGAGGAGGAGATTGCGGAGGTAACGAACCGGCTGAACACCTACCGTGAACGCGTGCTGCGCGGCGAGAAGTTCGGTGCCCTCGCGAGACTATACTCCGATGACCCCGGCAGTGCCTCCAAAGGCGGTGATCTGGGATTTGTGGAACGCGGTAGCCTTTACCCTGAATTTGAAGCAGTGGCCTTCAACCTCAAATCGGGCGAAATTTCTCAAGTCGTGAAGACCCAAGCCGGATACCACATCATCCAAATGATCGAGCGCCGCGGCGAATCTATCCGCGTGGCGCATATTCTCATTCAACCGAAACCCTCCACCGAAGAACAGGTGAAAGCCATCACCTACCTTGACAGCGTCAGAGCCGTCATCATCGCGGAAAAGATGCCGTTGGAAGAAGCGGCGATGAAATTCTCCGAAGGCATCACCAAACTCAACGGCGGCATGGTGGTGAACCCTTACAACAGCTCTTTGTCTTTCGACCGCCAGTCAATGGATGATGCCACTTACACCACCGTCAGCAAACTCATCCCGGGCGAATATTCGGAATGCGTGCCCTTTGTCAACGACGACGGCGTGATGGCTTACCGACTGATTTATCTGAAAGAGAAAGTCTCCGAACACAAAGCTAACCTGGTGGAAGACTACGACATGATCAAGAACGCCGCTCTGGAGCAGAAGAAATACGATGCCATGGAAAAATGGGTCTTGGAAAAAGTAAAAGTGACGAACATCAAAATTGCTGAACAATATAAGTTTTGTCCGTTCGTTAGCAAGTGGCAGATTCCGTAAAACTTGAAACCTTAGATTATAAATATAGATATGGATTTAAATACGAAAACAGACATTGAAGCGATTGAATCGTTTGTAGAGAAATATAAAACCCTGCGTCAGGAGATTGCGAAAGTAATTGTGGGACAGGATGATGTGGTGAAGAACGTGCTGATGGCGATGTTCAGCCGCAGCCACGCCTTGCTGATTGGTGTGCCCGGTCTGGCCAAAACCTTGATGATCACCACCATCGCCAAAGCGGTGGACATGACATACAACCGTATCCAGTTCACGCCCGACTTGATGCCTTCTGACATCATGGGTGCGGAGATTCTGGACGACAACCGCAACTTCAAGTTCGTGAAGGGACCTATTTTCGCGAACATCGTGTTGGCCGACGAGATCAACCGTACGCCCCCGAAAACGCAGTCCGCACTGTTGGAAGCCATGCAGGAGCGTTCCGTCAGTATGAACGGTACCACCTACGACCTGCCGAATCCGTTTTTCGTGTTGGCCACCCAGAACCCTATCGAGCAGGAGGGTACCTACCCGCTGCCGGAAGCCCAACAGGACCGCTTCATGTTCAACATCATGTTGGACTACCCGAGCACCACGGAAGAGGTCGAGATTGTGAAGCGCACCATCCACGGCGACATGGTGGAGCCGCAGCGCGTCCTGACTGTGGAAGAGATTGTCTTCTACCAGAAGCTGTTGCAAAAGGTGCCCATTCCGGAGAACGTCTATCGCTATGCGGTGAACCTCTCCACCCTGACCCGTCCGGGTACGGAGAAGGCACACGCTTGGGCCAACGACTACCTCTCTTGGGGTGCTGGTCCCCGTGCATCACAGTTCCTGATCATCGGCGCACGCACGCACGCCGTCCTGAACGGCAAGTACTCGCCTGACATTGAGGATGTACGCGCCGTGGCCTACAACATCCTGCGTCACAGAATCATCAGAAACTACAAAGCGGAAGCCGAAGGCGTGACGATTGAGCAAATCATCGACAAGCTGTTGCTGGCCGCCGACACCCAATAACGATGAACCGGCTGCGACAACCTTTTTGGAAGTGGCTGTTGTTTGCCTCCGCGATGGTGATTTTCACCGTCATCATCATCTATTCCAACAAGCTGATCAAGAAAATCGCCCAAGAGGAGCGGCAACGTATTGAGATCTGGGCCGGTGCCATCACCTATAAAACCCAGCTCATCAACGAAACGGAACGGCTTTTCGACTCCATCCGAATCGAAGAGGGGAACCAAGCCTCCATCTTTGCCAAAGCAGTGAAGAAAGTGGCGGAAGCTTCTCTATATGAGGATATTACCTTCTATCAAGACATCATCTCCGCCAACAAGACGGTGCCCACCATCATTGCCGGACGCAACGGCAACATCGATGCCGCCATCAACGTGCCCGATAGTATTGCCAACAAACGCAACATCAAGGAGTTAGGCGATGCCATTTATGATTTTGACAGCTTGAAACTGTCCTATTACCAGCGTGACTACGTGATGGTCTATTACAAAAACTCGCACATTTACGGCGATTTCCGGGAGATGATCGACAACCTACTGGAGTCTTTCTTCGAGGAGACGGTCATCAACTCCGCTTCCGTGCCAGTCATCATCACCGACAGCACCCAAATCAACATCATCGCGGCAGGCAACATCGACTCCACCGTCCTTTCAGCCCCCTTCAAGGTTAATGCCAGACTGGAGAAGATGCGCGAGGAGAACGCCCCCATCGTGCTGGACTGGCTGGATCATGGGAAATGTTATGTCTTCTACGAAGAGTCCTCGGTGTTGAAACAGTTGCGACTCTTTCCTTATATCCAATATGGTATTATTTTCGTCTTCATCCTGGTGGGCTACCTGCTGTTCAGCGTGACCAAACGTTCGGAGGAAAACCGCGTTTGGGTAGGCATGTCTAAGGAGACCGCTCACCAGCTGGGCACCCCGATTTCTTCCCTGATGGCTTGGACGGAATTACTAAAGGAAATGCCTGTGGATCAATCCATTCCTATGGAAATCAGCAAGGATGTGCATCGATTGGAGACCATCGCGCAACGGTTCTCGAAAATCGGTTCCGTACCCGTTTTGGAAGACACCGACATCGTCCCTATCATTGAAGATTTCACCAATTATCTGCAAACCCGCATCTCCTCGATGGTGAACATCCATTTCGAGAAACCCGATCATCCCATCGTGCTGCCCCTGAACAAGCAGCTTTTCGAGTGGGTCATCGAGAATTTGTGCAAGAACTCCGCCGACGCCATGAACGGCAAAGGCGACATCACCATCACCATCACAGAAGAGAAGAACAAGGTATATGTGGATGTAACGGACACGGGCAAAGGCATTCCGGCGAAGATGCAGCGGCGGATTTTCTCTCCGGGCTACACCTCCAAGAGCCGCGGCTGGGGTCTCGGCCTAACCTTGGCGAAACGCATCATCCAAAATTACCATCGTGGTAAGCTGTTCGTCAAATCCTCCGTCATCGACCAAGGAACCACGATGCGTATCCAACTCAAGAAAAGAGACTAATACCTTTACTTACTGATATATATACGAGTATAGCAACAAGCTATCCGTCGTAAGTGACATATCATTGTATTTCAGCAAATGCATTTTGGTTGGATACTTCTTGTAATAGTCGTAGGAATACGTATATGAATGGGTGTATGTTTGAAAATTGGTCTCATCCGTAATATACACGCTCGTCACATTGTTACTGCTGCAAAACGGGGAGTGCGGATACTGATCCAACATCAAATGATCCACATACAGGGTAAAGAAATTCTTTTTAGGATTGATATTCTGATCATATATGTAGGTATATGTCAACTTTTGAACGCCATCGGGGCGGTTGATGGACATTTTCATGTATTTGATGTTGTCACCTTCCCAGATAAAATCAACTTCAGCCGCCGTGTAGTCGTATGTCCCTTTGGAATCGCCATTGGAATAGAGACAAGCGACGGGAGCGGGGTCTTCCATCGGGAACAGACAGGTCAAGAAATCACAGGCGGGACGGTCAAACGACTTGTCCAAAGTTTTTTGCACGGAAAGATGCGACAGCTTTTTTTTGTCGTACGACAACGCATAGCTCTCTATCAGCTGATCTCCATAATACGTATTAATGTTGGTCAGCGTCTTCCCGTCATACACGAAATCGCTGTGCATTTTGTCCATCACGATGCTTGACAGGCGGTTTTTATCGTAATGATAAATCTGGGAATAATCCACATTCCCGTTTTTCTTGTAATAATCAATTCTTTCCAGATGGTCGGTGCTCCACGACCACTGTTCTTGAAGATAGTGCATGTCGGCCTCGCTATACACCTTGGCCAACCGCCATTTCGGGTTAAACACCCCCAGTTCATCCTTGTCGCATGAGGTAAAAACCGTCATCAACAAAACTGTCAAACACAACAAACCTAATTTCTTCATTATAAACATGTTTATTCTTACCAAACAGAAGTATTCACGATGAATTAAAAAAATCGGGTGCAAAAATACATATAATATCATTTCGTATTTTCAAAAAATGTACTTTTGCAACGCAATTTGTAGGAAAATATTGGTAAACATAAATAAAATCTTATGAGGAAAAATTTTGTATTCACATTGTTATGCAGTCTGTTGGCCTTCAGCAGTGCCATGGCCTGCACGAATTTCATCGTCACGAAGGGGGCCAGCAAAGACGGTTCCTGCTTTCTGACGTATGCGGCTGACTCCCATCAGCTTTACGGAGAATTATACTATCGTCCGGCGGCCAACTATCCTGCCGGTTCGATGATGGATGTCATCGAATGGGACACGGGCAAGAAGCTCGGCCAGATTCCACAGGTGGCGCACACCTATTCGGTGATCGGCAACATGAACGAGTTCCAGCTGGCCATCGGCGAGACGACCTACGGTGGCATTGAGGAGTTGGAGCAAGGCCAAGGTCTCATCGACTACGGTTCCTTGATTTACATCACGTTACAACGGGCCAAGAACGCCCGCGAAGCCATCAAGGTGATGTCGGAACTGCTTGACGCTTACGGCTATGCCAGCGAAGGCGAATCCTTCTCCATCGTGGATCCCAACGAAGCTTGGATCATGGATCTGATCGGCAAGGGTGAAAAGATGGTCGATGCGAAAGGGAAATTGATGAAAGGCTGGAGCAACGGTGCTGTTTGGGTGGCCCGCAGAGTTCCTGACGGTTATATCTCCGGACACGCCAACCAATCGCGCATCACCACTTTCCCGCTGCGCGACGGCAAGACCTCCATCACGAACCGTGAGTTGGACAAGATCTTCCTTCCCGGCATTGAGACGGTCTATTCTTACGACGTGATCTCCTTCGCCCGCATGAAAGGGCTCTATCCGAAGGATCCGAAGCAAGCTCCCGATGCGGAGTTCAGCTTCTGCGACACCTACAACCCTATCACGTTCGACGGTGCACGCTTCTGCGACGCCCGTGTGTGGGCTTTTTTCAACCACGTGAACCACGCCGAAATGGCTCAATATGAGGATTATGCCCGTGGTGACAACCTCAAACACCGTATGCCGCTGTGGATCAAACCTGCCAACAAGAACCAAATCGACGCCCTGTTCATGATGCGGATGATGCGCGATCACTACGAAGGCACCTCCATGGACATGAGCAAAGACCTCGGCGCCGGCCCTTACGCCTGTCCGTACCGTTGGCGTCCCATGACCTGGTCGGTGGATGGCAAAAACTACATCCATGAGCGCGCTACTGCCACGCAACAGACTGGTTTCGTGTTCCTTGCACAATGCCGTAGCTGGCTGCCCGACATGTTCGGCGGTATCTACTGGTTCGGTGTTGATGATGCCGGCTCCAACTGCTTTGTGCCGATGTTCTGTGGTATCACGGATATTCCGAAGGAATATGCGGAAGGGAACGGCTCCATGGTAGAGTATTCCCCCACTTCTGCATTCT
>Ga0310694_10006053_pt1 | contig 11477 bp, 10 predicted proteins | sample 174DNAGHGhighgp2_FD_203884 | JGI IMG/M metagenome (GOLD analysis project Ga0310694, IMG submission 203884) | Sheep rumen microbial communities from Palmerston North, Manawatu-Wanganui, New Zealand - 1742 DNA GHGhigh gp2 (v2) (version 2) | ecosystem: Host-associated > Mammals > Digestive system... | reverse complement strand
TGTCTTCCGGCAGAATCACGGTAATATCATCCACCTGGTAAGTGAGAGTCTGATCCAGAATCGTCAGGTAAAAGACATCCCCCAGTTCCATGGCGTCCAGGTCGCTGAACAGTTTCGCGCTCGGCAGGCCCCGGTGTCCGCTGAGTACGCTGTGGCTGGCAAAAGCCACCTGGCTGAAATCCTCCTCATTGTCGTGCAGGCTGCCTGAAGGCAATGAGGTGCCGAGGATATGGCCAATGGCATGCTGCAGGACATTCTCTTCCACCCCGTGGTAAATCGGCAGGCTGACGCCGATCTTCGGGATGGAGATATATCCCATGTTGCCGGTCGTATCGACGTTCAGCTGGGATTCATAGTCATCCAGCACTTCGTCGTCAAAATACCATCTGTTGTGTCTCTCAAGCAGCTCCCGGTTGAACTTCATTGCAGCATCCCAGATAACTTCATACTGCTCATTATCCAGTTCCGCCACGCGCTCTGCGTAACCCATGATGGCCCGGGACTGGTGAAGGCTGTTCCAGTATTCACTGAAGGCCGGGTATCCTACGATCGCCACACCAATCAGCAGGATGATAACCAGCACCAGGTTGGATACGCGATGCTTCCTTTTTTTCGTTCTTTTCATGCTGCCTGTATAACGGGTTTCTGCCGCCCGCCCGAAGGCGGGCGGCAGTCCCTGAAAACCTTAGTTAACGAACTGTTCCCAAATTATTTGGATTCTGCCTTGCGGCGGGTGACCAGGATGATCGCCGCGCCCAGAACCAGCAGGCCGCCGACAACGTAGAAGATCGTTGTACCGATGCCGCCGGTGGAGGGCAGTTCAGTACCGGACTTGTTCACGACTGTAGCTTCCTGCTCAAGGTTTGCTTCGGTAAAAGCATCTTCCTTGTCAGCCGCCTTTACTGTAATGGAGGTATCAGCCGCCTTGTTATAGCCAGCCGGAACGACTGTTTCAACCAGAGTGTATGTACCAGCAGGCAGTCCCTGGAAGACAGCTTCGTAGGCAATGACTTTCGTCGGGTCGTCTTTGTCATAAACTGCCGTTACTTCGTACTCATCAGCAGCATTTTCAGCAACCCATGTAACAGTTGATTTGCCATCTGTTGTAGTTAACTTGTACCATTCAGTATTGGATTTCTTCAGTTTGAATTTTGCGCCGGACAGGGGCTTGTTTTCGTCATCCACCTTGATTACAGTGATTTTTGCAGCATAGACCTTTGTCTCATCTTCAGGGGTCTTGTTGTGGCTATTCTCGTCACCGTAATCAAGATACGCAGTGTTGTTTTCATAATCTACAGTCAACGCCGCATTTGTCACAGTCGCCTGATAGGAAACAGTAATCACTGTGCCGGCAGGAAGTCCATCGCCGAAATCAACAGTAAATGTATCTTCGCCTTCCGGAGTGCCCTTCACTGTGTAAGTAACAGTAACGGCTGTATTGTCTGTTTTGCTCTTCTTGCCGGTTACTGTCAGGCTGTTCGAAACAAACTCAAGGCCATCGCTCATCTTATCGTGGAAGGTGTAATTCTTCATACCGGCGCCGACTTCGATCTCAACTTTATAATTAACAGTTGAGCCAACCTGCGCAATGGCATTCTTGCCTGCTTCGTCAATGGTGTCATCAGATCCGCCCGTGATAGTCTTGTCCAGGGAAGGCGGGCTGTTTTTGTCGTTAACACTTGCATTGGGATTGGTGCTGTCAACAGTAACAACAGTACCGGTTGTGGTAGTAATATAGTAGTAACCGTAAGGAAGTTCTGAAACGGTGAATGTGGTAACAGCGCCTTCCACAACGACTGTTGCAACCAGATCAGCTTCACGAACATAGGCCTTGATCGCAGCAATCTCTTCAGCGGTTAGTTCAGTTGCAGTATTCTCTGTGATTTCCCCTGTAGTCGCATCTTTCGTACCATGATGAATATTTCCCTGGGCATCCAAAACAAAGCCAACGGAAGGCATTGTTTCCCCTTGTCTGGAAGTGTATGCAATATTGGAGGAGGTTCCGTCGCTTGTAGCGTCAAACACCTTGTAAATCTTGTAGGTATTTGTCACTGCCTGAGCTGCAACGTCTGAAGGAATATTCACGGTAATGCTTGCAGGTCCCGTAACTCCTTCAACTTTCGTTACAGTAGTCTTGGTTGTAGGCGGAGTTTCCGGATCAGTCGCAAACGCAGCGCCGACGGCAAGGATCATTGCCAGTGCGAGGATTAGAGCAAGAATTTTTTTCATGTTCATTTTCCTTTCTTTGAGTATTTTGGTTACATGTAACGTGGGTTTTGGGGCCTCGGCTTCCTCGCGCGGTGTGTGGAGCCGGAAGTGGGCCGATGGCCGGAACCCTTTAGTTTACTGGCTTCTGCGGCTATCCGGAATTTTTCGGTTACATTTCAGGTGCCTTTTAGCCCGAATTACAGTTGCCGGTCGGGTTTTTGGTTACATTTCATGTAATCATTAACCCTTTGTAAACTGACTAATTATAGTTTGAAATCGCTTGTTTTGTCAAGATTTTTCGTCAATTCTGCCATTTTTTTTTGCAAATAGCACGATTTTCAAATTTTTATGCTTTCGACCGCCTAATTGACAGATGACGTTCAAGAGCCAGAAATGAAGCATTATCTTACTTACAAGTTCATCCTCACCGATCAGTCGAGAATGGTTACATGATATTTGTTTGAATTATCCGTATTGTCACTATTTATGAAAAAAGTTCAGCGGAACCCCGAAAAAACTCCGGTCAGCATTGCCGTAGGCATAATCGAATACACATGAATCGCCGGTTCGGCGCTGTTGACCCCAGCGAGGCCGTCTTCCCCGCCGGTTTCAACGATAGCGCCGCTCCAGGCGATCACATATTTGAGAATCGGTTAATTGTTGTAACAGAGATGGCAGATGTCCCGATGCTGTTCTTTCCCTTTCCGGCCGGTCAGGATATCCCCCGGCCGGACCGGGACTGCATGGTAGTGCAGTTACACGCCTTTTGCAGGGTGTTCAGTACTGCCGTTCCTTTCTCCTGCAGAGCACCAGCCAGAGGCCTGCGCCGAGGAGGAGGCTGAGACCAACGGCGGTGTAGAGCACAGTACCGGGTCCGCCAGTGGTGGGAAGCGCGGTGCCCTCCCTGTACTCATTGCGGAAGGCTACGGTATTGGGCGTTACACTCGTTGTGGCAGTCCCGCTGGTACCGGATGCCGATGTTCCATCATTGACGGATACAGTGCTGATCGTGATAAAGCCTGCCGCGGCGTAGTCCTTTTCGGTAAAGGTTGCGCTTATACCGACGGGCAAGTCGCTGATGATCCAGATGAACGGTCCGGTTCCGCTGCCGGTAAGCGTTACGTTGCCGGCCTGTGTTCCGCTTGTTGTGAGTTCGATTGCGTCGTCTCCGATTTCAGCAGTAATCTTGAACCCGTCAGGCACAGCCAGGCCGGAGCCTTCGGGGAACACAAAGGTCTTTGTCACCCGGACGGAACCGAGCTGTTCATTGGTGAACAGCACTTTTGTTTCGTCCGGAGACACGGCTGTAGCCATTTCGCCTGTTGCTTCCTTATAGGTCACAGTTACGGTAACAGTCTTTTCTGTCGTGTCGTAACGGATGCCGTCCTTGATCGGGTTTTCGTCCGTGACGCCGTCGGGGAGCACTTCGGCAACCGTGTATTCATATGTCAGGGTCTTTACACCGTTTGCATCGGCTGCTACTCCGCTGAACAGGTTCAGCGGATAAGTGATTTCACCAAAGGAGAACTCCCCGGTTCCTTCCGCGGCAACTGCGGTTTCGCCGCCGGCGGCAGGCATTGGGACGCCTTCCGCCGCGCTCAGCGTGAAGCTGAACTTGCCTGCCGGAATCGTGCCGTTGGTATATTCTGTTATATATCTTCATCCGAATCAGTTCCTCTCCTAAAACAGGTCCCTCGTCGCTGCTGTACAGTACCAACAATGGCCGCAAACACGGCACCGGCGGTAAGGATCATTCCCGGTGCGGGGATTGGAGCAAACACCTGTTCATGTCCTTTCTACTGTTTGGGTTTCCGGTTACATTTCATGTAACCGGAAACCCTTCCGGAACTTACTGGTTGTAATTTGAGATCGTCTGATTTGTCAAGTATTTCAATGTTTCAGTCAATATTTCTACATATAAAAAAACTGACAAATTGTTAAATCTTACCAACCCAGCCAACGTATGGCATTCAGGGGCCAGACGCGAAGCACGATTTTGCTGACAATTTCGTCTTCATTGATGCAGCCGAAATTGGTTACACGGCTGTCAACGGAATTATCCCGGTTGTCACCAAGCAGGAAGACGGTATTCAGTGGGACTTCGAAAGGGAACTCCAGGTCGCACTGGCCGTAGGCATATTCGGATACGTAGGGCTCATCCAATTCGACGCCGTTGACCCTGACGCGGCCGTCTTCCTCGCCGACTTCCACAATATCGCCGCCCCTGGCGATCACGCGCTTCAGGATCAGTTTATTGTTGAAATAGAAGGAACAGATATCCCCCGGCTGCAGTTCATTTGCTTTCCGGCCGATCAGGATATCCCCGGGCTGGAACCCGGGCTGCATGGAGGTACCGGTTACACGGATGACAGGCAAAAGGAGCGTCGCGATTAACACAGCAAGCGCCGCCACCACGATCACCGTTCCGACGGTGCCCCGCAGGGCCTGGCGGTACCTTCCCTTGCTGCGGACCTGGCTCATTTCAGACTCAATCTCCGACAGTTCCGGTAACGCGCCTTTCGTAGGCTTCCTTGCCATGTTGTTCGTTCCGCTCCCTTATTCTTCCTTCTTATGCACTCGGTGATGAAACCCCTTCCGCCCTTTCCCGGAAGGGCACCTTCCCCAGAGGGGACGGCTTCAGGTGTCTTTTGCTTCTTTTATTTTCCCTTGCTCTTCCGGCTTTTCGGCTTCGGTGCCGGAAAGGTCCAGGTCGGTCAGCTCCGGCAGGTCGATGTCCACGGAGGTCAGCTTCTGCAGCAAGCGCAGCTGTTCCTCGATCTTCTTCATGCGGATCTGCAGGTCCTTCGCGGCGCCCTGCATCCTCATTTCCTCGATCCGGTTCTCATAGTCCCGGCGGGCAAGCTCAATCTGCCTGTCCGCGTCTGCACGCGCTTCCGCCGCCTTTTTCTCTGCGGTTTCGCAGCGCTCCGTGAGCTCCGCGATCTGCTTTCGCATGTTGTAGATCAGTTCCAGCAGTTCAAACCGGCCCAGGCTCTTCAGCATGTTTTTTGCCATGTTTTTGCCTCCGATGACTCAGTCCGCAAATTCGAGGTCATCCCCGTCCCCTTCGGCGTCTTCATCTTCTTCGCCCTCTTCCGCTTCCGGTTCCGGCTCCACGTAATCCTCGAAGGTGGCCGGGACAATTGCGTCGCCCCAGGTGATATAGTAGAGGATGTCGTAATTCTGCAGTTCGCGCGGATAGAAGTCGAAATAAATGTTGGAATATACCGGGATCATGGGCAGGTAATCGCTCAGTTCTTCCTGGAATTTGATCCACTTTTTGATGAACGTCAGCGGATCGTGCGGCTCTGTTTCGCACATGTCGTGGGCCAGGTCGTACATCCGGGCATGGACCCAGGCCAGGTTGTCCTGTTCCGGTTCGCTTGCGTCGCCCGGCAGGAAGAGCAGCTGGGGGTCGAATTCGATGTTGAAGTCGTCGCCCAGGTAGAACAGGTCGATATCCTCGATGTCGCGGTCGTTGTAGGAACGCAGCAGCGTTTTCATGTCCATGGGGATCAGGGTCACACGGATGCCCGCGTCCGCCAGGTGCGGCAGGAGCAGGGTTTCCAGTGCTTCCGCGGTGATGTTCGTCTCCGGATAAGCGCATTTCAGGTCCAGGGCAACCAGTTCGCCGTCAATCTCCTTGCAGCGCACCGCGTCCTGTCCGGGAACATACGGTTTCCCTTCGGCGTTCAGGGTCCAGCCGGCCTCATTCAGCAGGCGGATGGCTTCCTCCGTGTTCGGGTCGTAATGCTTCAGGCCGTCCAGGTTCAGCGTGTCCCACTCGGCCATGATTTCCTCGTATTCCTTAAGCTGCTCCGGTGTTGCGTCCTCAGGAATCTGGGGATCGTATTTCAGGGAGCCCATGACCATCTGGAACATCCACTGGCCCAGGCCGATCATGCCGTCCATGGCGATGCCGAAACCGCCGCAGTAATCACGAACGACCTCTTCCTTCTCCAGGCAGTAGGCCATGGCCTTGCGGACAGCCTTTTCCTGCAGCGCGATCCGGTCCGGTGTGAACAGCAGGAAGGTCAGGCCGATCCGCGGATAGTTCTGGGACTGGTACTGACCGCCTGTCAGGGCAAGGCCTTCCAGGATCGTATCGCTCCGGGTTACCTTGTTCAGCAGGCCGAACTTGCCCTCCGCGAGCTCGCTGACCATGGTCTCGTTGACCGCCAGCTTGTAGCGCAGGTGCGGGATCGTGGGCTTGTAGCCTTCCTCGTTTCCCTTGAAATAGGGATTGATCCGGAAGGTCGCTTCCTCGCCGTCCCAGCTGGTCAGGACATAAGGGCCGCTGCCGACTGTCGGATGGGAAAGGTATCCTTCCTCCGGATCCATGACGGTGGCTTCGAGCAGTTCCTTCGTGAAAAGCTGCTCTGTGACCGCCGGGTCTTCGTTGCCGATATAGACGCCTTCGCCGTCGTCGTAGACCTTGCAGCCGGGCGCGATCTCATGGATCGGGTACGGCAGGAAGCCCAGGCGGAAAAGCTCGAAGAAATACGGCAGGTATTCGTGGCGTACGGTGAAATTGATGATGCTGTCGTTGACGACATGCACACCGGAGAGCACGTTTGTTTCGCCCTTCGCGTATTCCTCAAAGCCCTCCAGGTAGGACAGGTCCATAGGAATGCCGCCCAGCTCGGCGATGACCGGGGCGCCCTGGAACAGCACGGAGAACGCGTAATCCCAGGCCGTAATCGGGGTTCCGTCGGAATAGAAGAGGTCGTCGCACAGCACAAACATGTAGTTGCGGTTGCCTTCCTCGTCTTCCGTGATCGCGGCGCCGCTGACCGTCTGCTTGTTCTCCCGGAACAGGCCGATGTCGTATCCCCACACCGTCAGGTAATAGCTGTTCACCAGGGTCCTGACGTCAATATCGCTGGTGGCGTTTCCCCACATGCCCGTGAAGAATTTGCCGTCCATATGCGTCGGATTGCCGACGACCAGCTCCTCATAGTCGTAGACCGTCAACGGTTCTTCTGTTTCCTCCGGTTCCCCTGCTTCATCCGGCTCTTCCGATTCGGAAAGTTCTTCCGTTTCGTCCAGCTCTTCCGTTTCGGAAAGTTCGTCAGTGTCGGCGAAGTCCTCCCCGTCCTCCGCGAAGGAAGCCGGGAATGCCAGCAGCAGCGCCAGCGCCAGCAGCAGTGCGGTCAGTCGTTTCATCATGCGTGTATCCCCCTGTCAGCGGTTACTCATAGCAAACGCCTACGTGCATCTGGATCTCGCCCAGGCCCAGCGGAGTATCATAATCTTCGAAAGGAATCAGCGTCGTTCCCTTGGGAATGTAGATGACCGTATAGACGATGTCCCGGGCGGGCATGATGCCGTGGACCCGCGGGATAGTGACATAGTATCCCGGGAGCGTCGGGCTCCATACGTCGTATTCCTCGCCGGGCCAGTGGACATGCACGTGGTCCGGGAAGGCGGTTTCGCCGGTATTGTAGATGTAATGGATAGTCAGCGTATACGGATGCTCGTCGGGATTTTCCGGCGGCGGTGTCGGTGTCGGCGTCGGTTTCGGCGCCGGGTTCGTCGTGTACGTATACTTCGGGTTGACGGTCTGCTGGCCCTTCAGGGAGGACAGCGCGACGATGAACGGCTGGATGGCCAGCCCGTTCACCTGGGTCGTGACGCGGCCCATGTAAATGCCGGTTTCGAGGTTTGCGAAGGAAATGGCTGTCTTCAGGTCCGCCTCGGCATACCCGGCAGCTGTGATGCTTTGCGCTTCAATGATTGCCCCCGCCTTTTCAGCCATGACGCGGAGATCGTCGGCCTTCATGCCATCACGGACCTGCAGCACGCTGAACGGTTCAAACATGGTCCAGCCTGTGGCCGAGGTGGGATCTTCCTCACCGATCCGGTAAACCGCGACTGCGAATTTTCCCTCCGGAAGCGGATTGTCCCTTTTATCTGTGAGGGTCACGGTGATGCTGCCGTTTCCCCCAGCCGCATATGCACAGCAGGTGAGCAGAAGGATTGCTGCCGTGATCAGGAGCAGGATCAGCCTGGATTTAAGCCTCATGTTTTTCCTCCCTCTCTTTCTGTTCGTCCGGTTCTTCCGGTTCGGGCACTTCCCGTTCAACCGGCAGCCGGTAGCTTCGTTTTTTGATGCGTTCTGTAATGGCCATGACAATCAGGCCCAGCAGGATGGCGGGACTGCCGAGGAGCAGGATACCCTGCCAGTCCGGCAGCGGCTGCGCCCTGTCCCCGCCCTGCAGTTCCCGGACAGCTTCCGCCGCCGGCACCCGCTTTCCGCGGACCATCAGCAGGCGGTCCCTGCGCTGGGTCACCAGCGTCAGCAGGTCTTCGTCTTCCCCGGCCGCAAGGTCTGCCTTGGAAAGGCCTTCCGCCGCAATGGTCTGGGCGGATTCGACCCGGTATACCATCGTCCTGTCCAGCACGTTCAGGATCATCAGGTCCCCGGGCGTCAGGCGTTCTGCGTCCTCCAGCATGCGCTCGCCCCGCAGTCCGATGTCCCCGGGGAAGCCTTCCGCCTTCAGGGTGGCCGGGCCGGCAAGCATGACGTTGCTTCCCGGCTTGTCCGCCGGCAGCGGCGTTCCCTGGACATGGACCAGCTTCTCCGTAGGTTTCCGGTCGGCGGATTCGTGATACACGGGAAGCCGCAGCCCGATCCCCGGAATGGTCAGGACGCCCATCAGGCCGTCCCCGGTGTTCAGCGGCGCCTCATACCGGTGCGCCGTCAGGACTTCACGGTCGGAAAACAGGCCTTCCGGATGGAATTCTTCCAGCGTTTCGTTGTAGACCGCCGCGCTGTCCAGCCGGTTCTGGATGCCTTCCGTCTGGATCTGCCTGACCCTGCCGTGGTATTCCGAGATGGTTCTGTCATCCCTGGCCGCGGCGATCTGTCGGATCACAGGCGTATACAGCAGGTATGCGGCAGCCGCGAGGACCAGCAGCGCAACCAGCAGGCGGAGCAGGTGTTTCTTCATTCTTCCACCCCCTGCTGCGTTTCCGGCGCCTCATCTTCCTGCGGAGCGCCCGCAGGTTCCCCGATCCGGCCGGCCGGCCAGAGCACGAATGCCGCCCTGCCGATGATCCGTTCCCTGTTCACCGTTCCGTATTCCCTGTCCCGGCTGTCGACGGACGTGCTGAGCATATCGCCCTGCACGAAGTACTCCCCTTCGGGCACGGTGAAGCGTCTGGTGGTGAAACCCGCGTCCGCGTGCCTGCCGACCAGCATCGCGCTGTTTTCCTCCGCGCCGTTGACGCGGACGCCTGCATAGGGGTTTACGACGACATTGTCGCCGCCCTTTGCGATGATTCGTTTGATCTGGTATCCGTCCTCCGTCTCATACAGGACGATGTCGCCGCGATCGGGCGTTTCGTCCGCCAGCCGGCGCACAAGGACCAGGGAGCCTTCCGGCAGGGTATCCCCCATGGAAGGCCCGCGCATCAGGGCGACCATAAAGAACCGGTTCAGGGCGAACCATCCGAGGAGCGCACAAAGGACAAGGATAACCAGCAGGCCCCAGAGAACCCGCTTCCTTTTCTTTTCCCTGCGTACCCGCCGCATTTCACGCAGCAGTTCGTCATCCCTCGGGTGGTAAATCTCCATGCTACAGCTCCCTGAAACTTCTTCCGCGGATACACCGCGAAAGGTGCCCGGCAAAAGTTACACTTATTTAGTTTATGTTATGCTACAGTCCCCGATTTGTCAAGCAAATTCCGGTTTTGCGCTGCCCTTTCCGGCGCATTGAATCTTTCCCTCCGGCGTCGTATAATGCCTGATGGGGGCCGGATCCGCAGCCCCTGCATTTTGCAAAGATCGGCGTGTGTTTTGAAGCGATGGAGCATGATGTGAAGAACCCTTCTTCCGCCTGCATGGAAGCGCTCCAGCTGGCCGGGAAGATTATCATGGAAAACGGCGGGGAAACCTACCGTGCTGAGGAAACCATCACCAGGATGGGCAGCGGTTTCGGCCTCGAGGAGGTCGAAAGCTTTGCCGTGCCCAGCGGGCTGTTCATCAGCTTCCGCGGCGGCGACGGAAACCCTGTCACCTCCGTCAAGCGCGTCCGCCGGATCGGGCGGAACCTTTCCCGCGTGAATGAAGCCAACCAGGTTTCCCGCATGGTTTACACCGGCGAGATGGACTGCGGCGAAGCGCTGGCAAGGCTCCGGGAGATCGAATCCATGCCCGGCTCCTTCCGGGGCCTCTGGAGCATTCCCGCCGCCTTCCTGTGCGCCGGCGGCTTTGCCGCGCTCTTCGGCGCCGGCTGGCTGTCGATCGCCGCGGCCTGTGCGGTGGCCGCCCTCGTGCAGGGAATGGAACTCCTGCTGGCCCGTGTCCGGACCCGCGGCCTGGCCGCATCCGTGCTGGGCGGCGTCATGACCGCCCTGCTCCCCAGCCTCCTGGCGCTGCTGCTTCCCGAACTGCAGACGGACCTGGTGGTCGCCGGTGCCGTGATGCCGCTGGTGCCCGGCCTGGCCATGACCAACGCCGTGCAGGATACGATGCGCGGCGATATGGTTTCCGGCATTTCCCACGGAGCGCAGGCGATCCTGACCGCGTGCCTGATTGCCGGCGGCGCGCTGCTGGCGCTGGCGGTCATGCGCCTGCTGACGGGAGGTGCTGCCTGATGCCCTGGGAAGAAATTCTCCGCGCCGTCTTCGGCGCCTTCTTCGGCACCGTGGGTTTCGCCATGCTGGTCCATATCCCGCGCCGGGCCTGGCTGGTGTCCGGCCTGATTGCCTCCTTCTCCTATGTTGCCTACTGGCTGTGCCTGCATTTCGGGTTTTCCGATCCGGCGTCCATCTTTCTCGGCTCCTTCCTCGGCTCCCTCGCCGGGCAGTTCTGCGCGCGGAAAATGAAAATCATCGGCACGGTCTTCCTCATGTCAGCCATCGTCCCGGTCGTTCCCGGCCTCGGCCTGTACAGGATGATGTCCCTCCTCGGCCAGGGGCTGATTTCCGAAGGGGCGTCCATGGGTATCCGCGCGATGATTACCATCGGGATGATCTCCCTCGGGCTCGGCGCGGGAGCGCTCCTGGACCGCGTGCTGCACAGCAGAACCCGCAGGAACCACCATATCTGACCGTTTCGGGCGGCGGCAAAAAAAACCTTGACATTTCAAATCCTGTCATGTATCATATGCTTTGCCGCTTTACGGAGCGGAGTTATCGCGGGGTGGAGCAGCTGGCAGCTCGTCGGGCTCATAACCCGGAGGTCGGGGGTTCAAATCCCTCCCCCGCAACCATATGGCTCAATAGCTCAGTTGGCTAGAGCATTCGGTTCATACCCGGAGTGT
>Ga0310694_10006052_pt1 | contig 11477 bp, 6 predicted proteins | sample 174DNAGHGhighgp2_FD_203884 | JGI IMG/M metagenome (GOLD analysis project Ga0310694, IMG submission 203884) | Sheep rumen microbial communities from Palmerston North, Manawatu-Wanganui, New Zealand - 1742 DNA GHGhigh gp2 (v2) (version 2) | ecosystem: Host-associated > Mammals > Digestive system >... | reverse complement strand
TCCCTTTCCGCGCTGCAACTGCATTCGCCCAAAATATCCGTCAGCGATAACCATAAGCAGGTGCTTTGCTCTATGTATGACACCATTGTGGCGGCGCTCAATGCACAGCCTACCATGCTCAACAGCGAGAAAATGGTACATATATTCAACCTCTTGCAGACGTCTTATGCCCAATACGCGCACGAACAGGATGAGTATCTCATTAAGCCGCTTGACCGCAAGACGGAAATCTATCAGGATTATTGCAGCCTCGTGCTCAAGCACTATCATGAGTGGCATCATGTGAGCGAGTATGCGAATGCTATGAGGATTACGTTGCCGCATCTCTGCGCTACCATCAAATCAGTCGGTGAACGTACAGCCGGCGATATTATCATCGAGGCCATTTTGACCGATGCCAAGAGCCAGCTCAAGATAACAAACTTGCAGATAAAGGAGATTGCGCTCAGTCTCGGTTTTGACAATGTGGCGTTCTTCAACCGGTTCTTTAAATCGCACGTCGGCGTCACGCCCAAAGTCTATCGTAACGGATAAAAAAGAGCCTCGCGAGGCTCTTTTTTGTTAACGTAATGACGAAATTTCAAAGTATCGAAATCCCATAATCATTTTAAGTCTTGAGTTAGAGAGAAATGTCCTATTTTTACCCTATTGTTACTCTCGACTTTACTTCGAGATGCCTTCGAGATACCTTCGAGATGCTCTCGATGGTAAAAATGTTCAATTTATACGTCTTTACCGGTTGGCGTACATGGATTCGTAATATTTCTCGTACTCGCCGGATGTGATATTGTCCAGCCAGTCTTGGTTGTCGAGGTACCATCGAACCGTTTTCTCGATGCCTTCTTCGAATTGCAGCGATGGCTCCCAACCCAATTCGCGTTGCAGTTTGGTTGAGTCTATCGCATACCGCATATCGTGTCCTGCGCGGTCCGTGACGAAGGTAATGAGGTCGAGGTCCGCTCCTTCCGGGCGTCCCAACAGACGATCCACTGTTTTGATAATCGTTTTGATGATGTCGATGTTCTTCCACTCGTTGAAACCGCCGATATTATAGGTTTCAGCGATGGTACCTTTATGGAAGATGAGGTCAATCGCACGGGCGTGGTCCTCCACGTAAAGCCAGTCGCGCACGTTCTCGCCTTTGCCATAGACAGGTAGCGGCTTGCGATGACGTATGTTGTTGATAAAGAGCGGAATAAGTTTCTCCGGGAACTGGTATGGCCCGTAATTGTTGGAGCAGTTGGTAACGATTGTCGGCATGCCGTACGTGTCGTGGAACGCCCGCACAAAATGGTCGGACGAGGCTTTGGATGCCGAATAGGGCGAATGAGGATTGTACTTGGTCGTCTCGTAGAAAAAGTCCTCGCCGTAAGCCAGATGGTGTTCAGCAGACGAAGCTGTCGTGGTAAACGGCGGTTCGATGCCTTCCGGATGAGTCAGTTCGAGCGCGCCATACACCTCGTCCGTCGAGATATGGTAGAAACGCTTGCCTTCGAACTTTTCCGGCAGACTTTCCCAGTATAGTTTTGCCGCTTGAAGCATGGACAGCGTTCCCATTACATTTGTCCGGGCAAAAGTGAACGGGTCTTTGATGGAGCGGTCCACGTGGCTCTCGGCCGCCAAATGGATGATGCCGGTAACATGTTCTTCCTGCATCAGCGCAAAAATAGTGTCAAAGTCGCATATGTCCGCACGAACAAAGCGGTAATTGGGGCGGTCCTCGATATCTTTCAGGTTAGCCAGGTTGCCCGCATAAGTCAGTTTGTCCACATTGATGATGCGGTATTGCGGGTACTTGTTGACGAACAAACGCACAACGTGGCTTCCGATGAATCCCGCCCCGCCGGTAATGATGATGGATTGCATATATTTATTCATTTTAAAATTCTCAATTCTCAATTTTCAATTCTCAATTCTCAATTACATAACGTATTTGCTTGAAATGGTATTGCCGCAGTTGACCGTTTTTGTCCTGCAGAACGATTTCGCCTGTCGGCAATATTTGTTTGATTTGCGCGAGGAAAGGTTTGTGGCCGGCGTTTTCCGGTTCGTCTTTTCCGGCGTTCATGGTCGGCGTCAGGTTCACTTCGCGCTCCACAAACGGCCAAAACCCTTTGCTGCGGTACAAATGCGCGATGTAATAATCCCGGACATCTTCTTTGAGCGCTTGGTGAACGGCTTCCAACAGTTGAACCATCAGAGTGTCCACATGGTACTCTTTGCCTGTTATCTGTTTGAGTGACAGCGGATTAGGCACATCGGATTTCCACTCGGTTTGGTTGACGTTCAGACCTATTCCGGCGATGGAGTAGCCCCATTCGCTACCGATGATGGCATTCTCAATCAGTATGCCTGCCAACTTCTTGTCCCGCCAATAGATGTCATTGGGCCACTTGATAGTAACCGCCTCGCTGTTTGAACCTTCTTCGGACTGCAAGAGCAAACAAATGGTCCGATGTACGGCTACCGATACCGCTACATTGAGGTAGAACGGTTGGAGGCTGTTTCCCTGCGTGCAGGCAAGCACCTGCCGCCTTTCTATTAATATGGAACAGAGCAGGTTTTTGCCCGCCTCACTCTCCCATCCGTTACCGCGCTGACCGCGACCTGCCGTTTGGTAATCCGTATAGATGTACTCCGGAGCATTGCCCGCAGAAAGCATTTGCTTCAGCAACGAATTGGTACTATCGGTCTTTTCTATCTTCAATTGGACGGCTTGGCGCTAAGAGGACAAAATAATGGTTGTTCGTAAACCGCTGCAAAGGTAGTACTTTTTTTTCAATTATGCAAGAAAAAACAGTTCTAATTCATATTTTTCTTGCGTATGTCAAAAAATTGTAGTATCTTTGCACTCGAAATACATAAAAACTCCTTCTTATATGAGAAACACTCTCTTTGGCGCCCTTGCGGTTTGTCTTCTTTTTTCCTCTTGTACGAAAGATGTGCGTTCGACGCATGTGTGGTTAACGTCCGAAGCCGGTGCTAAGTGTGCCGAGCAGAAATCGGTTGTTTTTCATCCCGGAACAGTGGATGGAGCCGTTGTGGTCAACTTGGATGACCGCCGTCAGACATTAGAGGGAATAGGCGGCTCGCTGACCGAGTCATCCGCTTTCGTGCTCGCTTGTGTACAACCCGAACAACGTAAAGCGATTTTGGAAGAACTATTCGGCGAGAAAGGAGCCGATTTCTCCGTAACTCGCACGCATATAGGCGCTTCTGACTTCTCGGTGGAAGGCAAGTATTCACTGGCAGAGCAGGATGGCGACACGGCTTTGTTGTCCTTTAGCCTCGATCGTGACAAAGAAGGCTTTGCTAAGTCTCGTTACCCGCAAATACGCGACGAACATTACGATTTATACCACCTCATCCACGATGTATGGGCTATCAAACAGCGTCAGAATGACCACACATTCCGTATCATGGCGAACACATGGACAGCTCCTGCATGGATGAAGGAAAACAAGAAATACTACGAGCGCGAGAACGGCTTTCACCGCGGCGGAGCTTTGTTGCCGGAGTATTATCAGACTTACGCCGATTATCTTGCCAGGTTCGTTGAAGCATGGCGCGAGGAAGGGGTCAGTATATGGGCTATTACTCCCGTGAACGAGCCGATGGGCAATGACGGTGGTTGGGAAAGTATGGATGTCTGGCCGGCTGCCGAGGCGGAACTGATAGGAAAGTATATCGGTCCGACTTTCGCTGCACGCGGATTAGGCGATGTCGCCATCTACGGTTTTGACCAGAATATATTCGAAATGGGGCCTTATACAGCCGCTATTTACGGCGATTCGCTTGCCGATAAGTACACAACCGGAATGGCTGTTCACTGGTATGGAAGCACGGTTGACTGCTTCCCTAAGACGCTTGACAGTGTGCACGCACTCTATCCCGATCGGCCTATCTTCCACTCGGAGAGCTGTATTGACAACTTGGGTCTTGACCCGTGGGACGGTGTGACAGATCCGGAAGGTTTCAAAGAGTGCTGCTGGTTCAATAATGACGCGTTCTGGTGGCAGCCCGTAGCAACGGATTGGGCTTATTCAACCCGTTGGGCAGGAGACACGCACCCCAAATACGCAGCGGTTCATCGCTATGCGCGGTACATCATCGAGGGATTCAATCATTGGCTGACTGGTTTCTGCGACTGGAATATAGTGCTGGATTCGATAGGTGGTCCGAATCATGTGAATAACTTTACCGGAGCGCCGGTTATGATTGATTACGCTAACGATATCATCTATTTCACTCCTTATTATTATGTGTTGAAGCAGTTCAGCCGTTCGATGCGTCCGGGCGACGTGGTGTTGGGTTTGCAAAACGACTTGGCGATGACAACCGATGGAGCTGTTCATCTATGCGCAGTGGAAAAACAGGATGGCTCAATTGCCGTTAATATTCTTAATACCATAGACAGCGAGATTGCTTTCCCGTTGCAAATAGGAGGATATAACGCTGAAATCAAAATGCCGCAGAACTCGGTTATGACGGTTATTGTGCCTTCTTCTTCCTTTTAGACTTAGGCCAGTTGAAGTCCTTTTTCCATAGGAAACCGACGCCTTGAATCGTCGAGGCTTGGCGCAACGAGTACTTATCGACGGTGTGTGTGTAACCTTTCAAACGCCACTGACCATCTTCCGTCAGAAGAACTTCTATGTCCAAATCGCCGAAGAACGGCTGGTTGGAAATGTCGTTGTAACGGTAACCGACGTTGCCGTTAATTACCAGTCGGTCAACCGGTTGCAGTTGGAATTGAGCTTCGTATTCCTGACTTGCACTTGCGCCTTCGCCATCCGTGCGGATGGCTACGCCCAGTGTGAGCATGTTCGTCAGTTTGGATAGCCACGCGTTGATTTGGCTCGTCACGGTAGAGGACAGGAGCGAGTAGGTCGAGTTGAGCGTCGCGTACTGGGAGTTGTTCTCGTAGTCCGGCGTCAGGAAACGACCGAAGACCAGCAGATAAATTACTTGTCGCATGAGCATTTCGTCCGTGTTAATTACCTGACGAACTTGCTGTTGCACCGCTTGGTCGCTTTGCGGGAACTCCAGCGAGAAACTCAATATCGGATTGTTGAGCGTGCTGGTCATATGGAGACAGGTCAGTACGGGAATAGTCGTGCGAGTCGTGGCTAACTGCTCGGTGTCTTCCCCGAATAAATCTCGCAAACTGGCGGAAACGCGGTACTTGGCGGTAACGTCCAACTGCGGGTTTTCTGGATTGCCGGAGAAAACAATCGTTGAACCTTCACCCACCGTAAACTCCTTGCGGATGACATTTGCCACGGTGTAAGACATGGTCCCCTGGTCAATGTCGTAAGTGCCGAGCAGCGTCACATCGCCCGTTTCAGTGTCGTAGGTCAACCGCAATGCTCCGTTGCCACGCGCTTGAATACGGTCGCCGTTGCGCTCTCCCAAAACGAGTTGGAACTGTAACTGGGGATTCACTTCTAAATTCAGCTTGAGCAGACATCTTCCGGCACGTTTATAGGCCGAAGTATCTGCTTTGACCACCGTACGGATATCTATATTATCAAGGTCTGTCTCCCCAACATGAGCCTCATCCGCCTCTTTCGGGTGCTCCACAAAATGGATAAAATTAGACTCGTACGCTGAAGAAGCATTGTCTAGACTGAGACGGAAACGGCTGTTCTTGGACGTTACGGCCTCTGCCGTCACAAGGATATTATCCTCCGGGCCCGTAACATCCACATGACCTGTGCCATACACTTTTCCTTGCAGCATTTCACCCGGTTTCTCTGTCCCGAAGACCAAGGCATCATGTGCATCCACATGCAGATCCAGCCGGAAATCGCGGAACTGGTCATGGTAAACCCCTCCGTTGACTTCAACAGGATTGCCGTCCGCGTCCACGAGATGCACATTAGGAAAGAGGATGGCAGTCGTATCCATCTTAATCGTATCCTCAGGAATCGTGTAGCGGACACCTGTCCATGGCAAGGTCAGAGAGGCTTCTTGAGCCGCCGCGTTCAGCAGTACATATACTTTCTGGTCATAACCGCCTACAATCACCCGCCCTGTTCCGTAACCGTCCAAATTGTCCAGCACGGAGGATGTCCAGTGGTTGATAAACGCAAGCGGAACGGAATCCGTAAGCATATCCAGTTTCCATCGACCCGAACCATCAAAAATAGCCTCGCCGTCCAAACCTACCACGCGACGGGTAGGCCGGTTGACATCGGCGTGGAACTGCAGTTGGGGCGGCAGATGGATATCTTCCTTTTGGCGTGCAGGAAGAATGTGCAAATCTACTTCCGCTTCGCCGAAATAACAGTTGTTCAAACCCATAGAATCGATGTGAATCTGTGTCTCTACAAGCGGTTGATTCAATACACTGGTAATCTGCGCTTCGCCGGTTAGCAGACCGTTGAACATAATCGTTTGTACCGGCAAAATAAACGGTACAACATAGGCTGCGTCAATCTTTTGCAAATCTACGGAAAGCGTGTCGTGGCGATTTTTAGAGACGATGCCGTTTGCCCGCAGATGCTGTCCTCCGCCTTCGAACGTGAAATGCTCGATTCGCACTGTGGTGTCCGCCGCACAGTATTGTACATTGCTCTCTCCAAGCCGGTAAACAGAGTCCTTGAGCAACAATGTTCCGGGACGGAAATGCATATTGATTAACGGCTTGTCTTTGAATCTTTCAAAATGCGTAATACACTGTATATCTCCTCCGTAGTCGCCAGCACGCTGTGCTGCTAACAAGGCTTGTTGCTGTTGGCGGAAAGTGAGGTCGTCGCTCAACGCGTGCTGCAACTGGCGAGGGGTCATGTTACGCCAACCCTCTGGCAGACTGGCATCCAGTTGGGCTTGTTGACGCAAAGTAAGATGAGTCAGCAAAGTGTCGTGGAAAGCCAGCGTGGAGAAAACGGTTTGCATCTGCATAGCCTCGGCAGAGACAGACAGCGTCAAGCCCGAACCGGAGGCTCCCGAATGACGTAGTGTGTCTATCGTGTTGAGCGTGACGGTCAGGTCGTGAACAGGAGTGTTTCCTGCACGAACACCCGGAGCAAAGAAACGGAACTGAACGGAAGGCTCGTCTTCATTTGCTATGTCAACCGATGCACGAATGGACGGATGGTCACTAATCGTAATCGGAGCAGGGTACAGACGTTGCAAGTCTCTCAAACGCTCGCCTTCAGCATGAAGAGAGAAAGCCACGGGCTGCCATTCTTTCATCGGTGCTTCTACCGCTGTCGGTAGGTAATGGTTCATCAGCGACTGCATGGCGGGGACTATATCGGCGTAGCGGAACTCACCATCCAAATTAGCCTTTATATTGTCCGAGCGTAGCGAGATAGTCTTCGCCTCGCCTGTTTCTGCAGAGGCTAACAACATGATTTGTCGCGTGAGCACAGAGTCATAGGCGGTCGCAATATACAGTGAATCAATAACTAAATATCCGCTGATGTCGTCCGGCTTGGAGCCGTTCATGTCCACCGCCATGTTGAATCGTGTACGCAGACTGCTGCCGACTGACTCGATGCCTAACGGAGCAGAGTCGAAATGCCGGCAACGGAGGTTGAAGTTAATCTCCGGATTCACATCGTGTGCGTCAATGACGCCGTCAAACGCCAAATCCAGATGTGGGTCGTTGATCTCCAAATTGCCGTTGTAGCGCTGAGGCTCGTAACGTCCGTTGATGTGGAGGTCGTTGTAGGTGTAGTCGTTATACGTCAGTTCACGGACATAAGCCTTGATATCTCCGCTTACCTGCTTGTTGTCAATCCTGCCTACCGATGAGACATCCAGCGTCGCTGTACCGAGTTTGTCATGGTTGACCAGCGCTCCCAAACGGAACTGCCGGCTCTCTACATGAGCGTCGTATTGCATATGCTCGAAGGACGAATCGCTGCGGAATGTGCCATCTGTTGAAATCGAACCCAAACCGGTTTGGAAAGCACCGTGAAGAGTCAGGTCATGAAGCCTTCCGGACGCCAAACCTCGGTAATGGATCTCCCCTAAACGGCGCAACTCATCCGGTAAAACAGTCGGCTTGCCGTTCAATTGAGACAGCAAATCCTGAATCTGCGCAGCGTTCGTATGGAAATCCCGCAGGTTGGCGCGTATATACGGGTTTGTAATGTCCGGCAAACCGAATATACTTACCTTGCCTTCCAGCATTTGACGGTTATTGTATCGTACAGCTAACTCGTTGAAATACAAGCTGTCCAACGAACCGTTCAGCGATCCGTTAAACGCAACAGGCCGGCGGAACGATTTGAGGGTAGGTACAAAAAAAGCAATGTCGGAAGGAGTCAATTCCGCCTTGCGGATACCCGACGAAATAAGAATATCGTGCGCGGACTCACTCAGGTAAATCGTATCGCCGGCAGGGAAACGAATCTCCACGCCGCTCATGTCAAAACGGGATTTCGGCAACTGCGCTTTGAGAGTGGGAATAGTCAGAATAGTATCGTTCAAAACCATCCGGGCTTGGATATTCTCTACGAAAAACGGTGCTCTGTTCTTTCCGCTCAGTTCGGCTTGCAACTCGCCGATTTGTGCATCCAGCGCCTCGTCGGACCATTCATGAAGGTCCATTTGTGCATAGTGCAACTGCGTGTTAAAGTCGCCGTAACGTACACGGATATGGTCCAATTGTACGTTGCGAACCGAAATGGCATACCCGGATGATTCTTCTTCCTCTTCCTCCTCGTCCTCCGACTGTAACGCATCCACAAGGAACTGGTAATTCCAAACATTGCCTGGCTCTGTCTGATAGAGATTGCCTACCGCCTCATGAACGCGTATATGCGAGAAACGGATTTGGTTTTGTAACAGGGCAAGCGGACTGAAATGGACATACACTTCATCGATATACGCTAAAGTGTCATGCTGCTGGTCTTCGACGTAAATATCGCGCAGAGTAAGACGTGCAGGAAAGCGAAAAGCCACGCTTCCTACACGCATCTCTGCTCCTGTTTTTGCGGTCAGTTGGTCGGTTGCAATCTTAACGAGACGTGTCTCTACGCGGTCGGTTATCAGCAACGCGACACTCATCAACAGTACTGCCAGCAGGCAACCTGCCACTATTCCTGTTATTTGCCAAAAGCGCTTCATTGGCTGGCGCACAGACGATTAGAGACCCAGACTGGCTTTAATGGCCGGCACTCTGGCTTCCGCCTCGGCTGTGCAACGCTCGTAGTCGGCGCCGCTGAAAGGCTTGCCGATTTCCGTCTTAACCGGAATCTCAAAGTAGAATTTGATTTTCGGCTCTGTTCCTGACGGACGGACACTTACTTTCAAACCGCCTTCCGTGAAGTACTGAAGAACGTTGCTCGTTGCACCCAATGCCATCTCTATCGGACTCTCAACCCATTTGCCGTCCTTCAATTCGCTTTGTTTGAGCACCTTGAAGTCCTTGATTTTCACTACTTTCTCTCCGGCAATCTCCTTAGGAGGATTGTTGCGGTAGTTGACCATCATCGCCTGAATCTCTTCGGCTCCGGATTTGCCAGGACGAACTACATTTATAGTCGTCTCACGCTGGAATCCGTAGTCTGCATAAATCTTCAGCAAGTAGTCGTAAAGCGTCATTCCGTTGTCCTTCGCATAGGCGGCTATCTCGCAAATAAGGCAGATTGCCGAAGGCGAACATTTGTCACGAACGGCGTCGTACGGCAGGAATCCGAAACTCTCTTCTCCGCCGCCGATATATTTGCGTTTGCCCTCCCATTCACGGATTCGGTTCGCTATCCACTTGAAGCCGGTGTATTCATCAGTTAATGTAACGCCCTGAGCATCAGCAATCTTACGAATCAATTCGCTTGTAACAATCGTCTTGACGATGTACATATCCGGACGTAACTTGCCCAAGCGCTTCATGTTGTTGATGATGTAGTAATGGTATATAATATTCGTCTGGTTGCCGTTGATGATAACCCATTCGCCCTTGTCGTTGCGGCATACAATCGCGATACGGTCGGCGTCCGGGTCGCTCGCGATAACAAGGTCTGCGCCCAGTTTTGTTCCTAATTTCATGCCAAGCGTCATCGCCTCGGCATTCTCCGGATTAGGACTTACCACCGTCGGGAAATTGCCGTCAATTACCATCTGCTCCGGCACTACGTGGATGTTCTGGAATCCCCAGCTGCGCAGACACATAGGCACGATTTGACGACCTGCGCCGTGCATCGGGGTATAGACGATATTGAGGTCTTTCTGGCGCAAAATGGACTCCTGATCAATCATCACTCCTTTTACGGCCATCATAAAGTCGTAATCCATCTCACCGCCGATAATTTCAATCAAATCAGGGTTGGCTTCCCATTTGACGTCTTCCATCCGCACTTTGTTTACTTCGTCGATAATTCCTTGGTCGTGCGGCTGAAGCACCTGGCTGCCATCCTCCCAATAAGCCTTGTAACCGTTGTATTCCTTCGGGTTGTGGCTCGCGGTCACGTTCACACCTCCTTGACATTTCAGATGACGGATGGCAAACGAGCACTCCGGCGTCGGACGAAGACTCTCGAACAGGTAAACCTTGATTCCGTTTGCCGAGAAAATATTGGCAACTGTCTCTGCAAACAGACGTCCGTTGTTGCGGCAGTCGTGATCGACCACTACAGCCACTCGACCGTTCTGTACGTGGTCAAATCCGCCTTCGCGTTGCACTTTGAGAAGATAATTGGCGTAACCCTGCGTCGCTTGAGCCACGATGTACTTGTTCATCCGGTTCGTGCCGACACCCATAATTCCGCGCAATCCGCCGGTTCCGAACTCCAGAGTACGGTAGAATGCATCAATCAGCTCGGTCTTGTCTTCAGCCTCCATCAAAGCTTTCACTTGAGCGCGAGTCTCCGCATCAAAAGGTTCGCGAGTCCATACCTCTGCGACTTCCATTACTTTTTTCAGTTCTTCATTCATAAAGGTAAAATTTAAGAGTTAATATTTATTTTTTTACTTTGTAAACTGCATCCAAGTTTCTGCAAAATCCGTCAAAGTCCAAACCATAGCCGATTACGAACTCGTCCGTCAACTCACGACCGATATAATCCGGCTTGGCGTCGGCGTATTCCAGTTTGTTGGGTTTGAACAACATGGTCGCTACACGAGTGCTTGTGGCACCTTGGGCACGCATGTACGCTTTCAACTGGTGAATCGTCAGGCCGCTGTCAACTATGTCTTCGACAATAATCACGTCGCGGTTGTCCACCACTTGCTGTAACGGCACAATAAACTCCAACTTGCCCGTGGAACTCATGCCCCAATACGAACTGACACGGATAAATGTCACCTCGCTGCGAACGTCCTTCAACGAGCGCAGTAAATCCGAAGCAAACACAAACGCGCCGTTCAATACAACTACAAAAAGCGGTTCTTTACCGGCATAATCGGCACTAATCCGGTCCGCTACTTGCTGTACGTCCGAGGCAATCTCCGACGGACTCAACCATTCTTCAAAATGGTAACCCTGTTCCTCAATAGTCCTCATAATTCATAAATAAAAAATC
>Ga0310694_10006051_pt1 | contig 11477 bp, 9 predicted proteins | sample 174DNAGHGhighgp2_FD_203884 | JGI IMG/M metagenome (GOLD analysis project Ga0310694, IMG submission 203884) | Sheep rumen microbial communities from Palmerston North, Manawatu-Wanganui, New Zealand - 1742 DNA GHGhigh gp2 (v2) (version 2) | ecosystem: Host-associated > Mammals > Digestive system >... | reverse complement strand
GAGCGTCTCAATCTTAAAGCTCTTCTGCTGGGGCAGCTGCACCTCCTGGGTGTGGAAGCCGTTCAGCTCAGGCATCTTGCCTTCAAGTTGCGTCAAGTCGACCAACGTGTAGACCTTATATGTCAACAAGATAGGCTCCTGTTCGTGAACGCGGTGCTTATTGGCACTCACACGAATGAACAGGTCGCTACCTGAGATGGCGCTACCCGCAGCCCGCATGGGCTCCTGCTGCTGGGGCTGCTGTTGGCGTCCGCCCTGCTGACCGCCCTGCTGTGCCTGTCCGCTAACGGTAATCTTCAGGGCCTGCGAACTGATACTACTGCCATCGGCCGTGATGTGAGCTGCAGGAATAGTGAATGTGCCGGGCTTCGTAGCCACCAGGATATAGGTGTAGGTGATGGACGCCGACTGGCTGGCATGACCATTGATAATCTGATAACTCTGCTGCGACGACGTGCTGGGGCCCATCAACACCTCGAAGGCATCAGGGACGCCACCGACGCGGAAGCCACTAACGTTCTGCGTGTTAACAGTATACGACAGCCTGAACTGCTGGCCAACGGCGACATGCGACGGTGCATTGGCAGTAAGGTTCTGGGCTTCGCAATTGAGAGATGAGAAATGAGAGATGAGAAATGCCAACAGCATCAACCATCGGCTATTCCACACTCTCAAACACATTTTCTCGCGCATCTTACTATCGTTATTTTTCATTTATCATTTATCATTTTTGACGAAGTCCATCTTTACCAGTTCTTTTGTAACTGACGGCGATTGGGTTTCTGGGTAGCCTTCTTCATACGGTCTTGCGTCTGCTTCTCCTGCTGCATGGCAGCGTTCAGCAATTGTTCGGCATTCTCCTTGCTCATCTGAGGCTCTTGCGGCTTAGGCTGCTCCTTTTGCTGCTGGTCCTTCTTCTGTTGGTCTTGCTTCTGCTGATCCTGCTTCTGCTGGTCTTGCTTGTTTTGCTGATCCTGCTTCTGCTGATCCTGCTGGTTTTTTAGCTGGTGCTTACAGAGTTGCAGGTTATAGCGCGTCTCATCGTCATGAGGATTCAGGCGCAACGACTGTTTGTAGGCATCAATAGCCTCACCAAACATCTTGTGCTGCTGACAGACGACGCCAATGTTATGGAAAGCCTGCGACTTCAGCAACGGGTCGGTCTCTATCTTGCTTGCCTGCTGGAAGGCAGCGATAGCGGCAGAGTCCTTATGCTGGGCCAACAGGGCATTTCCCAAATTATAGTGAGCCTGGGGATTGCGGTCGTTCTTCTCCAGGGCTTTGCGGTAAGCCACCTCAGCATTGTCGAAATCGCCGGCGCGGTACAGTTTATTGCCCTGGCGCAGATACTGGCGGTCGGTTTGAGCCGTAGCACTCATGGCAACCAAGAGTAGCAAGAGCGAAAGGACACGCTGGCGCCGACCAAAGAGCGACACATTCTTCAACAGCGGATTCTTGCTCTCCAGGATGCACACCTCGACAACGAGCAACAGCAGAGCCAGGATGGCAAAGGCGATGAACTGCTCGTCGAAGTCGCTATAAACCGTACTGTCAATCTCTTTCTTCGACAATTTGTCGAGCTCGGCATCAAGAAGATCCTGAGCACGACTGTTGTTCTCGACGTGGATGAAAGCGCCGCCACCAGCCTGAGCCACCTCACGGCACATCTGCTCGTTCAGAGCCGACATGACGGTGGTGCCGGTATTGTCTTGCATATAGTCGCCTGTTCCGGGAACGGGAATCGGAGCACCCTGTGTGGAGCCGACGCCGAGGACATAGACATGCATTCCCGCTTCACGAGCAGCCTTGGCGGCCTCGAGCGCCCCACCCTCATGATCCTCGCCATCAGTAATGATGACAATAGCCTTGCCAACCTCCTGATCTTGTGTGAAGCTGTGACGCGCCATCTCAATAGCGCCGGCAATGTCCGTGCCCTGGGTGGCAATCATCGAGGGGTCGATGTTTGAGAGGAACATCTTAGCCGACACGTAGTCGCTGGTAATAGGCAGCTGGACAAAAGCGTCGCCAGCAAAGACGATAAGACCAATCTTGTCGTTCGAGAATTTGTCGACCAGATTCTCCACAATCATCTTCGAACGGTCGAGACGACTCGGCGACACATCCTCGGCAAGCATCGAATTGGAAATATCCATCGCGATGATGGTCTCGATACCGGTACGCTTTTCATGGCTGATTTTCGTACCCATCTGGGGACGAGCCAGCATGATAATCAGGAGAGTCAAGGCCGACTGGAGCAGCCAGAACTTTACGACGGGACGCCAGCGCGACACGTCGGGCATGAGCTGACGGAGCAGCCGGGGGTCACCAAACCGGCGAAGACGCTGCCGACGCCGGCGATAGCCCACGAAACGGATGAGTGCCAACACCGGGATGAGCACCAACAGGTATAAATATATGGGATCTTCAAATCTGAACATAATCATTTATGGTATCCTCCTAAATACCGTTATACGCAACAACAGTTCAAGCAACAGCGACAGCACAGCCACAAGGGCAAAAGGCTGATAAGCCTCGTACTTCTTGCTGAATTTCTTGACGTTGAGCTTCGACTTCTCCAACTGGTCGATTTCCTTGTAAATCTGATGCAGCTCCTTCGTATTGGTGGCACGATAGAAGTCACCGCTTGTCGCTTCGGCTATCTTGCGCAACGTCTCGTTATCAATCTCAACAGGGATATTGACATACTGGACGCCCCCAGCGACAGGCATCGGATAAGGGGCCACCTTATTGGTACCGACACCAATCGTATAGACACGGATGCCGAGGCTCTTGGCAATCTCGGCAGCCGTCATCGGCGAGATGTCGCCACGGTTATTGGAACCATCCGTCAGCAGGATGACAACACGGCTCTTAGCCTTAGAGTCTTTCAGGCGGCTGACGGCATTTGCAAGGCCCATGCCGATGGCTGTGCCATCCTCTATCAGACCACGAGCCGCAATGTCGGTTCGCACGTTCTGGAGCAACGAGAGCAATGAGGCGTGGTCGGTCGTCATGGGGCATTGCACAAACGATTCGCCCGCAAAAATGGCAAGGCCGATATTGTCATCGGGACGACCGCTGATGAACTCGGCAGCCACCTGTTTGGCCGCCTCGATGCGGTTGGGTTTCAAGTCCTCGGCCAACATCGACGTCGAGACATCCATGGCCAGCATAATGTCAATACCCTCAACGGTACGATGCTTCCACGAATTATGAGTCTGGGGACGCGACAACACGATGACAATCATCGTAAACGTCAGCAGACGGAGCAACAGCTGAAGCGGCATCAGACGCACACGCCAGCTCTTCGGCGCATTGCGGAAGGCAAAGGTGTCGCCCATGCGTAGCGTCGGCTCGCTCTTCTTCCTGTACTTCAGATACCACACGATGTAGGGTATCATCAGCAGCAGTAATAGCAGATATTCTTTATTGGCTAATTCCATCGTTCTACATTAATAATTGGCAGACGCCATAAACGACATAGCACAACAGGCCGAAGCTGATGACAGCCAAGCCGATGATGACAGCCTTCAGAACTTTACGCGTCTTCAGCTGACGCTCATCCTCGGCCGACAGCTGGGGCTTTACGGTCTCTTCCTGAGGCATGTTCTCTATCTTCGTCTGATTGATAAAGTCAATAGCATTGACAAGGTTGGCGTCGTTCTCGTTGATGAGCGTCGAATATTTGGCAAACTTAACGAGGTCGGCCGTGGAAAACAGTTGACGCAGCTCGTCGAGCATCTTCTGGTCACTCTCGGCTGTCAGGCGCTCAATAATCTCACTACTCGTCATCTCCATAGCCGAGAAGCCATAGCGCTCCTCAATGTACTTACGCAACGTCTCCGTGAGCTTCGTGTAGTACTCCTTCTGGTTCTCTGAAGTGACCATCTTGTCGGCCTTGATTTGCTCAATCTCCTTCATGGCCTTCTGGTGAGGCAGCAGACGCTTGACAATACGAATAGCTGCCATGATAGGCTTGCCTGAGCGTAAACGGTAGTACAAGAACCCTCCCACGCCCAGCAGTACCAACATCAGTATGGACAGCCAGAAGAGCAGACGCCACTCACTCCATAAGAAGGGATTATCCTGGACGTCCTTGGGGCCGAAGAACTTATCCAGATGAAGGGTGTCAACCTCAAATGGCAACACCTTCAGAGCCAATGACTTGCTTTTATAGGCTTTACCATCAACCTTCACCTCAAGCGGCGGAAGGTAGTAAAGCGTGTCGTCAAATGATGTTAGCGTATAGATAACAGTACGTTCCACGACACCATTATCCTTGCTCTTCACCCCCTCTTCACGACTACTGAGCACTTCGATACCAGGCGTTACCATCTCGCTGGGCTTGAACACGGGAAACATAGCCGTTGCACCCTCGGGCATCGTGGCACGGAGCGTCAGGTGAGCCTGCTCACCAATAAATATCTGGATAGAATCTATCTCAGCCTCAACAGACACTTGAGACTTCGCAGGTAACACGCAGATTATAAGCAGTATTAAGAATACTATCTTCTTTCTCATCTCTCTCTTAACCTCGTTGTTTAAACAGTCCGAGCAACGCTTTGACATAGTCTTCGTTGGTAGCTATCGTCACACTATCGACATTGCTCTTCGTAAACGTCTCAGCCAAATCACGTTGGCGGCTATTCCAATAGCGGGTATAGGCCTGCCGCAAGGATTTCGAGCTGGTATCCACATACTGCTCGTGGCCAGTCTCGGCATCGACAAGCTTCATCAGTCCGACATCAGGCAGCTCGCGGGCACGAGGGTCGTAGACTTGTATGGCGACAACATCGTGCTTACGGTTGGCTATCTGTAGCGACTGCAGGAAATCGTTGCGTACATAGAAGTCGCTCAAGATAAAGGCCGTGGTGCGGCGCTTCTGGACACTCGACAGAAATTCGATGGCCTGGCGGACATCAGTACGCTTGGAGTCGGCCTTGAAGTCGAGCATCTCGCGGATGATATACAGGATATGCTTGCGACCCTTCTTCGGCGGAATGTACTTCTCAATCTTGTCGGTGAAGAACACCACACCAATCTTATCGTTGTTCTGGATGGCCGAGAAGGCAATGGTGGCGGCAATCTCGGTCACCAGGTCGCGCTTCATCTGCACCTGCGTGCCAAAGTCGAGCGAGCCGCTAACATCGACCATGAGCATGACCGTCAATTCGCGCTCCTCCTCGAAGACCTTGACGTAGGGACGATGGAAACGTGCCGTGACATTCCAGTCGATGTCGCGCACGTCGTCGCCATACTGATACTCGCGCACCTCGCTGAACGCCATGCCCCTACCCTTGAAGGCAGAGTGGTACTGTCCGGCAAAGATCTGCGAGCTCAGGCCACGCGTCTTAATCTCTATCTTGCGTACTTTCTTTAATATCTCCGATGTTTCCATCTTCAACTATCAATTGTCAATTATCAGGGCACTTCCACCTTATTAATAATCTTAGAAATGATTTCCTCGCTCGTGATGTTGCTGGCCTCAGCCTCGTAAGTAAGGCCGATGCGATGACGCAGCACATCGTGGGCAATGGCGCGGACATCCTCGGGAACCACGTAGCCACGGCGCTTGATGAACGCGAAAGCGCGAGCTGCCTTGGCCAGGTTGATACTGGCACGGGGCGAACCGCCGAACTGTATCATGTCCTTGAGCTCCTTCAGACCATAACGCTCCGGATAACGGGTGGCGAAGACGATGTCGGCAATATACTGCTCAATCTTCTCGTCGATATAGACCTCGCGTACGACAGCACGAGCCTTGAGGATTTCCTCGCCGGTGGTGACGGGCTTCACCTCGGGCAGGGCACCGGCGATATTCTCGCGGATGATGCGCTTCTCCTCGTCGAGCGTGGGATAATCGATGACGACCTTCAGCATAAAACGGTCCATCTGAGCCTCAGGCAGCGGATAGGTGCCCTCCTGCTCGATGGGGTTCTGCGTGGCCATCACCAGGAAAGGACTGGGCAAGTCGAAGGTCTCGCTACCAATAGTCACCTGCTTCTCCTGCATAGCCTCCAGAAGAGCACTCTGCACCTTGGCAGGAGCACGGTTAATCTCGTCAGCCAGCACGAAGTTAGCAAAGACCGGGCCTTGCTTCACCTGGAAGCGCTCATCCTTTTGCGAATAAATCATGGTACCCGTCACGTCAGCTGGCAACAGGTCGGGCGTAAACTGTATACGACTATATTTTGCATCGATAAGCTGCGAGAGCGTCTTGATAGCCAAGGTCTTTGCGAGTCCCGGGACACCCTCGAGAAGAATATTTCCGTCGCTCAACAAGCCAATAAGCAAGGAGTCGACAAGATGTTTCTGTCCTACGATGACACGATCCATGCCGGTCACCAAATTGGTTACAAATGCACTCTGCTGTTCAATCCGAATGTTTAACTCTCGGATATCAATTGATTCTGCCATAGTTGTTGATGGTTATTTTTTAGTTGTTTACTTTCTTTTTCTTCTTTAATTCAAGCTTAGGAATCTTGATGGTCTGTCCTTCTGTTAAGGCTGAGGAAGATTTCAGGCCATTATACACTTCCACGTAACACTCCATATCGGGACCGAGGGCACGACGTGAGATGAGTGCAAGTGTTTCGCCCGCTTTCACCTTCACCTGATGGTCGGTACCAACAATACGATAGGCGCCTGTACGCACACGGTTGTCCATCTGCTCGTATTTGTCGGAAGACACCTCTGGCGCAGGTTTCACCTCAGGCTTCACCTCAGGTTTAGTTTCCGGCTTCACCTCAGGTTTCACCTCGGGCTTGGCTTCCTTCCTCGCGGCAATGTCTTGGGCAGGCGTTTCTGTGAGAAGCGTATCTTTCCGTTCGGCCTTCTTGATGGTATCACGCTTCGTCGTATCAGCAGCAGCTGAATCGGCAGGCAACACGCCTTGTTCTGCTTTCACTTCATCGGGAACGACTGCCGCTCCTGATACGCCACGGAGGTAGTAACCGGCTGCAAAGCTTAGTATACAAACGATGATAGCTACTACCAGCGAGATATAAGTCATTTTCTTGCTCATATATTCTTCGGGTTCTAATGATTCTTCTGTTATTACTTCTTCTGTAGGAACTGCCGGAACTTCCTCTTCTGTGGGAACGTCCTCTTCTGTGGGAACGTCCTCTTCTGTGGGAGTCTCCTCTTCTGCCGGAACGTCCTCAACTGCAGAAACAAACTCTACTATCGGAGCGACTTCTTCAACTGCAGGAGCGACTTCTTCAACAGCAGGAGCGACTTCCTCAACTGCAGGAGCGTCTTCCTCAACTGCAGGAGCGTCTTCCTCAACTGCAGGAGCGTCTTTCTCAACTGCAGGAGCGACTTCCTCAACTGCAGGAGCGTCTTCCTCTGTCGGGGTTACGTCATTCATGTCATCGAAAGTAACGCCCTCGTTCAGGACGACCGTCTCGAACTGCGAGAAAGGCTTGTTGACCAATTCTTTCATGGTCGCATCTGGCGTGAAGGTTATCTTGTCGTGACCCTCAATGAGCACGCGTTCGCCAGTATTCACATTCACACTCTCTCGCGCTTCTATATCAACAATCTTGAAAGTGCCAAGACCTTTTATCTTAACGATGCGGTCGTTGGCAAGTCCTTCCTTCACCAACTCAAACATCGTTGAGACAAACAACTCGGCCTCTTTCTTCTTCAGGTTGCTCTTCTCAACCAGGATACCAGCTATTTCTTGTATGGACACTCTCTCCATTATTCGGTTCCTCCATTCTTTAGCTGTTCCTTCCACTTGGGACTGATTTTAAAGCCCAGCACCAGTTTCGGTGGTACAAGCATCCGCTGGCCCGTCGTTGGACTGACCATGATGCGTTCCAGTTTCTTTTTCACCTCAAAGTTACCAAAGTTCTGGACGCCGATGCTATTGCCCTCCAGAAAAGTGTCAGCCATAGCATCAACCACCTGGTAGACCATTTTCTGCGCATCTTTGGGCGTATAACCTAAGCGTTGTGCAAGTTCAGCAATAAACACCTTATTGTTCATCTTGTTCTATATTTTGGTTGTACCATACAGGTCAAATTCCTCAGCATCAGTCATCAACACATTGTAGAACTGCCCCACCTTCAGGTCTTCAGCTGCGGGAATCAGCACCTCGGGGTCAACCTCGGGTGAGCAGTATTCTGTTCGGCCGATGTAGTAGTCGCCTTCCTGACGGTCTATGATGACGCGCATGGTGCGTCCCACCTTCTCGGCCTCCAGCTCGGCGCTGATATTCTGTTGAATACGCATCAGTTTGTCGAGTCGTGCCTGCTTCACGTCCTCCGGCACGTCGTCCTCGTAGTGCTCTGCCGAGTAGGTTCCCTCCTCCTCGGAATAGGCAAAGGCGCCCATACGGTCGAAGCGGGCCCACTTGGTGAACTCTACGAGCTCGCGGAAGTCGTCGTCGGTCTCTCCGGGGAAGCCCACCATCAAGGTGGTGCGCAGGCAAATGCCGGGCACTTCGCGACGGATACGCTCCACAAAGTCATAGGTCTCCTGCTTGGTCACGTGGCGGCGCATGCGCTCCAGCATGTGGTCGCTGACGTGCTGCAGGGCTATGTCGAGATACTTGCAGACATTCTTCCGCTCACGGATGACATCAAGCAGTTCCCAGGGGAAGTGCGTCGGATAGGCATAGTGCAGACGAATCCACTCCACGCCCTCGATGTCGGCCATTTTGTCGATGAGCTCAGCAATATGCTGACGACCGTCGATGTCGACACCATAGTAGGTCAGTTCCTGGGCAATGACCTGGAACTCCTTCGTTCCGCCCTTCACCAGCTGGCGAACCTCGTCGAGTATCTCGTCCATCGGTCGGCTCTGGTGGCGACCGGTAATCAGGGGAATGGCGCAGTAGGCACAATGGCGGTCGCAGCCCTCGCTAATCTTGATGTAGGCGTAGTGGCGGGGGGTTGTGAGTTTTCGAGGAACGAGGAACGAGGCGCTCGGCTCTGCCGCTTTGCTCTGCAAAGAACGAGGAACGAGGTTACTTCCGCCACAGATATTTCCCTCCAAGGTATTCTCCTTCCTCGTTCTTTGCAGAGCAAAGCGGCAGAGCCGAGCGCCTCCTTCCTCCTTCCTCGAAATATCCTGAAGCAACTGCTTATAGTTGAACTTCCCGTACCACCCGTCGACCTCAGGAATCTCCTGTTCGAGATCGGCCAGATAGCGCTCTGAGAGACAGCCCATGACATAGAGGCGCTCGATGCGGCCTTCGGTCTTGGCCTGGGCAAACTCCAAAATGGTGTTGATGCTCTCCTCCTTGGCGTCGGCAATGAAGCCGCATGTATTGATGACGACTATCTCGCCCTGAGGGTTGTCGCTGTCGTGGGTACAATGGAAGCCGTTGGCCTCCATCAAGCCCATGAGTATCTCGCTATCAACAAGATTCTTCGAGCATCCGAGCGAAATAAAATCTATCGTCTTCATCATTCATTACAGCAGGGAAAACAGACAGGCAGCAAAAGCGCCACATGCCAGTCCAATGACCAAACCTTCAATAAATGTCTTCTTCATGACTTCAAGAACTTCAATTTTTCAATTTTTAAACAGGCTGTCCACAAACTCGCGCTTATTAAACAGCTGCAGGTCTTCCATACCCTCGCCCAGTCCGATGTACTTCACGGGCACCTTCAGCTGATCCGAGATGCCGATGACCACACCGCCCTTAGCCGTACCGTCGAGCTTGGTGATGGCCAGCGAGGTAATCTGCGTGACGGCAGCAAACTGCTTGGCCTGCTCGAAGGCGTTCTGTCCGGTCGAGCCGTCGAGCACGAGCATCACCTCGTCGGGAGCCTCGGGCAGCACCTTCTTCATGACGTCCTTGATTTTCTTGAGTTCGTTCATCAGGCCAACCTTGTTATGCAGACGGCCGGCCGTGTCTATCAGCACCACGTCGGCACCATTGGCCTTAGCACTCTGGAGCGTGTCGAATGCCACCGAGGCAGGGTCAGAGCCCATCTGCTGCTTTACCACGGGCACACCCACGCGCTCGCCCCAGATACAGAGCTGCTCGACGGCAGCCGCGCGGAACGTATCGGCAGCACCCAGGTAGACCTTCTTGCCAGCCTGTTTAAACTGCCAGGCCAGCTTGCCGATGGTGGTAGTCTTACCGACGCCGTTGACACCCACGACAAGGATGACGTAGGGCTTATGGTCGCTGGGCAGATCCCAGTTGTCGTTGTCTTCACTATTGTTCTCAGCCAGGAGCGACGCTATCTCCTCGCGCAGGATGGCGTTCAGTTCGCTTGTCGAGACATATTTGTCGCGGCTGACACGCTCCTCGATACGCTCAATAATCTTCAAGGTTGTGTCAACGCCCACGTCAGAGGTGATGAGCACCTCCTCTAGGTTGTCGAGCACGTCATCGTCGACTTTCGACTTTCCTGCCACGGCACGTGCCAGCTTATCGAAGACGGAGGTTTTAGTCTTCTCCAGTCCACGGTCGAGTGTCTCCTTATTCTTCTTACCAAAAAATCCAAAAAGTCCCATATCTGATATATTAACGGAATGCAAAGGTACGCCAAAAACAGGAAACTGCCAAAAGGCGCCGTCCGTTTTTTCTCTAATTATATAAACTTTCACAGTTTTTTCATTATTTCTCGTTTTCATCGATAATAATTCAAATATTATTTGTACCTTTGCGCCCACTTTTATACCCAAAACTAAGAAACTAACTCAACTATCATTACGATGAAACGATTTTCATTCTTGCTGGCTGTGTTGCTCACGATGACAACGGCCTATGCACAACGCACCACCGACCGCCTGGACCGTGGTCTCGTAGCCATGAAAGTATCTGGAGGTGTGTACCTCAGCTGGCGCATCCTGGCCGACGAGTACTACGACGTCAGTTACAACGTCTACCGCAACGGCACGAAGCTGAACGAGGCACCCTTGAGCGTGTCGAACTATACGGACAAGGGGGGCTCGACAACAGCCAACTATACTGTCCGCGCCGTGGTGAACGGCATCGAACAGGAAGCCAGCAAGGCCATTACCCCGTGGGGCACGAGCTACAAGGAAATCAACCTTAAGCATGAGGGCATCCGGAGTACGCTCATACCTAACGATGCCTGCTGCGCCGACGTCGATGGCGACGGCGAACTGGAGATACTGATGAAGTTCGACAACAAGGAAGAGATTGAGAACTGCTTCCTCAAGGAGGGCTGGTACGGCGAACACTCCATCATGGAGATACTGAAGATGGACGGCACACGCCTGTGGTGGGTCAACTGCGGCCCGAACATGGGCGACTTCCAGAACAACGAGCAGAACATCGTGGCCTACGACTGGGACCAGGACGGCAAGGCCGAGGTGGTGATGCGCCTGGAGGAGGGCTCTGTCATCCACATGCGCGACGGCTCCACCTACACCATCGGGGCCAACGGCAAGAACGGCTCGTCGTGGACGAACTATCGCGATCCTGCGGCTATCTCGTCGTGGGGCGGTACGACGGCGATAGCAACGGGTCTGTCGGCCTCGGCTAC
>Ga0310694_10006050_pt1 | contig 11478 bp, 10 predicted proteins | sample 174DNAGHGhighgp2_FD_203884 | JGI IMG/M metagenome (GOLD analysis project Ga0310694, IMG submission 203884) | Sheep rumen microbial communities from Palmerston North, Manawatu-Wanganui, New Zealand - 1742 DNA GHGhigh gp2 (v2) (version 2) | ecosystem: Host-associated > Mammals > Digestive system... | reverse complement strand
GAGGTGACTTGGTGGAAATATTGATTATATTGGACTCTTTGCTGTTCAGCGCCACTTTGATACTCTTCTGGTAGCCGGCGACCACTAATTCCTTGCGTGCATGGTGAGCACGATAAACCGTATCGGGACTAAGCGGACGGTTCGCATGCACAACGATTGTACCCACCTCGGTCTCTACCGGAGTACCTAACTCGCTCACGCGGCGGGTCGAACGATGCCACATACCCCGTTTGGTTTTAATCTTGTAGCCTGAACGGGTCTTTTTTACCGTCACGGTAAACGGATTGTACTGCGCATCTTCGGTCAACTCGACATAGTCCACACGCAACGCGGGGTTCATGAACTCGCCTTCCCAGCGCAAACCGCCTTTGACGGAAGTAGGTTCCCACAAATTGAGCGCATCAATACTCTGGTAAAGCAACCCGCGCGAAGAAAATACAACGACTTCGTCTTCCGCCGCATTGTTGCCGGTAAGACCTAACATAGAAAATGCCTCCATCTGGCTCCCTGTATCCTTCGAACGAAGCATAACGCACGCATCAGTCGTCCATTTGGGGGCTTTGCGCACAAAATAAGCCACGCCAAGCAGCACGAACACACCTACTCCCACGGCAAACCACCACCAGTGTTCCAGCAACAAGCGCACTAATTTGCGCAAATCGATTTCATTCGTCTTATTATCCATGTGAAAAATGTATATCTTTTTACTTAATCAACTATCAAGACTTTTACGAAGTTGTTTCGAGACAATGTCGAGACAATGTCGAGATCCCAAATTCGCAAACGGCACTAATTGCCATTACTTTTTACAATGGTTACAACCATCGCAGCTGTACTGGCTATCGTTCCCGCCAGACTAATCCAAATGCCGGCATTCGTACTGCTTACCGCACGCACTTTGTTCGGAGATACATAAACCACATCGTTCTGCTGCAGATAGAAATACGGCGAAGTATAAATATCCGAACTACCCAAATCCAGACGTGCAAATTCCAACTTGCCGTCCACCTCGCGGGTCACGAGGACATTGTCACGCCGACCGTAATTGGTCAAATCGCCGGCTGCTGCCAATGCCTCCAGAATCGTCAAACGACCGTCATTCATCGATACCTGACGGGGACTTTTCACCTCACCCATTACCGTCACTTTTGCGCCGATCAGATTGACCTGAACCAAGGGATTGACCACTTGTTGCTCCAAACGACCACGTACCAGTTGTTCCACTTCCGGACGCTTCAGACCTTCAACGTGCAGTTTTCCCAACACCGGCATTTCTATGTCTCCAGACTCGTCAACCGTGTAGTATTGCATCATCGGAGAGGTCTGAACAGTTGCCGACCCTGGCACACCGGACGCTACGGCTATCATGTTAAACGGCATTACCGCCTCGCGGTCCAACGCATTGACCATTATTGTCAGCATATCGCCCTTACGGATTATCGTCTCCGATTGAGGGTTGAAATGTGCATTGAGTGAATCCGCAATGCGAGGCTCCGCATCACGGAGATAAGTCAATTGTTTCTGGGTCACACAACTCGTGGCAAATATCGCCATAAAACCCATTACCATAATTTGTCGGATTCTTTTATACATGGTCTTTTTATCTAAATCTGTCCCTATTAAGCCATTTTAGCGTGCAAAGATACAACATTTTACTGACATATGCAAATTTTTCGCGAATTTATTTGCATATATCAAAAAAATTCACTAATTTTGCATGACATTTTGGCAGTATTCACTATGACACAACAGGAATTACTATCCATTAAGCAGCGATTTGGTATCATTGGAACCAGCCCTCTGCTCAATCGAAATATAGAAATCGCAGTCCAGGTGGCTCGGACGGACCTCAGTGTGCTGATAACAGGCGAATCAGGCGTCGGGAAAGAACATTTTCCTAAAGTCATACACGCTTTCTCCGCACGCAAACACGGACCGTATTTCGCCGTCAACTGCGGCGCTATACCGGAAGGAACCATTGACAGCGAGCTGTTCGGACATGAGAAAGGAGCGTTCACCGATGCCAAAAACGAGCACAAAGGATATTTCGAAATAGCCGACGGAGGAACGCTGTTCCTTGACGAAGTCGGCGAGTTGCCCTTGCAGACACAGGTACGCCTCTTGCGTGTTCTCGAAACGGGAGAGTACCTCCGGATGGGTTCCGCACAAGTGCGTAAGACCAACGTACGAGTCGTTGCGGCTACCAACCTGAACATGCGCCAGGCTATCGATGACGGACGATTCCGTGAAGACCTCTACTACCGGCTCAACACCGTTGAGATACGTGTACCCGCTCTGCGTGAACGGAAAGAGGACATTCCGCTGCTCTTCCGCAAATTCGCTACCGACTTCTGTAACCGATACCAGATGCCGCCGCTCTCTCTCAACGACGAGGCGACAAGACTCCTGCAAGAGTCCTACTGGAGAGGAAACATCCGCCAACTCAAGAACATGGCTGAGCAGATTGCCGTCATCGAAATGGATCATCAAATCAGCGCCGACACGCTCAGACGATATCTGCCGCAAGAAGAAAACCGGCAGGATATAGTTCTGCGCCATCCCGAACGCGAAGCAGGAGGAAAAGACTATTCCCACGAAATCGGAATCCTCTACAACATGGTCATGCAGAACAAAAAAGACCTTGAAGAGCTCAAACAACTCCTGTCCGGCTACCACGATGACGCCATTCCTGCACAGCATATTCCGAGCGGAACGACGCCGACCATTACCATCACACCCGCGGAAACACCCTCACGCAAACACATCGAGGCGGACGAAGATATCGACGGAGGCTCGCTTCGCGTCGAGGAAAGCGAGAAAGACCTGATTCGCAAAGCGCTCACGCTGACTAACGGCAACAGGAAAGAAGCTGCAGCCAGACTCGGACTATCGGAAAGAACGTTATACCGCAAAATCAAAGAATATGACTTGTAAGGGAAAATTTCGGCTATTGATTGTCGGTCTGTCAGCACACATCGTGTGCGGTCTGCTGCTTGTCTTAACAAGCTGCAGCATCAGCTATAAATTCAACGGTGCAAACATCAATTATCAGACCACACACTCGATCTCCATTGCCGATTTCCCGAACAACGCGCCGATGGTCAATCCTACCCTGAGCAACAACCTTACGGAAGGAATACGCGATATATTCCAGCGCCAGACAAGACTGCAAGTACTTCGTAAAGGCGGAGACCTGGAACTTGAAGGCGAAATAATAGGATATGATATATCGCAAGGCGCAATCTCGGCAGAAAGCTATGCCTCGGAAAGCAAACTGACCATACGCGTCTCTGTCCGGTTTACCAACAACAGCTATCCGGAAGAGTCCTTTGACAAGACTTATTCGGCATACCAGACTTTCGACGCCAGCAAACTGCTGTCCGATGTGCAGGACGAACTTTGCGCCGTTATGATACAGGAAATAGCCGAAAATATATACAATGATACCGTTGCTAAGTGGTGAAATAGTCGTTTTTTTGCAAAATATTTGCATATATCAAAAAAAAGCAGTATCTTTGCACCCGATTTTGAAAAAACTGATATATTGGCCCGATAAAAGGTAAATCGGTCTGTCAGTCCGAAGGACGGTCTGTCAGCGTAGCGGTCTATCAGAGAAACAGTCTTTTATAGAAAATCTTTAATTTATATAAACAATATGTACATTTTTATTACAATCTTAATTGTTATTGCCGCTATCTTGCTTACGCTTCTGGTTTTGGTACAGAACAGCAAAGGCGGTGGATTGGCTGCCGGATTTGCAAGCGGCAACCAAGTGATGGGAGCACCCAAAACGGCTGACTTTTTGGAGAAAGCCACTTGGACACTTGTTGCACTCATCGTAGTTTTCAGTATCGCAGCCGTTGGATTCAATGCCGGACGTCAAGCAGTTGCAGAAGAGCAATCGGCAGTTGTTGTGGACGAACCCGCTCCTGCTCTGGATGCCGCTCCTGTTGAGGCTCCCGAAGCTGAAAAGGATGAGTAATCACAGTCGAAACAACAAAATAAGAGGGTGTGTCAAAACAATTTGGCGCACCTTCTTATTTGTATTTCATTTTACCGCACCATAACCGCACTTAAACCGCACTCAAACCGCACTCAAACCGCGGTATTGGGAAATGCATAATTTTGGGAGAATATAAACAACCCCGCAACAAGTGCGAGGTTGTATATCCTGTCTTCGCCCATAGGCGAGAAGTTTATTTCTGCTCAGTGCTTAGCCGCCAATGACTTCGCCGGGACCTAAGTTTTCAGTACCCTGTCCACTATTATGAAGGCTTCCAGGGGTGCCGGGACTTCCTGCCAAAACGATTGTACTCGGCATTAACTGCGTCAAAACAACGCTCGGTATTTCATATGTCTTTTTCTCTGCCGCAAGGGCGCGATTATTTTCAATTTTCATAACTGCTAACTTTTTAAGATTTAACATTTAAACTATTTGACGTGCGTTAGCACTTATTTTACCAACTTACCTGTTGCGTCGTACATCTTCTCACCGCGGAGGATGAACAGTTGACCATTAACAAGTACTTTTGTACATTGAACATTGTCACCGTGTACATTGTCAACGCCTGTTGCCGTTTGCTCGCCATGTACACCCATCGTTATACGACGGCGCCCCGGAGCAGGAGATGCACTCACATATGCAGGTACAACTGCCATATGCAGATATGCGCGATAGTCCCCGACATATACATTGTCCGAATTGACTAAGTACAACTCGTTGTTGTAGATGATGTAGTTGTTAGCATCTTTAGCAATTTGAGCCTTGCTGAACGAACCAACCAAACCGTTGTTGCCTTCTGTTAACGGAGCAAGTACAGCGTCGCCTTCATAAACAACCTCTAATTTGTCAGCCGTTGCATAGAAGATATACGGACGACCTGCATCCAATACACCTTCCACATCTTCAAGAATAACGTCTGAGCCATTTTGAGCTTTGCTGACTACTCTCCAAATCGAAGCTCCGCGCACATAGACCACTTTCTTATTCAGACACATCGTGTAGTATTCACTGGAATTCAGACCTGAACGCACTTCTGTCCAGTTCAGTTCCGGGAATTCAATGGAAATGGCATTTGTAGCAAATGTCCACGTAAAGGTGTAGTCTCCCGAAACATCCGCCGTCAAACTCATATTCTCGCCTTCATAATCGATGCCCTCTGTTCCTGTGTATCCACGATGATACCAATATCCGTTGGAACGCCAGTCGCCTCCATTCAGTTTGATTTTGAATTCGTAAGAACCAGCCGGCAGATTCTTCGTCAAAGAGGCGGACAGACCGTCAGGTGCAAGAGTGAACGCATCTAAGCTTGCCCAATCATCCCATGTACCATTAATCTCAGCCGTTTGCGCAATAACTACATCACCCGTCTTTGTAGCTGACGCACTTATTTCATTGCCTTCATTAGCCGGATCGAAAATTATGCTGATGGTATATATTCCAGCCTCCGGAATATTGAGTACATAATTACTTGCCGGCCAAGACTGAGCCCAAGCGTGCTCCTTTACCACCTTAAATGACACATTGCCGGACGGTAATTCCACATTCGTTTTTTCTAACTTATAAACTCCGCCGTCAAGAACCATGTCGTTAGCTGTATTCGTTGCATCCCATTCGGTTCCGAAAACGGTTTGTGCTCCTGCAACGGTATAACTGGGGACATAAGTGCTCCAACTATAAGTTATACCATCCGTGCTGACAATCATGTTCTGACCTTCCGTAGGCAGAGTTATACATTTTACAAAACTCCAACCAGAAGCAATGCTTTTGAACAAATTGCTATTTGCCGTCAGGATTAAATCCGAAGACAAAGTTTTGGCGGCTATCGCACTGGCATCTTCCTGCCATGTTCCGTCAAACATATTGAAATCGTATCCATATCCACGGAAGTCATAATAAATCGTTGTTCCCGCCGGGAATGTAAAGGAAGGTTCAGGCTCAACCGGCTCTTCAGGATACTCAACCGACAACGTGTTCGTTGCAAAAGTCCAGGTAAAAGTATATTCACCGGAAGCATCAGCTGCAAAACTCAGGTTTCCTGAACCGCTTTCTACCACGTGCGAAGGATTTGCCCTGTTGAAAGCAGCTCCATTGGATGTCCAGTTGCCGCCACCTCCGATACGCATTCCGAACTCATAGTTTCCTAAACCGATATTCATCGTAAGAGAAGCCGTTGCATTGCCTTCTGCTACCGCAAAGTTCTCTGTATCAGCCCAACTACCGGTGAAATTTCCATGCATGGCAATAGTAGGTATAACCACTGCATCTTCCGTTTTGGAAGCTTCGGCACTAACTGTGCAAGAGGATGGATCAAACGTAATGGAAATCGTGTATTTCCCGCTTTCGGCAATCGCGAGATTGTAATTGTCTTTCGGGAATGCTACATCCCATCCATGAGCGGCACACACTTTAAACAGCACGGCACCGGCGGATAATTCGACTTCTTCTTTCTCAAACTTGTAAACACTACCTTCAAGAACCATGTCGTTGGCAGCAAGACTTGGAGTCCATGCCGTTCCGAAAACTGCTGTATTGTCTCCTGCTACGGTAAATGTAGTCGTAGCACAAGCTTTTACGGCATTATCATTGGGATTATACGTAATAATAACCCAGCAAGCACCGGCAGGGATCTCCAAGACATAATTATCATTGGGATAAGCTGTGCCCCATCCATGATCCTTGCACACCTTGAATTCAATAGAGGTATTAGAACTGTAATTAACATTTTTTGCAAAAACGTACAATCCGCCAACAAGTGTCATGTCATTTGCTGAGTTGTCAGGATTCCAAGTGGAACCCAAGAGGGTTGCATCACTTCCTGCTACAGTATAAGTAGCGCCTTGAACAACCATCATGCTACCCGTCACTATCAGGGCAGCGAGAAGAGTAAGAAATTTTTTCATGATAATTAAATTTTAGTTTATAAATATTGAGAGTTATACTCACGCAATACAATTAAAGAAAGAGAATTGTGTTATCCGAACTCCGTGTAATAACGTTCAATTTGTGCTTTGAAGGTTGGAATATCCTGCGTTAATGTCGCCCAGAGCATCTCTTTGCTAATATGAATGTAATCGTGTACCAACACATTTCGCATACTAACGATTGGCCGCCAATTCACTTCCTTATGAGAGTCTCTAAATTCATGGGTCAGCAAATTCGCAGCTTCTCCAATAATCTCGATCTGTTTTACCAAGCCATAATACAGCAAAGGAGTATTTAGCAACTCTTCCTTTGGATAAGTTGCCATGCCGTTCTCTATCACGCCAATAGCATCTAATATATGCACCAAGCGCTCTTTGTCTCTACTATGCTCTCTCATAGATTAATACTTTATCGCGATTTGCAGACTCTTGTGCAAAAGGAAGAAGTTCCCTGCTTTCCACTAAATCGACCTCACGTTGCAGCAAGTCCTGCAAATCCAACTTCATATTCACATATTGGAACAAACCGACGGGCTTTGTTTTGTCCAAATCCACCAATATATCAATGTCGCTTTCTTTAGTCTCCTCGCCACGCGAACAAGAGCCGAACAAGTAGGCTCGTTCGATAGGCTGCGAAGCAAAGAACCTCTGCATCATCGGAATCATATTGGCAACTTCTGCACTTGGCATTTTGGCATTATTTCCATTTCGGCTGCAAAGGTACAACAAAATTATTACATATCCAAATTTTGGGGCAAAATAATTAAAAATGCGTGCATATTTTTAAGATTTTGGCTTAAAAAACAACAAAACAACCCCGCACATTCATGCGAGGTTGTTCTTCGTGTCTCTGCCCGTAGGCGTGAGTTTATCTTGCAGAGTTTGTTAATCCGGAATAAAGGATCCTCCGCCACCTCCACCTAAGTCAATGTTTCCAGAGCCTCCACTTACACAAATTATCACACTCGGCATCATCTGCGTCAAAACAACGCTCGGTATTTCATATGTCTTTTTCTCTGCCGCAAGGGCGCGATTGTTTTCAATTTTCATAATTCTACAGTTTTAATTGTTATTACTATTTCTTAAAAGGCAATTCTTCTTTAGGAGTGATATAATCCATTGCTTTTTTATCGCTAATTACAGAATGTCCCAATCGGTGCTCGATATCTGCTCGTGCATTACGTGCCACCTCAGCACCTTCTTTGGCTACATGAGCTGTTTCCACGATTCCTTCCGGATTGCGTTCCTTGCTCAAGTCAGTAGCCGTCTGTTCGGCTAAAGCGTTCAGCAGCAGTTCCATGTTCGTCATGTTGTCACGCAGATTCTGGTCGGTAAGACCTTTGTGCTTTTTGTATTCGCGTGTGGTCATTCCGCTCCAAATCTTACTCATCAGGTCTGTGAGTTGTGCGTATTGACTTTCTTCGGTCACACCGCTGCGCTTCCACTCGTCTGTCAGTCCTTTACGAATCTCGATGGTCTTAATTTGTTGGTTAATCCAATTCTCTGAGTATCCTAACCGACGATAGTCCTTAACTGCCTGTTCGATACTCTGTTCGGGATCCTGCATCTGACGAATACGCTCTGCTCCTACTTGCGCTAACCACTGTTTGAATGGCTCTGCTTTCTTGGAAGGAATCGACTGGATGACGCGCAGAAGTTGCTCTGTGTCAGCCACATCGGTAAGACGTTGCTTGCCATCTGCTGCCGTCAGTTTCAACTGGTGACAATTTGTCACCGTTTGATTTCCCTCTTCAATTAGACGTTGTTTAAGCTTATTCCAATACTTGCGTCCATCAACGCTTTCCGTTAATACCTGAACAACATCAACGATAGAGAAATAGTACTTCTCTTGCACATCATCCCATACGACTCGTATCCGCAAGGATTCAAACAGTTTTATTGCTTCGAGCTCAGCCATTCTGTTTTGGCAACAAATTCGGTCAATTGTGATTTTTGAGCTTTTGGTGCAGGGTACATATTGTACCCCACACCATTCACTCATTCACTCCTTCTTTCTTTATTTTACCAAACGTCCTGTAGCGTCGAACATCTTCTCGCCACGGAGGATGAACAATTGACCGTTGATGAGTACCTTTGTACATTGTACATTGTCGCCTTGTACATTGTCAACGTCTGTTGCCGTTTGCTCACTCTGAACACCCATCGAAATACGACGGCGTCCCGGAGCCGGAGCGACTGCGCCACGGCTCGGTACTGTGGCGTTAATCAGTATGTAGCAACGCTCGCTCGGAAGCATAGTACCGCTTTGATTGATACGAACCACCTTATTGCCATGGATAACGAATGTATTATCGCCGGCTGAATTATATTCTGCAACATACGGGAGTTCCCATGAACTTGTACCAATATATCCGTGGAAGCCATTTTCACCTTCACCGGCAGCCTCCAGAACAGCGCCTGTCTTAATACCGCGAATCTCAGTTGCGTTAGCGATGAAGAAGTACGGTTTACCTGCTTCCAACGTAGTACCACTAATTGCATCGAAGTGCATATTGAACGGTTTACCATCTTTCTCCTCAAGGTAAGCAATTTGGAAGAATTCTGCACCTTCTACATTCTCTACATCTTGCTTCGGACAGAGCGTTCCCCACTTGCCATTGCTCAACTCACCACGAATGAGGTCTTTCTCTACCACTTGCGGAACGTATAGAGTGATAGCTGTTTGTCCACTTGCATAGCAAGAGAATATATTAGAACTTGTATTCAACTTCAATTGATTGTTCGAGTTGGTTCCATTTGCTGTTGCGCTGCTAACACTCAATGTCCACTTAGCATTGTCATCCACCTCATCTTGACTTCTCAAGTAATTCTTGCTTGACGATGCTGCATAGAGATACTTGCCATTCGAAGCACGAAGAGCATATTTACCACCTTCTTGAGCCACGACAGTAAATGCCATCGTATTTTCACCTGGAGTGAAGACATCTCCGTCCATAGAACCTTCTACAGCAGTACGGTTGTTATCAGTTTGAGCCCCAATAGCATATCTCTTAGAACTCTTGAAACCTGTAATAAGCACTTGCATTCCATCAGCAATCTCCGTTGCAGCTACCCACTTAGAAGATGTGCTAACCGGAGTTTCTTCTGCTTCCGGTGCCTTAACTGTCAGATTGATAGTCACCACCTTGTCTGCTGCTACACCTGCGTTGTCTGAGATAGTTACCGTTGCGACATATGCACCGACAGTAGCCGTACTTACAACCGAAACATTGATTTCGTCACCATTAACAAGAGCAGTTTTGCTAATGTTGAATGCTTCAGGATTAGTGCCGCCGAGAACTGCAGTAGCAGATGCAACGCTCTTTAGAGAAACTGTGATTGTTTTTGCGGCAGGTAACGCATCATCTTTAGTAACCGTAAAGTTTACATAATTAGCCGGTTGCGTTGTGATTTCCGGTGTTGCAGAAACAACATTCAAACCATTTACTACTAAGTTTGCGGATTTGTCACCTACAGTGGCTGTAACCGTTACAGAAGTTGTACCTGTCGTGAGATTAGCAGGATCGAAACTCCACTCAATATCTTTTGCTGCTACAGCCACAGGCTCTTGGTCAACATCATTCAATGTATAGATAGCATTTACGCCCAAACCGGCAGGATCAAATTCATCACCATCTTCATACTCAAGTTCGGTTGCTTCACCGGTAATAGAAATGCTCTTAAGTACCGGTACAACGCCACCAACTTGGTTCACGCCGAAGAGCAAGAAACGTTTACCTGCAGTTGCGGTAATGGTCAGTTCAATAGCATCAGTATTGCCGCTCAGACTAAGTGCATAATAAGCATCGGTCTGCGGAGTGGAACCCTCTGCCAATGTGAACGGTGAGCTGCTAGCGAAGCCAGCGTTTCTATTAAGGGTTATAGAAGCCGGAGTAACCGTAACACCTGCAGGAGCTGTAATACTCAAGGTTACATCTTCACTATTCCAACCATAAGCATGGAGATGCAGTTCGGTTGCCTGAGCAGGGATATTAAGAGTCGCCGTACCCGCAGCACTACCGGAACCAGCCTTGATAGCAGCATACTCAGTTTCTTCACCATAGAATTTAACCTTAGCACCGGTTACATCGTCCAAGTTGCTGGTCCAAGTAGTAGCCCATGGCGAGAGCGGAGCGGCAGAACCAACGGTCAGACCGTTTACTACAAAAGCATCACTGGTAAAGCCGGCAGCTGTAGCGGTTACAGAAACGGAAGTTGTTCCCTCGGTGAGAGGATCCGGATCAAATGCCCAAACAATATCTTCGGTAATAGGAGCAGTAGAAGCATCGGTATATGTTCCGGTAACGGTCAATCCAGTAGGATCGAAGTGTTGACCATCTGTATATTCCAAAACGCTTGCAGTACCGGAAACAGCAATGCTCTCCAAAACAATACCACCTTCTTGGTTCACGCCAAAGAGTACGAAACGCTTGCCACTGGTAGCAGAAATGGTCAGTGCTACCGGCTCTGAATTACCACTCAGACTAACCACAAAATAAGCATCATATTGCGGAGTAGAAGCCTCTGCCAATGTGAACGGCGAATTTTCTTTAA
>Ga0310694_10006045_pt1 | contig 11483 bp, 5 predicted proteins | sample 174DNAGHGhighgp2_FD_203884 | JGI IMG/M metagenome (GOLD analysis project Ga0310694, IMG submission 203884) | Sheep rumen microbial communities from Palmerston North, Manawatu-Wanganui, New Zealand - 1742 DNA GHGhigh gp2 (v2) (version 2) | ecosystem: Host-associated > Mammals > Digestive system >... | reverse complement strand
GAATGATGGTAAACTTCTTCATATAAAAGAGATTGGAATTAAGTCTTACTTCAATAAAGGGCCAGCCGCATGGCGACCGGCCCTGATGAAAAGGTTTGGTTTCAGTACCGACTAAAGTTCACCCCAGGTATATTCCTGGATGGAGGACATATCGGCCGAAGCTTTGAAGATGGGAGAGAAGTTGTAGGCCTGCTGGGTATTGTACCCGTTTCCGGAAGCCATGGCGGCAATGCGGAAGTAACGAATCTGGTTATACTTGAACAGGTCTGCGTTCATCGGGTCTTCCACATTGATTTCAAGGGTGACTTCCTCACCGGGCTGTACGGCCGGGAATACCATGTCACCCCAGGAGAACCCTTCCTTCTTGGCCCCCGCATCATTGGCGGCCAGGTTGAACACGGTGGCTCCCACGAAGAGCTGCGTATTGGCGCAGAGTCTCACATTCATCACGGAGTTGGCCTTGGAAGGATCGCCCAGTTCCACCTTGAAGGTAGCCCTTACCTTCTTCGCAGCGGCATCATAGACAATCTTGGGCTCCACGATGCGGCAGAACGGGAGGGTCTTCAGATCCTGTCCCTTGTTCTCACCCTGTTTGAGGCTGAGGACCTGGTCGTTTTCATAGCAAGGAAGCTCCTTGAAGAACACTTTGTAGTCTCCTGCAAAGATGAGATCGTTGCGGTAGCGGCCGTCGAAACGGACAAACCAGCGCTGGTCTTCATACACTTCCTTTCCGCTCTTGTCTTTCCAGCCCAGCTCATTCACAATCAGGGAACCCTTCGATACGGTAATCATCGGGAAAGTCCAGGTGCTCCAGTCCACGTTGGCCCAGTCGATTTCCTGGGAGAAGGCTGCCTCCACACCGATGAGTTCACCGGTCTGGGAGTCCACCAACCTACCGGACACCTTTGCATTGGGACCGTCATAGTTATCCAGCTTGAACATGCTGCAGGAAGCAACAGTGGCCAGGGCCAGGACGACGGCAATGGTATTGATAAGCTTTTTCATTTCTATCCTTATTTGTTGTTAGGCTCAATCTTGTTGTTCACGTAATTCGGAATCTGGGCGTAGTAATCCTCAGGGTTGAAGCTGAGGACGCCACTGTAGCCATCCCAGAGAGCCGTAGCGGTTACGGGCAGGGCACGGAGGAAAATCCACTGAGCCTTGGCGCCGGAAAGGTCCACCATGGGAATCAGGGTGAGTTTCTTGCCCAGGGTGCCTTCTTCCTGATTGGTGGCACTGTTGGGATTGTAGAAACCACGGCGACGGTACAGCACGTTGCTCCACTTGTTCTCGAAGGGGAATTCCACCTTCCACTCGTGAAGGATGTTATCGATGGTCAGGGCCACGTCATCCTTGAAGCCGGCACGGTGACGGACCTCGTTCAGGCACTTGGTAGCCAGAGCCTGGTCACCCTTGCCGCTTTCCGCCACGGCCTCGGCATAAGTCAGGAGGACTTCGGCATAACGGATGTCATAGTACGGAGACTGGACATACTGGTTCGCGCTCTTCTGGTCCAGGTACTTACGGGGAGAGAAGCAGTAGGAATTGCGGTTGTTGGAGTTCTTGTCCGTCAGGAGGGCCATGAAAGCGGAGTTTTCACTGCCGCGGCCGCCATAAGGATAATAGATCACGCCATCTTTCTCCACGCCCACATTGCCGCTTCCCTGGGTGTCGGAATCGGGATAGACGGAAACGGAGCCGTCGGGCTTCACCATACCGCCTTCCATGTAAACGATGGAGTTACGGAAAGTGGCGCCGGGATAGATGACCCAGGCCTGGAAACGGGCATCCTTCAGCAGGAAGGGCTCCTGGACGGAATCATAGTGCTTGTAGCCGGACACCATGAAAGGCTGGAACTCCATCTGCGGATAGGTCATATAGTAATTCTCGTCTCCGGAAAGCAGGGTCTGGATCTTACCGTCCTTGCGGTTGCGCGTAGAGGCGGCGTCATAGTAGTCATACTCATCGGCCAGGTTCAGCGTGGCGGCATAGTTGGCGGCACCGGTACCCGTGTAACCCACGGCGAACTGGTTGGGAACCCACTTGTCCGTACCGTTGTTGGTCTTGGAGTCGCCGGTCTTGTAGGAACGGCCGAAGAGGCCTTCTTCCACCTTGTAGTTCTGGAAGAGTTCCGTGAGGTTGTCAATGGCGGCATTGATGTCGGAAGGGGCTGCGCCATACAGTTTGTATTTGCCGGAATTGATAACCTGGGCGGCAGCGTCCACGGCCTGCTGATAGTAGGCATCGGCATAGGAAGCCTCCATGTAGGTGAGCTTTTTCTTCACGGCTTCGTAAGCGGAGCTGATGGGAGCGCGGTTCCAGTACTTGCTCTCGGAAGCGGCCCAAAGGGCGGCACGTGCCTTCATGGCATAAGCCGTGTACTTGTTGGCGCGCATCTCCTGGGTCTGGGACTCGGGAAGCATGTTAATAGCTTCATCAAACTCGTCCAGGACCCAATCCCAGGACTCCTTCTCGGTGGAACGGGGAACATAGAGTTTGTCGTTGTCCACGCCATAGTACTCGTCCAGGGGTTCCGTCACAATGGGAATACCGCCGTGGGTACGGACATTGGCAAAATAGAAGCAGGCACGGATAAAATGAGCCTCACCTTCGTAAGCCTTACGGGTGTCCTCATCGATGATACCCTTGCTCTGGGCCTCGTCCAGGGCCTGGATAAACTTATTGACGGCACGCACGCTGGTGTAGTCCCAGAAGCCGGGCGTGGTGTTCTTGTAGTCCGGATTCTCGCGGGCGGGATTGCCGAACATCTGATACTTGTCATTGTCGGTCATGCTCACTCCGGGCAGGCTGGAGTAGAGGTTTGCCAGCAGGGCCAGCATACCATTCTCGGAAGACAGGAGGTCATCGGCTGCAACCTTGCTCAGGTCGCCTTCCATACTGTCGAAGAACTTGTCGCAGGAAGTGAATCCGAGGGTAAGTCCGGCAATCAGGATATATTTGAATATATTTTTCATGTTCTTGCTGGATTAGAAGTTGAGGTTGATGCCAAAGCTGTAAGTCTTGTTAATCTGGAACTCACCACCGGCACGGCCCTGGTCATTGGACTCGGGATCCACATAGCGGAGAAGCTTGTTGCTGATGGTAAGGAGGTTTCCACCGTTGAAGAACACACGGGCGCTCTTCATACCCACTTTCTTGAGGAATTTCGGGGAGAAGCGGTAACCCAGTTCAATGGTTTTAAGACGGAGATAAGTGGCGTTTACATAGTTGTAAGGCTGGTTGTAACCATAGGAAGGACTGCTGTAAGAACCCACCTGGGAAACACGGACCAGGGCCGGCCAGTAACCGTCCACCCACTGGGTGGCGGGATCCCAAGGATCGTCGCCGTAATTGGCAACGTGATAGGAATTGGTGTACTGGGAAGGCAGATAGTTCAACTTACCGTAACCGGCATAAGCGCTGAGGCCATAACCCTTGTACTTCATGGTGGCACCATTGAAGATGAGGGAGAAGTCGAAGTCCTTGTAGCTGCCGCTAAAGGTGAGACCGAACTGGAGCGGCGGGTTGCCGGATCCCCAGGTGTAGTACACGTCTTCACCGTCGATGTAGCCGTTGCCATTGCGGTCCACGAGCTGATACTGGCCCACGATGAGGCCGCGGTTGCCTTCGGTGGAACCGTTGGTGGTATAGAGGATTTCGCTGGCGTTGGCCTGGTCTACGGAAGTGAAGCGGTCTCCGTTCCAGTGATAGGTGCTGCCGCCCATATAACCGTTCCAACGGTTCAGGGTGCTGTTCTTCCAATAATCCATGGAAGACTTGTACACCTTGGTGTTTTCGCTCTCGATATAGGTGGCGCGGCTGCGGGAGAAGGTTGCGGTTCCCTGGATGCGGTAAGAGAAGTTGCCCACGCTGTTGCGATGGTATAGGCTCAGTTCCATACCCTCGGTCTCGCTGCGGTTGAGGTTCTCGGAAGGAAGGGCCACGGCATAGAAATCCGGGAGGGAGACGTCACGCACGGCAGCCAAACCAATCATCTGGCGCTTGAACCAGTCGAAGGTACCGCCGAGTTTGCCCTGCCACAGTTCAAAGTCCACACCGAAGTCCATCATGCGGACCTTGGCCCAGGTAAGAAGGGTGTTGGCCACCTGGTTGTTGGCATACCCGGTGGTGGTGGCACCGTCGGTGAATACCCAGGAACCGGCGGAAGAATAACCATTGATGTAGGCATAGGCTGCTCCCTGGGGCGCGCCGGTAAAGCCGTCAGACCAGCGGAACTTGAGGTTGTTCACGAAGGGAAGGATGCTCTTGAAGAACTTCTCCTCAGAGATACGCCAACCCAGGGAATAGGAGGGGAACATGCTCCAGCGCTTGCCGGGAGCGTACATGTAGCTACCGTCATATCGGCCCATGAGCTCTACGAGATATTTGCCCATGTAATTGTAATTGATACGGCCGATGTAACCGGCGGTACGGCTGGAAGTACGGGTGCCCTGGTTGTCGGAACGGGAAGCCAGGCCCTGGTTGAGCACATCGTGCGTATAGAGATAGTGGTCACCGTCGGGGCCGTAGAAACGGGAGGCGCCAATCATCGCATTGGTGATGCTGGTGAGTTCGGCACCCAGCATGGCAGACAGGTTGTGTCGGCCGAACTGGCGGTTGTACAGGACCTGGGCACGGCCATAGATGCGGGAGTTGTCATTCCACATCTCGGCATACTGCGTCTCCTGACGGGTTTCCATACCCTGCTCGGAGATGTCGGTCAGATAGTTGTACAGCTTCATCTTCTTCACCAGGGTGCGCTGCTTGGTACGGCCGAAGTCATAGGCACCGGTGAGCTGGAACTGCAGACCTTTCACGAAAGGCAGATCGTAGGTGAAGTCCACCGTATTGGCGAAGTCCTTGCGGTCGGTCTTGGTAAAGCCGGAAGCGTCGGTATCCAGAAGGGCACGGGGGTTGGTGTGCTCCTCAACATCGGAATAGTGGTTGGGGTTGTCCTTCGTATGGACACCTACCATCGGGTTGGACTGGTAGATATAGTAGAAGATGTTCCAGTCCATATCGAAGTCACCCATACCCATGTTGTTGCTCTGGCGGAAGCTGGTGGTATAGCGCATGTTGAGACCGGGAGCAAGATTCACGGTGACGTTGCCGTTGAAGCCATAACGTTTGTAACCATAGGCATCACCCTTCAAGATGGGGTTGTCGTCGGCATAGTTGGCACCGAAATAGTAGTTGATCTTATCCGTTCCGCCGGTGATGGACAGGTTGTACATCTGGTTCACGGCGAACTTCTTGTACACCTCGTTATACCAGTCCGTATAGACAAGGTCCTTGTCTCCGCGCTCATAGGCGGCGATGGTCTCATCGCTGAAACGGTGAGCCATCTTGGCCACGTCGGACATGGCGTTTTCCCATTTCATGAAGGAAGGCCAGCTCTCCACATTGCGGGGAACCACAGGGGATGCCAGGCTCACATTGGCCATGAAGCTCACGGAAGGTTTTCTCACCTGTCCCTTCTTGGTGGTGATGAGGATGACACCGTTCTGGGCGCCCAGACCGTAAATGGTGGCGGAAGCGTCCTTCAGCACGGAGATGCTCTCGATGTCTTCCGGATTCAGTTCCTGAAGGACAGATATGTCCGTGTATGTCTCCACGGCGTTGGGATTGGTGTTGTAAGTGGTGCTCTTGCGGGTACGGGTGGTGCTGCGCACGACACCGTCCACCACAATCATGGGAGTGCCGAAACCACGCAGGTTGATTTCGGAGGCGAAAGCACCGGGCTTGCCGCTGTTCTGGGTAATCAGAAGGCCGGGAATCTTGCCCTGCAGGGCTGCTACGCCGTCGGCACTCTTGGTGGCGGCAATATCCTCGGAGCGGATCTGGGTGATGGCGCCCGTGAGGGATTCCTTCTTCTGAACGCCGTAGCCCACGACCACGGTCTCATTCAGCATCTCGGAGTCTTCCACCAGGATGACGTCCATCTTGGGAGCGGCTTTCAGAACACGGGTTTCGAAGCCGATGGAAGTGAACTCGAGGACTGCACCTTCGGGAACGACGAGCGTAAAGTTACCGTCAATGTCGGTAGCTGCGCCCACCGTCGTACCCTGCTGCATGACAGAGGCCCCGATGATGGGTTCCTTCTGCGCATCCGTGACCGTACCGGTCACCGTGATGTTGTTCTGCGCGAGCAACGCCGAAGCGCTGAGGGCAATCCCCAGCACCACGGACATTACGCGCATGAGCATGTTGCTTTTTCTCATGTTGGTTAGTTATTTGGTTTGTAGTTGTTGCTACTTGAAGAGCTTCTGGGCGAAGGTGTTCAGGTACAGGCGCCAGTTGGACCAGACGTGACCGCCCTCGGAGACGAAGTACTCGTGCTCCAGGCCCTGCTCATTGAGCTTGGCGTGCATTTCCTCGGCACCCTGGAACAGGAAGTCCGTATTGCCGCAAGCCAGGAAGTAGAGCTTCACGCCAGCCTTCTTGAGGGTGGCAATCTGTTCCGGCGTGGCGCTGCCGGCAGCGGACAGGGGGCAGATGTAGTCGAACATCTCCGGATACAGGATGGAAGCGGAAATGGTGTGACCGCCACCCATCGAAAGACCGGCGATGGCACGGGAAGAGGGCTTGGCGATGGCGCGGAAGTTCTTCTCAATGAAGGGAACGATCTCCGTGCACAGGCTCTTCACATAAGAGTCACGCATGGCAGGGTCTCTCCAGTCAAAGGGCTTCTCCGGGATGTTGAGGGTACGGGCGGCAGCCTGGCCGGGGTTGCCGTTGGGCATCACCACAATCATCGGCTCTGCAAGGCCCTTCTCGATGAGGTTATCCAGAATCTGGGCAGCACGGCCCATGGAACTCCAGGCTTCCTCGTCGCCACCGGCGCCGTGCAGCAGGTACAGGACCGGATACTTCTTGTTCTTGGAGGCCTCATAGCCATAAGGAGTGTAAACGGTGAGGCGGCGGCTCATGCCCAGGATTTGGCTGTCATACCAGGGATGGCTCACGGTGCCATGATGCTTGGCCTCGCCGTAATTCTCCGTACGCTCGCCCGGAACGGTGAGCATGGGGAGGTAACGGGTTCCGTCACGCTGCACCAGCACGTTCTGGGGGTCGTTCACGGCCACACCGTCCACCACAAAGTTGTAGGTGTAGATTTCCGGAGACGGAAGAGGAATCTTCACGGACCAGACATTGTTCTCTCCGCGGGTCATGTCGATGGTTCCCGTCCAGGGATTCTCCATCCAGGAGCCGCTGAGCTTCACCACCGTGGCATAATCGGCCTTGAGGCGGAAGGTCACGGAGTCATTCTGGATTTCAGGGGAAACGATGGGTTTCTGACCGCCGAAGAAGGCGAAGTTGGTCAGTTCCTGGGCCTGCATTGCTCCGGCCACGGCCAGGCAAAGGGCAAGGGTAGAAAGGATACGTTTCATGATGTTTGTGTTATTTGGTTAATATTGTGGCTTTAATTACGCTTGCAAAAATAGTCTGAAACTGTCGCAGGGCTTTTCTCCACAGTACAATTGTTTTCTCAATTTGCCATGCGGGGCTCACGGAGTTCAGATTCCAGGTCCAGGACCATGGTGGCCGGCCAAGGCTTCCAGGCAGGGATTCCTTCTGCCTCCGGCTTGCCGTCCCGTGCGAATGAAGTCCACAGACGACTTATACGATGCCCCAGTTCCACGGCATCCTCTCCTCCGCCGGTGAACGTACGGTGAAGGGCCACGTTGTCAAACACGAAAGGAATGTCTATGCAGTGCGGGCAGCCCAGGGCACCGTCCAGCACCGGCGTCTCCCAGGTGAACTGATAGAAATACACCGGAGCGCAGCCGGCCGCCGTGCGGTCTTGCGCCTGTCCTATGGCCAGCGGCTTGAAGATAGGGTCTTCCTGGTCACGGGTGAACTCATGATAAACGGTACCTATCATAGTAGGGATGTCCCGGGAGAGAGCCAGGGCCTCCACAGAAGAAGGCTGGGCAGGAATCACCTCCCCGTCCACCACCGGCGTACGGCCAAAGAGGATCATGTCCAGGAAATTGGCCGGAAGGGCCCCGTCCTGACGGGCTTCTTCCGTTACCTGCCGCATGGCCCCGGTATAAGCGGAAAGCAGTTTCTCATACGGGACATGGGCCAACTCATCCACCTTGGAAGGAGAGATGCCCAAAGCCGCCACGGTAGCGGCGCCGATGCGGCGGGAATACTTGGGCTGCATCAGCTGCGTGATGGAACCACTCTGCACGATGGCCTTGTGGAAAAGCCCCTTGGCCGACGGCATGGCCATCAGGGTGCTCACTTTGCCGCCACCGCCGCTCTGGCCAAAGATGGTCACGTTGGCCGGGTCTCCGCCAAAGGCAGAAATATTGGCTTTGACCCACTCCAACGCTTTCACAATATCCAGCATGCCCACATTGCCGCTATAGGCGTATTTGGCGCCATAGGCGCTCAAGTCCAGGAAGCCCAGCACATTGAGCCGATGGTTCAGGGAAACCACCACCACGCCATGGTCACGGGCCAGAGAAGTCCCGTCATAGCCAATCTGCTCCTGCGAGGAGCCCTCGGAAAACCCGCCGCCATGCAGCCAGACCATCACCGGCATCTTGGCATCGGCCTTGATGGCAGATGTCCACACATTCACCCGGAGGCAGTCTTCGGAGGCATAGCCGTCATCCCAGTGCATGGTGAAAGCCTGGTTGTCGTCGGCCCAACCCCGGCGTTCCGGATGCGGGGACACCGGACCGTAGGAACGGCTGGAGCGCACCTCCTTCCAGGGCTCCGGATCGGTGGGCGGCATAAAACGCTCCGCCTTTCCATAAGGGATACCCTTATAGATATATACACCGTCATCAATGTAACCGGCCACGGGGCCGGAAACCGTCTGGACAGTGGAGAGTTTGGCCGATGTCTCCAGACTGCCGGGGCAGTGGGAAGAGGGCCTGCGGGAAGAGGGCTGTGCGCAGGAGGCCAGAAGGGCTCCGGCCGCCAAAAGGGCATAGATAGGTTTCAGTGTCATTATCGTATTTTTTCCACCGCAAAGTTGGTTAAAAGGGATTTAACAAGTTTTTTCTCAGTTTCAAATGTTTTTTCTGCTGTTCAAAATACCTATCTTTGTGCCATGAACACTAAAACAATCCTGGCTTCCCTGGGGCTTTTCCTCCTGGGAGCATGTCAATATAACGGGACGGATTTCCCCACTCCCGCACCGGGGAGTGTAGTCATTGCAGACCGCATCTCCAACCAGCGGGTGAACGCGTTCACAGAAGACCGCAACGGACATATCTGGATGGCCACCCAGCGAGGCCTCAACCGTTATGACGGCGCAGAGTTCCAGCAGTTCTTCTCCACGGACGACGCCCGTGGTCTCCCGGACAACCAGATCAGCGACGTACACGCCCTTCCGGACGGGCGCATCTGGGCCACCACCCGGCTGGGAGCGGTAGTATCTACGCTGGAAGGGGACTTCCACCGCGTCAAAGCGGAAACGCCCGACAGCAACCTGGGGCAAATCCTGGAAACCCGCAGCGGGAAATTCCTCTTTTCCAACGGGAACAGCCTGCTTGCCTATATTCCGGAGGAAGACCTCCTCCGCCCCGTCATCCGGGAGTTGAATGCCTTCGGGGCCCAGGCCCTGGCGCTGGACCGGGAAGACCGCCTTTGGGTGATATCGGCCGGCGGCTTCCGCCTGAACTGCTATAATACCGAGGATTTCTCCCTGCAAAGTTCCACCCCCATTTCCTTCCAGGCCTACCACCTCTGCGACGCCCAGGACGGCACCCTCTGGCTCACCGGCATGGGACAGCTGGGCATCCTGAAGGCCGACAGCCTCCAGTGGCAACCCATCCCCGGCCCCCTTCTTGCTCAAAAGAAAGTGACCGGAGGAGATATTGACCTCATGTTCGCCCCCAGCGGCGACGAAATGCTCCTGAGCGTGATTGGCCAGGGCTTTTTCCTGTACCAGAAAAAAATCGGGCGCGTCTTGCCACAAGACGACGAGGACTTTCCCTATACCCTGCCGGAAGCGGAAATCAGGACCCTGTTCAAAGACAGCCGGGGCAATCTCTGGGCCGGAACCACAGACAAAGGCTTCGGCATTTCACATGCCGTCAAAAGCCAGTTCGGGCAGAACCGTCCCCTGGTGCAGGCATTCAAGGGGAAAACCGTCACTTCCGTGTGTCCGGACAAAGCCGGAAACCTGTGGGTGAGCACCCTCCAGGACGGCCTGTGGTGCTTTCAGCTACAAGGAAAGACCGCCCGGAAAGTCTCTGTAGAGCATCTGTTCGACAACATCGGCGTAGGATACATCCGTACCACCAGAATATTCTGCGACTCCAACGGAAACCTCTGGCTCCTTTTCTTGGATAAAGGGCAAGTTACAGAATGCCGATGGGACGGGCAGCAGCTCCGCCCCCTCCATTCCTTCCTCGTCTTCTACCCCATGTCCATCGCGGAAGACGACCAGAAGAACATTTGGATAGGCACCTACGGAACCAGCCTGGCGCGCTTTGACAGAAAAACAGGAGAGATCTCCCATGTCAACGTTGCCCAGGAGAACACCTGGACCTATGTTCCGGAACTGCTCCTGAAAGAAGCGGGCCGACTGGAAGCCTGCTGCTATAACCAGCCGCCCGCAGAGGTGAACACCTACACGATGGAAGTCAAGAAGATTTCCATATCGGAAACGGACAAAGGCGCCACCATCCGCCGGGCCATGATGGTCCCCAACCGTCTTGTCAAAGACAGCAAGGGAGACCTCTGGCTGGGAACCGTCTCCAACGGCCTCATTTTCTGCGACGAGCAAAGCGGCCGGAAACAGTCCGTCGAAGGTCTCCCCTGCCCGGATGTCTGCTCCATCGAGGAAGACCGTCAGGGCAACATCTGGGTTTCCACCATGAACGGTCTGGCCCGTTACGACCGCACCACCGGCCGATTCGTCCATTTCAGGGAAGCCGACGGAACCGGCGGGGACCAGTACTCCGAGCGGGCCTCCTGCGTGCTGCCGGACGGAACCCTGGTCTTCGGCGGCACCCACGGGCTCACCTGCTTCAACCCGCTGGACGCCCCGGCCAAACGCTCCATCCCGCTGGTATTCGAAACGCTCTCCATCCATAACCAGCTGGTCAAGCCTGCACCGGACGGTCCCATCGGCCAGGTGATGTCCATGAAACCGGAAGTGACCATCCGGCACAACCAGAATGCCTTCGACATTTCCTTTGCCGCACTGGATTACAGCGAATTCGAGCAAATCCGCTATGCCTACATGCTGGAAGGGTTCGACAAAGACTGGGTGAAGATTGAAACCCGGCACGATGCCTACTTCGCCAATGTTCCTGCCGGAAAATACACCTTGAAGGTGAAGATAGCCAATGGAAGTCATTCCATTACGGAAACGGAAGAATCGCTGAACATCCGTGTGCTTCCGCCCTGGTACCGTTCCATCTGGGCCATCATCCTGTGGAACCTGCTGGGATGGGCTTTCCTGGGAAGCGTCTACCTTTTAATCCGGCACATCCACCGGGTGAGGAAAGACG
>Ga0310694_10006043_pt1 | contig 11484 bp, 10 predicted proteins | sample 174DNAGHGhighgp2_FD_203884 | JGI IMG/M metagenome (GOLD analysis project Ga0310694, IMG submission 203884) | Sheep rumen microbial communities from Palmerston North, Manawatu-Wanganui, New Zealand - 1742 DNA GHGhigh gp2 (v2) (version 2) | ecosystem: Host-associated > Mammals > Digestive system... | reverse complement strand
CGCTTTGAGCAAGGTGCTCCGTGGTAACCCAGACTTGACATGGGAGAAGAGCCAGAACTTCAACATTGGTTTTGAGGCTGGTTTCTGGGGACGCTTGAATGTGAACTTCGACTTCTTCATCAAGGCAACGAAGGACATGCTCTATCAGAGTCCGCTCGCCTCTTCTGAGGGTCAGCCCAGCTACATCTGGCGTAACGAGATGGATATGAAGAATACTGGTATCGAATTTGAAATCAGCGGTGATATCATCAAGAAGAAGAACGTGGTATGGAACGCTTCTTTGAACCTGACTCACTACAAGAACCAGCTGACTCGTCTGCCGGCATCTAAGCCTGCTGACCTCTATCCTGACGGATATCAGGCTGGTAGCTACTGGAGAAAGATTGGTGGCTCACTCTATGACTATTATATGTATGAGTATGCAGGTGTTGACCCAGAGAGCGGTCTGCCTCTGTACAACAAGTACACGGATGAGTATGATGATGAAGGCAACAAGATCGGTGAGACCGTTACTACTGTCAACATCGCTTCAGAGGGTACTCGCCGTCAGATTGGCAAGTCGGCTATTCCTGACCTCACCGGAGGTTTCAGCACCAGCCTGACCCTTTATGGATTCGACGTATCTGTTGCCACAGCCTTCCAGCTTGGCGGTTATGTACAGGATAGCTACTATGCTGCATTGATGACCCCAGGTGCTGCCGGTCACAACTTCCACAAGGATATGTTCAATCGATGGACACCAGCACACACCGTTACGGATATCCCAGCTCTTTACTACAACAGTCAAAGCAAGGGTATTGACGGTGGTTCAGATTACTTCCTGACAAGTGCTTCTTACTTCAGCCTGCGTAACGTGACCTTAGGCTACACACTGCCTAAGAAGGTGCTGAGCAAGTGGGGTATTAGCAACCTGCGATTCTATATTGCCGGCGACAATATCTTCCTGATTTCCAAGCGTAAGGGTCTCGACCCACGTCAGAGCTTCACCGGTGCAACAGGTTACAACTACTCTGCCATGAGTTCTTACTCGTTTGGTGTCAATCTTTCATTCTAAGTATAAACCATTAAATAATAGGATATATGAAAGTATTCAAATATATGTCAGCGGGTCTGCTGACGCTCGCTTTAGCTTCTTGCGGCGGCGATTATCTTAATACTGAATATACGACTTACCTTGATCAGGAGAGTGCCGGTACTGCTGCTGCAGCACAGCCCGACGTGTTCCTGAACGGTATGTGGTCGTGGCAGGTAGACTGGAACAAGGTCGGTAATGACGGTCATGACGACTTCGGTTATATGTCAGTCATGATGGCTACACAGATGATGTCTGAAGATATTGCGATCAATCGTGCTCACTGGTTCCGGTATGACTATGAGTTTGACTATCGTCTTGAGTCATGGGCTCGTACCATGCAGTTCTGGACAGAGTTCTATACGGACATTTCCAAAGCGAACGAAATTATCGGTCTGTATCCTGACGGAGGATCGACTAAGGAAGAGAAAGGTCTGTTAGGTCAGGCTCTTGCTATGCGTGGTATGGCTTATACCTACCTGATTCAGTTGTATCAGAAGTATATTAAGGCCGACGGTACTGTTGACCGCGAGGCTCCTGGTGTACCTTTGATGTACACACTGGCTGACGGCTTGACTCAGGATGAGATCGACGCAGCTAAGGGTCGTAACACTGTAGGTGAGGTGTTGGATCAGGCAGAGAAAGACCTGACCCGTGCCGTTGAGTGTCTCGGTGCCGGTTATGTCCGCCCGAGCGGTGCCAATGGCAAGGACTATATCGACCAGAGCGTAGCTTACGGTTTGCTGGCTCGTCTGTATCTGGTTCGTCAGGACTGGGATAAGGCTGCTGCCGCAGCGAATGCTGCGCGTCAGGGCTATAGCCTGCGTACTGCTGCTGAGTTGCAGGACGGTTTCATGGACGTAACAGCCAGCGACGTGATGTGGGGCTTCAACCACACCACTGAGACGTCAACGGCTTATGCTTCTTTCTTCTCTCATATTTCCAACCTGGCTCCTGGTTATGCCGGTCTGGCTTACTGTTCTAAGCTGATTGATGCCCGTCTGTATGACCGTATCCCTGATACCGATGCACGCAAGGCATGGTTCAATGGTCCTAACGGAGACAATTCACAGCCAACGAGCGGTGCAAAGCTTCCTTATGCCAACCTGAAGTTTGGAAACGATGGCAGCTGGACGATGGACTACATCTTCATGCGTGCTGCCGAGATGGTGCTGATTGAGGCTGAGGCTTATGCCCACATGGGTAATACGACTCAGGCAGCTCAGGTAATGAAGGAGCTGATGCAATATCGTGATCCACAGTGGAACATGCCAAATGTTTCTGTTGAAGATGTTTATCTGCAGCGTCGTATCGAGCTTTGGGGCGAGGGATTCTCGTTCTTCGACCTGAAGCGTCTGAACAAGGGAATTGATCGTAACTATGAGGGTACAAACCACCTCTCTGGTTACCTGAAGACGATACCGGCAGGTACTGTTGACTGGACATTCCAGATTCCGCTTCGTGAGATTCAGGAGAATCCGCTGATTTCTGAAGACGATCAGAACCCATAAAATAATAGGAGATTAAGTATATGAAGAAGATATTTAAATATATGATTCCATGTCTGGCCGTTGCATTCTCGCTGACGAGCTGTAATGATACCATGGATGACAAGGCTGTGATTGACGCTAAGTATGAGGTGTTGGATAATCCTACCTTTGCAATGTCATCCGCAGCAGCAAGCACCTACGAGTCAGCAACCTTGACAGGTACCGTTGCCTCTGGGTTGGAGAATGTTCAGGAAGTTGGCTTCCAAGTGTCTACTGATGCTCAGTTTACTGAGTTTACGGTGTATCCTGCTGATGAAGTAGCTCCTACTTTCACAGTAGATATTAACGGTCTGGAAGAGAGAACAACGTACTATGCCCGTAGCTATGTGTACACCAAGAATGGTCAGATTCTGCTCAGTGATGCAGTTACATTCACTACACCAAAGGCTCCTATCTATTCTATCGACGGAACCTATACAGTAGTTGAGACAGATGTTAAGACAGGTAATACAGGTGATCCTTATGAGATGACTGTCACCTTCGACGAGACTAACCCTGCAAAGGTATATATCTATAATATCTGGGGTGGTGGAGAGACCGTCATAGGTCAGTATAACGCTTCAACCAATACCATTTTGGTTCCGGCTAACCAGAACATCTACTATTATCCTGGTTATGGTTACGTGATTGCTCGTTCTGTCAATGATGCCTTTACTGCCTATGTGAATGCCACAACCTTCAAGTTCACTCCTCTGGGTGGTACGATGGTATCCGGTATTATGGAGGCTTATCTGCCGGCAGCCAGTTATTCATTCGGCTTCTTCACTCTGAGTATGAAGCACAATGATGACGAAGCAAATTAAAGACTGTCGTTGTAGATAGAATATTATACTGAATCAGGCGGGTTCGGAGATTCATGAATTTCCGGACCCGTTTTTTTAAATATGGGAAATATGCGTAAAATTATTATTTTAACCTTATTGGTGCTCTGTCAGTACAGTTGGGCAGGAGTACGGCCAGAGGCCAAAATGCGGAAAATCGCCGCCGGTAAGCTGTTAGGCAACACATCGGCTGCCTCAAACCTGGAGATTCTGGACGAGGCACCGGCCTATCATATTTACGGAAAGGACAAACAGGGCTTTGTTATCGTGAGTACGGATGAGAATGCAAAAGAGATTCTGGGTTATTCAACAACCCCATACGACAAGGAGAACTTGCCTCCTGCATTCAAGTATTGGTTGCAGACCATCGAGTATGCCACGATTGACAAAACAGCCAAAGCAAGTTATACTGTCGTTCCTAACTTTCTGACTTCAACGTGGGGACAGGATGACCCATATAATTTACTCTGTCCTCAGATTAATGGTGCGAAGACACCCAGTGGATGTGTGGCTACTGCGATGAGCCAGATTATGTACTACTATAAATATCCTGCTCAAGGTAAGGGAAGCGGCTATTACACGCTCGGTGATTCCAATACGCCTCACAAGGAGGATATCAAGGGGGTGTATCAGTGGGACAAGATGTATGATGATTATTCTTCAATGACGCTTACCGATGAAATCAGAACGCCGGTGGCCACGCTTTTGCGAGATGCCGGCTTAGGCTCGCACATGAACTACGCAGTGGACGGAAGTGGTACTACCGAGTATGCTGCCGCAGCCTCATTTGTCGAGAACTTCGGATATGCGGCGAATCAGATACGTATCTGTGAGAAAGCGTATTATTCGGCAGAGGAATACAATTCGATTATCTATTCGGAGTTGGCTGCTAAACGACCGGTTTTCGCTGTCGGCTCAGATGCCACCCAGGGTGGTCACGCCTTTATCTTCAGTGGTGTTGATGCCGACGGAAAGGTGTATGTCAACTGGGGATGGAACGGTAGTGCCGACGGTTACTACGAGATGACGACCCTGAATCCTAAGAACATTCTCGGAAATAGCAGTACGATGATCTTCGGACTTTATAATGCCGTTGTCGTGGGTATCGTTCCCGGTACAGGCGATCCCAGCGAGTCTGCTTTCACTTCACAATGGATCTCTAATGCGAAGCCCGTCTTTGCTCCTTGGGATGCCTTTGATTATATGGATGTGACGTTAGGTGGCATCTACAATGTTTCTCCGGCTACCTTCAAGGGGAAGATATTACTATACTTCGAGAGTACTGACGGTGACCATCAAAAGGATAAGTCGTATGAGTTGCTTGATACGAATGATTTGGATGGAGGCGAGGTGCTGTCAGGCTATGGTCTCACATTCAATAGTAGCATCGGTTTCTGGTCTTCGGATCTTTCTCTGCAGCCAGGACAGTATTATGTATATCTGGCTTCTAAGGGTGAAAACGAAACGACACCGCAGGAGTTCCGTTATGAAGGTGGAAAATGTCGTTATCTGGTGACTTTAGCCAATGGAGTATTCACTGTTGAAGAGTATACACCAACAGCGATCTCTTCTGTCTATATGACACCAGAAACTGATAACGCCACCCGCATTTTCGACCTGCTAGGCCGCGAGGTAAAGACGCCTCAGAGGGGTGTCTATATCATCAACGGTAAGAAAGTGGTGAAATAGTATTTACACCTTATTATATTTATAGGAATCGGGGCAGGATGAAAATTCTGCCCCGATTGTTCATTATACCGTAATCTCGCCACTGCCCAAGCAACGGTGATGGTTGCTGTCATAGATGACGCAGAACTGTCCGGGAGCTACGCCGTGGATGGGTTTGCTGCTATGCACCAGATAGCCATCAGCGGTAGGTTCCAGCGTGCCGGGGATATACTCGGGCGTATGGCGGATCTTAAAAGTGATGGGATAGTCAGAAGTGAGAGGTGAGCCAAAGCACTGCTCCAACGGCAGGGTAAGTGCATGGAAGTCGTGGATGGGGAAATCCTGCTTGTAGGCAGTCTGCGGATCGTAGCCGTGAGAGACATATAATATATTAAGGTGCACGTCCTTCTTCACGACAAACCACGGACCGCCACCAAAGCCCATTCCTTTGCGCTGTCCGATGGTATGAAACCATAGTCCTTTGTGCTGACCGATCTTCTTGCCCGTCTCGAGCTCAATGACATCGCCGGGTTGTTCACCCAGATAGCGACGGATATAATCGTTGTAGTTGATCTTTCCTAAGAAACAGATGCCCTGCGAATCCTTGCGCTTGGCATTCACCAAGTGCTCACGCTCCGCAATCTCACGCACCTCTTCCTTCATCATGTGACCGATAGGGAAAATGGCCTTCTGCAACTGCCAGTCTTCAATCTGCGCCAGGAAATCGGTCTGATCCTTGACGGGGTCGGGACTGGTGCAGAGCCATTTTAGAGAGGTGAGAGGTGAGAGGTGAGAGGTGAGAGAAATGTTCTCCTCTATTTCCGTCGTGGCGTAGTGACCTGTGGCAATGAGGTCGTAGTCGTGACCGCGCTTCTCGTGGAAGGCACCAAACTTAATGAGCCGGTTGCACATCACGTCGGGATTGGGCGTAAAACCAGCCTTCACCTTCTCCATCGTATAACGGGTCACCTGGTCCCAATACTCGCGATGGCAGTCAACAACTTCCAGCTTGCAGCTATACTTATGACTGACAGCCGTAGCCATCTCCAGGTCTTCCTCAGATGAGCAGTCCCACTCTTCATCTTCCTCCGGTCCGATCTTGATATAGAAACAGTCGGGCTTCAGTCCCTGACGGACCAGCTCGTAGAGCACGACGCTGGAGTCGACACCTCCGCTGAGCAATACCGCTATGCGCTTGTCATGTAGATTCATGCTGCAAAAGTACTTAATTATTATTAAATATCCAAGTAAATCCATTGTTATTTCAAAAATACGCCATATCTTTGCGATATCAAAATGATATCATAGAATTAGTTTAATATAAAGTATTATGGAAACAAAAGAATTCAAATTTAAAGGTACAGTGTTGAACGGCTTCGTGATGCTGTTCGTGGTGTTGGCACTTTTCTTTGCTTCTGTTGTAGGCATTATCTTCGGAATCATCCGGCTGGATGAGACTGATGGAGCTTGTGGAGGATGGCTGTTGGGTGGTAGCATCCTGTTGCTGCTGATTGACATCATCTGCATGTGCAGTTTCCTCCAGTTGGAACCCAACGAAGCTAGAGTTGTTACTTGGTTCGGCAAATATTCGGGAACTTTCGGAGAAACTGGCTTTTATTGGATCAATCCTTTCTATGGCACCAAGAAGGTGAGTCTTCGTGCTCGCAACCTCGATGCAGAACCTATCAAGGTGAATGATAAGTCGGGTAACCCCATCATGATTGGACTGGTACTAGTGTGGAAGTTGAAGGATACCTATAAGGCTTTGTTTGAGGTTGATACCCAGACGATGGCTTCAAATCCCAGTACGGTTGGAACAGATGCTAAGGGGCTGATGAATGCCTTGGAAAAGTTTGTTCGTGTGCAGGGTGACGCTGCCCTCCGTCAGGTGGCTGGACAATATGCCTATGACAACGACAGCGATGAGCCCACCCTGCGTTCGAATGCTGATGAGATTAACGAGCAGTTGGAGCAGAAACTCGACGAACGTCTGGCTCTGGCAGGTATTGAGGTCGTTGAGGCTCGTATCAACTATTTGGCATACGCCCCAGAAATTGCAGCAGTCATGTTGCGTCGCCAGCAGGCTGATGCCATCATTCAGGCTCGCGAGAAGATTGTTGAGGGCGCTGTATCTATGGTGAAGATGGCACTCAACAAACTTTCTGACGAGGAAATTGTAGAACTCGATGATGACAAGAAGGCCGCGATGGTCAGCAATCTGCTCGTGGTACTCTGTGGCGATGATAACGCACAACCCGTAGTGAACACAGGAACACTGAACCATTAATCAATGGCAGAAAAGACAACCAAAAGCTTTATCCTCCGCGTTGATGCTGACACCATGAATGCGATAGAAGCTTGGGCTGCGGATGAGTTCCGCAGCACCAACGGTCAGTTGCAGTGGATTATCACCGAGGCATTGCGTAAAGCCAAGCGTCTGCCAAAAAAGAAGAAAGTAAGTGGTAGTGAAGAAACAGAAATAAAAGACTGAAAAATGAATTTAGCAAAGTTTACGACTTATTTGGCTTATGCTGGAATGGTCTTTATCGTTCTGGAGACCCTATGTGGCTTGGTAATATACCACTCAACGTATGGGTGGTGTATATGATATTTAAAGGGTAAAAATAAAACTATAAGAATGATGGTAGAACTAAAGAACGAACAGCTGACCATTCGTGTCGCAGAAAAGGGAGCTGAGCTCCAGAGTGTGAAAGATAGCAAGGGTAGAGAATACATGTGGCAGGCAGGTCCTGAGTGGCCTCGTCATTCGCCTATTCTCTTCCCTATAGTATGTAGTGTGAACGACCAGACTTATCGTGTGGATGGCAAGGAGTATCATCTGCCTCGTCATGGATTCGCACGCGACAAGGACTTTACGCTGATTTCGCAGACAGAGGACAAGGTGACCTTTGCCCTGCATGACTCGGAAGAAACACTCGAGGTATATCCCTATCATTTCAACCTCGCCATCACCTACCGTTTGGAAGGTAATAAGATTCATGTCATCTGGCACGTGGAGAATACGGATACCCGTGAGATTCATTTCCAGATAGGCGGACATCCTGCTTTCAATGTGCCTGGAGAAAAGTTAGAGAGTATGATAAAACTGGACAATGAAGAGCCAATGGATGTGCTGAAGAGCTATGCTGACGGCAGTCACGATATGGTGGAAGTGCCTTTGGAGGCTGATAGGGGTATTTTGGAAATCAATAACAACTTCTTCCGTAACGACTCCGTGAAGATTCATAAAAGCCAGACCCATCGTGCCATGCTGATGAACACCAATGGCGAACCAGCAATTACTGTGGACTATAAGACACCTGTCTGTGCCTTTTGGAGTCCTTATGACAAACAGGCTCCTTTCGTGTGCATCGAACCTTGGTACGGCATCGGCGACCATCGCGGCTTCGATGGTGAATTTAAGGACAAACCTTTGATGAACCACTTGTTGCCAGGTGCCTCGTTTATGTCGAAATATACGATAACAATCGGATAACCAGAAAAGAAATCGCGAAGTCTTAGTAGGCTTCGCGATATTTGTTTTCGTCCTTGTCTTCGAGCATCGACAGATACGACTGATAACGACTTTGGGCGATATAATGATCTTCCAAAGCCTTCAGCACGGCACATCCCGGCTCATGGGTATGGGTACAATTGCTGAAACGACAATCTTTGGAGAAATGGAAAATCTCCTTGAAATAGCTGGTGAGCTCCTCTTTCTCCATATCGAAAGTGCCGAAGCCCTTGATGCCAGGCGTGTCGATAAGCCAGCCGGGAGAGCAGGATTCTCTAGATTCTCTAGAATTTCTAGAATTTCTAGGAGATATCGGAATCATCTCGGAGAAGGTGGTGGTATGCGTACCCGTGTTGTGAGCATCGCTGATTTCCGCCGTGCGGAGGTTCGCATCAGGAACCAGTTGGTTGATGAGTGTCGACTTCCCCACTCCACTATTGCCGCTGAGCAAAGAAATCTTCCCCGTCAGCAAGGGCATCAGTTCGTCGACGCCTTCGCCGGTAGCGGCAGAGATAGCCCGACAGTCATAGCCGATATTTTCATAGAGCGTGATCATCATCTCCTGATAGTGGCGCTCCTCCTCGCTGAGCAAGTCGGTCTTGTTGAAAATCAGGATGACAGGCACGCGATAGGCCTCAGCCGACGCCAGGAACCGGTCGATGAAGGTGGTGCTAGTTTGGGGTTTCACCACCGTCACTACCAACAGCGCCTGGTCGACATTGGCAGCAATGATATGACTTTGTTTGGAGAGATTGATCGACTTGCGGATGATATAGTTACGCCGGTCTTCAATCTCGGTGATGAAAGCCCCTTCGCGTGCTCCTTGTGGCGGTGGCGTAATGACAACCCTGTCGCCCACAGCCACAGGGTTTGTGCTCCGGATGCCACGCAGTCGGAAGTTGCCTTTGATTTTACAATCAACAGTTAGTCCATCGTCGGTGAGGACGGTGTACCAACTGCCGGTATTCTTGATGACGAGTCCCTTCACAGGCTACACCGTCATGATCTCCTTGTTCTTTGCCTCGATGAGGGTATCCAACTTCTTGATATACTTATCATGAAGCTTCTGCAACTCGAGCTCGGCATCCTTCTCGTTATCTTCGGAAAGACCGTCCTTGATGGCTTTCTTCAGTTTCTCCTTGATGTCGCCACGCACGTTGCGCACCTCTACCTTCGCCTTCTCAGCAATCTTGTTGCATTGCTTCGTCAGCTCACGACGGCGTTCCTCCGTAGGAACGGGGATGTTCAAACGGATGATCTCACCGTTGTTCTCAGGGGTGATACCGACATCGCTGTCCATGATGGCCTTCTCGATGTCGCGAATCTGCTTCTTGTCCCAAGGACGGATCGCGATGGTACGCGGATCGGGAACACTCACGTTAGCTACTTGGTTCAGGGGCACTTTCGAGCCGTAGGACTCTACCCTCACACCATCCAGAATCGCCACATTGGCCCGTCCGGCACGGATACGGTTCAGTTCTTCTTCCAAGAACATCGCCGCCATTTCCATACGCTCCTCAGCAGAGCTTAATGTCTCTTTTACGTCTATCATAATTCTACGTTTGATACTTTCTGGTTGACAAAAATAAGGTTTTTATTTGAAATAAGCAAGAAAATACTCGTTTTTTCAAAATATTATGTATATTTGCCCCATGAAACGAATACAACTACACAGACAACTATTTACCGTTTGCTTTTTTTTCCTGTCTTGCAGCCTTCTGGCGCAGAAGGAAACCATAAGACAATATACCGAACAGCATCCATTAGTTTACGAGGATGCCTGCGACCTGTGGCCCTATACTTTTATCAACGATGAAGGAAAACCCGACGGTTTTAACATCGACCTGATCAAAGTGCTCCTCGACGAGCTCAATATCCCCTATGTCATCAAGCTGAAAACCAGTCAGGAGGCGTTTGCCGATATGCGCAACCAGAAGTCGGACCTGATGCTCGGGCTGGTAGAAAACCGTCATAAGATTCACAGTACATACGGTCATGCCGCCATCACGTTGTTCACGCAGAGTGTGGCCAGCCCGAATGATGAGGAAAATCTTGTAAAAAGCTTCGGAGACCTGGCCAACAGTCAGGTGATGGTCAGGGAGAACAGTCTCTGTCAGCAACTGATGAACAAGAAGGGATGGAAGAAGAGCGCCATCCCCTGCAAAGATATGCAAGCAGTCCTCAAGGAGGTCAATGAGAAGGGAAAGGGACAGATTGTATGGAACACCCTTTCCTTGAAATGGCTCATCCGCCAAAACGGACTGGACAACCTGAAACTGACCCCCATCAACATGCCTCACGGTGAGTATAAGTTCATCTCGCACGACAAACAACTGTTGCACCTGGTGGATAGCGTATATATCGCCCTATCATCGACCGAGAGGCTAATACCGATACAGAACAAGTGGTTCTACCCTGAGCGCAAAAAACCAACCGTTCCGGAATGGTTCTGGTTCCTCGTCGGCGGACTGTGTGTGGTGACGCTCCTGTTCCTACTCTATTATATCATCTACTGGTACAAAGGCAAGCGCTATGCAGCCAAGTTACTCGAGCACAAAGAAGAACTGACAAAGGTATTGGACGCTTCGCAGATGCAGATATGGAGCTACGAGGTGGCTGCACAACTGTTCACCGCATATGAAAAAGACGGCAAGAACACAACAAACTATACCACCAGCGAGTTTGCGAAAAACTTTCACCCGGCAGACTTTGAGCGTCTGATGGAGGCCATCCAGCAAGTAGCCGAACAGAAGGAAGAAACCGCCACACTGGAAGTAAAAGCCTACAACACAAAGAACAAGGAGGACTTGAAGCGCAGTTTCGGCATCACCCTCTCTGTGCTCCGCAGCAGTCGCAAAG
>Ga0310694_10006042_pt1 | contig 11484 bp, 6 predicted proteins | sample 174DNAGHGhighgp2_FD_203884 | JGI IMG/M metagenome (GOLD analysis project Ga0310694, IMG submission 203884) | Sheep rumen microbial communities from Palmerston North, Manawatu-Wanganui, New Zealand - 1742 DNA GHGhigh gp2 (v2) (version 2) | ecosystem: Host-associated > Mammals > Digestive system >... | reverse complement strand
GGCCGCATTTCCTGAGGAAGTACAGCGCATCGTGGCAGAGTGCGCGGTCAGGCTCGCCGGTCCCGAGTACGCAGGCCTCAACCATGCCATTGCGGCGTGGGTCTCATACACGGTGCTGCAGCGTGATGGGTTTGCCACAGAAAAGCAGCTGAAAGCCATTGATAGCTTGCAGGGAGTGAATAGTTTCATGGAAAGCAATATCCAAAAATGGATTGCCAAGCACGAGGCCGTTGGCGAGGCCAGGGGCGAGGCCAGGGGTGAAGTCAAGACGCTCCGCAGGCTTCTTGTCAAAGGTCTGCAAAAGCGGCTTGGCGACGTTCCCGAGACGTTCCAGATTCTCATTGCCAACGCGGTCAGTCCAGACCTTCTGGAGTCCCTGCTGGAGCAGGCAAGCGAGGCAGAAGACCTGCGCGCCTTGCTTCCCAGCATGGAGAAGGCTCTGCGCAGCGCCGCCTGCGGACAGGGAGCTTAGGATATCCCGAGCCAGCAGCCAGTCCACCGGTTAGAAACGGAAGGGCAGGATCTGGCAGGGGATTTTGAGCATGCCGGCAGAAGCCGGCGGTTTCGCCCTCCTGCGCCGAATGGGGCTGAACGTTCTCTGCCGGCTACTTTCGAAGCGCCCGCAGGCCGTTGAGCACCACGATGATCGTGGTGCCCACGTCGGCGAAGACGGCCATCCACATGGTGGCGATGCCGGCGAAGGCAAGGCCAAAGAAGGCAGCCTTGACGCCCAGGGCGAAGACGATGTTTTCCGCCACGAGGGCGAAGGTGCCGCGGGCGAGGCGGATGAACTGGGGCACCTTGCCGAGGTCGTCGTCCATGAGGGCGACGTCGGCGGTCTCGATGGCCTGCGCCGTGCCGCAGGCGCCCATGGCGAAGCCGATGTCGGCCAGGGCGAGGGCCGGCGCGTCGTTGATGCCGTCGCCGACCATGCCGACGCAGGCGCCCTTCTGCTTGAGCTCGGCAATGGCATCGAGCTTGTCCTGGGGCAGGAGGGCGGCCCTGGCTTCGGCTATGCCGGCGCGCCGGGCTATGGCGCTGGCAGCCTGTTCGCTGTCGCCCGTGAGCATGATGGACGCAACCCCGAGCCGGCGAAGCGCGGCTACGGCCTCAGCGCTCGTTTCCCGCAGGCCGTCGGCCACTGCGAAGACGGCCTCTGCGCCGCCGGGACCGGTCAGGACGGCGGGCGTCTTGCCTTCGGCCTCGAGCCGCAGGACCTGCGCCATGGCGGGCGAGGGATCCGCTTCCGAGCCTTCGCCTTCAAGCCGTGCCAGCAGCTTCCGTCCGCCAAGGCGCCAGGTCTCGCCGCCGATATCGCCTTCGATGCCAAGACCCGGCAGGGCCACGAAGCGGTCGACGTGGAGGCGGGCAACGCCGTCTTCGGCCGCCTTGTCCGCAATGGCCTTGGAGACGGGGTGGCTGGATCGGGCAGCCAGCGAGCAGGCGAGGCTGCGCGCCCTTGCCGCGTCAAGGGTGCCCGTGGCCGCAAAATCTGTCTGCACGGGCCTGCCTTCGGTGAGGGTGCCGGTCTTGTCGAGGCAGAGGCAGGAGAGCTTTCTGCCTGTCTCAAGGAAGCTTGCGCCCTTGATCAGAATGCCCTTTCTGGCCGCGGCCGCCATGCCGGCCGCCAGCGTGGCCGGCGTCGAAATGACAAGGGCGCAGGGGCAGGCGGTGACAAGGAGCACGAGGCTTGTCCGCGCAGCCTCCTCCCAGGCCCAGCCCAGCGCCAGCGGCAGGAGAATGGCCGCCGCCAGGGCCAGCAGGAAGACGGCTGGCGTGTACCAGCGGGCAAAGGCATCGACGAGCCGCTCCACAGGGGCGCGGGAGCGCCTGGCTTCTTCCACGGCCCGGACGATGCGGGCGAGGGTGGTGCCCGAAGCCTGGGCCGTGGCCGTGAAGTCGAAGGCGCCTGCCAGATTGACGGTGCCGGCAAAGACCCTGTCGCCCGGCCCCTTGGAGACGGGCATGCTCTCGCCGGTGATGGGGGACTGGTCCACCTGGCTGGCGCCGTCGGCAACGGTGCCGTCCAGGGGGATGCGTTCGCCGGGCTTGACGCGCACGAGGCTTCCCGCCTTGACGCTGGCCGGATCCACGATCTTCCAGGAACCGTCTTCCTGCTTCACCTCAGCCGCTGCCGGGACGGCGTCCAGCAGCCTGGCCACGGCGTCCCGGGCGTGCCCCGAGGTCTTTGCCTCGATGGCCTCGGCAAGCTCGAAGAGCACCGCGACCATGGCCGCCTCCGGATACTCGCCAAGGGCGATGGCGCCGAGGATGGCAACGCTCATGAGGACGTTCATGTTGAGCGCAAGGTGCCGGGCCGCTGCCCAGCCGCGCCTGAAGATGCCAAGTCCGCAGAGGGCGGCCGCGCAGAGCGAGAAGCCGAGTGCGAGCAGGGGCAGGTGCCGGGCGCAGCCCTCCCAGAGGGCAAGGCCTCCTTCGGCGGCAAAGGCGCAGGCTTCGGCAAGGGCTGCCATGAGGCCGCCTGCCAGCAGCTTCTTCCAAGGGATTGGGGGCGTGCCAGAGGAGGCGGCCGCAGCGCCGGACGCAAGGGGCTGGCAGCCCGCTTCGGCGCCGGTCCGCTCGAGGCGGGCGCCGAAGCCGAGGGCATGGAGCCGGCCCGCGGCAAGCCACAGGGCCGAGGGCGCGTGGCGGACGAGCACCGAGGCGTCCTCGAGGCTGCAGGCTGCGCTGAAGACTCCGGGCAGTCCCGCAAGGGCCGCTTCCACCTGTCCCTGCTCGACAGGGCAGTCCATTCCGGGGACAAGGAAGCGCGACTCGCAGGCTTCCTTCCCGCTCACGCCGGCGCCAAGCCCGAGCTTGTCCAGCGCCAGGGCAACGTCTTCCAGCGCCAGAGGATCGTGGACGACGCGCACCTGGCGCTGGGCTAGGTCAATGTCGATCTGGCCTGCGCCGGAGAGGCCCTGCAGGGCGTCCCGCACCATGGCGCCCTCGACGGGGCAGTCCATGTCCGGCACTTCGAAGAGCGTTGCCGGGGCTTCCTGCCAGTTCAGCCTGGCGCCGAGCCCGAGCTTGTCCAGCGCCAGAACCATGTCCTGCAGGCGGCAGGGATCGTGGGCGACGCGCACCTGGCGCTGGGCCAGGTCAACGTCGATCTGGCCGGTGCCGGGGATGCCCTGCAGGGCGTTGCGCACCATGGCCTCCTCGACGGGACAGTCCATGTCCGGCACGTCGAAGACGGCCATGGCGAAGCCGCATGTGCCGCTTGTCGCGCCGGCAGGGGCAGGGACAGGGACAGGGCTTTCGCCGTTCTCGCGGCATCCGCACCCGCAGGAGCAGGTGCAGGCAGAGGACTGTTCAGTGCCGCTGCCCGCAGGCCCCGCGCTGCCGGGGACAGCGCTTTCCTGCCGCGCTTCTGCTGCCGGCCTGGCTTCGGCAGAGCCGGCCTGGCGTTCGCTTGCCGTCTTCATGGTCACCTCCTGCGGAAGCGTTCCTGGCTTCCTTCGTCAGACATGGCGCGGCCGGGAATCCGTCGGCGGGAAGCAAGGCGCTGTCCCCCTTTTCAGGGCCGCAGAAAGAGGGTAGGGTCTATAGCCGCTATAGGGTCAAGCCCTCTTTCCCATTTTTTTGAGACCTCGCGGGAGGACGCTGCATGAAGGTGAAGATAGGCGAGCTTGCCAGAATGGCCGGCTGCCAGGTGGTGACCATACGCTACTACGAAAAGGAAGGGCTTCTGCCTGCGCCAGAGCGCAGCGCCGGCGGCTACCGCCTCTACGACGAGACCCAGGCCGAGCGCCTGCGCTTCATCCGGCACTGCCGCGTGCACGGCATGAGCCTCGGCGAGATCAGGAGCCTGCTCGCCTATCAGGAGAATCCCGTTGCCGACTGCGGCTGGATAGGCGCCCTCGTCCAGCGCCGCATCGAGGCCGTGGACCGCCAGATTGCGGAACTGAAGGCCCTGCGCGGCCGGCTCGAGCGCCTCGGCCGGACCTGCGCCGGCGGGGCCGGCGGCTGCGGCATCCTGAAAAGCCTCGGCGCCAGCGACGGCTGCCCCTTCTGCCGGCGCCTGGACGGCCTGGAAGGCAAGGATGCGGACATGCCTAAGCTGGCGGAGCTGGCGGATTTGGCCGGCAGCTATGGATGCCCCTGCGGGAGCGCAGGCGCAGAAGCGGGAGAGGCGGCCCCTGGCCCCGGCCCTGCCAAGCCTGCCCGCTCTGTGCGCTGAGGAGAGGGATGCGCAGAGAAGGGCCAGCCTGCAGACAGCGGAAGACAGCGGAAGGGGCAGTGCCGTCCCGAAGCCTTCGGCGTGCGCCGGACGGCGGGCAGGCGCCTGCAGCCGCCAGTTCGGATCCGGCAGTCCGGCGTCGAGGCGTCCTGCGGCAGGCTGCCAGGCGTTTGCGGCACAAATCTAGAGAAGCGCCGAGGCAAGGGCGCCTTTCACCGGCGCGCCGGACAAGGCCCAGCCCGCCCCTTGATTGCCAGAAGGGGGGCTGGAGTGAAGCCGGAAGAGGGCGCGCTTGGCTACCCCTGGCGCCAGAGGCCGTTCTGCACCATGTCCCTGTGCGGCGGGATGCCGAACATGCGAGAGTAGTCCCGGCAGAACTGGGCTGAACTCTTGTAGCCCGCAGCCGCGGCCGCGTCGTTCGAGCTCCCGCCTTCCTGCAGCATGCGCCTGCGGGCGGCGTTGAGCCTGAGCACCTTGTGGAACTGCAGGGGGCTCAGCGTCGTCTCTTCCTTGAAATGCCTGTGGAAGGTGGAGACGCCCATGCCAATGCGGCGGGCGAGCTCCGTCACGTCCAGGGTGGCGGTGCAGTTGCTGCGCATCCAGGAAATGGCGTCCGCGATCTCGGCGCTGTGCAGGCTGACGGCCCAGCTGTCCCTGACCGCAAGGCCCAGGGGGCCCGCCATGCCGATCTGGGTGATCTCCTTGATGCACTGGGGCACGAGGACATGCAGGTAGTCCGGATTGCCGGCTGCCTCCAGCAGCCTGCTGAAGGCGGAGAGCAGATTGGCCGAGGCGGGCGCCGAGACGGTTCCGTCCGCGAGCCTGTAGAAGGTGCCGTAGCCCTCGATGGCCTCGAGAGAGGAGCCGCCGGCGGGGCTGACGGGCTCAGGGATGGCGTCCACCATCCGGGCCGCCTCCATGCGGTCGAACTCTGCCGTGATGCTGAGGAAGGGCATGTCCTTGCCGGCCGGCTTCATGCGGACGGCGCGGGGACGCACCGAGCAGAAGGCGGCGAACTCCCCCTCGAGGCAGACAAGGGCCTCGTCTTCCGACGCCATGGTCATTTCACCCTGCAGCACCAGGCACAGGGAAGGCCTGCCGAGGCTGTGGGGGGAGACGAACTCGCGATCGCAGCGGGCGAGCAGGAGGCGCTCGTCGGCGATTCTGGCGCTGCCCTGGCCCGGGGCGAGCTTGAGCAGGCGCTGTCTGAGCATGTGCAAGAGGGCGGCGTTGCCGGAAGTCATATCGAGCATGGCAAGATTCCTTTGGAACCCCAATTTGGCACACTTTGCCAGGGCAGGCAAGAAAAATGCGCGCGCTTTGCCTGCCTTCAGGGGCCTTTCAAGGGTCTGGCCGCCGGGGCGGGCGGAACGCGCCTGCTGGTCCGGCCGTCGGGAAATGCCCCTGCCGGCGCCTGCAGCCTGCAGAAAAGACGCCCTTTCTGCGCGGCAGGAAGCATGCCTGAACGGCATTGACAAACGGGGAGCGAACAGCCAAACTTCCTTGCGCCCCCCTTGCGGGGTTCTTTTCAGGCTCGGCTATATCAAGTTATCTTTATAACCAGATTTTCTTCTGGTCCCTCCGCAGCCACCCCCAGCCACGAGGTTCCCATGGCTTCGCGCTTCCACGACCTGCTCTCCCTGCCCCGCACGCTCTTTCTCGACGGCGCCATGGGCACCATGCTCCAGGCCGGCGGCATGCCGGCCGGCGTCTCCCCCAGCCAGTACTGCCTGGCGAGGCCGGAGAAGCTCTGCGCGGTGCACCGCGCCTACGTCGAAGCGGGTTCAGACATCCTGACCACCTGCACCTTCGGGGCGAGTCCCTTCAAGCTGGAGGCGGGCATAGACTGCGCCGGCTTCAACCGCCGCATGGCCCAGCTGGCCAGGGAGGTCGCGGACGCCGCGGGAAGGCTTGTCTGCGTTGCCGGCAACATCGGCCCCTCGGGCCACTTTGCCAGGCCCCTGGGCGACCTCGACCCCGAGGAGCTCATCCATGGCTTCGAAGTCCAGGCGCGGGCCCTGGCCGAGGGCGGGTGCGACCTCTTTTTCATTGAAACGCAGTTCGACGTCGCCGAGGCGAGGGCCGCCGTCGCGGCCGTGCGCCGGGTCTCGGATCTGCCGATCATGGCCTCCATGACCTTCGAGAAGGGCGTCAGCCTCACCGGCTCCACGCCCGAGATCTTTGCCGAGACCATGCAGAACATGGGCGTGGCCGTGGTCGGCACCAACTGCAGCCTCGGCCCCGAGCAGATGCGCCCCGTCGTTGCGGAGCTCCTTGCCAGCGCCCGCGACTGCCTGGTCATGGCCGAACCCAATGCGGGCCTGCCGGAGCTGGCGCCCAGCGGCGAGACCGTCTTCCCGCTGGGGCCGGCGCGCTTTGCCGAGCTCACGGCACCCATGGCCGCCATGGGCTGCCGCATTGCCGGCGGCTGCTGCGGCACGACGCCGGATCACATCCGCGCCCTCAAAGCGGCCGTGGAGGCGGGCTGTCCGGACACCGAAGCCGTGCGGCCCCGCCGGCGCGAGGGCATTGTCCTCACCTCCAGGCAGGCCTGCGTGCACATCGGCCGGGGCGAGCCCTTCGCCGTCATCGGCGAGCGCATCAACCCCACGGGCAAGCCGAAGCTCACGGCAGAGCTCCAGCAGGGCGTCTTCGCGACGGCCCTCGACTTTGCCGAGCAGCAGCTGGCCGCAGGCGCGGCCGTGCTCGACGTCAACGTGGGCGCCCACCAGGTGGACCAGAAGACGCTGCTGCCCCGGCTCGCCAGCCTCCTCGCCTCCAGGCACCCGGCGCCGCTTTCCATCGACTCCTCGGACGACGATGCGGTCAAGGCGACGCTGCCCTGGATGCCGGCCTCGGCCCTGGTCAACTCCATCAGCGGGGGGCCCGAGCGCATGCAGTCCCTGGGCCTGCCGTGCCGGGACTTCGGCTGCCCCTTCATCCTGCTTCCCATCAAGGGCGCCAAGCTTCCGAGGACGGCAGCCGAGCGCATCGCCATTCTCGAGGCCCAGCTGGCGGAAGCCGAACGCCTGGGCATCCCGCGCCGGCTCGTCATGGTGGACATCCTGGCCCTTGCCGTGTCCTCCCGGGCCGACGGCGCCGTGCAGTGCCTCGAGCTCCTGCGCTGGTGCCGCGGCAATGGCTTTGCCACGACGCTGGGGCTCTCCAACCTCTCCTTCGGCCTGCCGGCGCGGGAGCTCGTGAACGCCACCTTCCTCTGCATGGGGGCTGGCGCCGGCCTCTCTTCCTGCATCGCCAATCCCTCGTCCCTGCGCGTGCGCGAGGCCAGCGCGGCCCTTGCCGTGCTCATGGACCACGACCCGCACGCCGAGTCCTTCATCGCCGGCTACTCCGCCTGGAAGCAGGCCTAAGCCCAGGCCGGCGCGCCCCTTTTCCCTCTCCCTCCAAGAAGGTCCCAAGCCATGACATCCCGCTTCACGGAACTGCTCAGCCTCAAGCGCACCCTCCTGCTGGACGGCGCCATGGGCACCCTCTTCCAGGCAGCCGGCATGCCTGCCGGCGTCTCCCCCTCGCAGTACAGCCTGGAGCGCCCCGATCTGCTGCTCTCCTTCCACAGGGCCTACATCGAGGCTGGCGCCGACATCGTCACGACCAACACCTTTGGCGCCAATCCCTTCAAGCTGGAGGCGGGCCTCGATCTGGAGGACTTCAACCGGCGCATGGCCCGCATCGCCCGCGAGGCGGCCAGCCAGGCCGGCCGCCTGGTCCTGGTTGCCGGCAACGTCGGTCCCACGGGCCATTTTGCCAAGCCCCTCGGCGACGTCGATCCCGCAGAGCTCGTGGCCTGCTTCGAGCGCCAGATCCGCGCCCTCACCGCCGAAGGCCTCGTGGACCTCATCTTCATCGAGACCCAGTTCGACGTGACGGAAGCACGGGCCGCCGTGGCCGCCGCCCGGCGCGTCTGCAGCCTTCCCGTCATGTGCTCCATGACCTTCGAGCAGGGCGCGAGCCTCACCGGCTCCACGCCCGCCATCTTTGCCGAGACCATGCAGAACATGGGCTGCGCCGCGGCCGGCACCAACTGCAGCCTCGGCCCGGCCGAGATGGCGCCCGTGGTCGAGGAAATCCTCCGCTGCGCCTCGGACTGCCTGGTCATGGCCGAGCCCAACGCCGGCCTGCCCGAGCTCGTGGACGGCAAAACCGTCTTTCCGCTGGGGCCGGAACGCTTTGCCGAGCTCACTGCGCCCCTGGCCGCCAGGGGCTGCCGCATCGTCGGCGGCTGCTGCGGCACGACGCCGGCGCACATCCGCGCCCTGAAAAAGGCCGTGGAAGCCCAGGGGCAGGGGACAGAGCATGCCGCGCCCGAGCGCCATGCCGGCATCGTCCTCACGTCGCGCCAGCGTTTTGTGCGCATCGGCCCGGGCGAGCCCTTCACGGTCATCGGCGAGCGCATCAATCCGACCGGCAAGCCCAGGCTCACGGCAGAGCTCCAGCAGGGCGTCTTCTCGCTGGCCCTGGAGTACGCGGAGCGCCAGATCGAGGCCGGCTGCCGGGTGCTCGACGTCAACGTGGGCGCCCACCAGGTGGACCAGCAGACCCTGCTCCCGCGGCTTGTGGCCACCCTGTCCAGCAAGTTCCCCGTGCCTCTCTGCCTCGACTCCTCCGACGACGAGGCAATAGCGCAGGGCGTGCTCTGGTCGCCGGCCTCGGCCCTGGTGAACTCCATCAACGGCGCCGAAGGCCGCATGGCCAGGCTGGGGGCGCTGTGCCGGGATTTCGGCTGCCCCTTCATTCTGCTGCCCATGCGCGGCGCGAAGCTGCCCGTGAAGGCGAAGGAGCGCATCGCCATTCTCGAAAGCCTGCTGGCCGAGGCAGAGGGGCTTGGCATCCCGCGCCGCCTCGTGCTCGTGGACATTCTGGCGCTGGCCGTCTCCTCCAGGCACGAAGGCGCCGTGGAGTGCCTGGCCCTGGCCGAATGGTGCCGCGAGGCGGGCCTGGCCACGACCATAGGCCTCTCCAACCTCTCCTTCGGCCTGCCGGCGAGGGAGCTCGTCAACGCCACCTTCCTCTGCATGGGGGCTGGCGCCGGCCTCAATTCCTGCATCGGCAACCTCGTCTCGCCCCGCATCGCCGAGGCCGTGGGCGCCATCAAGGTGCTACAGAACCACGACCCGGCAGCCGGCGAGTTCATTGCCGGCTTCTCGGCCTGGAAGAGCCAGGGCGGAGCGGAGCTGCCAGGCAGGGCCAAAGCGGAGCGCCCGGGCGCCAGGACGCCCTACGAGGCCGTGCTGCAGGGCGACAGGGAGCATGTCGAGGCCCTGCTCGACGAGGAGCTTGCCAAGGGCGCCAGGCCCTTCGACATCGTCAACTCGAGCCTCATTCCGGCCATCACCGAGGTCGGCTCCCGCTACGAGAAGAAGATCTACTTCCTGCCCCAGCTCATCCGCTCCGCCGAAACCATGCAGGCCGGCTTCGCGCACCTGAAGCCCCTCATGAAGCAGGACGCCACCGAAAGGCGCCCCGTGATCGTCATGGCCACCGTCGAGGGCGACATCCACGACATCGGCAAGAACATCGTCTGCCTCCTGCTCGGCAACCACGGCTTCGAGGTCGTGGACGCGGGCAAGGACGTCAAGGCAAGCGACATCGTGGACCTGGCAGAGGCCAGGCACGCCTCCGTCATCGGCCTCTCGGCCCTCATGACCACCACCATGGTGCGCATGGAGGAGACCATCAGCCTGCTCAGGAAGCGGGGCCTTGCCATTCCCGTCATGGTGGGCGGCGCCGCCGTCACCAAGGCCTTTGCCGATTCCATCGGCGCCGCCGCCTACTGCGTGGACGCCGTCGAGGCCGTGGATGCGGCCAAGCGGCTCACGGCGTAGCGCCGCAGGGGCAGGCATCCTGCCAGAAGCATCCTGCAGAAGCATTCCGCAGAAGCATCCTGCCAGAAGCATTCTGCCAGAAGCATGCTGCTGGCGGCGGCGGCCGGCCAGGCGTCCCGGGCGCTGGCGGCGCAGGGCTATTTCCTGGGCGCGGCCTGCCCGGGGCTTCCCGCCGGCGCCTCTTCTGCCGGCCTGCCGGCGGCTTCGCTGGCGCTGTCCGGGACTCCCGTGTCAACTGCCGTCTTAAAAGGGCCGCTTCCGACAGATCTCGGGTACCACAGCAAAGGCCCTATCGTCCCTTTCCCTGAACTTCCCAGTAGGGTCGGGACAGTCCTCAAAGGGACTCCCGGCACTCTTGTCGTGGTCGTGAGGGGGACGCGCGGTGTGGTGGCTGAGGTGACGAGCGAGCCGTAGGCGAGCGAGGAGCCTCAGCCACCACACCGCGTTGCGTCCGCGGTTTAAGGTTGTTTTTCTGAAACAACGATGGAAAGGCGATGACTTCCGCCCCCGACCATGAAACAGAGAGGCTCGGAAACCCGACTCAAGGCCGTTAACCGCATCTTCATGGCATTGTTTGATTTCAGCGGGTTAGTCGGATGTTTCATGGTAAAGGCTTGTACGCCTCCCTTGTCGGTGCGCCGGCTACTTCCCGTCCGTGGCGGAACCGTCGCCCGGCGGCGTTCCTTCGCCCTTGAGCACGCCGTCGCGCCGCGCTTCGCGGAGGCGGTAGCTGTCGCCGCGTATGGTCAGAACCTCGCAGTGGTGGAGGAAACGGTCCAGCACGGCCCCGGCCATGGCGACGTCGTTCATGACTATTCCCCATTCGCCGGCCGGACGGCTGGTCGTCACCATGATGCTTCCAGACTCGTAGCGGGTCGACACAAGACGGTAGAAGAGGCCGGCCGTCCCAGTCTTGAAGGGGATGTAGCCCAGCTCGTCGATCAGCAGCAGCCTGGGTTTCAGGTACTGGAGGAGCTTCTCCTCGAGGCGGCCCGAGGACTCGGCTTCCTCCAGCTGGCGCATCAGGCGTCCGGCACTGATGAAAGTCGTGCTGTATCCGGCCTTCACCGCCTCGCGGCCAAGGGCGATGGCAAGGTGAGTCTTGCCGACGCCGGGAGGTCCCTGCAGAAGGACGTTCCTCCTGGACGCGAGCCACTCGAGGCGCGAGAGCTCCCGCATGCGCCCTTCGCTGACGCCGGGCTGGCAGGAGAAGTCGAAGCCTTCCAGCGTGCAGACGCGGGGAAAGTGGGCAATCTTGAGGCCAAGATCAATGCGCCTGGCCTCGCGCCTCTCGACCTCGAAGCCCAGAGCGTATGCAAGGAACTCCTGATTGCTCATGCTGGCCCGCTGGCCGTTCTCCAGGATGAAGTCCAGATTTTCGACCATGCTCTTGAGCTTGAGCCTGGCCGCGCGCCTTGTCAGAGCGTCTTTGCTCAGATCATGCTGCATGTGGCAAAA
>Ga0310694_10006038_pt1 | contig 11490 bp, 6 predicted proteins | sample 174DNAGHGhighgp2_FD_203884 | JGI IMG/M metagenome (GOLD analysis project Ga0310694, IMG submission 203884) | Sheep rumen microbial communities from Palmerston North, Manawatu-Wanganui, New Zealand - 1742 DNA GHGhigh gp2 (v2) (version 2) | ecosystem: Host-associated > Mammals > Digestive system >... | reverse complement strand
TTCCTCGACGCGCAGTTCATCACGCCAGATTTGCTGGAGAAAAAACTATGAGCGGAAAAAAGAACAACGACGTATTCTCCGAGGTAATCGTGGGAATATTCATGGTGGCCGTGATCGCGCTTCTCGGCTACTTCACCATCATCATTTCCGGAGTCGATGTGCTGTTTGGGCGCACGAGGACGGCTGCCACGGTCGAGTTCAAGGACGTAGGCGGGCTCAAGGAGCGCGACAACGTCGTCTATCGCGGCATGAAAGTCGGCTCCGTGGAGAAAATCACCCTCGGCGCGTCGAACATCACCGTCCGCATCCTGATTGACGACGACGTGGTGTTGCGCTCCGGCTACCGCGTTTCCGTCGCGGCACTCTCCCTGCTTGGCGGCAACTACCTGCTCCTAGAGGAGGGTACAGGTGCGCCGCAGCCGCTTACCTCAACCGTATTCCGCGGCGAACCGCCTGTGGACTGGATGCGCGACCTCGGCACAATCGCCAGGAACCTGAGCGATCTCACGTCCGACGGCAGCGTGCGCAGCATCGTGACCAACTTCGAGGCAATGTCCGCGAACCTCAACACGGTCGTGGCGCGAGTGCAGCGCGGCGAGGGCACGATAGGAAAGCTCCTTTCCACGAACGAGACCGTTTACGTCGATTTGAAGGACACCCTTTCGTCAGCGAAGAAGGCCGCCGCGAACATCGACTCCATCGCCGCCCGCGTCGAGCGCGGCGAGGGAACCATTGGCAAACTGCTCTCATCGAACGACGTGGTACACGCCGACATCCGCGAGGCGCTCGCCTCCGTCAAGTCGGCGGCGTCCAATATCGACGTTATCGCCGACCGTCTTGCAAAGGGCGAGGGCACGATTGGAAAGCTGCTTGCAACGAACGACACCGTCTATGCCGATCTCAAGGATTCCATCGCCAACATACGCAAGGTGACTGCCGACCTCAAGGACGGCCAGGGACTTGCCGGGCGTCTCATTTACGACAAGAAGCTCGGCGAGGACGCTTCGGAGCTACTTGACAACCTCAAGGGCGTTTCCGCACGTCTTGAAAAGGGGCAGGGCACGCTCGGCAAGCTCGTTGCCGACCAGGAGCTCTACAACGAGCTTAACGGACTCATCAAGGACGTTCGCCAGATCGTGGACAACTACCGCGACACTACGCCCGTCTCGACCTTCGGGTCGCTCATAATGGGCGGGTTGTGACGATTAGAACTTGAATACGATTTCCCAGCGGATGAAGTAGGACGGACGCGAGGAGTCGTAGTAGTCGCCCGGGTTGAACACTTCCGCGATCAGGTGTCCGAATATCGTGAAGCGCTCGAAACCCGTGGCACCCTTGGGCGCAATGTGCAGGGGGAAGTCGTAGCGCGCCGCCGAAAGCCAGCCTTTGTACATGCTGTCGCCGGAGCCGTCCGCATGGCCTAGGTGGTCCTGCACGGCCGCGAACATAGGGCCGGAGTAGATCGACACGCGGTGCATCTTGCCGAAGTCCGCGCCGACGGTCAGTTTGGGGTAGAGGATGTTGCTCCAGTATCCGATGCCGTACAGCGTGCCGTACTGGAACATCTCCGAATCCATCGGCGCGCGCGCCCACATCGGATCCCATGCGGTATCGTTGTCGCCGTCCTCGGTACGGTGCTTGTCGCCGGAAAGGTAGTAGGCGCTGAGACGCGTGTACGGTCGGAACTTGTCTGGCGACGTCACGTGCCTGTGGAAGTCAACTGCGGCGTAGCCCATCCAGCCGCCGGCCTGTTTGCTGTTCGACTTGGCGCCGAACTGCTTTGCGCCCTCGAAGTCGAAGCCGATGTTCTCCGTGAGCTGCGGCATTATGTGCGCACCGACGGTGGTGATCTGCTTGTCCGGCACGCGGGCGCCGGACGCCATGTGGTAGTCCTCGGCATGCTTGTGGACGACGAAGAGTTGGTAGGGGAGGCGCTTTTCGAAAAGCTCGTCGTTCCAGACGAGGCCGCCACCCCATTCGTCCATTTCCGGCGAGTCACCGGGATGGATGGCGTTCATCGGGCGTCCGCGCGACGCGCGGTTGCCGTAGCGGAAAATGTTGCGTCCGTTGTCGTAGAGCGCGAAGGCGTCGAGCTTGGAGGTGTCGGTTGTGTGCAGCGTGAAGCGGATCATGTCCGCATAGCAGCAGCGCGAGCCCACGTAGGGAGAACCGTCGTTGATGATGCGGTCTAGTCCCAGCACGGAGTGCAGCCCGTCGAATTGGTCCTGGCGTCCGATGCGGAAGTCGAGGAATCCGTCGAATAGGCCCGTGCCGCCGAACCAGAGGTTGTCCAACACCACTTCATCTGGGAAGTTATAGGCGCGGCGCTTGCGCTTCACGCCGTTCTCTATGAGGTGTTCGCGGAATTCGTCAGTGAAGCGCGTGTATAGCGTGAACTCCTCGTATTCGAGGCTACCCCACACGCGTGGCCGGAAGCGCATGTGGTTGATGTTCTTCTTGTACGCACGCGGCATTACGGCGCCGGGGGCTCCGGGAAGCCCGGGTACGTTGTGCATGATTTCCTCGCGAATGCGGAAATCGGCTCCGACCGAGGTCTTGAGCGCGGAATCGACGGGTTCGTCGATGGCCGGCATTTCTTTCGTTTCCGCCGCTGCTACGCACACGACGGCTGAAACAACTGTTGCAAAAGTAACTTTCATGTGCATGAGTATAGCACATCCCCGGCTTGACCGCAACTGCATTTTTGAAATCACCCGAAAGTCTGATGCGGGTATTGTCCTAACGCGGGGTAATGTGGTATAATTCTTCCGCAATGGACATGAAACAGATACCTGCAACGGATTCGTACCTCCTTCGCTGGAAGGGGGATGAACTTACGGTCAGTCTTACCCTTGACGCGCCGCGAAAGGGGCGCGCCGTGCTGCGCACCAACCTCGGCGCCGCGTCCGTGCGCCGCCGCGAGATAATCGAGGAGACGGAACAGGGGACAGTGCCGCTCGCGAAGGCGTGGAACGACGTTCCGATGAAGGAGGTCCGTCCCGGTACGTATGAATGCACCGTACGGCTTGGCGAAGTGGGAGTGTTTTCCGCAAAGGCATGTTTCTTTCCCGCAGGCAGCCGCGTCCCAGAATGGCCTGAGGGACGCAATTTCCACGTGAAGGTGGAGCCTGCGGCCACGCGCCGCGCCAACTCGATATACACCGTGTTCGTGCGCCAGTTCGGTTCGTTCCGCGAGGTCGTGCGCCGGCTTGACGCGATTATGGGGCAGATGGGATTCAACATCATCCAGACGCTTCCGCCTTTCCCAGTGCCGGTCACGTACGGCGTGATGGGCAAGAAGGGGTGTCCTTTTGCGGCGACAGACTTCTTCAGCGTCGATCCGGCGTGTGCGGAGTTCGACGTCACTGCGACTCCTCTCGACCAGTTCCGCGAGCTGGTGGACGCGGTCCATGCGCGCGGCGGACGCCTCTTCATCGACCTGCCGGCAAACCACACTGGCTGGGCATCCGCACTCCAGACGCACCACCCTGACTGGTTCAAGCGCAAGCCGGACGGCACTTTCATCTCCCCCGGCGCATGGGGCGTGACATGGGCGGACCTCGTTGAACTCGACTACGCCAAGCCGGAGCTTCGCGCCTACATGGCGGAGGTGTTCCTTTTCTGGTGCCGGTTCGGAGTCGATGGATTCCGCTGCGACGCGGGCTACATGATTCCGGAGGACACGTGGACGTACATCGTCGCCCGCGTGCGGGAAGAACACCCCGACACCGTGTTCATGCTCGAAGGACTTGGCGGCAAGCTCGAAGTCACTGACGCCCTGCTTGCGCGCGCCGACCTCGACTGGGCGTACTCCGAGATATTCCAGACATACGACCGCGGCGCGTTCGAGTGGTATTTGCCCGGTGCAATAGAGCGCGCCGAGAAGTACGGTTCCCTCGTACACTTCGCCGAGACGCATGACAACGACCGTCTGGCGAAGGGCGGTCGGGTGTATGCCCGCCTCCGTGTGCAGCTTGCCGCGTTGCTCAGCCATCAGGGCGCATGGGGAATTGCCAACGGCGTGGAATGGTACGCCACTGAGAAAATAGACGTACACGACGGCGGCGAACTCAACTGGGGCGCGTCCGATAACATGGTGGACCTCATCGCCCGCTTGAACCGCACCCTCGCCACACATCCCGCATTCGGCCCGGAAGGCAGGTGTCGCCTCGTCACGAGAGGCGACGGCAACACCAGTGCCGTAGTGCGTCTGTGTGGCGAAGGCTCGCCAGTTCTCGTAGTGGCCAACCTTGACTGCCACAATCCCGCCACCGTGAAGTGGGACGTCGCGACTTTCGACGCGACGCAGGTGACGGAGTTGGTCTCCGGGCGTCCGATGCGCATTGATCCGCCCGCCGGAGTGTGGCTGGAACCAGGCGAGGTGTTGGCGCTCGCGGCGGGAATCCCGAATTCCACCGCCAAGGCGGCGGCTCACCCAGTTAATGCGGCCCTAACCGTCCCGTCGGCGCAGAGTCCGGTTATGACCTGGCGCTGGCCGGATGACGCCTGCCGCGACGTAGTGGTGCCTGCTGGATGTTCGCTGCGCATCGTCGCTCCGCATGAGTTCCGCGTGCGCGTGGTTGGTGCGGGCAACGCCACCCGCGCCGTGTCCTGTTCCGAAGGCGGCGTCGCCACGCTCGATCTGCCAGCATATTCCGGCGACGGCACCCGTTGCGACGCATACGGATTTGAAATGGTCGTGTTCGCGCCGGACGGAGTACGCCGTTCGACATCGCGCGTGATGGTGCCGCCGTCCGCGTCGGAGGCGCGGGTGAAGTGCGTTGTGTCCGGCGCGGAAGTGCGTGCGGACCCTACGCTCAAGACCGTCCTCTCGAACGGCGCCGGCGCGGACGCGCAGGTGCCTGTGGCATGGGGCGAGGTACGCAGCCAGTACGACGCGCTGTTTTCGGCGAATCCGAAGGTTGCCGTACCTGGCGACAGGCTTGTCCTTTGGACGCGTACGTGCGCGTGGCTTCAGCACAACGGCTACAGCCGCGAGTTCAACAAGGACTGCACGGAATCCTTCACGGCCGATCCCGCAGGGCGTTTCGCAACGTGGCGTTTCCGCATGCCATGCGGCATGGGGCGCATAGCAGTGTTCAATTTCCGCCTTTCGCTCGTTCCGGGCGCGAACGGCGCCCGTCTCGACGTGACGCGCGTTTCCGGCGGTGCGCTCGACGTGCGCGATCCAGTCCGCATCGTGTTCCGCCCGGACCTTGAATGGCGCAGTTTCCACGCGACCACGAAGGCGCAGGGTGCGGTGGAGCAGGCGTTTGGGGCGCAAGGGGCGGTACGTGCGGCGGAGAACGGTTTCACGTTCCAGCCATACGGAGAGGACCGGCTTGTGCTCTCAGCGTCATGCGGCGCGTTCCACGAGGAGCCGGCTTGGACTTATTGCGTCGGACATCCCGAAGAGGCGGAGCGCGGACAGGAGCCGTGCGGCGACCTCTTCTCGCCCGGTTGGTTTGCATGCGATTTCGCATCTGGCGCAACAGTCCGCCTTTCTGCCGACTATCTCGCCCAAAGCGGCGAAAAGCCGCATCTCTGCCCCGTTGACGCGCGGGAGCGCGTCCTTCCGGCCTTGCCGCTTGCCGAAGCCGTCACCCGCGCGCTCGACCTTTTCATCGTACGGCGCGACGACGTGAAGACAGTGATCGCCGGTTATCCGTGGTTCCTCGACTGGGGACGCGACACGCTCATTTTCCTGCGCGGTGCAATCGCCGCCGGAAAGACCGAAGACGCGCTCAGGATTCTCGTCGCCTTCGCGCGTTTCGAGGAAAACGGCACGCTCCCCAACATCATCTACGGCGAGACCGCCGGCAACCGCGACACAGTAGATGCGCAGCTCTGGTTCATCCTTGCACTGCGCGACCTCGTGGCGAAAGTCGGCAGGAAGGCGCTCCGCACCGACTGTGGCGGACGTACCCTTGCGGACGTGATGGAATCCATAGCCGAGAACTACGTGAAGGGTACGCCAAACGGAATCCACGTCGATCCTTCCAGCGGACTAGTCTGGGCGCCGTCGCACTTTACGTGGATGGACACCAACTATCCCGCATGCACTCCGCGCCATGGCTACCCCGTGGATATCCAGGCGATGTGGATTGCCGCTTTGCGTTTCCTCGGCGGCAAGTGGAAGGACATTGCCGACAAGGCTTCGCAGTCGCTCGCGCGCCTGTTTACGGTCCGTGCGGAAGAAGGCCCGTATCTCTGCGACTGCCTTGACGCGCCGAACGGCGAGGCTGCGGCGGATGCGCGGCAGGACCCGGCAATTCGACCGAACCAGCTCTTCGCGCTCGCTCTGGAGGCGTTGCCGGCAGACGAGAAAGAACTTCCGGCTGGCGTGCTTGCTGCAACAGGGCGTCTGCTCGTTCCTGGAGGCGTACGTTCGCTCGCGGCGGGCCATCCGCTATACCGTGGCGTGTACGCAGGCGACGAGGATACCGTGCGCAAGCCGGCCTACCACAACGGCACCGTGTGGGCGTGGCCGTTCCCGCTTTACGCAGAGGCACTTGCGGCAAGCGGAACGGCACCAGTCGAGACCGCGCTTTCGCTGCTCGCGTCGTCTGTGGAGAACATCAACACAGGTTGCCTCTGCCACATCTCCGAAATCACGGACGGCAATGCGCCACATGCGCAGAAGGGATGCTGCGCACAGGCCTGGAGCGTGAGCGAACTGCTGCGCGTATGGCTGAAGTTGCAGACTCCTGCAAAGACGGCCACCTGTTGACTGGTTTGGCGCTATTCGCTTTTTTGCTGTTTGAAGGAAAGGGCTGTTCCGTCCTTCGTGAGGGACGCCTTGATGCGGCCTGGGACGAGTTCCTCGCGTAGGAGGAGGTCGGCAAGTGGGTCTTCCACGTAGTGCTGTACTGCGCGGCGCAGCGGGCGTGCGCCCATCGCGTCGTCCGAGCCTTTCGTGACGAGGAAGTCCGTTGCCTTCTTGTCCAGCTCCAGCGTCATGTCGCGCTCTGAGAGGCGTGTGCGGAGCTTTGCAAGCTCGATGTCGAGGATCGTCACCACGTCGTCCTTCTCCAACTTGCGGAACACGACGGTTTCGTCGAAGCGGTTGAGAAGTTCTGGGCGGAATGTGCGCTTTGCCTCGTCCATCAGCTTGTCGCGAAGGGTCTCGTATGATGCGCTCGCGGTCTCCTGCGAGAAGCCGAAGCTCTTGCCTTCCTTCGCGAAGTCGAAGCCTAGGTTTGCGGTTGCGATCACGATGGTGTTTCGGAAATCGACCTGACGGCCCTGTCCGTCAGTGAGGCGTCCGTCGTCGAGCAGCTGGAGCATCATGTTCATCACGTCGGAAGACGCCTTTTCGAACTCGTCGAAGAGCACGACGGAGTAGGGGCGGCGGCGGACGCGCTCGGTGAGCTGTCCGCCCTCGTCGTAGCCTACGTATCCGGGCGGCGCGCCGACGAGGCGGGAGCTTGTGAACGAGCTCGAGAACTCGGTCATGTCGAGGGCGATGAGCGCCTTCGGATCGCCGTACACCTTTTCGGCGAGCATCTTGGCGAGGAGCGTCTTGCCGACGCCGGTGGGCCCGAGGAAGAGGAAACTGCCTATCGGCCGCTTGGGATCGCCGAGGTTGGCCCGGGAGCGGCGAAGGGCGCGGGCGATTGACTCGATTGCGGTGTGCTGCCCGATGACGGCGGCGTTCAGCTCCTTCTCGATGTTCAGCAGTTTGCCGGCGGTGGATTCCGTCATGCGCTCCACGGGAACGCCGCTTATTGAGGCGACGGTCGATGCAATGTCGTCGGGAGTCACGTCAACGGTCTTTTCCGCGTGTTCCTCGCGCCACTTCTTGACCTTGGCCGCAAGCGCGTCTCGCGCGGCAAGTTCGGCATCGCGCCATTTGGCGGCGTCCTCGAAAGCGCTTGCCTTCACGGCGGCCTCCTTGCGGGCGTGGATGTCGTCGATTTCCGCCTGGTCTGCCTTGAGGTCTGGCGGACGCACGGCGGTCTTCATGCGAACGCGGGAACCGGTTTCGTCGATTGCGTCGATGGCCTTGTCCGGCAGCAATCGCGCGGGAATGTAGCGTGCGGTGAGCGTGACGGCCGCGCGCAAAGACTCTTCGGCGAATCGCACGTTGTGGTGCTTTTCGTAGCGAGGTGCGATGCCTTTTAGAATCTCCACCGCTTCGTCGATGGACGGCTCGTTGACGATGATGGACTGGAATCGGCGTTCAAGCGCGGCGTCCTTTTCGATCGACTTGTGGTATTCCTTGAGCGTTGTTGCGCCAACGACCTGGAGTTCGCCGCGGGCGAGCGCGGGCTTCAGGATGTTGGCGGCGTCCATTGCGCCCTCCGCGCCGCCCGCTCCGACGAGCGTGTGTATCTCGTCGAGGAAAAGTATGACGTTCTTTACGCGCTTCGCCTCTTCGATGAGCTGCTTGAGGCGCTCCTCGAACTGGCCGCGGTACATCGTGCCGGCGACGACGCGCGACATGTCCAGCGAAATCACGCGCTTTTCGCGCATGCGCTCCGGCACGTCGCCGATGGCGATTGCCTGGGCGAGTCCTTCCACTACCGCTGTCTTGCCCACGCCGGCCTCGCCGATCAGGACCGCGTTGTTCTTCGTGCGGCGCGATAGCACCTGCACGATGCGAACGAGTTCCTGCTTGCGTCCGATGACCGGGTCGAGCTCGCCCTTGCGCGCGAGGGCCGTGAGGTCGCGTCCGAAGGTGTTCAGCGCCGGGGTCTTGCCGTTCTTTCCGCCCTTGCCTGAAGAGGCGGAGTCGCCATCGGCTTCCTCGTTTTCCGCTGACTCGTCAGTTGTTTCGCCGTCTGAGTCCTCTGGATCGTCCTCTTCGAACGGGAACTCGTCGGAGGAATCTTCCGATTCGTCGTCCGTCGATGCCTTTATGAACTGCTCTGCGGAGACTTCGTGCCCGAAAAGGATTTGCGCCGCAACGGATTCGCCTTCGCTTAGGATCGCGAGGATTATGTGTTCCGTGCCTACCGCGCCGGCTTTCAGCCGCTTGGCCTCGATCTTGGCGAGTTCGAGGATTTTGCGCGTCCGCGCCGTTATGGGGATCTCGCCGCGCATGCGGACGCTTTCGCCGTGTCCGATCATCTGCTCCAGCTGGAGGCGCAGCTCGTCAGGGTCCAGCCCCAGCGCGCGGAAACGGCGGCATGCGCCGCAATTGGGGATTGCGAGGATGGAGCAGAGGATGTGCTCCGTTCCTATGTACGAGTGGTTGTAACGGCGCGCGGCTGCTTCTGCGCCCTCGAGTGCCTGGTTTGCGTCTGGTGTGTAATCTGGATTCATGAAAGAAGTTCCTTGGCTCTGTCGGTGAGGCGGACGTTTGCGAACTCCGCGTTCACCTTTTCTGCGAAACGCGCGTCGCGGTCGTCGCGGACGCGCTCCTCCTCCGGGGATGACGGCGGTTCCGATACCGGCCTTTCAAGGTGGCGTCGGAGCGACTTGTCGATCCGCTCGCGCGTGATGCCCTCGATGAAGCCCATGATCGTCGCGAGGCGGATTGGGGAAAGCATGTCGGCGTATTCCGTTGGGCCCAGCAACCGTGCGTGGCGGAGCGTTGCGAGCGCGCGCTCCACGGCGTCGGCGAGGAGAAGTGGGTGTTCCTCCACAAGCACTTTCCGCGCTGCGGTCTCCTGGTCGGCAAGGTCGGTGAACACCCGCTGTATTCGCGCAAGCAGGTTCTGTTCCGAAAGTCCGATCGCCGAACCGTTCCAGATGCGGAAAATGTAAGCCGCGTTGGTGACGCCCTCTGAGGTGTAGCCGCTGTAGCGGAAACGGAGCGCGGTGAGCGCGGACAGGACTGGCGGCAGGTCGCCGATGATGTGGAGCCCCTCCAGATGCATCGTCGCCTGCACGACGAGTCCGGTGCCGCAGTGCGACGGATTCGGCGAGAGGTATCCGAAGTCCGGATTCCAGGCGAACGTGTGTTTCGTGGCGAGGGAGCGCTCCTCCGCCTCGACCTGTGCGAAAGCCTCTGGAAGTTCGTCGGGATCATCCCAGTCCGAAGATATCAGGAACGCGTCGTTGTCGCCGAACGCCTTCTTCGCCGGATTGCGGCAGAGCATGAGGGAACCGTCCGAAATTACGTCGGTGCGCGAAAGGTTTGGATATTGGCCGTATGTGCGGCGGCGGCTTGCGGATTTCATTTCCCGTCCTCCGGGCCAAGGGCGTCGAGCTTGCGCTGGATTTCCGCCGCCTTCTCGTAGTTTTGCCGCTTGACGGCAACCATCAGCTCGCGCTTCAGGTAGGCGCGAGAGTCCTCGCCGGACGTATTCTGCGGCATCGCGCCGACGTGTCTGGAGCCGTAGTCGCCGTCCAGGATTTCCTTGCGGATTTCGTCCGCGAAGGTTTTCCAGCAGGAAGGGCATCCGAAACGTTCGCACTTGTTGATGGATTCCCAAGTCGCGTGGCAGACCGGACATGTCTTTTTGCCCGTTTTGCGTTCGTGAGCCATGTGCCCGAGTCCGTCAACAAGTCCCATCGCCGCCTTGAAGAAATCCTCGACGAACTGCGGCGGTTTGTCGTCCGGGCCGATTACGGTTACGGGCTTGTCCTTCCCGCGGCCTTTTCTTTTCGGATGTTTCGCGGCGGCGGCACAAGCCTTGCAGACGTAGAGTTCCTTATCCTTCCCGTCCTTTTCGATGTGCAACGCGGTCTCGGCATCCGCCTTGTGGCAAATTTCGCACTTCATCTGGTGGCAATTGCAGAACCCGTCATCTGCGCCATTCGCGAGGCAAGTCACACGACTTGGCGGAACTCGCGGAACCAACTATGCACATCTGAAAGGTTCAGCGCCATTAGTATATCATATTTCTGCATGTACGTGTTGATTGTTTATGCTTCTTCCCAAAAGAACAAACGTCAACTACAGGGTACACGTCTTGCTTGACAAACCGGGAATGGTAACAAGGCAGAGTGAATGCAACCCCGGTTTCCCAAATGGTTGCTGTTTTTTCGGGGCTTTGCAAAATTTGGGGGATTATGGTATAATGGCGGTGTCTTTTGAAAACCAATGAAAAAAGGAGATACCAAATGGCGAGAAAAGTGACGATCTGTTCGCTCCAGTGGGGTGACGTGCCCCTGAAGAAACTGTGCGAGACGATTGGGGAGATTGGCTACGACGGCATCGAGCTCGGCTTGGTGCCTAACCACCTAGACGTGGAAAAGGCCGCGAAGTCCAAGGCGTACTGCGACGACGTGCGCGGCATGCTCGCGGAGCACGGCCTCGGTTGCTGGGCCATTTCCGCGCATTTGCAGGGACAGCTAGTGTGCGACGTCCTTGACGAGCGCCACGCCGGTTTCGCGCCCAAGGCGCTGCGCAAGGACCCGAAGGCGATGCGCGCCTGGGCCGTGAAGATGATGAAGCTCTCCGCCAAGGCCGCCCGCAATCTCGGCGTGGGCGTCGTGAACGGCTTCACCGGCTCCCCCATCTGGCACATGCTCTATTCCTTCCCGCCGGTGACGCGCGAGATGGTGGCGGATGGCTATAGGACAGTCGCCAAGGCGTGG
>Ga0310694_10006036_pt1 | contig 11492 bp, 12 predicted proteins | sample 174DNAGHGhighgp2_FD_203884 | JGI IMG/M metagenome (GOLD analysis project Ga0310694, IMG submission 203884) | Sheep rumen microbial communities from Palmerston North, Manawatu-Wanganui, New Zealand - 1742 DNA GHGhigh gp2 (v2) (version 2) | ecosystem: Host-associated > Mammals > Digestive system... | reverse complement strand
TGGAACATCCTACGTATTTTAGGAACTCGTCGTAATCATAGATGTAGTCATCCTCCTCATAGTGGTCGGAGGCCAGAACCAGACAGACGGCCCCCGACGAGAAGTCGTCGAGCGTCCGCCACGTATTGACCTCGATGACGAGCCCCTGCCACGGGTGGTTCAGCAGGACGGTCTGGCACTCGCGGCCGTTGTCAAGCGTCACGGTAAACGAACCGCTGAGTGCAATGACCAACTGTCGCAGCCGCTTGTGGGCATGTCCACCACGGCTCTCGCCGCCGGGCACGTCGTACACCCAGTAGGCCCGCTTGATGTCGAACGGCACGGCCGAAAGCCCCTCGGCCACCGTCAGATTGCCCCGGGGGTCGGTAATCTTGGGCAGTTCTATGATTTCGCCTATCATTTCTTCATATAGGGTTCTGTGCCCAGGACAGTCTTGGCCAGACGCTTGGCCTTGTCGCGCAGGGCGTTGACATCGTCGCCGACCTCACCATAGCACAATACGACACCCATGCGGCGACCCTTATGGGCCTCGGGCTTGCCGAAAATGCGGATGCGGGTGCGGTCTTCCTTCAGGGCCTCCTCGAAATTGTAGTCGAGCAGCGAACGGTCAACAGGTGTGGAAGCCTCCTTGGGCGACAGGATGACAGCCGAGGCACCGGCATGTTCCAGATGGATGGCAGGAATAGGCAGCCCCATGACGGCACGGAAGTGCAGCTCGAACTCGCTGAGGTTGGTCGTGTGGCCCAGCGTCACCATACCCGTATCGTGCGGACGGGGCGAGAGCTCGGAGAAGATGACCTCGCCCTGCTTGGTCAGGAAGAACTCGACACCCCAGATGCCGGCACCCGTCAGGGCCTTGGTCACCTGGTCGGCCATGTGCTGTGCCTGCTTCAGGGCCTCGTCAGAAATCTTGTACGGCTGCCATGACTCACGGTAGTCGCCACCCTTCTGCACATGACCTATCGGGGGGCAGAACAGCGTGGGCCAGCCGTGCTGCTGGGTGACGGTGAGCAGGGTGAACTCAGAGTCGAAGTCGATGAACTCTTCGATGATGACTTCCTTCACGTCGCCACGACCTTCCTCCATCGCCTCGCGGAAAGCCTCCTGCAACTCCTCGTCGTTGTGCACGTAGCTCTGCCCGTGACCTGACGACGACATCAGGGGCTTCACCACACAGGGGAAACCAATCTCGTCAGCTGCTTTCTTGAATTCGTCGAACGTCTTAGCATAGAAATACTTAGCCGTGCGCAAGCCCAACTCCTTAGACGCCAAGTCACGAATGGCGCGGCGGTTCATGGTGTAGTTGACGGCACGGGCTGAGGGAACCACCTGAATGCCCTGCTCCTCGAACTTGAACAGGCGCTCGGTACGGATGGCCTCAATCTCGGGCACAATGATGTCGGGCTTGTGCTTATTGACTACTGCCTCGAGGGCATCACCATCGAGCATAGAGAACACCTCGCGCTCGTCGGCCACCTGCATGGCAGGCGCATTGTCGTAGCGGTCGCAAGCGATTACATACTGGCCGGCACGCATGGCGGCAATCACAAACTCCTTGCCCAGTTCACCTGAGCCTAACAATAATATCTTCTTCATCTTTTATCGGTTTGCATACATATTGTCGTAATACTTCTGGTAGTCGCCGCTGGTCACGTTGTCGAGCCACTCCTGATGGTCGAGATACCAGCGGACGGTCTTCTCGATGCCCTCCTCAAACTGGAGTGAGGGCTCCCAGCCCAGCTCGCGCTGCAGCTTCGACGAGTCGATGGCGTAGCGCAGGTCGTGGCCGGCACGGTCGGTGACGAAGGTGATGAGGTCCATGTCCTCGCCTTCCTTGCGGCCTAACAGACGGTCAACGGTCTTAATCAGCACCTTGATGATGTCAATGTTCTTCCACTCGTTGAAGCCGCCGATATTATATGTATCGGCTATCTTACCCTCATGGAAAATGAGGTCGATGGCACGGGCATGGTCCTCGACGAACAGCCAGTCGCGCACGTTCTCGCCCTTGCCGTAGACGGGCAGCGGCTTGCGGTGACGGATGTTATTAATAAAAAGAGGTATCAGCTTCTCCGGGAACTGATAGGGGCCGTAGTTGTTCGAGCAGTTGGTCACGACGACAGGCATTCCGTAGGTGTCGTGGAAAGCGCGGACGAAGTGGTCGCTCGATGCCTTCGAGGCACTGTAGGGCGAGTGGGGATTGTACTTCGTGGTCTCTAAGAAGAACTTGTCGCCGTAGGCCAGATGGTGCTCAGCACTGCTGGCTGTCGTGGTGAACGGCGGCTCGATGCCGTCGGGATGCGTCAACTCCAAGGCGCCATACACCTCGTCGGTAGAGATGTGGTAGAATCGCTTGCCGTCGTACTTCTCGGGCAGGCTTTCCCAGTAGAGCTTGGCAGCCTGAAGCAGTGAGAGCGTACCCATCACGTTGGTCCGGGCAAAGGTGAAGGGGTCTTTGATGCTGCGGTCCACGTGGCTCTCAGCAGCCAGGTGGATGATGCCGTCCACCTTCTTCTCCTGCATCAGCTGGTAGAAGGCATCGAAGTCGCAGATGTCCATCTTCACAAACTCGTAGTTGGGTTTCTGCTCGATGTCCTTCAGGTTGGCCAGATTGCCGGCGTAGGTCAACTTGTCCAGATTGATGATATGGTAATCGGGATACTTGTTCACAAACAGGCGCACCACATGACTTCCTATAAAGCCTGCGCCACCAGTAATGACAACGGTACGTTTCATATTTCTAAATATTATTTCTTTTTCTTCTTCCAATCATAAATAAAGTTGCCAAGTCCAAACACGAGGGCAAAAATAGCCGTTCTATAAAAGTTGATTTCTGGTTTCGTAAAATATTGAAACACAATATCAACGATAGCGGCAAGCACGACCATCCCTGCGGCCTTTGCCAAAAAAGCGAAAAGTTTATCTCTTGTCATAATTCTATTTTGTTGTATTTATCTCCCTAATGTTATAACTTCGCAATCAGTGAATTTATTGCCCTCAATAGTCAGTCTTATGAGCGTTCGCTCCTTGTGCCACCCCTGCAGTCCAGCGGCACCAGGGTTGATGTGCAGCAGGTTCAGCGTCTTGTCGAACTTCACCTTCAGTATATGCGAGTGGCCCGCTATGAACAGTTGGGGCGGTGAGGCATAGAGTTGCCCGCGAATCGAGTAGTCGTAGTTGCCGGGATAGCCGCCGATGTGTTTCATCAGCACTTCCACGTCCTCACACTTCCAGCGCAGTATCTCTGGATACATCAGCCGCAGGTCGCCACCGTCGCAGTTGCCGCAGACGGCACGCAGAGGACGGAACTCCGCCAGCTTCTCGGCCACCTCCAGCGAACCGATGTCGCCGGCGTGCCATATCTCGTCGCATGGTTCAAAGTAGTGCAGGTACTTGGGGTCCCAGTACGAATGGGTGTCACTGATGATTCCTATCTTTTTCATGTTCCAAGTCTTACTCCGATGCCCAACATCAGATTGTTCGTATAATTATAGTTGTATAGGCAGTAGCCGATGTTCAGGAAGAAATGTCGCGTGAGGTCAATCTTCATGGCCAGCGTTTCGTAGAAGCAATTCAGTCCGCCCACCACATAGCGTCCCACACCCGCACTGGCACGGAACACGGGCATGGTCAGCTCGGCACGGGCCTGTAAGCCCAGCGACATCTTAGGGCTGACGCTGTCGTCATAGACACCATCCAGCGACGGACCCAGGGCGAAGGCACTGTTCAGCCTATAGGTCGGACTGACGGACAGCCCTGCTACGGTATAGGTAGTAGGATTTCCCAGACTTCGCTTCTTCCATCCGCCATAGGCCACGATGTCCCAGGCCCAGTGGTGCCCCTGGCTGACGGGCTCTGCCGTAAAGAGCGAAGCCCGCGAGATGTCTTCACGACGATTGAAGTAGTAGGCTACCGACATACGCCCTCCCATGGTGTTGAAACCCTCGTTAGGCATACGCAGGTTGGCATTCGACGAGTGCGCATAGCCATAGCCCACGTTCAGGTCCCAGTGGCGCCCCAGCATGAAGCGGAAGAAGACGTCAGCCCCGATGTAGGACATGACACGCGAACCCACCACATGATTGGTCTCGTTGATAATGGACTCGTAAGCTTTCCATCCTGCTGCGATACCTAAGTTCAGCTCGTAGTTGAGCGACACATGACGCGAGAAGTTGATGATGGGGGCTCCCTGAACGATGTAAGCCAGGACTGGCGTTCCGAGCTGGCTGCTGGTCAGAATGGTTCCCACGCCAAAGCCGGCATAGGCTCCGATGGCCGGGGGATTGCCCGCTTGTTGCAAGGTGTACTTCAAACGCAATGTGGTAGATGTATTGATGTTCTCACCCTGCGGGTTGTCACCACGCAGGTAGTTGTTGTTTTGTATGACGCCGCTGGGCACCACGTCGGTCTCCAGACGGTGGACGTAGGTCGTGTCAGCCCATGTCCCCGTAGGAAGTCCGGCCAGCACCAGAAGGAGCAAAAGGATGTGCCTGCAGTTCGTCTTCATAGTTCAAAACGCTTGCAGATGAAGTCGGCAATCAGTTTCTCTGTTGCCTGGAGGCCGAGGACGGAGGTGTCAATGCAAAGGTCGTACGACTCGGCAGCGCCCCACTTCTTGCCGGTATAGTAGTTATAGTAGGCGGCACGCTTGGCCTCGCGCTGCTCAATGAACTTACGGGCCTGCGGACGGTCCAGTTCCTGCTTAGCCATAATCTGCTGAATGCGGAAATCCATCGAGGCCGTGACAAACACACTGACGACATCCTTCCGTTCACGCAGCACATAGTCGGCACAGCGTCCCACAAAGACGCACGAGTCTTCATCGGCAGCCTTCAAGATGGCATCGCTCTGAAACTTGAACAGCGACTCCTGCGAGAAGTTGTTCTGGTAGAGGCTGTTGTCTGACACGTGTGAGGAATGCAAGTTGAACAGCGAACGGAACAGGCCCCGCTGCTCGTCATTCTGCTCAAAGAACTTCTCGGAGAATCCACTCTCCTTGGCTGCCAGGTTGAGCAGTTCCCGGTCATAGTATTTGGCACCGAAGTCGAGTGCCAGCATACGGGCTATATCATGTCCGCCAGAGCCCAGCTGGCGACCTATACAGATAATGATATGCTTATTCATTGTTTACCTTTTAGTCGTTTCATATACCAAAACAGCAGGGGCAGCGTCATCGTAAAAGAAGCGAAGTCGCTGACAGGCATAGCGTACCACACACCGTCAAGTTCCCAGAACATAGGCAGCACATAGGCCAGCGGCAACAGCATGAACAGCTGTCGCGTCAAGGACAGGAAGATGGAAATCTTCACCTTGCCGATACACTGGAAGAAATTAGTGATGACCGCCTGCGAACCCACGACAAAGAACACCATCATCACCACATGGATGCCGCGAGCCGAGAGGCCGAGCAGGGTCTCATCGGTAGTGAAGATGCGGGCTATCTCTCGCGGAAACAGCATGGACAATGCCCATCCCACCAGGAGTATCGTGGTTGCAGCCCCGATGGTCAGCCAGAGACAGCGGAACATACGGTCGTATCGCTCGGCACCATAGTTATAGCCTACGATAGGCTGCATACCCTGGTTCATACCCATGACGAACATAAAGAACACCATGGCTACCGAGTTGGCTATGGAATAGGCACCGACAGCCATATCGCCGCCGTAGTGCACAAACTGATTGTTCATGAAAATAACGATGATGCACGCCGTCACATTCATCAGGAACGGGGAGATGCCTATGGCTATGATGTTATGCACCAGATTGCCCTGCAGACGGTAGATGCCCCGTTTCAGGTGCAGCAGTTCCTTCTTGTCCGAGAACACCCGCATCTGCCAACACAGCGCCAGAGTCTGGCTGGTAATGGTAGCCAAAGCGGCTCCACGGATTCCCCATCGGAACCACCAGACAAACAAGATGACCAACACGATGTTGCAGGCCACGGTGAAAAGCGTGGCATACATGGCGTGACGGGGTTTGCCGGCAGCTCGCAGGACGGCATTCATGCCGAAGTACATATGCGTCACCATGTTGCCCAACAGGATGACCGTCATAAACTCGCGGGCATAGGGCAGTGTCACATCGCTGGCACCAAAGAAACGCAGGATGGGGTCCAGAAATATCAGGCAAACCACCATAAACAGAAAGCCGATAATCAGGTTCAGCGTCACCGTATTGCCCAGCAGATGCTCGGCTGTCTTGTAGTCGCGCTGCCCCAGTTTGACACTGATACAGGTCGACGCACCCACACCTACAGCCGCACCAAAGGCACCCGAGAGGTTCATAAACGGGAACGTGATACCCAAGCCGGCAATGGCCTCAGGACCCACCATCTGGCCAATAAACGCACGGTCGATGATGTTATACAGGCTGCTGGCCGTCATTGCCACAATGGCTGGCAAGGCATACTGCACCAACAGTCCTCCAACGGGTTTCTGACCCAGCTCCAATGCCGATTGCTTATTGTCCATAAGTTATTTTTTGCTCATTTTGGGTGCAAAGGTACAAAAAAATTGATAATTGACAATTGATAATTGATAATTATTTCGTACCTTTGGCCCCATGAAACGACTACTAACCATCATATTGGCCGTATTTAGCGTGCTGACAATTTCTGCTGAAACGCAACAGGAATTGAACAAACGCGTTCGCTACAAGGACGGACCTGCCTACATCTACCGCATTTCCCTGGCAGACAAGCAGGGTACGGATTTCTCACTGGACCACCCCACCCGATTTCTCTCACGCCGGAGTGTCGAGCGCCGACGCCGTCAGGGGCTAAGTCTGGATTCTACGGACTTGCCCGTTTCCTATCGTTATCGCCGGCTCATCGAGAGCAGGGATGTCTGCGTGATTGGGCAAAGCCGTTGGCAGAACACGCTGCTTGTCCGCGTAAAGGACACCACCATGATACAACGTGTCAGCAAACTGGCGTGCGTCACGTCGTGCCGTATGGTGTGGCAGTCGCCTGACAGCGTCTCTCCGACGGCCATCAAGACCAAATATCACGAACACTTTGAAGAACGCGACAGCGTCAGCGGCGACCTCTACGGACAGGCTTCCAAGCAAATCACCATGCTCAAAGGCCAACGGCTGCACAACATCGGAATGCGGGGAGAAGCCATGATGATAGGCATCATTGACGGAGGTTTCAAGAACGTCGACAAGATTCCTGCCTTCCAGCACATTGACATCAGAGGGCATCAGGATTTTGTCACACCGGCCTCGCCAAGCATATTTGCCGAGACAGATCATGGTACCAAGGTGCTCTCGACCATGGCCGTCAACGAGCCTTTTTACTACATGGGCACGGCACCCAAAGCCTGCTACTGGCTGCTGAGGAGCGAAGACCAGCAGACAGAGCAAGAGGTGGAGGAAGACTACTGGACCATGGCGGCCGAATTTGCTGACAGCGTAGGGTGCGACCTTGTCAACTCGTCATTAGGATACAACGAATACGACCACAGCTCCATGTCCTACCACCAGTGGCAATTGGACGGCCACACTTCGTTCGTCAGCCGTTCAGCCTCGATGATGGCGGCAAAAGGCATGATACTGGTCAACTCTGCCGGCAATTCCGGCATGGGCACCTGGAAAAAGGTGACCGTTCCTGCTGACGCAGACCACATCTTGACCGTCGGTGCCATGCTGGCCAACGAACCTTACAAAATAGCACCGTTCAGCAGTGTAGGCCCGACTCAGGACCAACGGGTCAAGCCTGACGTGGTGGCCATCGGTGCCCCAGCCAAGCTGGTCAATGGCCGAGGAGTCATCATGGACGACATGGGGACCTCGTTTGCGGCCCCTACCGTCTGCGGGCTGACGGCTTGTCTGTGGCAGGCGCTTCGGCAGATGACTGCAGAACAGCTGATAGCGCTCATCCGCCAGACCAGCAGCAACTACGAACACCCGGACAACATCTACGGTTACGGAGTACCCAACTTCTGGCGTGCCTACCAAATAGGTTCCTACGAACTCAACAAAATGAATATCCACTGACATGCCCACGCTCTCGCACTACACCCTCCGACAACTGAACCTCATGGTGCGCGACGCCATAGCGATGCAACTGCCTGACGAATATTGGGTTGAGGCTGAATTGTCTGAATGCCGTGAGCGTGGCGGACATTGCTACATGGAACTGGTCGAGAAGGACGACAGGAGCAACACGCCCATAGCCCGAGCTTCAGCCAAATGCTGGCGACAGACCTGGCAGATGGTACAGCCCTACTTCGAGCGCACCACAGGCCAGCCCCTGCACGCCGGACTGAAAGTACTGCTGAAGGTCTATGCCCAGTTTCACGAGGCTTATGGCTTCTCATGGATAGTCACAGACATCGACCCCACCTACACCTTAGGCGACATGGCCCGCCGTCGTCAGGAAATCATCCGCCAACTGAAAGAAGAAGGTGTTTTCGACCTGCAACGTGAACTGCGTCTGCCGCTTTTCGCCCAGCGCATTGCCGTCATCTCGGCTTCCAACGCTGCCGGCTACGGAGACTTCTGCCGACAGCTGGAGGACAACGGCTATGGATTCCATTTTACCATCCAACTCTTTCCTGCCATCATGCAAGGAGAGCAGGTGGAGTCATCCATCATCAACGCGCTCAACCAAATTTACAACGACATCAGCCATTACGATGTGGTATGCATCCTAAGAGGCGGCGGTGCCACTGCCGACCTCAGCGGCTTCGACACACTGGCATTGGCCGAGAACGTCGCCCAGTTCCCGCTGCCCGTCATCACGGGTATCGGACACGACCGTGACGAAAGCATCCTCGACATGATTAGCCATACACGTGTCAAGACACCTACAGCAGCAGCAACGCTACTGGTTGACAACCTGCTCAGAGTGCTGGACCGCATCGAACGTGCTCAGACATTCGTCAGCCATTTCGTCAGCGACAGCATCCACCGCCATCAGCAACGCATCAGCCAGCTGGCCACACTCATCCCCACCCTCGCCCTGCGTACTGTCAGCGACGGACGCCATCGTATTGAGATGCTGCAACCCCGGCCTCGTTTAGCCATTGAGCGCCTACTGACAGAGCAGAAGCACCGGTTGGAGCGCATGGCACTACAACTGCAAGGTTTCGACCCCCAGATACTTCTGGCCCGAGGCTACAGCATCACCCTCAAGGATGGGCGAGCCGTCCGCGACCCAGCCCAGGTGAAGCCTGGCGACGAGATAGAAACCCGAATAGAAAAAGGAACATTTAAATCTATAGTCAAATGAACGAAGAAACAATAGCATTGCAAAACCATAAATACGAAGAGGCTCTGGCCCAACTGGAAACCATCGTTCAGAAGATGGAGCAGAACGAGTTTGATATAGACGAACTCGCTGCGCAACTGAAAGCTGCGCAGCGATTAATCAAGTTCTGCAAAGACAAGCTGTCTAAGACAGAAGCGGAAATCTTAAAAATACAAACCGAAGCACAGTAAGCCTGCGTCCCCGAACTTACAGCATCACACCGAACGACAGGGCGTGGAACTGCGGTCCCATATCCTTCTTCAGCACGCTCATAGGCGAATACTTAAAGTAGGCGCTTACTTTCTTGTATGTCACCATGCCCATGAGGTCGATGGTGACAGGACGGTACTCGATGCCCTTGACGTAGATGTCGTTCTCGTAGTCACCTACCGTGTACTCGTTGTTGATACGTCCTTTCAGGTTGAAGTTGACCACAGGCCCCAGCGTGAAACTCCAACAACTCTTATGCCCGAACTTCTGGGTAAACAAGAAGGGCACTGACAGACTGAAGATGTTAATGGCCGAGCGCTTCGACGAGCTCTTATCGGGAAACGCCCCCACGCCTACCACATGGCTGTCGTCCATGACGAACATCTTATCCTTGCTCAAGGCATAACTGCTCCATTTTGCCCAAAGGCCGACAGAATAGGTCTGCAGCGCTTTCTTGGGCGTGTACTTGTAACGCAATCCGATAGTCCATTCCGTCGAACGGAAGGGTGCAAAACCCACGCCATCGGGAGCACCGGTGGGTGCCGAGAAGCCCAGCGCCAAGTCAAAGTCCAGAAAGTCTGCTTTCTTGTACTTGTCGTAGGCACGCTGCTTGGTGGTGTTCTTTACCGTGTCACCATTGACTATCACAATGGTGTCTCTTCTCTCTAATGCCTGCACGGACAGGGTCATGACCAATGCAAACATCATGGCTAATAACTTTTTCATCGTCATACTTTTTGTTCTATGTTGTTAATCTGTGCGCAAAAGTACTAATTTTTAAGCGATTTCTATCACTTTTTCCGTGAAATTCTTGCACAGGCGCAATATTTTGATTACTTTTGCGTCCAATTTTAGCAACAAACAACATTCAAACTATTATGAAGAACTTAGACTGGGGAAACCTGTCGTTCGGTTACATGAAGACCGACTACAATGTACGCTGTTACTATCGTGACGGCAAGTGGGGAGAAATTGAAGTATGCTCCGACGAGTACCTGAACCTGCACATGGCTGCTACCTGCCTGCACTACGGCCAGGAGGCTTTCGAGGGTCTGAAGGCCTATCGCTGCAAGGACGGCAAGGTGCGCGTTTTCCGTGTAGACGAGAATGCAGCCCGCCTGCAGTCTACCTGCCGTGGCATCCTGATGCCCGAGGTGTCTACTGAGTTGTTCACTGAAATGGTGAAGAAAGTGGTTCGCCTGAACCAGGAGTGGATTCCCACTTACGAGAGCGGTGCCACCCTGTATATCCGTCCGCTGCTCATCGGCACCAGCGCACAGGTTGGCGTTCACCCCTCCAAGGAGTACTGCTTCCTCATCTTCGTAACCCCCGTAGGTCCTTACTTCAAGGGTGGTTTCTCTACCAATCCTTATGTCATCGTCCGCGACTACGACCGTTCGGCTCCTCTCGGAACAGGTAAGTATAAGGTGGGGGGCAACTATGCCGCATCCTTGTTTGCCAACAATCTGGCTCACGAGAAAGGCTACGCCTGCGAGTTCTATCTGGACGCCAAGGAGAAGAAATACATCGACGAGTGCGGTGCTGCCAACTTCTTCGGTATTAAGAACAACACCTACATCACCCCGAAGTCAACCTCTATCCTGCCCTCTATCACCAACAAGAGCCTGATGCAGGTGGCCGAAGACCTGGGCATGAAGGTGGAGCGTCGTCCGATTCCCGAAGAGGAACTGGAGACCTTCGAAGAGGCAGGAGCCTGCGGTACTGCTGCCGTCATCAGCCCCATCTCGTATATTGACGACCTGGACAACGGCAAGCGCTACACCTTCTCGAAAGACGGCAAGCCCGGCCCCGTCTCGAAGAAACTCTACGACACCCTGCGCGGCATCCAGTATGGCGACATCGAGGACAAGCACGGCTGGACAACCGTGGTCATAGAATAAACTGCAATGGGAAAAGGCAAGCTGGCAAAATTTGCCGACATGGCAACTTACGACAACGTGTTCCAGTATCCATACGGATCGCTGGAACACGCTGATTTTCCTTTGAAGGGCCACTGGCGCGAGCAGTA
>Ga0310694_10006034_pt1 | contig 11495 bp, 21 predicted proteins | sample 174DNAGHGhighgp2_FD_203884 | JGI IMG/M metagenome (GOLD analysis project Ga0310694, IMG submission 203884) | Sheep rumen microbial communities from Palmerston North, Manawatu-Wanganui, New Zealand - 1742 DNA GHGhigh gp2 (v2) (version 2) | ecosystem: Host-associated > Mammals > Digestive system... | reverse complement strand
GTAGTAGGATTCGAACCCACACTTACGCCTTCAGAGGGCTACGGATTTAGAGTCCGCTGTGCTACCATTACACCATACCCCAAAATTGAACTTAGCATTACTAAGTTCATGTAATAAAAAGGAAAGGTTCCATCACTTCCTTTCCATAACTTCAAATACGAAGTTTAAAAGATGTACATCTTAATAAATTTTTGGTCCTAGAATTGGATCTTCAGGAATAGTCCTTATATTATATGTAGGAAAAGATTCAACTATACATTCAAGTATAGCAAATAAATCATCCAAGTCTAGATCAGGAAACCTTTCATGAAGATTCTGTAGAGTTTTTCTAGTATCAATCATAGGGCATATTTATCTCTAATAGCATCAATCTTCATTTTAGCTACCATTTTTACTGTAGCTTTAAATGAATCTATTAATGCAGGAGTTATATTCTTAATTTTTTGAAGGTCTTGTCCAGTTCTTTTCATATATTGAGCACAAGCCTCTATAAAAATATCATCATCTAATGTTCTTAAATATTCTTCAAAATCTTTTTGATAGTCCTTCTCTTCAATTGTAACAATTATTTTATTGTTCTCTTGAGTAGCGGTTACTATATAATCACCTCTACCAAATAAAGCGGGACCAACTTCACTAAGAACTCCATTAAGTTCCTTCAATTCTTGCTCAGATAGTTTTCTCATATGTTTATTAATTTAACTGATACTAATATAGTGCCCCCTCCCTTATGTAAAAAGAAATTAACTTATATTAATATTATTATATATAAATTAGGAAATTGATTATTTAAAAATACACCTCCCCCGGGTATTTTGAAGTAAAAGTGCTTATATCTAGAGAAATTTTCCAAATTAAAAATTTTTTTGAAAATTATAAGAACGAGAGTTGACTACCCCCTTAGCCCCTCCACCATATTTGAGTTGCAAAACAAAAACATTTATTCACTTAAAATTCATTTAATTATGGAAAAATCAGTAGCAATGAACATCGTTAAGTCGGTTATGGAGTCAAACTTCACAGCCGCACAGAAGGAAAGTTGGGGTCGTGATGCACAGGGTATGCCCCTGCTGGAAGGTGAGACGTATCACGTTAAAACCATCAGTGAGGATAATATCCATGTCGGCACCATTGGTGCTGGCGCAGCAAACGCGGGCGACAAGTTCCTTCAGATTGAGACAGTGGAGGGGACTATGCTTGGCTTTTCTCAGGTCGCTCGTAAGGGCAATGGTCTGGGATTGGAGGGCACAACCCGCCAGGAGCTCGTTGGCGATTTTGTCGCAAAGGTCAACACCTATTGCGAGGAGAATCCCGACAGCGCAGGTTTCGCCATCAAGGTTAAGAGCCTGAAGACCCGTCCAGGTCAGAATGGTCAGATGGTTATTCCTACCTTCCAGTTGGCATAAGGTTAGTTGAGGGGGCATTGAGCCTCCTCAACAGCCTTCGGCTGTGTGTAGGTAGAGATACCTAGATAGAGAGAGGAGAGGAGTTTGTCCAAACGCAACTCAGCTCCTCTTCTCTCCATTCTTTTGCTATTGTGTGTATTTTCCTTGTTTATGTTTTTGAAATCGCAGTGTATGAAAAATTGCCAAGAGTTTATATCTTGTAAGGCAACCTTTATAAATGATGATGTAGTCCAATTACCTAAGTACAGAGAGTTTTTAGCTCATCCTGTAAAAGCTAGAGGTGATTGGTTCATCACATTCTATTTTGGTTGGCATCACCAGGTAGAACTGGTAAAACTGATAGATATGAAGGATTTGAAAGGTTTTAAAGGAGACTGAGTTATGCACCGAGGCCAAGCCACGGGGGCAGAGGACCACTCACGCACTTTTCACCTTGATTTTCCATACTCCATTTTTTCCATTGGAGAGCAGTATATAGATAATACATTGTAAGTAGTGAATAGATTATTCTGAATTTTTAGAAGCAATTCTGAATTTTTAGAGCCAGCGAGACAACAACTGAAATTAGTATAAACCGACTAGATAGTCATAAAACCTAAGGACTGTATAGGTAAGTCCAGAACTAGCAATGAAATACAAATATGCTATCCTTCACAAAGGTCAGGTTATTGACTATTGTGATACTCCAGACCAGGCAAAGTACTGGTTATCAGAGCCTAATACTGAACTGATTGAGATTGCAAAAGCCTCTAAGGTAGTAGTGCAATACACAGAGCTTTCAGGTCCTTGGGGATATGGCCACCAGGAAGAGTCTTTCGCTACATACGGAGCACTTCTTCCATGTATTAGAAGACTTTATACTTGGATTCAAGAGGAAGCCCGTATATTTGGCCCAGATCCTCGTGAGATCAGAGACTTCTTCGAGAACTGTCGTCTCTACATCAATGGAGAAGACAAGTCTGAATGGTTATGGAAACAGACAAGTAAGTTGAATCTTAAAGCTTTGTATGTATGATCAACGAACTTATAGAAGCAATTGAGTCTGGACAATTTTGGTCCAGATTCAATCATTGTATATATTCTATAGAGGATGACAATATTCTTTGTAAGTGGCAAGGTAAGTATGTTTGTGAGATTCAGAAATTCTCAATAGAAAAATACTTCACAGACGAGAAATATCATCTCTCTTTAGAAATGTACTCTGACTATGGCCTCGGACCTAGAGTATATGTCAATGAGGAGGAAATCGAAGACTTCTTACAGGGAAAGCCCTGCTCTGATGGTTCTTATCTATGCGGAAAAGGAATAACTAAATTTTTAAAAGAATTAATAAATGGCAAATAAAGAAAGAGTATTCCCATACAGTACTACAATTGAGATTGACTGCGACCCATGGACAGGCATGGGTCGTCAGCAGGATCATTATGAAGCAATTTGTAAAAAAGCAGGCCTAGAGCCTCAGCCTCGTATTTCAGCATTCTTTGGATGTTGGACTTGGCCTGTTACATATCAAACCAAGGAGCAACAGCAAATTGTCAAGGATTATCTCACAGATCTTTATAACCAAGGTTTGTGTAGATATGCAAGTTGGTAAATATGAGAAAGACTCTAACAAATAAAATCTTAGAAGGGCCTCAGTACCCTTCTTTGATAAACTTTGGTGCTTGTCGTACGGCTAGATTTGAATCAGAACTCCAAAGAAAGGAGTATGAACAAGCATTGAAAGATGTACATTGCTGTGAAGATCGTCGAGCTCTCATACATAGTAAGAAGGGAGTTCAAGTTGTCCTGCTTTATATGCGAGTGTGGCAGATAGGAGTGCGACAAGCAATGAGGGAACTTATAACGGACGAAGCTTACACCTTGTTCGTTTGTCCGTAAGCATACGGGTATCATAAACCAAGATGAGTGAAGGTAAAGGAGTTAACCGACCTTGAGAATAGCTATGAGGTGGAGCCGCTGTAGGTCCTAATGAACCCTTCTCATCAGGAAGATTGCTGTAAAATGTCGTTAATGTTATACCTGTGGTGGGTAGCAGACACAGCTAACTTCTTGATGAGGTATGCAGCACGACGCCTTTAAGCCGCTGACTTGAATAAAGTCGTGTGGCCATTTACGTGCTTTTAGGGTGGATGTCCACTCTTATCGGGGATGGTTACTATGCTCTCCCCACAAACGTTATCTTCCAACGTCCTGGAACCCGTCAACAGTGGAGTGAACCACAGTAAAAAACTCTTCTGGTTTCCATATAGGTTAAAGTGGAGTTGTGTGTATACTGGTGAGACACATGTAAAATTGTAGAGCGACTAACAAGACAGGATTGACCTCTGTCTAGTACTGTAAAATATCTCTACAATGAGATAGATGTTTGGGATTAGCCCGAATTACGCCATTTGCCGCAAGCCCTGGATGTTGGTTGCGACGTCGAGGCCTTAGTAGGGATTCCAAGCAAATACAGTACGCTGGTGGAGTACGCTGGATAACAGCTATTCTTCCAGGGATGAGAGAAGTGCACAAGAATAGTACCGATTCTTGAGGAGTAGTAGTATGGTACTCTCTGCTCCGGCACTTTCTCTGTCCGAAATAAGGAGATTGGAAGAATCAGTGGGGAGAAATTGTTTTTAATCTTCAACGACGTCTACTGCCTTCAATCTCTGGGAAGAGAGGCAATTGGTGCTTATCTTGCCTAAATAAAGATGTAGCGGAGGACTCTGATAAGTAACTTCAGTTTAGTAAGCTACTATACACTTTATAAAGGAATTAGGTATAAAAGGGTTCGAATCCCACTCTTCCACGATAGTCCAAGTAACCGATTGTGCATAACGCGGACAGGTCAGCTGAATGACGGGAACATAAGCTGATACAAGTAACTTAAATTGCGGTATAATAAAGAAACCGAGTTCCTAATCAGCCGTTACGTCCCAGCAGCAGTAAAATGTATAAGTCTGGGACATTTTAAGAACTCTCTAGTATCTAAAATACAATTGCTAGTTCATGGGAACTTGTGAATGAAATCTGTCGTGAGATACGTTTCCTTTAAGTTCCCTTTTATAGACCATTCATTAAAAATCATCATAATGACAAAAGAAGAGGTTTTGAAAAGAGCAGAAGCAACAGGACTTACCTTTGAAGTTGAAAGAGAATTAGCTTCGGGCAGTACTCCTGATGAAGCTGCGAGAGAATGGGACTTACTATAAGTCCCTTTCTTTTTACTTGTCTATTTCTATTTAAATAGTTATATTTTCATGTATACAAAATTTTATTAAATCATGATTTATAAACTAAAAGACGGTAAAACTCTTCCATCTCTATAGTCTATATAGAAACTTAAGAAGAGAAATGAACCCAAGGAAGATGCTTGGGAAAAAGAAAAAGAAAGAGTATAGAAATAGACAGATGAGATAAAGCAAGAAAATTCATGGATGGGTAAAATTGCTAATACCCTTCATCATATAGGAGCAGGTGCAACAGGACTAGGATTACTTGGTTCGTTCATTACTGCTCCTGCTGCTACAGCTTTAGGTCTTATAGGAGGAATAGCAGGAGAACAAGCAGTTAATAAAGCTACTAAAAAAGTCTCAGACTTTCTTACCAATGGAGAAGGAAAAACCTGGAATGAGTATGCTGAATAGTTAGGACTTAGTCCAACTTTAGCTGCTATTACAAATCCAGGAGGATGGATTGGAGGAGGATTAGGAGCTAAAGCCTCTTAGTATAGACCAAAACCAGGATATTTAGGAATGAATGCAGTACCTTCAGATAAAGTACTCAATCCTAAATTAGGACTAAAACTATCTGATGTAGAACGTTTTTACCAATAGTATGGTAATGCATCTACTGATGAGTTAGTAAGTAAAGGAGTTCTTAGACCTGGACCAAAAGGAGACTTTATAGTAATAATGGATGGACGTCCTAAAGGTTCTTATAAGAATTATTTCTTAGCTAATAAGAAGCAATTTATATAGGAAACTCCAATCTAGCAAGAAACTAAACCTTCCATTAAAATGGGAGAAGATAGAACTAAATAGTTGGAAGCTGGATGGAATAAGGCATCATAGAATATATAGGGAATGAAATCAGAAGTAAATCCATATACTATTAAATAGGATGATCCATTAGCTTTAACATTACAATAGCAGGCATAGCAAGTACGTTCAACACAAGGACAAATAGAATAGCCATTTACTAATTTCTATTTAAATAATAATCCTAAATAGTCCAAGTTAGTAGATAGAATAGCAGAGGGTTATGATGGTATTCCTAGAGATGCTAGTGGTAATCCTATGATAATAACAGCTACAGATATAAATGGCAATCCAGTAAATCAAAGAGATGTACTACTTAATTCTGTATTAGCATACTTTGATAAAAATAATGCTTCCAAAGCTAATTATTATCTTACATAGGATTAGCCATTCATGTAGACATTTAGAGGAAGTTAGCCAAGACTTGATCCACAAACATTACTTCCTAAAGGAGATACTCCAGGAGTAGGAACTAAAGCTTTTGGAGACTTAAATTTCTCTACTGATAATTTATTAGCAGCTACTAATTACTCTCATATATTAACTCCAGAGCAATTCTTATATGTAATGTAGCAAATGAGAAAACAAGGTATTCCAGTTACTAAATAGAATATTGACTATGGAATGTCCTTAGTAGAATCTATAATGAAAGAACAAGTAGATAAAGGAGTAAAATTAGGATAGTTTGGTGAGGAATTTAGAACAGGACTAAAAGTTCCAAGATCTTCCGAAGCTAGAGGTGCAGGAGAAACTGATGCTAGAAGAATGCCAAGCATGTTTACTACTAACGATACTCCTAATCCATCAGAATGGTCTAATTATATAAATAATCTTATTAGATATTCGAGATTCTTTGGTCCAAATCAAGGACATGGAGGATTAAGATCTGTTATGATTAGAAGACCAAAAGCTATTCATAAGTTTGACGTTAGTGATAGAAAGTTTGACAATCTAGGAATAGAAGTAGATGGAAAAGTATTTAACACTGCTAGTGATTTGTAGAAACATGCTGCTGAAAATTATTGGAAAGGTATAGACTTATATAATATAAAAGATCCATTACCAATGAATACATATGGAACACCTTAGAACTATTATTTTTATGGTTTTGGGATGAAAAAAGGAGGAAAATTAATAAAACGAAAATAATATGTGGAAGAAGATTTTTAAACGTTTAGCTACTCATTATGTAATAAATGGTACTTATATAAGTAAAGAATATGATGATGGCTGTAGATATTCTTTCCCTTTACAATCTGATTTCTTAGCACTTTATTTTAGTAAGATATACTATACTTTAATTAATTATTGGGCAAGAAAGAATAATTTGATTCTTACTGAGCACAAAGACTTTCTAGAAGAGATACTTGAAGCAGAGCCAGAAGTTCCTGGGTTCTTGTATCAGTTTAATGAGGAGAATATCAAACTTGGAGAAAGTCTACTCAAAGAATATAAAGAAGGTAAAATTGGCTTTGAAAAAGTACAAAGAAAGAAGATTGGAAAGTGGAAAAGATTGTGGAAGAATCTAACATTATCTGTATGATAGCTATTAAACATAAGCAGAGTAGTATCAGCAATATTCTTAAAGAATTTCCAAACGCTGAAATTTTTGATGTGACTAGTAAAGGAGAGTATAAAACTCTTTCTCCTTTCTATCCACATGGTGGTATTCCTGTTCCATTTTCTGGTTCAGTAACTTCTCAATCTGTTGAAGGAATTTGGCAGGGGCTTAAAGTGTTTCAGAATGAAGGTATTGATATTTCTTGTTTTGATAATAAGACAATGAAAAATCTTAAAAGAACTGTTAGAACTCACGGTAAATGTTTAGGACATCAAAAGGGGCTAGGTTCTAAAGAACTTCTTGGATATATCGAAGCTAGAAATAATATCTACGTTCCTTCTTATAATTGGATGCTAAAGAACAAATGTCAAAAAGAAATTGCTTATTTCAAAAGCCTGCTTAAAGAAGGAAAGACATTAGTTTTTCTGGACTATGATACAAATGAGAATATAGAGGATCCTTCTAAACCTTTATCTCATGCATCTTTAATTAAGTCATATTTATTAAATGAAGTACGAACAACAGATTGATAAGTATCTTCTTGGAAAAATGTCTCCTACAGAAGAAGCTTCCTTTTTAAAAGAGTGTAAAACAAATAAAGAACTTAAGGAAGAAGCTACTATGATGGCTCTTCTAGTAAAAGCTATAAAGAAGTCCGCCTAGTGCGGGCTTTTTTCGTTATACAAGTATCACCTCTTGGATAGGTGTTTTACTGTCCTCAGAACCATTAGCAGAGGACGTGGTTGTTTGCAGACAACCTTGGATGGTTCGCCCAGCCTAAACGTATAATAGGTTGGGATCGGCGGGTTAGTTCAATGGCCTTATAGGTTCTACTGCAATAGAAAGAACATAAGTCTCTAACGCTTAGAATGTGAGTTCGATTCCCACACCCGTCACAGTTACGGATAAGTATAGTCGTCTTGGGACGATTTAGACTAGTTTGTTAAAGACTAGGGATGATGCTTAGGAAGACGTCTGAGTAAGTATTCATTCATCAGGGTTCGAATCCCTGCTTATCCACTAAAATTATATATTTAAATAAAAATGGATTTACTTTATAAATGGATTTACTTTGGGATATTCCTAGACAAGGTTTCTAAAGAAAGTCTAAAGAGGAAGTTTGATATTCCTAAAGATTGGAAGTGGTATGGGGACCACGTTACTCTCTGCTTTAATGATGGTTCTGAATTATCTAAAGTTGCTGCAGAGGTTAATAAAGGTTATGTAGGTGCAGAGCGTTCTATTAAAGTTACTGGTATAGGTATATCTAAAGATGCTATAGCACTGAGAGTACAGCTTCCAGTAGGGGTGGTGTGTACCAATAGAGTTGCTCATATAACTCTTGGTGCAAAGACAAAGCCTGTTGATAGTAATGCTATAGAAATATGGCATGATATTGAAAGGTTTCCTCTCTCTGGCGAAATAGATGTTTATCAGTCTTATTAACTATTTAAAACCTCGACTGTATAGGTAAGTCGCTATTAGAAAATGGAAAGTCCAGTAAGAACAATTACTCTCCTTATTAATAAGGACACTGGTTACGGAACTCTCATGGAGAATGATGAAGTTATAAGGGAGAATATTCCTCCTTATACAATAGAAGCATTTATAAAGGGATTATGAAAGAGGTTAGCAATAAAGAATATTACTTTTCTGTTCCAGATAATAAGAACAGCTTCTTTGCGTATATAAACTTAGTAATTAATAACAGGAACAATGCTCATATTCCAAATGGAAATGTAGAGCAGAGACCTACAAAGGTTGGTCCTGTCAAGATTGATTACTCTCATAACGAGGCAGGGGAATTATTTATGGTTACAAATAATCTTAAAGACCACAAGTTCTTAGAGATGATTGGTGACCAGTTCTTCCTGCTTCGTTCACATTGGAATATAATTCAATCACTTGAACGTTATCCGAGTGCGGATAGATACTAGTAGTAATAACTTTTATTTTCCATAGGCATTTCTCAGCTGTGAAGCTCAGAAATGGATAGGTTCGTCTATGTTGGTTAAGACGCTCGTATTCGAGAAAGAGAGGTTCGACTCCTCTGCCTATCACAAAGCTTATTCTGTCCATCACTGTCTCTATAGCGTCTGTTTATCGCCATTAGCAGATAAAAATAAGATCAGTGGTAATTCTGGTGTTTAAGTAAAGGGAGATAGAGGAGGGTGAAGGTTAGTAGCTCTCTTCTTTCTTATTTTAAATACTAGATTGGTAGAAAATTATGAAATTCCTAATATCGTCAACAAAGGCACCTTTACTTAAAATCAATGATGAGCGCATCATTAATTTAAATACTCTAGAAGAGTGTAACACCAACGTTTGTATCTGCGTCCGCGCAGGTAAGAAGATCAACATTTCGCAACACAAGAATCAAAAGTTCTTAGAAAAAGCTGCGAAATTTTTCTCTATCTCCAAGATATCAAAAGCCTATGGAACTAGTTGGTATAAGCTAGAAGCTAATATGGTCCTGTTTTGTATCGTCCAAGGAGATCAATTACAGCTTATTGGTAATTATCCTATTTATTACCTAAAGTTGCTGTATAGATATATAAATTCACTTTAATTGTCGGGACATTCCCGTAAAATCTATCCTTGGAGGCTTGGTGGTTAAAGTCTCATTTAAATGGGAAAATATTTATTTTATGGATTTGGAGGAGCAGGGATAGCAGGGTTCCTCATAGGTTGTGCAAAGCATGACCCAATTCCGACCAGTGTTGGTCTTGTTCTGCTAATTTTATGTGTAACAATTTCCCTATTTTCAGAGGAGAAGTAGGAGCAAAAATTCTTGACAAAATGGAACAATTAATCAGTGAGGTTATTCAGCCCAACATTATGGACACGATTAAGAACGTGTATACGCTCATGTGTCTATTAGAAGAGGACATTGATCCTTGTAGAATCACTCTGAAAGGAACTGAGGTATTACCTCGACTTCCTGAAGACAGGCTCTTTATTGTAACTCTTACTTCGGAAGTGCTGCAATGTACTAGTGAAGAAGAATTGCGAGATCTCATATCCTTTATAATAATGAGAACTGACTCTAGATGTAAAGGACTTCTAGCTCTTGCTCAGGCAGTGAATTTATTGGAAGGATATGACAAAACGTTCGATGTATGAGCTATATTAAATACGACCTAGACATCACTCCAGCTGTATATCAGCAGATGGAGGAATTACGAAAGTCATATGTAGGAGAGATGATGACTAAGGAGCAATCCCTTGATCTTCTTGAGGCTATGGGGCTCCCTAAGGAGTCTCCAAAAGTATGGGAATTATGCTTAAAGTATCAAGTCCTTATTAAAAATGGAAGCAGAAGGTATATGAGATATCATGTGCCTATTGATATGTACTCTAAGCATACTCTCGATAAGATGGAGAACGAGTTCTACAACGGTAAACGCCCTGTTAAGAAAGCTCCTACTACTAATGATAAAGAGTTAGGACGAACTAAACTCAGTCCAAAATTCTGTCGTGAATATCTCGATAAATGTGACGACCCTCTTTTAGTTGATTTCTGTATAGAACAGCTTAAGAAAAGAGGCAATTATGTTATATTTGAGGTGACCCCTAACATTCAGAAACTTAAGGCTATAAGCTTGGAGTATCTAGTCCAATGTTCTGAGTGTAAAAGAAAATAAATGGGCAAGGACTTCGGTCCAAGCCCATTCTTTTTAATAACTAATTTTTGTTTTTTATGTTAACATTAACAAAAGGTGGGAAAGTTAATCTCACTAAAGAAGGCATTACCGTTTTTAGAATGGGATTAGCCTGGGATGCTAACACAGGAACAGGAGCAGCATTCGATCTAGATGCTGCTGCTATACCTCTAAAGGAAGATGGTAAGGCAGTTGCAGATGATGCTCTATGTTTCTATGGTCAGCTTAATTGGAAGGATGCTATTAAGCATTCTGGTGATGAACGTACAGGTGCTGCAGATGGCGATGATGAGACAATCACCATTGACACTACTAAGTTACCTGCTGAAGTTGCTAAGATTGTAGTGCTCGTGAACATTCACGATGCTAAGAATCGTCAGCAGAACTTTGGTATGGTAAAGAATTCTAAGGTTACTCTTTATAAGGGTACTGAAGGAGTTGCAGAATCTGATATTCTTGCTAAGTATGATCTTGAAGAGGATGCAAGTATGTCTAGATGCTTGATATTCTGTGAGATCTATAAGAAGGATGGAGAATGGAGATTTAATGCAGTAAACGAAAGTAAGGGCTCATACAATGATACAACATATCATCAGGTTCTTACCAGTTATGGAATCCAATCTGAACCATCTGATTTATGATTAATCTATCTAAAGGCGGAAGAATTAATCTCTCGAAGGACGAGAACGGTAACAGTCTTGACAAGATTTTCTTTGGTAGTAACTGGGGAATGATTAAAGAAAGAGGACTTTTTGGTATAGGTGGTTCTAAAACTGCTGTAGACCTTGACTCTTCTATCATTCTTTTAGATGCCAATGGAAATAAGGTTGACATTGTTTAC